>Ga0137407_10000469_pt1 | contig 27455 bp, 21 predicted proteins | sample CZOMad2_2_16fung_FD_108410 | JGI IMG/M metagenome (GOLD analysis project Ga0137407, IMG submission 108410) | Vadose zone soil fungal communities from Angelo Coast Range Reserve, California, USA - CZOMad2_2_16fungal (Illumina Assembly) | ecosystem: Environmental > Terrestrial > Soil > Vadose... | reverse complement strand
GATTTTGCAGGCAGATGGGATATTTATTAAACAATCATAGTGCATGACCGCATCCCGGCCTTTAATAACTATCATAACACCTACATACAACGCTGGAAAATTCATTGAAAAATGTATAGAAAGTGTGCAAGCCCAGACTTTCAAAAATTTTGAGCACCTTATACTGGATGGCGAGTCCGTAGATGATACTGTAAAGTTGGTACAACAATACGGGCAACGATTTACTACAATTAAATTGAAAGTCGAAAAAGATAAAGGCGTGTTTGATGCCATGAATAAAGGAATAGGGCTTGCACAGGCAAATTGGTTATATTTTTTAGGTGCAGATGATTATCTCTATGACAATGATGTATTGAGAAAGATTTCAGAATATTTATTGAAGAATGAAGCTCAGTTAATTTATGGTAATGTATTTTTTCAGAACCTGCATCGTTTATATGATAAGGATTTTGACATTGAAAAAATATTGAAGCATAATATTTGTCACCAGTCTGTGTTCTATCATGTCTCTGTTTTTAAAATCATTGGATCTTATAACCTCAGCTATCGTACCGAAGCAGATTACGACCTCAATCTCAGGTGTTGGTTAAGTGGAAGAATCAGGCATTTATATGTTCCCCTTACCATTGCTTATTATGCTGATGGCGGTATCAGCTCTATGCAAAAAGACGAACAATTTATCAAAGATTTTCCTGCTAAAACAATAAGCCTTGTGCTTGGAGGTAAATGGAATATTATTTTGAAAGTTCATTTTCTGTCGAAAATTTACAGAAAAATAATTCAACGTGAAGTTTATAAACTCGGCGTATTTAATGATCAAATATTCAAAAGAGATTTCATTTTAATCAGGTTTTTTGCATTTCTCTGGATGTGTTTATCTTCGCCGTTTTACTTGCTAAAAAAAACAGATAAAACTGAATGATATGGGCTATGTAAATTTTTCAATGCCAAGAGAGATCGTATTAAAGTTTAAAGAAAAAGCGGCAATAAAAAATTTTGTGGAAACGGGTACATTTAAAGGGAATACCAGTTTTTGGGCAGCTGCTCACTTTGAAAAAGTTTATACGATTGAAATTGATCCTGCCATCAGCAAATCGACTGCTTCACGACCAGATTGTCCAAAGAATATTGACTTTAAAATAGGTAACAGTAAGGATGTTTTACCAAAACTGATTGATCAATTAGAAGGGCGTTCTATATTTTGGCTTGATGGCCATTGGTGTAATGTAACAGACATCGGAAAGGATATGGAATGTCCATTAATTGATGAACTAAAAGCTTTGCAAAATCTGAAGAATGCTGTTATTTTAATTGATGATGCAAGGGCTTTTTTAGGTCCAATGCCTCCGCCTCATGATAATACGCAGTGGCCCCGGATCGATGAGATTTTTTTGATATTGAAAGAACAATTCTCTTCCCACCTTGTAACAATTGCTGATGATGTAATTTACTGCTTGCCACCTGATTTGATCGATGTTTTTGACAAGGACTGGATCGATCAGTTTAATAAAAGATTTGGTCAAAATCCGAGCCTGCTGAATAAATTGATTAATAAACTAAAAATTTGATTTCGTCTTAGAATTGCTGTAAGAATATCCTGAAATTCAAAATTTCATGTTCAATCCCTGCCAATTTTTCATTTTGCATTCCATGGCATAATGATTGACAATCTTCTATGTAATTTCAAATTAAATTAACCTAAAAGAAGATAAAATATATGGGAAAGATTATAGGAATTGACCTTGGAACAACCAATAGCTGCGTATCCGTCATGGAAGGCAGCGAACCGGTGGTCATTGCGAATGATGAAGGCCGTCGCACGACCCCATCTATCGTAGCTTTCCTGAAAAATGGCGAGCGCAAAGTGGGTGACCCCGCTAAAAGGCAGGCTATTACCAATCCTGTTAACACAATCATGTCTGTAAAGCGTTTCATGGGCCGTCGTTACGACGAAGTGACCAATGAAATTAGTCACTGGAGCTATAAAGTGGTGAAAGGTGACAATAATACTTGCCGTATTGACATTGACGGTCGTCAGTATACGCCTCAGGAAATCAGTGCGATGATTCTGCAGAAAATGAAGAAAACCGCTGAGGATTACCTCGGACAGGAAGTATCAGAAGCTGTTATTACCGTTCCTGCCTACTTTAATGATGCCCAGCGCCAGGCTACCAAAGAAGCTGGTGAAATTGCAGGGTTAAATGTACGCCGTATTGTCAATGAACCTACGGCCGCCGCTTTAGCTTATGGTTTGGACAAGGCTGGTAAAGACGAAAAAATAGCTGTATTTGACCTCGGTGGCGGTACATTCGATATTTCTATTCTTGAACTCGGAGATGGCGTATTTGAAGTTAAATCTACAAATGGCGATACCCATCTTGGTGGTGATGATTTTGATAAAGTGGTGATGGATTGGCTCGCTGATGAATTCAAAAAAGATGAGAATATGGATCTGCGCAAAGATCCAATGGCTTTGCAGCGTTTGAAGGAAGCATCCGAAAAAGCCAAGATAGAATTATCCTCTTCGAGTGAAACTGAAATAAATCTGCCTTATATCACAGCAGTGGATGGAGTGCCCAAACATCTTGTAAAGAAATTAACACGCGCCAAATTTGAGCAACTGTCCGATACTTTATTTCAAAGATGTTTGAAACCCTGTGAACAGGCATTAAAAGATTCCGGTCTCAATAGTTCTCAGATAGACGAGGTGATACTTGTGGGTGGAAGTACCCGTATTCCAAAAGTGCAAGAGATCGTTGAAAAATTCTTCGGGAAAAAACCTAATAAGGGAGTGAATCCTGACGAAGTAGTTGCTATCGGTGCAGCCATACAGGGAGCGGTATTGACCGGTGAGGTGAAGGATGTATTATTGCTGGATGTTACACCGCTTAGTCTTGGTATTGAAACCATGGGTGGTGTAATGACACGCCTGATAGATTCAAATACAACCATTCCGACTAAAAAATCTGAAGTGTTCTCCACTGCAAGCGACAATCAACCTGGTGTACAGATACAGGTATTGCAGGGTGAGCGCCCGATGGCAAGCCAGAACAAAAGTCTTGGTGTATTTAACCTGGATGGAATTCCACCGGCTCCGAGAGGGGTTCCGCAAATCGAAGTAATATTTGATATCGATGCGAATGGCATCCTGCATGTTACTGCCAAAGATAAAGGTACCGGCAAGGAACAAAAAATACGTATTGAAGCAGGTAGCGGGCTGAGCAAGGAAGAAGTGGATAAGATGAAAGCAGAAGCAAAAGCAAATGAAGCTTCGGATAAGGTTGCCCGTGAGAAAGTGGACAAGATGAACCAGGCCGATAGCCTGATCTTCCAGACAGAAAAACAGCTGAAGGAATATGGTGATAAAATTCCTGCTGCTAAAAAAGAACCGATCGAAACCGCTTTGAATAAACTTAAAGAAGCTCATAAATCACAGGATATACCTGCTATTGACGCTGCTGTAGCAGAAATAAATTCGGCATGGACAACAGCATCCGAAGAAATGTATAAAGATACACAGCAGGGTGGTGCGCAGCAACCGGGCCCTGATGCAAATGGAGGCGGACAATCGCATGCCGGCGGTGGTTCTGAAAATGTAACTGATGCTGAATTTGAAGAAGTGAAGTAAGACAACATTCAAGAATCGAAATGATGTAAAAAATAACAAGGCCCTCATGATTTTAATGAGGGCTTTTTTTATGCACCGGCGAATTACCACTTGGTTTGCCCCACTGATAATAAGTGTTTACATGACATTTATCATAGCAGTCATAAATAATACAGATTCAATCCCTTAACATTTTTTTTAAGTTTTGACTTGCATGGAAAAGAAATAAGTTGTATATTTGCACTTCAATTTGAGCATTTATAATACTTGCAAGCATGGGTTTTAGATCTGACACTTCTTTCTAACGGTTCTTTTGTGTTTTTCTCCCGATTTGCTCAAAAATTTTTTAACTTATAAAAAACGAATACATTATGAAGAGTGATGTCATGCCATCTGTTGTCCAGATGGAACCGGAATTATTGAAAAGATTGGTTACAGAAGTTAAAGAAACTGTTGCTATCGACGTGCAAACACCTAAAGCAAAAAAGAACGCTTTGAAAGTTGTTGATTTATGGAATATTCAACGTAGCATAAGATCAGCCAGCAGCATGAGGAAATGGTTAGCTTAATAATTACTATTTACCGATAAATATAACTTCAAATCCTTTTCAAACATTGGTGGAGCTTATCCGCTGATGTTTTTTTATTTTAAATGATGCCCATCTTTTGCATCAGGAACGAAGCATTTTTGTTTTTGGCAACTCCTTTCTGCAATGTGTAATCGAAATATAATTCTTCTTTTTGGATTATGCTTTCAAAACAATAATTGCTGATCAGCTCTGGCATCTCGGTTTCCAATTTGCTTAGGTTGAGATCATGCGTTGCGAATAATGCAAGACAATTGTATTTTAATAGTTTCCGGATAAATTGTTCCGAACCATGAGTCTTATCTTCGGAGTTCGTTCCACGCAATATTTCATCAATCAATACAAGCGCGGGTCGACCATTTTGCAATTGAACTACGATCTGTTCCAGTCTTTTTAATTCTGCCATAAAATAAGAAGTATTTTCCTGCAGTGAATCACTGATCCGGATAGAGGAGAGGAGGTTCATTGGTGTAAATGTAAAAGAAGATGCACAAACAGGAGAGCCGCATTGCGCCAGCAATAAGTTAACACCGATCGTTCTCAGGAAAGTTGTTTTTCCTGACATATTTGAACCCGTGATGAGTTGAAATTTTTCATTTTTCCCTAATGTAAAATCGTTCACAACTCTTTTCTCTTCAGGTATCAACGGATGTGCTACCTGCCTCGCCTCGATAAATACTTTTTCTGTATTCACCGAAGGGTAAGTATAATTGGGATTATTGAAAGCAAAGCCTGCGATGGAATTTAAGTATTCGATGCTGCCAACGCAGTTAACCCATTGCGGAAATAGAATATTGTTTTTCTCTTTCCAGTTTTCAAGGGCAATCATAATATGGATATCATATAAAAAGAGGCCATTGCCGAAAAAATTAATAATCAAATTTAACCGTTGGTCAAAAAAGCGGGAGAGCCTGGATAGTTTATGGATCGCATGATTTGCGTTTATGGATGTTTTTTGCAATTGCAGCAGGTATTCGGATAAGCCGGTTTCAACGGTATTGAATATTTGCAGAATAGCTCTGTACTGATCGAGCACCTGTTGTTTTTTTGAAATCAATAAATGTTGCTGATTAATGTACTTTCCAAAAAAGCTAAGCAGCGTCCAACTGGCAATGCCCCCAATGATAATCGGTAAATAAGTATCCATCGCGAAAAGATAGTATGTCGCCAACAGGTTATATAGAGGTAATAACCATCGCAAAATCAATAACCATTTTTTTCTGTGCAATTGATTGTCTGTACTCAGCCATGCGGAAATACTATGCAGGTTTCCTTCTTTTTCTTCATGCAGCAGGCCATGAGCAGTAAGCGATTGCCTTTTCTCAATATCATCCGATAATATTTTTACAGCATGCTGATAGCGCTCAATGTCTTCCTTTTCGATTAGCGGTTGTTTAAGCAATGATGCCAATTGTTCCTTGCCATGACTGGTAGTGGCTCTGTTCAATAAATGAAAAATAGAACCAGCTCCGAAAATATCAAGATCATCAAAATATTTTTCGGATTCCTGAAATTGTTTTCCGTTTTCAAATTGGTTGGGTTGATGGATAAGCATTCCCAATTCATTGGTATTGATGAAAAGTAGTTGCTCATACAAAAGTTTTTTATCTCTGATCCTGAAATTAATTCTCAGCATAAGAATAAATATTCCAGTCAGGCAAAGACCAGCTGCAAGAAAAAAAAGAATATGATTTTTTGTAAATGAATATATGCTTATGGCCAATATCACGAAGACGATCATGCGCAATAAGGCGATGAAGTTTAACCTTCTGCTGGTGATTCGGATTTTTGATTGATATAATTCAATCCTTTCCTTATATAATGAATCGCGTATCGACATTTCTTCTGATTAAACTGTTTAAAAATCAATGAATATTATGATGAAATATAGCTCGTAAATCATTATAAATCAGCAAATAAACGCTTTTTTCTTGCATCTTAAGCGATCTTGTTGTATTTTGGAAACACCCTAAACCCGGGTCTCCAATATCGATCATGAAAGCCAATGGCATTATAAGACCATTATTATTATTCATTGCATTTTGTTATTGTCATATAACAATAGGGCAAACCATCTCCGGTGTCATCAACACATATCATAAAGTAACTGCAATTAATACAATTTCTAACACACTTACACTTAGCAACACTTCTGGTTTAAGCAACGGCACAAAAGTATTACTCATTCAAATGAAAGGCGCTGATATGGATGCTTCTAATGCGGTTTCTTTTGGAAATATAACAGCGATCAATGATGCGGGTAATTATGAATTTAATTATATATGCGGCATTACCGGTAATGATGTAATGCTGGAGTTTCAGATCCTGCGCGCTTATGATCCTGCGCAGATGGTTCAACTGGTTTCCGTTCCTGTTTATAGTTCTGTAACAATAGGCGCTACAGTTACGGGTAGTCCCTGGGATCCCGTTGCTGGTACAGGCGGTATTGTTGCATTGGAGGCGACGAATACTGTTTTTCTAAATGCTGATATTGATGTGAGCGGACAGGGTTTCCAGGGAGGCGCATTTATTAATTATTTAATGCCTTCACCTTACGATTGTGACTTCACTCATAACATAGCAAATTATTTTTTATCTTTTCCACCTTCCGATAAATACAGTACCGGAGGTAAAAAAGGGGAAGGCATAACTGATTATATCACCAATAAAGAATATGGGCGCGGTAAGCAGACCAATGGAGGAGGAGGTGGCAATAGCAATAATACAGGAGGTGCGGGTGGCGGAAATTATGGCACAGGGGGTAATGGAGGACAGAGGACGAATGAATCTGCATTTCAATGTCATGGAACCAGTCCAGGTATTGGTGGATTAAGTTTATCTGCATATGGGTATACGGCTGCTCAAAACAGAATTTTTTTAGGAGGTGGTGGAGGTGGCGGCCATCAAAATAATGGTGCAGGCGAGCCAGGTGGCAATGGAGGTGGTATCGTGATTATTACAGCTCCGGTTATAAGTGGATCGGGAAATTCAATTCTTGCCAACGGCGTTTCTCCAACCAATCCGTCAAATGTTGCAAATCCTTATGATGCCGAAGGCGATGGTGGTGGTGGTGGTGGTGCAGGCGGAACAGTGATATTAAATGCAGGCCTTGCAAGTGGAACGATTCCAGTGAATGTAAATGGAGCGAGGGGATCTGACGCAAGTAATGTTGTTATCAACGATTGCACTGGTCCGGGTGGTGGTGGTGGTGCCGGTGTTATATGGACGTCAGGAGGATCTCTCCCTGCTGCAATTGCTCCTTCAACCACCGGAGGCAACAACGGTGTAATAGCTGCCGGCAAACCCGCATGTACAGGTTCTTCAAATTCCGCAACAGCAGGAAGTAATGGCCTTACACAAACAAATTATACTGCTCCAATGGGAACCGTTCCTGTTTGTACTCTTTTACCAATATCTGTACTTAAATATTTCAAAGGAAAATTAACTGAGGAAGGAGCTTTGCTTATTTGGGAAATGAACGAAGTAAATGATATTTCTTATTATAAAATTGAAAGTTCTATAGACCAGGTAAATTTTACAAAAACCGGATCGATCAATAATAACGGTGTAAAAAATTTCAGTTATAATGATCAGCAAAAAATTGAGGGAACAATATATTATCGTCTTGTGCTGGTATTTCAGAATGGTTCTATTGGTTATTCTGGAATAGTGCCGCTGTCGAGAAATACTGATTTACCTGTGAGTTTTATTAGTCTGCAGCCAAATCCTGCTATCGATCATATAAATCTTCTTTTATTTGCAAAGAAAAATGATGACTTAGATATCATTGTGTACAATGCATATGGGCAACACATCAGTTCAATGAATCAAATCTTAAATACAGGATATACCAGTCTGAATATTCCTTTGTCATCATTGGCTTCGGGTACCTATTTTTTATTTATCAAAGGGAAATATCTACAGGTGACAAAGCGCTTCATCATTAAACCCTAAGCGCAAGCAATGCGTGCTTTTGATTAGTTCATGGTTCATAGTTAATAGTTCATAGCCTTGAATTCCAACCATGAACTATTAACTATGAACCATAGGCATGGTTCCAGCAAACCCTATAAGTTAAGTGGATTTTACATTATATTTAATGCCTTTGCAAACCAGGTACAGGTAAAAGGCAATACCAGGATGCAAACACCTCCTATAACCTGGTACAATCCAAAAAATGCAACTACTGAAATCAAAAAGAGCAGCCAATACAAGCCTCTGGACTTTTTTGTGCTTTCCATTTAAAAAAATTTGGTGAGCAAATATAATAAAATCATCTGTCCGGCAAATGCTCCTGAAATTTTCTTTTTACTCATCGTTTTGGTATAAATTCGCCCGGATGCAGAAAATACACATTAGAAATCCTTCGCGCAACCAGCCGGCAGGCAGGTCGAACGATGACGATTTAGCAGCATCAAACTGATTGATGAATAAATTTTAGGCAGAGATGAAGATTCATTTTTATTTGCATTTCCATACAAAGTTCGGAGAGGCGTTATACGTTATTGGGAATATACCGGTCTTGGGCAATAATGACCCCGCTAAAGCATGTCTTCTGGAATATATGAATGATGAATTCTGGCAGGGAAGCATTGAACTGAATGCAGGGAAACAGGTTAAAATTCAGTATAACTATTTATTTAAAACTGCAGATGGAACTGTAATCAGTGAATGGGGACATGACAGGGCAATAGAGATCGTAAAACCAGGTATTGAAGAAATCCAGGTAATAGATATATGGAATCATGCAGGTGAGTATGAAAATGTTTTTTTCTCATCTCCTTTTCAAAAAACCCTGCTTAAGCATAGCAAAAAGGCGAGTCGTCCGGCTTTCCCAAAAACCTTCACTCATATTTTTAAAGTTAAAGCGCCGCTACTAAAAAAAGATGAAGTAATATGTCTTGGCGGTAGTGGCAGCGCATTGGGTGAATGGGATACTCAGGCTGTCATACAGATGACTTTGCAGGAGAACTGGTGGGTATGCAAAATGAATTTGCCCAAAGAATCATTACCTGTTTCTTATAAATATGGAGTGTTTGATATCAAGCATAAGAAATTCCTGCATTTCGAAAACGGTAATAACCGATTGTTGTATGGAGATGCTTTAGAAAAAAAGATAACTATTTTACACGATGGCTTTGTGCGGTTACCAAATAATACGTGGCGCGGCGCCGGTGTAAACATTCCGGTCTTTAGCCTGCGTAGTAAAAGCTCTTATGGAGTGGGTGAGTTTGCTGATCTTAAATTATTGGTTGATTGGGCCAAGAAAACAGGTCTTAAGCTTATCCAGATATTACCGGTTAACGATACTTCGGCTACACATACCTGGGCAGATTCTTATCCCTATGCCGCCATTTCAGCTTTTGCATTGCATCCTATTTACCTGAATCTTGAAAAGGTAGCGGGCAAAAAATATGAGTCAGTTATAAAACCTCTGAGGAAAAAACAAAAGCAATTGAATGAATTGCCGGAACTGAATTATGAAGAAGTAATGAAAGTGAAATTATTTGTTATCAAAGAATTATTTGCCTTACAAAAAGATGATTTTTTAAAAGATGAAGAGTACAAATCATTTTTTGAAAAAAATAAACATTGGCTGGTTCCTTATGCGGCGTTTTGTTACCTGCGCGATCGCAATGGCAGTGCTGATTTTACTGAATGGAAATGGCATGGTAATTATGATAAAGGAATAATAGAAAAATTCGTTTCTCCAAAAGCCAAACATTTTGATTCGATAGCGCTTCAATATTTCACACAATATCATTTGCACATGCAATTGCGCGAGGCTACCGATTATGCACATAAACATAGTATCGTTTTGAAAGGTGATATACCGATCGGGATTTACCGTTACAGTTGCGATGCATGGGTGGAACCCGAATTATACCATATGGATGTGCAGGCGGGTGCACCGCCGGATGATTTTGCCGTGAAAGGTCAGAACTGGGGCTTCCCTACATATAATTGGGAACAAATGTCAAAAGACGGGTTCAACTGGTGGAAGCAAAGATTTGAACAAATGGCCAATTATTTTGATGCATTCCGAATTGATCATATCCTGGGTTTTTTTCGCATCTGGAGTATCCCGATGCATGCAGTGGATGGAGTAATGGGGCATTTCGATCCCGCACTGCCAGTTCAGCTGAGCGAATTCAATGAAAGGCATATATGGTTTGACCATCACCGTTATATCCGGCCCTTTATCAACGACGCTGTTTTGTGGGAGTTTTTTGATAATGATTCCGACTATGTAAAATCAAATTTTCTGATTGACAGTGATGAAGGATATTTTGAATTGCAGGAAGAATTCAGTTCACAGCGAAAGGTGGAAAATCATTTTGCCCGGCTCGAAAAAAATGATTTTCCCAATAAGATCAGGGATGGTTTATTTAATATCATTTCAAATATAATTCTTTTCGACGCTGCTGGTTCGGCAGGAGAGCAGTTTCATTTTCGCATTGCCATGGAAAATACTTCCTCATTTCGTTATCTCGATTGGGGCACTCAACAACAGCTGAAAGATTTATATGTAAATTATTTTTACAGGCGACAGGATCATTTCTGGCAGGAAGAAGCGATGAAAAAATTGCCGGCATTGAAAGGTGCAACGAATATGCTTGTATGTGGTGAGGATCTTGGCATGGTGCCACATTGTGTTCCCGATGTAATGAAGCAGTTAGGTATTCTTAGCCTTGAAATACAGCGCATGCCCAAAGATCCAAAAAAAGAATTTTCACATCCTGCGGATGCTCCTTATTTATCTGTTATTACACCTTCAACACACGATATGAGTACAGTCAGGGGCTGGTGGGAGGAGGATCGCAATAAAACCCAACGGTTCTTCAATCATGAACTGGGACAATGGGGAGATGCTCCATTTTTTTGTGAGCCATGGATAAGCAAGGCCATTATTATACAACACATGCATTCACCCGCTATGTGGAGTATTTTCCAACTACAGGATCTATTGGGAATGGATGAAAAAATACGCCGTGAAAATCCTCATGATGAACGCATCAATGTTCCTGCCAATGCAAAGCATTACTGGAAATACCGGATGCACCTCTTATTGGAAGATTTGATTAAGGAAAAAGAATTCAATGAAGAGTTGAAGGAATATATACACACTTCCGGCCGGTAATTTTTTTTCACACTTCAATTAAAGCCCTCAATATGCAAAATTCTTTAGTCCGTATCAATTCGTGTAATTCTATTTAATTCGTGTTAATTCGTGATATGAAAGTAAGTCATTGGACATACCAGCTTCCCTTTAGATATCCTTTTACAATTTCCAGAGGAACCAAAACCCATCAGCCAACTTTTATCGTTGCACTGGAGCATCTTGGTATTACAGGTTATGGTGAAGCGCCTGCAATATCTTATTACAATATTCCAATCGAAAAAATGGTTGAAGACCTGGAAGCAAAAAAAATATTTGTCGAAAAATTTGCATTCACGGAACCGGAAAGATATTGGCATTACCTGCATCATCTTTTCCCGAAAAATTCATTCCTGGTTTGTGCGCTGGATATCGCTGCCTGGGATTTGTATGGAAAACTGAAAAAAAAACCTTTGTATGAAATATGGAAACTAGATCCATCAGCAGGACCGCTGACTGACTATACCATCGGTATTGATACCATTGAAAACATGATTTCCAAAATAAAAGATAAACCATGGCCCATTTATAAAATCAAACTTGGAACTTCGGAAGATATCGGCATTATGAAAGCACTCCGGGAACAAACAAATGCTGTTTTTCGTGTGGATGCCAACGCCGGATGGACACTGAAGGAAGCATTGGGAAAGATTCCGTTATTAAAAGAATTTGGTGTGGAATTCATTGAACAACCTTTGGCAAAGGACGATTGGGAAGGAATGAAGATATTGTATGAAGAATCTGTTTTGCCATTGATAGCTGATGAATCATGCGTGGAAGAACATGATGTGGAAAAATGTAATAAACATTTTCACGGGATCAATATCAAACTTACCAAGTGTGGTGGAATTACTCCCGCCCGTCGTATGATTGCAAACGCGAGAGCGCTTAATATGAAAGTAATGGTCGGAAGCATGAATGAAAGCAGCATTGGCACGGCTGCGATTGGACATCTGCTGCCATTGCTGGATTATGTCGATATGGATGGCCCTCTTTTACTGAATGAGGATATTGCGAAAGGAATTATATTCGATCACGGCAGGATAACTCTTTCAAAACAGCCGGGGTTAGGCATTGAATATTCAGGATTGTCGACTTAATTTTGCATTATTAAAGTTGTTATTAATGGCAGAGGATTTATTGATAGTATCAGGCACCAAACCTGAAAAATACCGCGCCGTCATTCCGCAGATTATGGCGCTGATTGAAGGCGAAGAAGATATCATTGCCAATCTTGCTAATATTACAGCCGCATTGAAAGAACAGTTCGACTGGTTATGGGTTGGATTTTATCTTGTAAAAAAGGATGAACTCGTATTGGGCCCTTTCCAGGGGCCAATTGCGTGTACGCGTATACGTAAGGGCAGGGGCGTTTGTGGTACCAGTTGGGAAAAGGCTGAAACAATTATCGTGCCCGATGTGGATGCTTTTCCCGGTCATATTGCCTGTAGCAGTTCGTCAAAATCTGAAATTGTGATTCCTATTATCCGTGGCGGACAGGTAACCGCGGTACTGGACGTTGACAGTATTTATTTGGATCATTTTGATAAAACGGATCAGCATTATCTCGGGCAAATCCTTGATGCAATTAAGTTCGGGTAATGAATTGCACAAGAAACAAGGTATAAGAAACAGGGTACAAGAAACAAGGTACAAGAAATAAGGAACAAGGTACAAGGTACAAGAGACAAGGTACAAGCTGCCGGTTTCTAAAATAACGATATGAATTTAAGTCTTGTACCTTGTTTCTTGTACCTTGTCTCTTGTGCCTTGTTCCTTGATCAAGAAGTTTTATCGAATTCCTCCTATTTAACAAATCCTTCTTCTTTCATTTTCTTGTTAACCGCTTTGATAACTCCGGTGAATAACTGATCACCACTCGTTGGATTGATGGTTGACGTAATACCGCTCCATATCAGTTTGTTTCTTTTCAGGGAATACACGTTCACTTCAACAAAAAAGGTTTTATCAGTTGTATAATAACCCGGGTCATAATAATTCGGCCATGCATATCCGTAATATCCCCTCCAGGTTCCGTAATAAGCAGGATATGAACCAGGCACATAGCGCTGATCTCTGTCCACTTTTACCAGGCGCAATACTATTACACCGTCATATCCTTCCTTTTTTAATCTGCCTGAATAAAAATCTTCACTTTCTTTGAGCTCTGTGAGTCCCAATACAATATATGATTGCACTGCTTTCCCGGGATACATAGCAACCATTTGATCTTCCGCACTTCTTCTTACGGTTTCATTCTTTAATAAGGCGGCTACAACAAATTTACGCAGGTCCGAAGTATCAATAATCACCTGGGGATCACGCCAGCTATTGACAATCTTTGTACTCGGGCCACAGGCAATCAGGCTTATGGCAATGATTGAGATAAAGAGATTTTTATTCATACAACTGAAGCATTAATGGTTAATTATATCATAAAAGTAGAAAATATTACCACAAAATAATTGAGCAAAAACCTCTACAGAATAGATATTAAATTAAAAAGCAATGCCAATATCCCATGGCACCATGTTTGAATTGATTCGTATTATAAAAAAAAAATAATTTTTATACGAATTAGAACTTCATGGAAATCCATAATTAATCATACATGGTTGTTAGGCATTTTTACAGTTGCGGGATTGACCGCATGCAATAGCGATAATAATGATAAAACCACAAATAATGCGGCTAATGATACCAGTGTGAATGCAAGTAATAACTCATCAGCTGATAGTGCAAAGAATGCATCAAACGCCAAAACAGTAAAACTCAAAAAAGGACGAGCTTTGATAACTCCGTCGGCAAATAGCGATGGGAAGATTATGAAAGACAAACAAGGCGTATATAATCGGGCTGAATCGATGCCTGAGTTTCCAGGCGGCCAGCAGGCTTTGGCTGCATATATTGAAAACCACTTCAATTATCCGCAAAAAGCGATTGATGATAATATAACAGGTTCCCTCAAACTTTCCTTTGTGGTGGATGAAAATGGAAAAGTAATCAATCCCCACATAACCAGTGGTAAGGAAGTCGGGAATGGCCTCGATGAAGAAGCATTACTCGATGAAGAAGCATTAAAGGTAGTAAAACAAATGCCCGTATGGAAACCCGGAAAAGTAAAAGGGAAAAATGTAAAAACACGTCTCGAATTGCCCATTACCTTTCAGGTGGATGCGTAGAGTAATATAAAATTAACTTCTGTTGAAGTATGGCCTCGATTAGCGTCAGATAACTACGACAAAAAGCAATGTATTCCGGTATATTGCTTTTTTTTGCAAACTCCCGTTGATAGAAAAAATTATTAAACACATTAATTGTTTCGAACGAAACATTATTTTTGTTGTTTGTTATCCTGTCACCTCAACCGAATCATTGATTATTTTTGCCATTGTGAAAATTTTTCGCGTGTATTGATACGCGTGTATTGTATCGAAATTAAGATTGATCAAAATAGATTATCAGATAGTGTATGAAATCAAGCGTTTATTTGTTCCTGTTGCTTCTTTTATTGCGAATTGATGTTGCCAGTGCACAAAATGCAGATTCCCTTTTACAGGAAGCCAGTTTGCAAAACTGTGTGCAATATGCGTTGAAGCATCAGCCGGCCGTGAACCAATCCATGATTGATGAGCAGATCGCTGACAGGGAAATCAAAAGCAGGCTGGCTGATTGGTATCCTCAATTGAACCTGACTGCCAATTATCAGAATAATTTTCATTTGCAATCAACCAAATTTGGTGAGCAGCTTATAACGATTGGGACGTACAATACTTCCAGCGCTCAATTTGCGCTTACTCAAACCATTTTCAACCGGGATGTTCTGTTGGCAAAAACAAGCGCAAAGGACGTACGCACCGGGGCTCAGCAGCTGACCACCAATACAAAAATTTATGTTGCCGCGAACGTTACCAAGGCATTTTATGATGTATTGCTTTCAATAAAACAAATTGAACTGTTTGACGAAGATATTGTATTGCTCGAAAGAAGTTTGAAAGATGCTTTCAACCAGTATAAAGGAGGTATTGTAGACAAAACGGATTATCAGCGCGCTACTATTTCATTAAATAACGCCAAAGCACAAAGGAAATCTTCGGAAGAACAATTAAAAGGCAAATATGCTACCTTGAAATTGCTGATGAGTTATCCTTCAGGAAATGATTTGAACCTGGTTTACGATAGCCTTCAAATGGCTCGTGAAGTGCTTTCAATAGATACAACAGAAGCGGTGAATTTCAATAACCGGATCGAGTACCAGTTGCTACTCACGCAAAAAAAGCTGCAGGAAGCGGATCTCAAATATTATAAATGGGGTTTTTTGCCTTCACTTTCGGCATTTGGTCAGTATAATTTCAATTATTTGAATAATGAATTCAGCAAATTGTATTCAGAAAATTTTCCAAACTCTTATGCAGGACTTACCCTTAACTTCCCTTTGTTCCAGGGAACGAAGCGGGTGCAGCAGATAAAGATTGCACAATTGCAATTACGCAGGATGGATTTTGATTTTGTAGCACTGAAAGACTCTATCAGTGCCCAATATACGCAGGCGATTGCTTCCTACAAATCAAATCTCAATAATTACTATATGCAAAGAGAAAACCTTGCACTTGCCCGGGAAGTATATAATATTATTCAAGTACAATACAGGAGCGGTATCAAAACTTATCTTGACGTGGTTACCGCCAATAATGATTTGTTCCTGGCGCAAATTAATTATACCAATGCATTATACCAGGTGCTCGGTAACAAGGTTGACGTACAACGTGCATTGGGAACCCTTCAATATTGAATAAAAAAAGTCAGTTGATATGAAATATACAAAATACTGGATTGGTTTAAGTTTTTCGGGAATTGTTTTATTTGTTTCCTGTGGCGGGAAAAATGATCCGTCTCAGCAAAAAGCACCGCCACCTGTTGCTGTAAATCTCTATACGGTACAGGAAGGAAGTGCCATATATTATGATCAGTATCCGGCAACAGTGACCGCATTGAACCAGGTAGATGTGCGTCCACAGGTGACTGGTTATATAACGGGAATATTTTTTACAGAGGGGCAGCATGTGAGCAAGGGTGATAAATTATATACGATCGATCAGCAGCAATATCGTGGCGCTTATGAACAGTCTGTTGCTAATCTTAATGTATCGAAGGCCAATCTTTCGAGGGCGCAACAGGACGCGGACAGGTACGAAGAATTGTCGAAACAGGATGCCATCGCGCGCCAAACACTCGATCATGCATTGGCTGATCTGGAATCTGCCAAACGGCAGGTGGAAGCTGCGCAGGCTAATGTAAGTTCTGTTGAAACCAACCTGCGCTATTCTGTTATCAATGCACCATTCAGCGGAACAATCGGCATATCGGAAGTAAAATTGGGAGCTGCGGTTTCTCCGGGTCAAACTATCTTAAACACTATTTCATCCGACGATCCGATTGCAGTTGATTTTCCGGTAGATGAAAAACAAATTCCAAGGTTTATTATGTTGCAGCAACAAAAAAAATCCGCAAAAGATGATTCAACATTCAGGATTGTTCTTGCCGATCAATCCAGGTATTTATATTCCGGCCAGATTTACCTGATCGATCGGGCAGTTGATCCGCAAACAGGTACTCTTAAAACAAGGCTTGTATTTCCAAATCCAAAAAAAGAACTGCGTGTAGGCATGACATGCAATGTATACGTGAAAAATAGTACGGCAACAAAAGCCATTCTTATTCCCTACAAAGCGATTACAGAGCAAATGGGAGAATTTTTTGTCTTCATACTTGGTGATAGCAATAAAGTATCACAGCATAAAATATTCCTTGGCCCAAGGATTAATGACAAAGTAGTAGTGAAAAATGGTTTGGAGTTGAGCCAGCAGATCGTAATAGATGGTATGCAAAAATTAAGAGACGGATCAGCGGTTCAACTCGCGCCCGCGCCAACTGCCGGCAAACCTGATTCGGCAAAAGCCGCCAGTACTCATGATTCAACAAAAGGAAAATAATTTTTAACGGAAGAAGATTATGATTGCAGATACTTTTATTAAGAGACCGATTACCGCTATTGTAATATCTATTGTGATTGTGATGGTAGGTGTGCTGGCATTGCTGAATTTACCGGTCAGCCAGTATCCCGATATTACACCTCCAACGGTTACGGTCACCAGTAATTTTGTCGGTGCTGATGCGCAAACTGTTGAACAAACAGTAACGACGCCTATTGAAACACAGGTCAATGGTACTCCCGGTATGGCATACATGCAAAGCAATAGTACCAATAATGGTCAGAGCAGCATCACGGTTACATACGATGTTGGAGCGGATGTAAATACAGGCATGCTGGATGTACAAAACAGGGTTGGTATCGCTACCCCGCAGTTGCCGGATGTATTAAAAAGACTGGGTGTAATTACACGTAAAAGAAATCCGAGTATTTTGTTGCTGGTAGCTATTTATTCGCCACAGGGAACACATTCGGTAACCTTTCTTGATAATTATACAAATATTTTTGTAAGAGATGTATTGTTGCGCGTGAAAGGTGTGGGTGATGTTTTTACCAGGGCCGATGATTTCAGTATGCGTATCTGGCTCAAGCCAGACAAGCTTGCACAGTTGGGTCTAACGGCAACGGATATCACGAACGCGTTGCAGGAACAAAATGTACAGATTGCCGCGGGCTCTGTGGGTGCACCTCCTCAAAATTCACTGCAGGCTTTTGAATTTACAGTAGTTGCAAATAGCCGGTTATCCACCGAAGATCAGTTTAGTAATGTTATCGTGCGCAGCAATCCGCAAAATGGTTCTATAGTTTATCTCAAGGATGTGGCAAGAGTGCAGTTGGGTAAATTCAGCTATTCAAGTAATTCTTTTGTAGATGGTAAACGAGCTTCATACCTGCTCGTATACCAGGCGCCGGGAAGCAATGCACTTGAAACTGCACAGGGAATTTATGATGCCATGGACCAGGTGAAAAAATCATTTCCAAAGGACATAGATTATGTAGTGCCATTCGAATCTGTTTCTGTGGTACAGGTTTCGATTCATGAAGTAGTTAATACATTGTTGATCGCATTGGGACTGGTTGTATTGGTAGTGTTTCTTTTTCTCCAGAGCTGGCGCGCCACTTTGATTCCTATATTGGCAATTCCGGTATCAATCATTGGAACATTTGTATTTTTCATACCGTTAAATTTTACGATCAATACCTTAACATTGTTTGGATTTGTATTGGCAATTGGTATTGTTGTGGATGATGCGATCGTTGTGGTAGAAGCTGTGCAGCATTATATCGATACTGAAAAAATATCTGCAAAAGAAGCCACAGAAAAAGCGATGAAGGATATTTCCGGGCCGGTAATCGCTATCGCGCTCATTCTCGCTGCTGTTTTTGTGCCAGTCGGTTTTATTCCCGGAATAGTGGGAAGGCTGTATCAGCAGTTTGCAATTACCATCGCCATATCGGTATTGATATCAGCTTTTATCGCGTTATCATTAACTCCGGCGCTTTGTTCGATTTTATTAAGACCGATGCACCTGGATGAAAAATCCAGAGGATTTAACTGGTTCTTCTATAAATTCAACACATGGTTTGAAAGAGTCGCCAGCGGGTATACGAAGAGTGTTGGGAAATGGATAAAAAAATCGCCTTATGTTATAGTATTACTGGCATGTATATGCGTAGGAGCGTTCTTTTTATTTAAAAATAAACCAACAGGGTTTATTCCTCAGGAAGATGAAGGACGCCTGTACGTTACTTATGAATTACCAGAAGCATCATCGACCACCCGGAGCCTGGAAACACTGAATAAACTGATGAAGATAATCGGCGAAACAAAAGGTATCAGGCATTTTGCGGCGTTGGGCGGATTGAACGCCATTACTTTCGCAGTAAAGGCAAATGGCGGAACTATTTTTACATCATTACAACCGTGGGCCGATCGCAAGGATAAGGCCCTGCAACTGAAAGGCATCATGGCCACTTTGCAACAGAAATTTGCAGCTATCAAAGAAGCGAATATTCTTGTAATTGCGCCGCCCGCTATTCCTGGTTTAGGTCAAACAGGCGGCTTTACTTTTGAATTGCAGCAAAAAGAAAGCACTGATGATATCAATGCATTCGAAAGAGTGATCAGGGGATTTATTGCTGAAGCAAACAAAAGGCCTGAGATCGGCAGAGCATTTACTTTTTTCACTGCCCGCACCCCGGGATACCAGCTTGATGTTGACAGGGAAAAATGTAAGAAACTAGGCGTGTCATTAAGCGATGTATATAATACCATCCAGACTTATCTCGGCAGTTCTTACGTAAATGATCTGACGATTTACGGAAGAAATTTCCGCGTGGTGGCACAGGCTGATTCTTCTTATCGTGGTGATATCAAAGACCTGGATCAGTATTATGTCCGCAATTCAGTGGGAACATTGCTTCCTTTAGGCGGATTGATATCATATAAAATAGCTGAAAGCGCGCCGTTGATCAGTCATTTTAATCTTTTCCGCACCGCAGAAATAAATGGCGATGCTAAAGCAGGCTTTAGTAGTGGCCAGGCTTTAGCCGCACTGCGTGATGTTGCTGAAAAATCGTTGCCTGCCGGATATGGATATGAATTTGCAGGTTTGAGCAGGCAGGAAATAAAAGCAGGAAGCAGTACCATCATTATTTTTTCATTGTCGATCGCATTTGTTTTTCTTTTCCTTGCCGCTTTGTATGAGAGCTGGCAGGTTCCTTTTTCAGTGTTGCTGGCCGTACCTGTTGGTTTGCTCGGAGCAATCCTCACTTTGACACTAATACCGAGCCTGGTGAATAATGTATATGCGCAGATCGGGATGATTACATTGATTGGTTTATCGGCAAAAAATGCAATTCTGATTGTTGAATTCGCTAAAGAAAGAGTGGATCGGGGAATGCCGATCATTGAATCAACATTGGCTGCAGTGAAGCTAAGATTGCGGCCGATTTTGATGACTTCTTTTGCTTTCATATTGGGAGTTTTGCCACTTGCACTTGCAACAGGGGCCGCAGGTGTGGCGCGTTCAACCATTGGGTGGACAGTATTGGGAGGAATGCTTGCAGCGACGTCGCTGGCAATATTTATCGTACCTGTTTTATTTGTCGTGATAACACGACTAGTTTATAGCAAAGAGAAACTGGCTGAATTAAAATCTCATGTGTCTTCCGGATTAACGGAATAATTTTCGATATTAAATAGTGGTAAAAGAATAAGGCCCTGATTTTTTTAAAATATTTTAAAAAAATCAGGGCCTTATTCTTTGATAAAAACTTAGATCCATATTGTATCCATAAAATCCCGAACTGGCGTGCTTTCGCGAGTCGGGGGGATTATTTACCCGTTATAATTGTGATGTCATTGTCAAGATTATTGCACACAACAATTTCACATTTTCCGTCGCCGTTCAGGTCTGCAATTGCGACGCCTTTTGGATGATTGCCTACCATAATCATTGAACTTGTCGAAATATTTCCTTTTTTGCTCATCAGGAAAAGTGTAATCGTATTGCTATCATTGTCTGAAACCGCAATATCAGCAACCCCATCACCATTAACATCTCCTATTGCAACATGATTGGGGATTTTACCTGCCGGAAATGGTGAGCCCGCAATTGTTTTAAACTTTCCTGTTCCATCACCCAATAAAATCGTTAATCCATTTATACCAGTTCTGTCACTGGTGCTTGCCGGGGAATTAATAATAGCAAGATCAGGTTTGCTATCTGCATTCACGTTGCCAATCGCAACACCAAAAGGTGAATTGCCACAGGGGAATGGAGAACCTTCTGCTTCCTTAAAATTTCCTTTTCCATCACAGAGAAGAATGCTAACATTATCGCCTTCTAAATTTGTTGTAATAATATCGTCATTACCATCCATATTAATATCGGCTACACGAACTCTTTGATAAGGATGTTTACCCACTTTAAAAAATGTACCCGGTGTTTTAAAAATGTTTTCACTGTCTCCAAAAAGTATTTCTACCTGGTTGGTTTGCCAACTGTCAGTAACAAGATCGGGAAGTTTATCTTCGTTAAAATCACCAGTCGCAACTCCGTGCGTATGCGGCAGAACTTCCACCGGAAATGGTGAATGGGATGCCGGCAAAAAACTTCCATCTCCATTACCTAATAGTACGGTCAAATATTTTTTTTCATGGTTGGCAAAAGCAAAATCCAGTCTTCCGTCTTTGTTGAAATCGCCGATAGCAATGTCGTTTACTCCATATCCTGCAGAAAAAGGGGAGCTTTTTGCTTCATTAAATTGATCTTTCCCATTACCCAGTAAAATTGTTACACTATTATCCTGTTCATTAGTTACAGCAAGGTCAGGTATTTTGTCATTATTAAAATCCGCAACTTCTACGCATCCCGGTCCCTTACCTGTTTTTATTCTTAGATTATCGGCTATGCCGGCTCTTTTTTGTAAAGCATTTCCGCAACTCACGATAATTGCGATTCCTGTTACGAATATACCTTTAACAAAGCTTAGCATCTTCCTGTTTTTATTTATTTTATGCTCGTCCTAAAAGTAACAGAGGATTTTTATCTGATTTTATTTTTTACACCAAGAGTAGTCTTTTGCTGATAAACCGCAGGAATTGTTAAACCAATTAAATGTAATAAGAAAAAAAGTTCCATACGTTGGCGGAACGGAGATCGGGCATGAACTATTCTAAATATGGAATGAATGAATAAGGCCCTGAATTTTTAAATTTAATTTAAAAAATTCAGGGCCATTTTTTATCTTGTATCTGTGATTTTATTTTAATTCAGCGTAACGTCTTTCGTGAACGTTCCAACTGTAATTGTTGCCTGGTTATCGCAGGTTCCGTTTCCAAAATCAAGCGTTCCGTTTATCTTATTGTTATAAGTAAAAGAAATAACACCTGATCCTACGTTATGACAAATATATGATTTTGAAAGAGCAGTAGTGATGCTTACTGTAAGCGTGTTGCCAGTGGAAGAACTAAAATTATTACTACCGGTAATGCTGTACACATCATCTGTAAGATCAGATGGCGTTGACATGCCTGCGGTCATGGTAATTGTTTTATCACCTGAATAATTATAGTAAACTGCATTGGGGAAAGTTATCTTTCCACCGGTTGTTTTTGTGGTAAAAGAAACAGCTGACTGGGTCGAAGTATTAGTAACAGCATAAGTACCTTCTAACTGGTAACCAAACACTGAATAATTTTGGAAAGTTGCTGAAATTGTTGTTCCAGGCATCAATACTTTTCCTGAAAGAATATAAGTGATCTTGCCTTTCCTGGTAATACCATCATCGCTGGTACATCCTGAACCAAAATCAACAACAAGTGTTTTAGGAAAAGTTGAAAGATCTGCAGGAGTGAGGGTATAAGCTGCACAGGTGAAAGAAGTGACTCCGTTCACGGTAACTGCACCATGAGCGCCATTTGTTTCAACCGTACCACGCGAAGCCTGCGATACCATGTAAGCAATGTTATTATCTGATCCACCTTCGATGGCTATTTGTAATACATCATTATAAGCATTATCAGAAATAGCAGATGAGCCGGACATATTTGCCGCAGTGCTATCATCATTTGCTTGGTTTGATGGTGAATTATTGCTGTCTTTTTTACAACCGGTAGATATCATGGCACATACCATGAATACGACGAATAAGGGTTTGAAGAAAATACTGATTTTCATAGTTATTTAGATTTTAGTAGTTAATTTGTAATAACGTATCAGCTCAATGGATATTTCCTTTTATCTCTATAAAAAACCGTTTTGACCGATTATTTATGTTATTCGCCTTTAAAATTATTTTAATATCTTTCAATCCACTTAACTAGTGATTGTTTATTGGTAAAAGATGAAAAAAATCTTATTATTTTCTGCTGTATTACTCGCGGCAAACCTGGCGTTTTCCCAAAATAGGACAACATTGTCAAATACCTTATTATGGAAAATAACCGGTAAGGGCTTAAAAAAACCTTCTTATTTATTTGGTACCATGCATATTTTATGCGCCGATGATGCCCGGCTCAGTGATAGTTTAAAAACGGTTATTCATGATTGTGATGAAATATATTTCGAGATCGATCTCGATGATTTTGCGGGCATGATCAATTCGATGAAATTTATGCGGATGAATGACAGCAAAAAATTATCTGATCTGCTCAACAAGGATGATTATGCGAAAGTGAAATCTTATTTTGAAAAACAGGGCGGAGGAATTTTACCTTTCAGCATGCTCGAACGATTCAAACCTTTATTGATCAGCAGTCTCATTGAAGAGAATGACCTTGATTGCAAAACAACAAATGGAATGGAACTGGTAATCATGAAAGAGTCCCGCACGACACACAAAAAAATTAATGGATTGGAAACTGCTGAACTCCAGGCGGGTTTATTCGATAGTATTCCTTACGACAAGCAGGCACGTGATCTTGTGAACTATATCGACAGCATGTCTATCTATAAAAAAATGACGACTGAACTGGCTGACGTTTATCGCAGGCAGGATCTTGGAAAAATCGAAGAGCTGACAGTCAATGGTGATGCAACTATCAGCAATTACCTGGATCTTTTACTATATGGCCGCAACAGGAGATGGGCAGATTCACTGAATTCAATCATGCCGGAAAAATCTTTATTGATTGCCGTAGGAGCAGGACATCTTCCGGGAGAACAAGGACTTATTAATCTGTTGAGAAAAAAGGGATATGACGTTTTACCTATCCGTAATTAGAAATGAAATTAATGTGTGGATGTGCTAATGTGAAGATGTGCGAATTCTTTAATGCGGTCAGCAAAAATGAATTCGCACATCTGCACATTTGCACATCCGCACATTAATTAAAATCTTTCAAGTCCGCTGAAAAAGAAATCAGATTCTATTAAGGCATTTTCATCACTGTCACTTCCATGAATGGCATTTTCTCCAACCGATGAAGCATATAATTTGCGAATAGTTCCTGCATCTGCTTTAGCCGGATCTGTGGCACCGATCAATTGACGAAAATCTGCCACTGCATTTGTTTTTTCCAATATGGCGGCAACAACGGGACCACTGCTCATGAATTCAACCAACTCACCATAGAATGGTCTTGCCTTATGCACAGCATAAAATTCTCCCGCTTTTTCAAGTGATAATTTGGTCATCTTCATGGCCACAATACGAAACCCTGTCTGGATGATTTTATCGATGATAGCTCCCGAATATCCTTTCGAAAAAGCATCGGGTTTGATCATTGTAAAAGTGCGATTACTCATTATTCCTTTCTTTTGGCGGGCAAAGTTAGGATATTGGGGTCAATGTGCGAATTTACCAATGTGCAAATGTGCGAATTTCTTAGGGCAGACAGCATCAAAGAATTCGCACATTCGCATATTCGCACATCCGCACATTAACATTTGGTCATTGCTCTTTTATTCCGCAACTTTGCTGCCGTTTTACATGAAAGCAATACAGGAAATATTTTCATTATTAAAGAAGCCCAGAAAGGTGGTTGTCGTGATGCACCAGAAACCAGATGCAGATGCAATGGGATCTTCATTGGGCCTGTTTCATTTTCTCCAGCAGCTGGGACATTCGGCAACTGTGATTTCACCCACTAACTGGGCCGATTGGCTCAAATGGATGAAGGGTTGTGAAAAAGTGATTGATTATGAGTTGAGCCCGGAAAGAGGCAATTCCATACTGGATGATGCAGATTGGGTATTTTGTCTTGATTTTAACACTTTAAGCCGGACCAGGAAAATGGCTGGCAGGTTGAATGATTTTCGGGGAACAAAAATTTTGATTGACCATCATCAGCAACCTCAATCAGAAAGTTTTGCATATGGTATCAGCGATACATCCAAAAGTTCTACGTCTGAAATGGTCTATGATTTCATCGTCGCCGCAGGTCATGATGATAAAATTGATAAAGATATTGCCGAATGCCTCTATGCGGGTGTGATGGCTGATACAGGTTCATTCCGGTTTTCCTCGGCCACCGCAGCAGTGCACCGGATGGTAGCAGATTTAAAAGACAGGGGATTTGATCACAGTAAAATTCATGAAAACCTTTTCGATAATTTTTTGGAAAACAGGTTGCGTTTTACCGGTTATGTGCTGCAAAGCAGGATGGATATTTATTATGAATATAACGCTGCATTAATTAGTGTTCCATGGAAGGATCTTGTCAAGTACCAGATAAAGACCGGCGATACGGAGGGCCTCGTGAATTATCCATTGACCATACAGGGTATCAAGCTCGCTGCGCTTATCATTGACCGTGATGAAGAGATCAAATGTTCTTTCCGGAGTAAAGGGAATTTCGACGTGAATGTTTTTGCGCGGACATATTTCGACGGAGGCGGACATTCCAATGCTGCTGGGGGCAGGAGCACTGATTCGCTGGAACAAACTGTGCAGCGCTTTATACGGGCGATGAAAGAAAATGCTTCACAATTACAATAAATATAAAATGAAAAAACACAAAGCGTATTTGTTCATTCTTCCGTTGATGCTTGCAATGATGGCCTGTAATAACCAGGGGCTCAAAAAAACCAGGAGCGGGTTATTATATAAAATTATTTCGGATGGCAAAGGAGAACCTGCAAAAAGAGGTCAGTATCTTAAAATCAATTTCGTCCAGAAAATCCGCGATTCAATTTTATTCAGCACAGCAGGAAGTGTACCAATATATGCAAAAGTAGATAGTGTCGGACCTAATTATAGTGCACCCGAAATATTTTCCATGCTTCGCAAGGGTGATAGCGCAATTGTTATTCAATTGGGAGATAGCCTTCAACATAAGTATGGTCAACAGCTTCCTCCTTATATAAAAAAGAAAGACAAGATCGTTCTTTCATTCAGGGTCACAGATTTATTCACCAATGAAGACCTTGTAAGAAAAGACAGGGAAGCCGAGTTGGAAAAAGAAAAACTAAAAGAATCAAAAGCCGTGAAAGACTATATTGACAGTCATCAAATAAACGCACAGAAAACAGAGAAGGGAACTTTTGTGGAAATAAAATCATTAGGAGATGGACCTTCAGTGGATTCCGGTAAGCAGGTATCTGTTCGTTATACCGGGAAATTATTTCCTTCCGGAAAAGTGTTTGAAACCAATATGACTCCTCCTGCAAATGAACCTATTAAATTTGTTATTGGAAGAAGGGCGGTCATTCAGGGTTGGGACGATGGTTTGAAATCATTTAAAAAAGGAGGCAAAGGCACTCTGTATATTCCTGCCTACCTTGCGTATGATGCACAGGCAGGTCCTGGTAACAAACCTTATGAAAATTTAATCTTTGATATAGAAATTGTGGATGTAACGGATGCACCTGTACAGACGGGCCGCCCTTTCCCGAATCGATCGGCGAATGGTATACCGCAGCAACAACAACAAAATTCTAAACCGAAAACGGATAGTAAACCTAAAAAATAGAAGTTGAGACAATGGTTATACATTGAATATTGAGTGTTGAATATTGATTATTGAATGTTTTTAGGTGCATCATCAAGAAAACATTCAATAATCAATATTCAACACTCAATACTCAATATTCAATGTTAAGCTGTTTCCTCAATAACATCTTGCTACCAGCCGGATCGCTTCCCGGGCTTCTTTTACATCGTGCACGCGTAAAATAGAAACGCCTTTCATCAGGCCGATCGTATTCAATACCGTTGTTCCATTTAATGCTTCATCAGCGGTAATGCCAAGTGTTTTGTAAATAGTAGATTTTCGGGAGACGCCCATCAGTAACGGGCATTCAAGTATTTTGAATAATTCGAGATGGCTCAGTAATTCAAAATTATGATCTATTGTTTTGCCAAATCCAAATCCCGGATCAATGATAATATCTTTTATTCCGGCTTCCAGGCATTGTCTTTTTTTTGCAATAAAAAAATCCAATAGTTCCCTGTGTATATTTTCATAGACCGGATTTTTCTGCATGGTTTGCGGATCGCCTTTCATATGCATACACACATAAGGAACACTCATTGCTCCTACAGTTGCCAGCATACCCGTGTCTGCATTTCCTGCACTGATATCATTTACCATGGATGCACCTGCAGCAACAGCTTCCCTGGCAACCCTGGTATGATAGGTATCAATAGAAATAATTGCTTCAG
>Ga0137407_10000468_pt1 | contig 27473 bp, 16 predicted proteins | sample CZOMad2_2_16fung_FD_108410 | JGI IMG/M metagenome (GOLD analysis project Ga0137407, IMG submission 108410) | Vadose zone soil fungal communities from Angelo Coast Range Reserve, California, USA - CZOMad2_2_16fungal (Illumina Assembly) | ecosystem: Environmental > Terrestrial > Soil > Vadose... | reverse complement strand
GCTTCCGAAAAATTTTTGAATTCAAATTTCTTGTGCAGCTTGTTTTTTTCTTCTTTCCACATATAAAATAATTTAAAACATTAGCAATATGGGTTTTCGGGTTTCTACAACGAGGACTAAAATATCAGGTGACCTTTATTTTTAATCTTTTCATTTGTGAGTTCCATTACCAATTGAATACTGTTGACCTTTTTAATAGCGCTCATCAGATCTGATAAAGTAGCGTCTGCAACAGTATCGCCTTTTAATAACCATAAAAAATCGAGATGTCTGAATTCGGGCAGCAAATATTCACCTTCAAAATGATTACTATACAGGTAGTGAGTAAGCGAGCTATAAGATTGAGGACATTCGTATACGCAAAAAAAATATTTTCTCTTTTTTTTATCCAGTTGTATTTCAATTTGATTATTGATACGAAAATCAAACCGAAGCTGGTTGTTCAATTGCCAGCAAAGCTGGTACCCTTTAAGCGGTGCTACAATGCCGAGCAGTCGCGCATTTTCAAAAAAATCATTTGCCAGATCATCTATGTCGAGCTTGAGTTTCATAATAGAAAATGTGGAAATGTGGAAATATGAAAATATGGAAATGTGAAAATGAAACGTAAACTACGTTATTGCATTTTTCACATTTCCATATTTTCACATTTCCACATTTTCCAAATAAAATTACTGATTAAATTGAACTTCAGCTTCCACCTTATCGCTTCCCCTCATATAATTTACCGTTGTTTTATCTCCTTTTTTGAATTTTGAAAGTGCCTGCATGTAATTATCAAGTGAAGAAACCGGGTAATCTCCCAATTTAATAATTACGTCTCCTACTTTCAGTCCGGCTTTTTGTGCAGGCCTCCCCTCACTTATACCATCAACGCGCACTCCACTTCCATTATATGTGTAATCAGGCATAATCCCCAGTGTTACACTGAACCTTGTTGAAGTTACAGATTGTATTTCCCTTGTTTTAGAAAATGCGAGTTTGCCTTTCTTATTCAGATCTTCCAGCAAACTATAAATGTATTTTACGATCTGCAACTCACCCTGGTAATTAATCTTATCATAATCATCGGTAGGTTTATGATAATCGCTATGCAAACCGGTGAAAAAAAACAAAACCGGAATATCCTTTTTGTAGAAAGAAGTATAATCACTTGGGCCGGTTCCGCTGGAATCAAACCTGATATTAAAATATTTTTTATCATCATTATTGCTAAACAATTCTCCCCAAACAGGAGAAGTGCCATATCCACCAACTGTCAATACACGTGAACTATCATTCAACCTGCCGACCATATCCATATTCACCATATAGTTCACCTTACCCAAATCGATTGTTGGATGTTCAGTAAAATATTTTGATCCGAACAATCCCAACTCTTCTCCGGAAAATGCAATAAATAAATAATTATTTTTTTTCAGTTTGGATTTCTTCAGTAGCCGCGACAGCTCAATTACAGCGGCGACACCACTGGCATTATCATCCGCACCATTGTGAATCATCTTCTCGGGTCCCCGGTAAAGTGAATTTCCATCCTCACCAAAACCAAGGTGATCATAATGCGCTCCCAGCACAATTGTATTTGCTGCACCGTTATCAATATATCCAACTACATTATGGCCGGTTCTATGCTTTTCTCCGATATCAACAACGATCCTTACATCCATCGATGCGGATTCATCTTTCATATACTTTCTTTTTGCATCCTTTGTTACATACAACACGGGCAGATTACTGACAGGTAATTTGTCTTTCGGATCAAAAGTAATATCATCTGTTTTTTTAGAGGTATTAAAGAAAACAACTGCTGTTGCGCCTTTCTTTTCAAATTCTTTTACCTTTTCATAGATGGCGTTATAAATATCAAAATGAGGATTGTTCTGGTTCAGCTCAACAATTTCTTTTATATCTATAAACCAGGGAACGCCACTTTCCTGCAGCGCAATTGCAAGTGTGCCTTCCACAGTTTTTAACGCGCTGAATGCAAGCGGAAAATATTCTTTATCCAGCTGCAGTTCTTTATTATTAATAAAAAGATGAGTATTTTTTATTTGCTTGCCATCATAAATATCAAAAGACTGCAACCATCCGATATTTTCACCCTTCGGTTGTAAATTTATTTTTTCAAATTCGCCAATAATAAAATCGCTTGCGAGTTTTTCTCCATTCGTACCGACTCTTCTGCCTTCCAGCTTATCATCAGCGAGGTAATGAATTTCTGCTTCGAGGTTAGACAAAATAACTTTATCTGTTTTTTTTAGTTTTTGAGTCAGGGCGGATGGCAAGCAGGTACAAAAGGCAAGACATGCAAGCAAAATGCAACGCATCATATATAACGTTTTAGTAAGGCGTCTTTAAATACAAAGGTATGTGTGGCAAATGCTATTCCAAAAAGGAAAAAAAATAATATTCCAGCCGGTTTTATGACACTATTCACGCCCCGCGTATAAATAAAACAGTATTTTCGGTATTCGTTTTAAGCCATTTCCTAATGAATAATATGAGAAGGATCCTGACTATACTCCTCTTCTTTATCTGCAATCTTGCTTTTGCAAAAACCGTGGTGATTGGGAATGGCAAAGGTATCGTCAGTAAAATAAATATGACGGGTCTGCGTCCCGGAGACGTATTGGCTATTACACCGGGTAAATATAGCAGTGCAAATTTTTCGAATCTTTATGGAATTGCCATTATAAATAATGGCGGACTGGTAACTTTTACCGGAAGGGTTGATTTGGGGGACAACACAGATGTCATTATTTCGGGAACCGGTGATAGTTCTATTTTCTACGGATTTAGTTTTACCGGCGGAGGTTTTGCAATAAAGCAAAGATGTTCCGGCCTCAGGATTTATAACTGCCAGGCCCGTGATATCAGCAGGCTGGTTGATTTTTCAGAAAACCAGGTCACTTTAATTTATACGGGTGATACTTCTACGATTTTCCTGAGCAGAGTAGCAATTGGCAATATCAAAATGAATAATTGTGGCAATCTTTTTTGCGGATCATTTGGACCCGTTTATGATTTACATAATATGGTTGATAGTCTCGCAATTTTCAATGTAACCTATGATTCAACCAATGAAGAAGGCATGGTTGTTTTCGGATCCAATTTTTACAGGTACGATTTTCATGATATACGGATTCATGAAGCACCCGTTTATAAAAATCATGATATAGGAATGTTCAGTGTGTATGGTGGAAATGGCCAGATACATAATGTTTATCGCAGAGGAGGTTGGGGTTGGCTTTGCCGTTTATTTGGAGCGAGCATCGGCGACAGCGTTGGCGATATATGGATCTATAATAATATCGATTTAGGATCTACCTGTTATGGAACTGCGGAAGTAAGATGCGAGTCCTCTCAATGGAAAAACTCAAAACTATTGAAAGGAGTGAACATCCATATAGTAAATAATACTGCTGGCAATAAAAAAGATTTCAGTAATAGTTACACAACTGCAGTAGCACTTATCCCGACCATTGAATTAGGATATTTCTCTGAAATAAAAAATAATCTTTCTTTCAATAATCAGAACCCGGGAAAAAATGGAACCGGATTTGAATATTGGAACCTGGCAAATCCTCCTGATACTGCAAGCAACTTTTATTATCAAAATTATAATGACGCTGGTTTGAAAGATACTATCAATTGCTACCTATTACCTGAGAGTCCAGTCATTGATGAGGGTGTAACCATTGCTCATATCCGAAATGATATTGAAGGAATTCCGAGACCGCGTGGTAATAGATATGATATCGGTGCGCGGGAGTCTTCGTTTACAGGAAATAATAAAACCTCCATACAAGAAACACCGGGAAATAAAAAAAACCATGTGTTGCGTTATATTTTCTTTCTCGCGATAATTATAGTAGGAGCAGGAGTTATTATAATGAAACAGATTTCCCGAAACCGTAAAAAAACAGCTCGGTATGCCCCCCGGAATACTGTTAAAAGATGAATTAATTTGAATGAATAGATACTTACATGTCTTAATTTTCCTTTACTTTTGCAGATTAGCCTTTTCAGATCGGATTCTTCAATTTATGTCCGGTTCGAAAATGGTGAAATGGTAAATTGTCAACCTGAATGGCGCTACCGCACCTTATTAAGTATGTCTACACTAACGGGACCGACGAGGTAATTCGCCGGGGAAAAAAAATTCATGCTATTGGCTACGTGGAATTGATCGAATACGATGAGTTATTCGAATCTGTTACTTTTCGCATTAAAGACGACAGCTATTCTACGTATTACAAAGTGTATGTTCAAAAATTCAAAGACCCTAAAACACTTTCGGTAAGATGCAGCTGTCCTTACAACCTGGGAGATATCTGCAGACATGAGGCTGCTGCATTGATCCAGTTGCAGGAACTGCTGGACAGAAATCTTTTAAAAGCGGAAGAAGTATCCTATAGACAGGAGCATACCGTGGTGAAGATGAAATATATCGATCTCAAAAGCATCCGCGTATTATGTTCTCCCCAAACATTTGAAGAGGCTGAAAAATATTTACAAAATCAGCGACCTAAAATAGAATATGCAAAAGATGAAACGGTAAAAGCGATTGTTGAGCTGGACGGTCAATCTTATAAAGTACTTATCCGTAAAAACGAAGAAAGGAATTTTGATACCAGTTGTGAATATGAAGATGTAACGCATCCTCTGTGCTTACCTAAGGTGATTGTTTTTTTACAATTGCTGCAAGCACATGGCCCATACTATTTTGACAGTATAAGAAACTGGGATAAAGAAAAAAATAAATTGCTGGAAGCCTATGGGTATTCACTTTCGGATAATCTTGAAGGAAAATTTGAATTTTCATATAAGGAAGGAAAACCATTTTTGAGAGTTCTTGACGTTTCCATTAAAAGAGTTGCACCAGTAAGTTTTCCAAAACAAAGACCCGTTCCGGAACCTGAGCCTGTCACAGAAATTGAAGAAAAGGAAGCAGGATCCATACAACGCCTGGGTATTGTATTCAATTTTAATCACGGAGCTTATCCTGGTTTTGCTGTGGAAGCGGTTAGCGGTGAGAGTAATGATGATCAAACATCATATGCCGGCAAGGTGGAAAAAATGGAATTGATTAAGTTCGCCAATACAGAGTCATTTACCGAAAATGACAAACAATTAATCTATTCTCTTCGTAAGGTTCAGGAACAGGAAATCAACAAATACCTGAACCGCAACTCACCTTTCAGTGGCATGTGGGAAAATATTATTCACCAGGAAGAAGATGATTTGCCAGAGGAAACAAAAGCTTTGATGGTGGAATATCTGCATCCCAGGTTCAAAAAATTATTCACCGAATTAAATGATAATCCATTTGTATTTTATCTGAACGGGCATAGGCCTTTCAAAACAGGAAATCTTCTTCCTGTCGGAATTTCATCTGACCAGCTAATACCTTTTTTCAAAATCATACCGCTCAAAAATCAATATGAGGTCAGGTGTTTTGTAAAAATAAATGGACAGGCGGTTGAGATTTCCAACAATGAATGCAAGAGCAGCGTATTGTTCTTTTATAATAATAACCTGTATCTATGGAATAAGCAGGAGGATATCGCCATTATAGAAAAATTTGCAGGTAAAAAGAAATTAGCCATTGATAAAGCAGATTGGCCCGGTCAGTTGAAAAGTTTTATCCTGCCTTTAACCAAAGATTATCATGTAGAATTTGATCAGGACCTGATTAAAGAAGTGAAAAGCGGAGATCCCGAAAAAAAATTATTACTGCAGGAAAAAGGAGATTATCTGCTGTTTCAACCTGTTTTTTCTTATAAGGGTTTTGAAACCATGTACGGTGGAAAAGATGAGATCATTGTACCTGATGGCGACAAGGTGCTGATCATACACCGCAATAAAGAAATTGAAAAAGAATTCCTTACTAAATTAGAGTCGCTCCATTCACAGTTCATCCATCCCCAGGGCTCGGCCAGCCTGGCTTTGAAAGGAAATGATGTTTTGAGGAACAATTGGTTTTTCCTGTTTACCGACGCGATGCAGGAAATGAAAGTGTCTGTGGTTGGCTATGAAGCGCTGAAAAATTTCCGGTTTAATACTGCCAGACCTCAAACGAAAATTCATATCAGTGGGAATACTGATTGGTTTGATGCAAGAGTTGATATCGTGTTCGGCGACCAGAAAGTTACCATTGCCGATGTTAAAAAAGCGCTGGCAAACCGTCAGCAATTTGTGCCACTCAATGATGGTACACTCGGTGTATTGCCTGAAGAATGGGTGAAAAAATATTCCTTACTGTTCCGTGTAGGCGAAGGTAAGCTGAATCAATTGCGTTTGTCAAAATATCATATGAGTGTGATTGACGAACTGTATGAGGGGCGCGATGAAGAAGAACTGATCATTCATCTTGAAAAAAAATATGAACAGTTAAGAGAATTCAGAACCATCAAAGAAATTCCGCCGCCGGCCCACCTCGATCATATACTCAGACCTTACCAGGTTCACGGTTTCCACTGGCTCAACTACCTGCATGAAGTGAATTGGGGAGGCATCCTTGCGGATGATATGGGTTTGGGTAAAACAGTCCAGGCACTTTCTTTTCTGCATCATTATAAGCAAACGCATGAGAAACTGAACGGGTTAGTGGTTTGTCCGACTACTTTGATTTTCAACTGGGAGAATGAAATCAAAAAATTTACCCCGGAGCTTACTTACTATATTCATCATGGCGGCGACAGAATCAGGAATAAGCAATTGCTTGATCAATACGATGTCATTATCACCACTTATGGCACTTTACGAAGTGATATCAAATTGCTGATGGAAATCACTTTTGATTATGTAATACTCGATGAGTCGCAAGCCATTAAAAACCCAGGTAGCAAGGTTACAAAAGCGGCCTGCCTGCTGCATGCCAAGCATCGTTTGTGCATGAGCGGTACTCCTTTGCAGAATAATACTTTTGACATTTTCGCTCAGATGAATTTCCTAAATCCCGGCATGCTGGGCAGCATCGAATTTTTCAGACAGGAGTTCGCGATACCCATCGATAAGTTCGGTGAAAGCGATCGTAAGGACCACCTGAGGAAATTATTATACCCGTTTATTTTAAGAAGAACCAAAGAACAGGTGGCCAAAGATCTTCCGGAAAAAACAGAAACCATTCTTTACTGTGAAATGGAGGATGAACAACGCAAAGTATATGATGCTTACCGGAATGATTATCGAGATAAGATTCTTGGTACTATTGAATCGCAGGGAATTCAAAAATCACAACTTACCATTTTGCAGGGGTTGATGAAGCTGCGGCAGATTTGTGATTCACCCGCTATCCTCAATGAAACCGAAAGATACCCGAATCACTCCATTAAACTGGACGAACTGACCAGGGAGATTACAGAAAATATCGGTGATCATAAGGCGTTGATTTTTTCCCAATTCCTGGGTATGTTGGCACTTATCAAAGAGAAACTAAAAGAGCTTAACGTAAAATTTGAATATTTTGACGGAAGCACTTCCGCACCAGATAGAGAAAAAGCAATCCGCGGTTTCCAGGATGATGATACCTGCCGTGTATTCCTGATTTCTTTAAAAGCGGGCGGGGTCGGTTTAAACCTTACCGCTGCAGATTATGTCTATATCGTTGACCCATGGTGGAATCCAGCAGTGGAACAACAGGCAATTGACCGTACTCACCGTATCGGGCAAACGAAAAATATTTTTGCTTACCGAATGATTTGTAAAGACACCATCGAAGATAAAATACTCGGTCTCCAGGAAAAGAAACGCGTACTTGCAAGAGACCTCATCGTGGATGATGACGGATTTGTAAAGAGTCTTTCCCGGGAAGATGTTGAATATTTATTCAGTTAATCTATCAGATTCACCCTGCCGGCAATCGTTTTTTGCCATTAATACATCTTGCATACCGGCAGTTTTCATTAATTATTATTTTGGTATCAATCAATCCGGATACATGAGGAGTGTAATTGCTATATCTCTGTTCCTGGCCTGCTTCAGCTTCAATGCGCCCGGGCAGGGCAAGATCATTGGCTCTGTAAAAGGAAAAATCGTTGATACAAGCGGAAAACAAAATTTATCGGATGCCTCTGTATCTCTCGTTCATGTCGCCGATTCAAGTGTTGAGGCTTTTGCTGTTACCAATAAGGAAGGAGCGTTCACTATTAAAAATATACCTGCCGATAGTTATAAGCTCATTATCACATTCCAGGGTTATCAGCATATCGTTAGGAGATTTGCTGTATCTGCAGACAAAATTGATACTGATTTCGGTGTAATGTACATGCAAAAATCAAGTGAGCTGCTCCAGGAAGTTATTGTGGAACGCCCACCCATTCAGATAAAGGAAGATACTGTTGAATACAATGCCGGATCTTTTAAAGTGAAACCAAATGCTTTTGCAGAGGATCTCTTAAAAAAATTACCTGGTGTGCAGGTCGACAAGGATGGTAATATCACCGCACAAGGCGAGCAGGTTCAAAAAGTATATGTTGATGGAAAAGAATTTTTTGGTACAGATCCTAAACTGGCTACAAAAAATATTACAGCGGATATGATAGAATCGGTACAGGTGTTTGATGATATGAGTGACCAGGCAAAATTTACAAAAATCGATGATGGAAGCAGGCAGAAAGCTGTTAATATCAAATTGAAAAAAGATAAGAAAAAGGGATACTTCGGAAGAGCAGTTGCCGGTTATGGAACGGATGATCGCTACCAGGGAACACTTTCATTTAATCGCTTTAATGATGATCAGCGTTTTTCCATAATCGGGGCATCTAATAATATCAATCAGCAGGGTTTTAGTTTTTCAGATATTGTTACTTCCATGGGTGGTTTTGGCGCCCGCAATGCCGGAGGCGGTGGTGGTGGCTCCAGGGGTGGAGGTGTTTACAGGGGAGGAAATGCAGGCCTTACAACATCATTAGGAACAGGCAGCTCCGCAACAGGTATTACCAAAGCCACATCAGCAGGAATAAATTATGTAGATAAAATCGGAAATAAACTCCAGCTCACGAGCAGTTATTTTTTTTCACACACAGATAATATGCTTCAGCAGAGCAATTATCGTCAATCTTTTTTTCCGGGAGACTCGGTTTCAAACCAGACAGATGAAAATGTATCGCGAAATATCAATCAGAATCACCGCTTCAATATGAGATTGGAATACAGCCTGGACACCATGACTTCCCTTTTATATATTCCCAGTGTTACTATACAGCATTCTGACAATAACAGTTACGACACAAGCTATACACAGGCTGTTAAAGGATCTTTGAATTACAAAGCAATTAATGGTTTTACCAACAATCAATCGCTTCGCGATGGCGTAAGTCTCAATAATAATTTTTTATTCCGCAAGCGTTTTAAAACACCGGGCCGCACCATTACTATTGGCTGGAACAATACAATCAATAACAGCAATGGAAGTGGTAGCAATTTTTCACCACTCACATTTTATAACCCTGATGGATCGCTGGACAGCACGCTGCTGCAGGATTTACAAACATCACAAAAAACAAGGGCAAATAATAATGTTATGAGTTTATCATATACCGAGCCACTTGGCATCGGCAAATTGCTTGAGTTTAATTATGCATACACAAATAATTTTAATATTTCCGATAGAAAAGCGTTCAATTATGATTCTGCCACCGGTAATTACGATAATAAGAATGTCGCTCAAACCAACTATTTTGAAAATGGTTTTTATGCGAATCGTTTCGGGGCGAATTTCAGGTTTGTAAAACAAAAATATAATTTCCAGCTTGGCGCAGGTCTTCAATATGCCGAGCTTTCCAGTCGTACTGTGCAAGCTGCTACAGGCAAGGATACCACTATTAAATATTCGTTTGTAAATTTTATTCCGACAGCAAATTTTAATTATAGCTTCAGCCGTACAAAAAATCTGCGCATCAGTTATCGTGGTCATACAAATCAACCCAATATCACTCAATTGCAAAATGTACCTGATGTTTCCAATCCGCTGCAGATAAAAACAGGCAATCCGAACTTAAAAGAAGAGTTTGAAAATAATATCAATATCAGGTATAATAATTTCAACCCATCTACATTTAAGTTTATGTCAGTAAATATTGTTCTTGATAATACTTCGAACGATATTGTAAACAGCATCGACTCAGCGAGGCACGGTATCCAGATCATCAAACCAGTTAACCTTAATGGCACGTTCAGCGGGAGTTCTTTTATCACACTTGGTTTTCCTTTAAAAGGAAAAATGAAAGGAAGTAATATAAATTTCAATAATTCCATTGCGTATAACCGCAATCCAAGTCTTCTTTATCAGCAAAAAAATATTTCAAATACATGGATTATTACTCAAACTGCCGGCATCAATCTTGTTTTTAATGATAAACTAAACCTGGGGTTGAATGGGAGCCTTTCCTACAATAATGTAACTTATGAAGCACAGCAAAATTTAAATAATCATTATTTTTCTCAAACTTATACTGCCGATATCTCTTATATATTCATTAAAGATTGGGTATTATATACCGATTACAACCAGTATATCATCAGCGGCCGCTCCGATGGTTATAATCAAACCATACCATTATGGAACGCAAGTATAGCCAGGCAGATATTTAAAAAGAAAAATGCTGAGATAAAATTTTCCGTGAATGATATTTTGAACCAGAATAAAAGCATTACCCGGACAGTGGGTGAAAATTATATCCTCGACAGCCGCTCCAATGTGATAAAAAGATATTTCATGCTGACATTTACCTTCAACCTCAATCGGGCAGGGATAAATAATAACAAGGGCCAGAATGGAATGCCGCAATTGCCGCGTAATATTCAAAGGCAGATCGATCAGATAAGGGTAAACCCTGCAACGCAACCACCCCAGCCCAACCAATAAAAAAGCCGTATCAACGATACGGCGTTCTTTTCAGAATTAAGCACTTCGAAAATGAATTGACGCTATTTTCTTTTCTTATTATAATGAATATAATGATAGCTTCCTGATGGCGATTGGCCTTCCACAATAACTGACATCAGGCTTCTGAAGAAACGATAAATATTCGAAGAAGGACGATAAATATCCTTATATACCTTCGCCCGTTGCGTATCGAAATACATGTTATTCTTTTTCACTGGAATTTGTTATAATGAATAATGTGGTTTAGAGATGTAACGTATTCTTTGCTGAATTAGTATGCAATATTGTGTTAAAGCCATTCGTATTTTCACTATTGTACCTGCCGGTAAAATATAGTACTTTGATACCCAAATCCCCTTCTATGAGAAGCATTTTAACAACGTTTGCTTTTTTCATTTTTACCAGCGCCTTGTTGGCCCAGGATGATGTTTTTTCCAACAAGACTAATTTGGCCCTTGAAAAGGTTGTCAAAGATTTTCCCAATCGCTTTCATAATATTAAAGGCGATATAATTGTACAACACGCTGAAACTGTAGAATACAAATCAACGATACAGGTTCCCGGCGCCTCCTCCTGCATTGTTACAAAGCATATCGTTTCAAACACCGATAGCTATAGCTGGAGCTGTACCGCTTTTGTAACAAGGGATTTTAACGTCGCCAAAAATAAATACAAAGAAATTTTCGAGGAAATAGCAAATACCATCATCAAGGTCGATGGGCAAAAACCATTCATCATAAGTGGTCAATACCGCAATCCTATTGAGGATCGAAAATTGACCGCCGTTCTTTTTGAATTGTTGCCTGCTGTTGGTGAAATGAAAAAATTAAAAATCGAGCTGGATCTTCAGTATGTGGTTTCGGAATGGAAGGTTACACTAAATGTGTATGACAGCGACCATAAAGAAGACCAGGCAACTGCTTCTAATACAAATTAAGTGTGTTCCTCCTTTTTAACCTTGCTTAACATTAAATCAAACCAAATTAACCTGCTTTTATAGCTACTACGGATATTTTCGTTGACTTATGTTTCCCAACGAAAATAAACCGGTATGAAAAGTTGTTACCTCTTCGCTATTCTTCTTCTTTGCAAAATTTCTGTTATAGCTCAACACGATGCTTTGATTCACGGCCTTTTGATGGATACCATTGCCAGGCAACCTGTACAGGATGCTACCTTAACCGTTATGGATGCCAAAGACTCATCATTAATTAGTTTTTCCAGAACTGAGCAAAACGGGCGATTTATAATTAAAGGGCTTGGCAACGGGAAATTTCGTTTGCTGATTACGCATGTGGGTTACCGCAATATCAACAGAACTTTCATGCTTACTGAAACGATCAGGGAAATAAACTTTGGCGTTCTTGCCTTTAGCAGCAAAACTGACTTATTGAATGAGGTAACCGTGACGCAGGAAATTGCTCCTGTTATCATAAAACAAGATACCGTAGAGTTCAATGCAGGTTCCTTCAAAACCAAACCCAATGCTGTAGTGGAAGACCTTCTTAAAAAATTGCCCGGGATCCAGGTAGATAAAAATGGTACCATCAAGGCAAATGGAGAAGAGGTAAAAAAAGTTTTGGTAGATGGAAAGGAATTCTTTGGGAATGATCCGAAAATCGCTTCTAAAAATCTTCCTGCAGATGCTGTTGAAAAGGTGCAGGTATTCGACAAAAAATCGGACCAGTCACAATTTACCGGCTTTGATGATGGCAATAGCCAGAAAACAATTAATCTCACGATAAAACAGGATAAAAAGAATGGCGTTTTCGGTAAGGTCATCGCTGGTGCAGGTAATGATGGACGTTATGAAGGCAGGGCCAATATCAATCAATTCAAAGGAAATCGACAGTTATCGCTGATCGGTATGGCCAACAATACGAATAAACAGGGTTTTGCCTTCCAGGATGTAATGAATTTTACCGGGGGTATGTCCGGCCATGGCGGACGCGGGAGCGATCCGTTGGGTTCGGGAATTCCTATACAGGGTTTAATGGATAATAGCCAGGCAATCACTACTACACTGGCAGGAGGTCTTAATTTCAATGATACCTGGAATGCAAAAACTGATTTTAATGGTAGTTATTTTTATAATAGGGCCGATGATAAAATTGATCAAAAAACCAGCAATCAATACCTGCTGCCTGGTAATGCGTTTACACAAAACCAGCATAATATTACCGACCGGTATAATGAGAATCACCGGTTGAATTTCAGCGCCGATACAAAAATCGATTCAGTTAATTCGCTGAAATTATCTTCTACTTTCATTTACCAGAATAGCAACAATAATTCGGCAACAGATTATAATTCTCTTTCAGATGATGGAGCAGGGTTGAATGATGGGTTTTCCCATTCCTACACAAAAGCTAATGGTTATAACTGGAATAGCAATGCCTTATTCCGTCATCGGTTCAGAAAAAAGGGAAGAACCTTTTCCACAAATATTTTTTTTGGATTAAACAATAACAAAGGAACAGGAAGCCTTTTTTCGATAAATAATTATTCCCAGCCGGCAAATACCGATACATTGAACCAGGTAAATGATCAAAACAATAATGGCTATAATTACGGAATTAATATGGCGTACACCGAACCATTATCAAAAAAAACACTGTTAGAGTTTAATTATAACCTGAATCAAAGCAATACTAAATCTGCTAAACATACTTTTGATGCAGATGGAAATGGAAAATTCAATGTACCCAACGAGCAGCTCACCAATGATTTTAATAACAGTTACACCTATCATCGTCAGGGCATGCATTTCCGTAATCAGCAAAAAAAATATAATTTTTCCTTGGGCGCCATCCTGGAGGAATCTGTTTTTAAAAATGATTTTAAATATATGACTGTGGACAGCTCATTGCATCAGTCATTCCTGAACTTGTTGCCGGATGCCGAATTACAATACAAGTTTAATAATTATAAAAATCTGCGTGTTCTTTATAATACATTCACACAACAAGCTTCAATCACACAATTACAACCTGTACCTGATAATTCAGATCCTTTAAATATTAAAGCAGGGAATCCCGATTTGAAACAGGAATATCATCATGCCTTGCGTTCGGAATTTATTTCATTTGATCCTTTTCGTCATACCAGTTTTTTTGCAATGTTTAGTTACCTGGCTACTCATAATAAAATAGTAAATAACGATAAAATAAATAACGACGGAACAAGGATTTCAATACCTGTAAATCTCAACGGTCTCTACACTATGAGTGGTAATTTATCCTGGGGATTTCCCTTACGCAAAATAAAAAGTAATCTTAACCTTACAAGTAATATCCTATACGATCATAATGCAAATCTTGTGAATGATGTACGCAACAATAGTAATGGCTGGACGATTGGAGAGGGCGCAGAATTGAACTTTTATCATAAGGAATTGCTCGATATCACCGCAGGTGCAAAAGTAAATTATAACGATGTCCGCTATTCGCTGCAACCAGATCAGAATATGCATTACTGGACGCAAAACTATACGCTTGATTTCAATGTTTACCTGCCTAAAGGCTTCAGCATCGCAACCGATTTGGATTATACACACCGAACCGGTTTGCCCGATGATTATAATACCAGTCCATTTATCTGGAATGCCGGATTCGCCAAACAATTATTCAGGAATAAAAAGGGAGAGATTCGTTTGCAGGTATTCGATATTTTAAAACAGAATGTCGGCTTCAACCGGAATACCAGCGAGAACTATATCCAGGACGTATCTTACAAGGTGCTGAACCGATATTGGCTACTCAGTTTCACTTATAATATCAGCAGGTTTGCAGGAAAATCGATCAATGGCGCTTCGCCTAAAAGGGATAATGTTAAGATTATTGCTAATTAAAAAAGAGATGACAGTCTTATGGCTGTCAACTGTCATCTGCCAACTGTCAACTCTTTTTTAATTTCTTATTATCCTGATCGTCGGTCCGCCATTCGGATTGGGGCCGAATTCGTCGTCAACCATTTTTTGAAATTCTTTCCGGGTTATTTTTTTCCCGTTCGTAGGTGCTTTTACCAGGTTCTTATTAAAATCTTTTGTTTTAATATCAATTGGCGAAAAAACAATTTCTCCGTCGTTTACATTCAGCTCAAGGATTGCACCAGGCAGTCCGCCAAACTGATCCGGCCCCGCTGGCGACTGAATATCTTCAGCATACCATGCAATGACTTCTTTGCTTTCCCTGTTTTTTGTGGTTGCTTTTTTACAATTATAACCGCTGATCATTTTTGTTTCGTCTTCCATTTTCCAATTCTGTTTATGAAGTGTATCTTCTATAATATATTTTTTGGGCCCCAGTTCCATTAATTCCGTGGTTTTTTCTGTAGCAAAGTCTTTATAGGTTTCATTATCCGCTCCGCCGAAGTGGATAATCATGCGGTTTCTATCATCGCCCACATTATCCCGGATATCGCTTTCTTCATGCAGGTTTTTAAAAATAGACTCATTACCGGAAAAAATCAATTGCACTTTTGAAGTGTCAAATTGAGGCACCATCGCCTTCATACTTTCATCTGTCATTCGCCTGTACACATCCACTTTGCGCTTATAAATTATAATTCCTTCTTTTATCTGCGCAAAAGCAGATTGTAATACAAATACCGTTGACAGGATACATAATACTCTTTTCATGATTGTAATTTTAGAAACAAATCTATTTATGCTATGCCCCAAACCAGGTTAACATGCCTTGCTTTAATGTTAATTAAGGTTAATACTTATCGTTGCCGGAAAAGGATTTATCTATTTTTGCCAGGGTGAACAGGCAAAAGTTATCTATATTACTCATGGTGATCACCATCACCGTAATCGTAGCCTTCCAGGCATTTTGGTTGCATAAAAACTATGCTGAGGAAAAAAGGCTTTTCATTCTTCATACCAATATTCTTTTTCGTGAAACGATTTTCAAACTGCAGGCATCCAAACTACACCTGGATACAAATATCAATATCCGCGTCCCGGACAAAACCGGCGTAATAAGTATGACCAATGTATTGCAGGAAGAGCTCAGAGATAGTTCCTCTCCGCATTTTCGTCATAAGTCATCGATTGTTGTTTCACTTAACCGGAATGATAAAGGCCTGAAGAACGATACTATAAAAAAAATTTTCTTTGATACACTTCCTTCAAAACGGAGAAATTCATCTATACAAGACAGTGACAATATCATGTACGGCTATAACAACAGGGTATTTGATTTTCTCGTTGGTGTTGATTCACTACAGGATTCAATTACAGTAAAAGAGATTGAGCATAATTATAAGAATACGTTGAACACAGCAGAGGTTTTTGTTCCATTTCATATCCTTTCTTTTAAGAATCCATCAAAACAATTTACTCCACCTGATCCGGCTGATAATAAAGTAGTGGTTGGATTTACAAAGCCCATCACTTATCAGCTCGAATTCGACAATTTATCCTGGTATATTATAAAGCGTCTTTTTCAGCAAATAATTTTTTCGATATTATTGATTGGCATAACCATTTTTTCATTTTTATTATTGTTTCGTAACTGGCAACAACAAAAAAGGCTAACGCAACTCAAAAATGATTTTATCGAAAATATTACCCATGAATTAAAAACCCCTATCTCCACAGTAAGTGTTGCTATTGAAGCGATGAAAAACTTTAATGCCCTGCAGGATCCGCAGCGAACCCAGGAGTATCTTGATATTTCCGCCAATGAATTGCAACGGTTATCGCTACTCGTAGATAAAGTACTTAAATTATCCATGTTTGAAAAAGATCAAATAGAATTAAAAAACGAATACTTTGAAGTGCGGGTATTGATTGATGAAGTGATTTCTTCCATGCGCCTTCAATTTGAAAAATATCATGCTGCGGTAAACCTGGAATGCGAAGGAAAGAATTTTTATATCAAGGCCGACAAGTTGCACATCACGAGCGTGATTTTCAATTTACTCGACAATGCGCTTAAATATAGCAAGGCCAACCCTTCAATACAAATCAATTTAAAGGAAGAACCGCAGCAATTCCATATAACAATAACCGATAATGGCATTGGTATCTCTGCCGCTTATACGGATAGAATTTTTGATAAATTTTTCCGTGTACCAACAGGTGATAAGCACAATGTAAAAGGATATGGACTCGGACTCAGTTATGTGGCATATGTATTGAAACGCCAGGGCGGATCAATCAATGTAAAAAGCAAGGAAGGGATTGGCAGTAGTTTCACCATTATAATTCCAAAAGGAAATGAGCAAGGTTAAAGTATTATATGTAGAAGATGAATTGTTTCTGGGAAAAATCGTTAAGGAAAGCCTGGAGAGCAGGGGATTTGAAGTTATTATGGAAGCTGATGGATCAAAAGTGATGGCTCTTTTTAAAAAAATTCAGCCTGATATATGTATACTTGATGTAATGCTTCCTAATAAGGACGGTTTTGAGATCGCGGAAGAAATGCGTGAACTGAATAAAACGGTACCTATACTTTTTGTTAGTGCCAAAACGCAAACCGATGATGTAGTAAAAGGATTTACGCTTGGTGGTAATGATTATATACGCAAACCTTTCAGCATGGAAGAGCTTATCGTACGTATTCACCATGTGTTAAAAAACAAGGAAGGAAATTCATTAAAAATCACAGGGGATGCTGTTAGTATTGGCAAATATCGTTTTCATGTGCACAGGCAGGTGTTGGAAAAGGAAGGCGGGGAAAAAAAATTATCTTTCCGCGAATCAGAATTGCTGAAAATATTATATGAACATCGTGATAAAATCATCGACCGGAAAGATATTTTAAACCTGCTTTGGGGGAGTGATTCTTTTTTCAATTCGAGGAACCTGGACGTGTACATTACGAGACTTCGCAGTTATATCAGGGGAGACGAATCACTTGAAATTATTACTATTAAAGGAATCGGGTATAGGTTTGTGATGAGCAATTCCAACCTGAACATTGAGTGTTGAATATTGATTATTGAATATTTTTGGTGATATCTCCCTAAAACATTCAATAATCAATATTCAACACTCAATGTTCAGGGATTTATACCAGCAGGATATATTCTTTCAGCACCGCTTCAATTTCTTCGAGTTTGAATGGTTTGGAAATATAACTGTTCATTCCGGCATCCAGGCATTTTTCCCGATCGCCCTTCATTGCATCTGCCGTTAAAGCTATAATAGGAATATTGCATTGTGGTTCGGCGAATTTTCGGATTTGCATCGTTGTTGTATAACCATCCATTTCCGGCATATTCACATCCATAAAAATCAATACGGGTTCGTAATGAGGCAGCGCTTCGAGCACCTCCTTACCATTCGTCATCTGAATCACTTCAAATCCCATTCTTCGCAATACTTCTGATATCAGCAACATGTTGATCGGGTCGTCATCCACTACCATAATACTTGCGGCCTGTGAAATTTTTTCAATTACTTCGAGAGTAGGATGCAGCGAATCGTTCTGCAAATTTTTTTCGAACAATGATAACAAAGTGCTGTTGAGTTCATGCAGTTTCACTGGTTTGGAAATAAATTTATTTATACCGTTTTTGTCAGCCTCGTACTGGTACATATTTTTTTCCAGTGAAGACAACATTAATATGAATGGTTTATTACTTGCCGGGAAAAGATGTTTGATTTCCTTCACCAAAGATATTCCATCCATGCCAGGCATATGATGATCTGTGATGATCAGATCAAACGGATGACCACTTTCTTCAGCCTGTGAAATTTTCAGCAAAGCATTATGTCCATTGGCAGCCGTTTCACTATATATCTGGAAATACCCCAGGATTTCCTGCATAAGATGGAGATTGGTTATATTATCATCTACCACCAGCACTTTTGTAAGCATCGGCTTGGCTGGCAATAAAACTTCGGGTTGTTCATTTATCACTTCCAATGGGAGGTGCAATGTGAACGTACTTCCCTTGCCTGGTTCGCTTTCAACAGTAAAATATCCATGCATTAGTTCCGCGAGGCTTTTGGAAATAGCAAGACCGAGACCCGTTCCGCCATACTTACGCGTTGTAGAGTTATCTGCCTGCGTGAAGCTTTCAAATATTTTTTGAAGTTTTTCTTTGGCAATACCTATGCCTGTATCCTTTACCTGGATAATAAAATTCAAAAATCTTTTTTCATCCTTCCAGTAAACCTCTCCATCTTTCCTGACTGAAACAAAAATTTCCCCTTCCTTGGTAAACTTGATGGCATTTCCCAATAAATTCACCATTATCTGGCGGATCCTGACAGGATCGCCTAATAATTGCGAAGGAATATCATGATCAACCCGATACAGCATTTCCAGTTTTTTTTCGAAACCTTTCACGGTTAGTATATCAATTGTTTCTTCTATCAGCTCATCCAGCTTAAATAAAGTATGGTCGATAAGTAACTTTCCAGCTTCAATTTTAGAGAAGTCAAGAACATCATTGATGATCTCTAATAAGCCGTAGGCCGATTTTTTCACATTCTGTAAATACTCTCTTTGTGTTTTTTGCAACTCTGTTGTCAGTACAAGGTCTGTAAACCCGATAATACCGTTCATGGGTGTACGCAATTCATGGCTCATATTGGCAAGGAATTCACTTTTGGTCCTGCTTGCCGATTCTGCTACTTCCTTGGCCTTAACAAATTCCACTTCTATTTGCTTTCTTTCGATAGCTGCAGAAAGTGAGGAAGCAAAAGATCGTAGAATTGAGAATTCTGCCTCTGTCCATTGTCTTTCACTTTTAAATTCATCAAAACCGACAAAGCCCCAGAATTTCTCTTTGAGAAAAATAGGTATTGCAAGTGAAGCTTCTACTTTGTGTTTTTCAAAGATGGCCAATAACTGGGTATCGGTTTCTTCTCGCTTATAACTGACAAATGGTTTATTTTGCTGTAAAGGAGAGATGATATTCACAATATTTTCAAAAGGAATATTGTGCATTAAAGAATCGTTTACCCTCGAATTGGAATTATTTTCATTCCATTCATTTACTTCGGTTGTATACCAGGATTGACTTTCTTCATTAAAATGATTCTGGAATACATATACCCTGTCTACCATCGCCTTGGTACCAAGGATTTGTATTGATGCAGTTATAGCCTGATTTAGATCGGTGTTGCTTAACAGAAAATGCGCCGCCTGTGCTACTGCATACAATAACTGATCCTTCTTTTTTAATTTTTCCTGGGCGATCCTTTGTTCCGTAATGTTCCTGGATGTACAAATCAATTTGATCACTTCATTTTGATCAATAATTGGTTTGACGATTGTTTCAAGCCACAGGTAAGTATTGTCTTTTTTACAAATTCGATATCGAATAATAATACTCTCATGATCGTATAAAGAATCTTTTTCTTTCGCAAAGAATTTGTATTTGTCATCCGGATGTACAAATTCCAGAATGCGCCGGCCTATTACATCATCCAATTCATAACCCAATACATTGGTAACGGAAGGAGACAGGTACCAAATGGTACCATCAGCGGCATGTACACTGATAATGTCTTCCGAATTTTCTGCAAGGAGTCGGAATTTTTGTTCACTATTCACCAATGCATTTTCAGATTCTTTTTGAGCGGTGATATCCTGTGCAATACCAAAGCTTCCATTCTCATCAATCACTTTGCCCTTTAAAAAAAGATATCGCATCCAGCCATGCTTCGTGATAACACGAAAAGAGAAAGAGGCTTCATAATCTTTTTCATGTTTATGATGAACAATTTTTTCAAATTCATCTGTTACCTGGGGTAAATCTTCCGGAACAACAAACTCATTCAAAAAATCTTCAAGCATCATTTTGTCCGAACTTTCATCTTCTATTGATAACAGTGCCTTGTATTCCTTGCTCAGCATAATTTCCTGGGTGCCAAAATCCACTTTCCATGAGCCCATTTTCGCATATGTCATCGCGTAAGAAAGAGTTTGAATCGCCTCTTCTTTTACATGCTGCGCCTGCACCTTATCGGTTACATTTAAACCAATACCCTGAATTTCTTTTACCTGGCCAGTTTCATCTGATAAAGCGAGAAATTCCCAATCGGTCCACAAATATTCTTTTGAGTTTTTAAATGGTTTTCGAATGAGCAACTGTACAATCTTTCCCGGATTATTCCAGCATTCGTTTGCAATTTGCCGGCAGCGGGAAATATCTTTCGGAAAAATTGTTTCAAAGAAAAGAGTATACTGAATTTCCTCTTCCGAATAATCGAATGTCTTTAAAAAAGATGAGTTCGCGTAAGTGAAATTCCCGTTTCTGTTGATTCGGATTACATAATTCGTTTGCGATTGCAGAATGGAAGCAAGATGCTTTTTTTCCTGTAACAACTCATTCCTCGCGTTTTGCAATTCTTTATAATTCTTTTCGCCTCTTCTGAATGCAGGTTCCAAAACAAGAATAATCAGGCAAATAATAGCTATAATCAGTGAAACGAATTTACCTGTTTCAATTGCCGATTTCTCACTGCTTTTTTCATTCAGGATAGTAGAATACTGATTGGTGATCTCTTTCATCGCGGACAAAAACTTTTGTTCATTGTCGAGCATTGCGTGCAAATACAATTTCCTGTTAATTTGAAAAAGCGTGGAATCTGCCTGAACCAATTCCTGGCCAATGGCGAGTATATCTTTATAGTAAGGTTTTATACTGGAGAATAACAACCTGATCCTGAAAACAGACTGCGGAACAGGTAATGGTGTTTGCTCAATCTGATGCTGTAATAACTCCTGCTGATGTTGAAAATTAACCAGAGCCAAAGCAAGACTATCTTTTAATATCTGGGACTTAGTATCATTAAGAAAATTATCAGTAAGTATTGCGGCATCTTTTGCAATAACCTGGCTAAGTGTTTGCTGACGGCCTGAAATACTTCTTGCAAGAGTAAGTTCTTCATTCTCGGCAGATTTTTTATTCATCAGATAATAGCCAAAGAAATTGAACAGAAGAACAGTTGCAAACAGGACTATTGAAATTCGTATAAGTTTACGGAAAGGGCTTTTCATGGTTCTACAAAGGATTCTCTCCCTGTAACGATGAAAAGAACCTTTTAAGTTTTTAAACGACTAAAAAAAACACTTAGTTTCTGATAAAACATCCCTGAAAATGTAAAAGTTATGGGGATTCATGATTTAGTAATCAATTACCTGCTCTTCCATTCGTGCAGGCAAATCACGAAACTCGTATTGTTGGTTGCGTAATTGCGGTTCAAAACCTGCTTCCCGGATAGCGTTTTGTATGCTTTTGCTAGTAAACCGATGTGGTGCCCCGGCAGCGCTAACCACATTTTCTTCAAGCATGATGCTTCCAAAATCATTGGCTCCGCTATGAAGGCAAATCTGTGCAGTTTCCTTACCCACTGTAAGCCAGGAAGCCTGTATATTTTTTATATTGGGTAGCATGAGCCTGCTAAGCGCGATCATGCGAATATATTCATCAGGAGTAGTAAGATTATGTACGCCCCTGATCCGGGTAAGCAGGGTATCAACATCCTGGAAAGTCCAGGGAATAAATGCCAAAAATCCTTTTGATTCCACCGGTTTTTCTGATTGCACTTCACGAATTTTCACAAGATGCTCAAATCGTTCTTCAATTGTTTCAACATGTCCAAACATCATCGTTGCGGAGGTGGTGATGTTAAGTTTATGCGCCTCACGCATGATATCAAGCCATTCCTGTGCTCCGCATTTTCCTTTGCTTATCAATCGCCTTACGCGATCCACCAGGATCTCTGCACCTGCTCCCGGCAGTGAATCCATGCCCGCTTTTCTCAATTCCACCAAAACATCATGGTGCCTCATTTTTTCAAGTTTACAAATATGCGCTACTTCCGGAGGGCCCAATGTGTGAAGCTTTATATTCGGATAAAGAGATTTTAACTCTCTAAAAAGTGAAGTATAAAACTGCAAACCCAATTCGGGATGATGACCCCCCTGTAATAATAATTGATCTCCACCCCAACGAAAGGTTTCTTCAATTTTTCTTTTATAGGTATCGATATCAGTGATATATGCATCCGGATGGCCAGGAATCCGGTAAAAATTACAAAACTTACAATTCGCGATACATACATTGGTGGTATTCACATTTCGATCAATCTGCCAGGTTACCTTTCCATGAGGAACCTGCTTTTTCCTCAATTCATTTGCCACATACATCAATTCACTTAAGGGTGCCCGTTCGTACAATTGGACGCCTTCCTCAATAGTCAGAAATCCTCCATCTAACGCTTTTGTATATAGGCTGGATAAATTCATTGATACTTATTTATCTTTTTTTATGACAAATTTAATACAGCATTGCCGCACTATCATATTTTGTAAATTTAGTAATGAATTCGTGAATATCTTGCTATAGAATTCATTTTAGCTTTTGTGATACTGATTGCTTTTTTAGAGAAAACCTAACTGCTAATGTGCTGCCATAAAAACAACCTGGTTAATTATTTTCATAAAAAATTAACCGAAAAAAATTATCGCTTTTTTTTCGGCCTGCTATTTTTTCTTTCCTCTTTTCTAACAACAAATGCGCAGGAAGAGTTCATTCCGTCTCCGTCAAGACTAATTACAAGTTTTCCGTTTGCTACTTTTACAGGCGGAGTAATTGTAATCAAGGCGAAACTTGGGAATTATCCTGATTCCTTAAATTTTATCCTTGATACCGGAAGCGGTGGCATTTCACTCGATTCCCTTACATGTGTACGATTAAAAATCGAACCACATGCTTCTGATAAAACTATTCGCGGCATTGCAGGGATCAGGCAGGTAAAATTTGTATACAATCAAAAGCTTCATATTGGCCGTCTTGAAGTAGACAGCCTTGATTTTCATGTGAGTGATTATGATATTTTAAGTAGTGTTTATGGCGACAGAATCGATGGTATTATTGGATATAGTTTTTTTTCACGCTATATAGTAAAACTTGACTACGACAGCAATAAAGTGTATATATATACAAAGGGATATATGAAATTTCCGAGAGGTGGATTTTTATTCCGGCCTGTTTTGATCAATCTTCCTACCCAATTAGCCAGGTTAAGAGACGCTGCAGAAATCAATGCAAGATTTTACTTTGATACAGGCGCTGGCTTATGCCTGTTATTATCTTCCGATTTTGTATCGGACAGTGTTTTATTGAATTCAAAGAAAAAGCCTTTGCCAACCCAGGCGCAGGGACTTGGCGGCAAGACCGATATGTTGTTGACTACAATCAAAGAATTAAAACTGGGCCCCTATAAATTTCGAAATGTCCCCACCTTTATTTTTGATGATGAGTATAATGTAACATCCTACCCATATCTCGGAGGCTTAATAGGAAACGATATATTGCGTCGTTTTAACGTATACCTGAATTATGAACGCAGAGATTTTTACCTGATCCCCAACTCACATTACCGGGACCCATTTGATTATTCATATACCGGACTGGGTCTTTATTGGGTAAATGGGCAGATACTTGTAGGTGATATCATGAAAGGTTCGCCTGCAGAAAAAGCTGGTTTTAAACTGGATGATGTTATTATAGCCGTTAACAATAATTTCAGCCTGAATCTGCAAACTTACAAAAACATGTTACAAAATATCGGTGATCGGGTCAGGATAATAGTAAAGCGACCCAGTGGTTTGGCCGAACTATCTCTCAAGATCAAAAGCATTTTTTGAAAATCTTTGCAGTTTGATTCATCAACTCTTCTTTACTTTGCATTTCTTTTAATTAATCAGATCCCGGTATCTATTGGGATAGAATTCACGAATATGATACATTTTGAAAAATTTCTGCTGAAGAATGGATTGAGAGTTCTCGTACACCGGGACGCCTCCACACCCATGGCCGTACTAAACGTGTTGTATGATGTGGGTGCACGTGATGAAAACCCGGAAAAAACCGGCTTTGCGCATTTATTTGAGCACCTGATGTTTGGAGGTTCAATCAATATATCCGATTTCGAAACCCCTTTGCAACTAGCGGGTGGCGAGAACAATGCTTTTACTACCAACGACCTCACAAATTATTATATCCAGCTACCCGCCGAAAATCTTGAAACAGCTTTTTGGCTCGAGAGCGATCGGATGCTTTCTCTTGCTTTTAGTGAAAAAAGCCTTGGGGTACAGCGCAAAGTCGTATGCGAAGAATTTAAAGAGCATTACATCAACAAACCTTATGGGGATGTATGGTTTAAAATGCGGGAACTGGCTTATACAGTTCATCCCTATCGCTGGATGACGATCGGCAAAGAACTCAGCCATATTGAACATGTTCAGTTGGACGATGTAAAAAGTTTTTTTTACAAGCATTACAGGCCGGTAAACGCAGTACTTGTTGTTGCAGGGAATGTTCAACCTGAATCAGTTTATCAGCTTGCAGAAAAATGGTTTGGCAGTATCCCTTCTGGTGAAAAATATGTGCGCCAGTTGCCGGTAGAACCTAATCAAACGGTAGCGCGCAAACTGGAAGTAAAGGCAGACGTTCCATTGGATGCTTTATATAAATGTTACCATATGGGTGCCCGACTGGACAAAGATTATTATACTGTTGATTTACTTACAGAAGTGCTGGGTGGAGGAGATTCTTCCAGGCTGCACGAGACGCTGGTAAAAGAAAAAAAATTATTCAGTCATATCGAGAGTTATCATACAGGATCAACAGATGCCGGACTTGTGGTAATCGAAGGAAAGCTTATCAAAGGTGTTCATATGGATGAGGCAGACAAGGCAATAGAGGAAGAATTAACCAAAATAAAAACGGAACAAATCACAGACAAAGAACTTGTCAAGGTAAAAAATAAAACAGAATCTGCCATATTGTTTGAGGATATGAGTGTAATGAATCGTGCAACAAATCTTGCCATGTACGAATTGCTTGGAGACGCAGATATGATGAATACAGAACTGGAAAAATACCAGGCTGTAACTACGGAAAATATATTAACTAAAAGCCAGCAGGTTCTTGACTATAATAACAGCAATACACTTTATTACTATAGCAATAATTAACGCCCGTTGTATAAAAAACAGGCATGACTTATGTTGAACAGAAAAACATCGCCAAAAATTACAGATGCAGTAGAGTTTCATCTTGCACTACCACCTTATCAGAAATATATATTGAAGAATGGCGTGGAGTTGTACACGATTGATCTTGGCACTCAGGATACATTGATGTTAAGTTGGGTTTTCTTTGCCGGCAACTGGTATGAAGAAAAAAACCTGGTTGCAACTACTGCCAATTATTTACTTAAAAACGGAACCAGCGGGAAAAATGCCTTTGCAATTAATGAGCATTTCGAATATTATGGAGCATATCTCAATCGTAATTGCCAGAATGAAACAGCTGAAATAACGCTCCATTGCCTGAATAAGTACGTGAATGAATTACTGCCTGTAGTGGCCGAAATAATAACAGATTCAATTTTCCCTGCCGAAGAACTTTCGATCTATAAAAAAAATATGCAACAACGGCTGCAGGTAAATCTGAAGAAAAATGATTTTGTAGCAGGACGGCTGATAGAAGCATATTTATTTGGTAAAAGTCATCCCTATGGCAGATACAGCTCGCTGGAAGATTATACTTTTCTGCAACAGGAAGAAGTAAAAGATTTTTATAAAAAATATTACCAAAATGGCCGATGCATCATTTTTGCGGCAGGCAAATTACCCGCAACGCTTGTAAAGGAAATGGAATATCATTTCGGTTCTCTTCCATTATATTCTTCAAAAAATGCCGCAGACAATATTCAACATACAATTACTCCTGCTGTTGAAAAAAAATATAAACTAACGAATGATCCGAATGGAGTACAGGGAGCTATTCGCATTGGCCGCAATTTCCCCAACCGCCATCATCCCGATTTTCAAAAAGTTCAGGTATTGAACAATGTTTTTGGTGGATTTTTCGGATCGCGCCTGATGACAAATATACGCGAGGGCAAGGGATACACTTATGGTATTTATAGTTACCTGCTGAACCAGATACAGGAAAGCGCATTACTTATTAGTACAGAAGCGGGAAATGAAGTTTGTGAAGCTACAATTACAGAAGTTTACAAAGAGATGCACTCTTTACGGAAACAACCAATAACAGATGAGGAACTGCAAACCACCCGAAATTTTATGATCGGTACAATTCTCGGCGACCTGGATGGACCCTTCCATGTTGCTGGAAGATGGAAGAGCATCTTGTTGAATAACCTTGATGAAAATTATTTTTATAACGGCATCAACACAATCAAAACAATTACAGCGAAAGAATTGCATGCTCTTGCAAATAAATATTTACATCCTGAGGATTTCTATGAACTGGTGGTAATCTAAAAGGAATCTAAACGGTTTCTGGAAATTAACACAAACTTCCTCTGGAATTTCGTATTTTTCAATTTAGATTTTTCAGGTCTATGAATATAGTTGTCCGCATTATTATTTCAGCTGTTGTCGCATTCGGCTTGTCATATATTTTACATGGCATTCATATTGATACATTCCTGACTGCGCTTGTGCTCGCTATTGTATTGGCAATTCTTAATGCAATTATAAAGCCCATCCTGATAATTCTAACCTTCCCCATTACGATCCTGACATTTGGATTGTTCCTGTTTGTAATTAACGGATGCATTATTTTATTAGCT
>Ga0137407_10000466_pt1 | contig 27505 bp, 28 predicted proteins | sample CZOMad2_2_16fung_FD_108410 | JGI IMG/M metagenome (GOLD analysis project Ga0137407, IMG submission 108410) | Vadose zone soil fungal communities from Angelo Coast Range Reserve, California, USA - CZOMad2_2_16fungal (Illumina Assembly) | ecosystem: Environmental > Terrestrial > Soil > Vadose... | reverse complement strand
CTTCTCCAGGTAGTTCCGCCATATGGTGGTGTCTTTTCTATTGTCGCGCATAGTAACAGAATTTTAATTCATAAAGATTAAATTCTGTTACCGAATTATCTGACTTTTACAATTTCGAATCCCGCCTTCGAGACTCACAACATCAACACTGTTTCGCGGGGTGAGAAACCTCGTGCCAATAATCAAGGGAACTTCATGCCCTGGTTACCTTAGATAACGGTCAGGTTTCTCACCCCGCGAAATAGCATGATAATGCTGCCCACTGCTGCGGGGTTCGAAATGACGACTCTTTATCTGACTTTCTCAGCTGCCGAATTTCTTGCAGCCTTATAAATTTTTTCAATAATCTCGACCGTTTTCAACCCTTCAAAAGAGTTGGTGGAAATGGATGCATTGTGCTGCAATACTTCAATCAGGTTATCATACACTTTATCATGATTGCTCATGGAACCCTGGTAATTCCCGTAATTATTTGCCTTATTGCCTTCCGGCAGATTTTCGATCCTATATCCTTCGATATTCTGATATTCCAGTTCGTTCAGATACTGGCCCCCGATTTTTACCGTCCCCTTTTCGCCAAAAATTGTCAAAGAGCCTTCCATATTTTTTCCATAACTATTTACAGTATAATTGATGGTTCCGATCGTTCCGCTTTGAAATTCCAGAATCACTACGCCTGTGTCTTCAAATTCAATGATGTTTTTGTGGGCATAGTTGGCCATCATCGCTTGCACGTTTTTTACATCTCCCACTATCCAATATAAAAGATCTATAAAATGACTGAATTGAGTGAACAATGTGCCACCATCCATTTTTAAGGTACCTTTCCATGAATTATGATAATAATCCGGATTTCTGTTCCAGAAGCAGCTTAGCTGTATACTGAATATCTTTCCCAGCTTTCCTTCATCAATGATTCTTTTTACTGCTTCTACCGGTGGATTGAAACGGTTTTGTTTGATTGCGAATAATCTTTTATTTGCTCTTTCAGCAGCTTTGATCATTTCACCACAATCATAACTTGTTAATGCCATAGGTTTTTCGCACAATACATGATAGCCTGCATTCAATGCCTCTATGGCATGTTCTGCATGCAGTCCGTTTGGCGTGCAGATGGCAATCACCTGCACTTCCTTTTCCTTTTCAAGGAGATCTTTTACGGAGTAATATGCTTTAGATCCATATTTTTCTGCAAGCTCATCTGCCCTTTCTTTCAGCACATCGCATACTGCTATTAATTTACCTTTATTATGAATATGCTCTGCGTGGCGTTGTCCAATGCGGCCACATCCTATAATAGCAAATCGTATCATTTTAATATTCTTGTATTGTTACAGGATCCCGGATAATTTCAAAAGCTGCTCCAGTTTATCCCTGGGAAAAATAAAATCTTCCTGATCTCCATTCCAGTAAGGTTCAAAAGGTTTCCGATCAAAATCCTCATTATGTCCATAAAAATATCTCAGCAAACAAGTGTTGGCAATTGTCCAATAACAGGGAACGATAAATCCGGAAGAAAACAATTCAATTACTGTAGCTGCCGGTTCGCAGAAAATAATATTGGAGATTCCGCTTCCGTGGGGAGCAACAATAACTCTTGCTTTCCGAAAAATAGCCACTTGTTCTAAAAATGAATATACTTCACAATCAACAATATCAAAGCCAAGCTGCTGAAGCATTTCAATCAATTCTTTTTCATTCAATAATCTGCGTGAACCAGCGTTTTTCCGGGTGATATAAATTTTACTACCCGTGGAAATATCAGGTAATATAAACGACAAAAATTTTTCCCTTAAAAAGGTAACAGACCAGTTATTGACTGTTCCCAAAAGAGAAGGTAATGATGGGACAAATAAATTATCCGCCTGTAAACAAAAATCATTCGAACTTACCTCAATTATTTTTGATTTGTTTATTCCAAGTAAGTCCAGCGTTTCCTGCTGAAATTTATGTATAATTTCAGGTAAGATAAAATAATCGATCATGCCCGATAAACCAGCTTTACTAATCAGATGAATACGGGGCAAAATATCAACGAGCCAGTGATAATAGGTATTTCCCCCTGCCGTTAGCAACACGGCAATATTTCCATTTTTTTTTGTCACCCGGGGAAGAAATAATCTCTCAAAAATACTATGCCCCTTTCGTTTCCCAAATTCCCTGGAAACGTCTCTCAGTAAAACATCTTCCTCAGCAATGACTGCAGCATTCATTCCATATACCTTTCCATTTTTTAATTGAAAAACGGAGGCTTCGGGTATATTTCTGCCGAGTAAACCGGCAAACTTTGTACTGATTTCGTTGTGAATGGTACGAGGCATCGCTTCCATTTTGAAAGCAGCCGGATAAATAACTGTTTTTGGCGGTGAATAAGTAGCATAATACTCCAAAAAATAATCATCGACAGACAATGTTTTTTCAGGCAATTTAAAAAATGCATTGATCGAAGTGTTGCGGATCAAATTGGCAATTGTATTTTTTACGCTGGCAGCCATGTTTATCTCCTGTCAGGAAAAAGTTTTTTTAGTGGTCTTAATATTTTTAAAAACCGATATGTATCAGCAAGCGGTTTTTGCTTGCCGAACACATCATGTTCAACCCTTTCCTGCTTCATCAGATTTTCAAAGCTTTCAGGTGATAAGCCGAATTTTTTCAGTACATATTCTTTATCCTGCTTCAGTTCGGTTTCTTCATAGAGTGGTTTCTGCAATTCAGCAAGGGCATCCGCTTTTGTCATCTGTCCTGAAAATATCAAATTGGATAAATGGGGTTTGCGTTTATCAATATGAAATTTATATGGTAGAATATAAGCCTGGTAAAATTTCGTAAAAACAGATTCATAATGCTTACCTCCGTAATCTTTCCAGTTAAGCTCCTTTGAAATAACCTGCTTGGCAGAGGCTTTGCTGAAATCAATATAATTTAATGGTTTGAATGTTTGAATTCCTTTACCCATCTCATAAATATATTTTTCCCTGAGCCCGAAAAGTGGATAAGTTTTTAAAGGGATTGTTCCGAATTTTTTATGAATATTCTGCAGGTTTACATAATCATTTTTATTATAAATCCATGAACGTGGCAAAATCGCTTCAGTGACCACATTGTTCCCGCTTAGAACATATTTGACATTATATTTTGCAGCGAGTCTTTGAAGTGTTCCGCTAATGGCATGGTCAGTGGGTACTTCGATATCAACTACGGACGCCTTGATATAAGCTAGCTGCAGGTCTCTGAATTCCTCCCAGTCAACAACAATGGTGTACAGATCAAATCCTGTGTTTTTGATGATGTTGTTGATATTATTTACAGCTATTTCCGAGTCCCATCCATTGTCAAAATGTACGATCAGGGGACGAAGGCCCCATTTTTTTGCCATCCACACAAGGTAAGTACTGTCAACCCCCCCGCTTATCCCTGTTACACAATCATATTGTTTGTTCTTTCCATCTTCTTTGATTTTTTTTATCAATTCTTCCAGTTTAGTTTCTCCCTCTTTCCCTTTAAACACATGTTCATTTTCCAGCTTTTTATATTCATTGAAATAATTACTGACGCCATTTTCATCAAAAAGAATGTCAGGATCAGCGATATTGTCCATCACAGAAAAAGCGCATTGCCGATAACCAGGATCCGTGTTTGAAAGAATCATTTTCATTTGACATCCATATTTATCTCAGAGGGTATTATTTACAATTTCACCGCGATACAATCAACATGATGATAGTACAGCTTATAGTTATATTTATGAAGAAGTTTTTTAATCTCCCTCAATTCGTAATGCGTCATCCACTCAATTTCAAATATCAGCACCTTGGGATTATATTTTTCGAAATCGATGGTCCGTAAAATTTTATAATCATATCCTTCGGTATCTATATGTACCAAATCAACATGATTCAACTGGTATTCGGTTAATAATTGCCCGAATGTTTTTGTGGGAATTTTTTTAACAGCCATTCTTTCGACCAGTGACGGGATTACTTCAATATTTTTTATGAAAGTGGTTTTATCAAAGGATCCGACCTGGTCGTACCAGTCGGGCTCATCAGCTTCAATATTTTCTATATAAAAAAAATCAAGATTTCCCTCCCTTTCAGTAATGCCGCATTGTTCAAAAAACAAGTCCGGGTTATTATTAAAATTCGCTTTTAATTTATTAAAGTTTTTTTCGAAAGGCTCTACCATAATACCTTTCCATTTGAATTGCTTTACGAAGTTACCTATCGGATCATTTTTCAAACCATCATTGCTTCCTATCTGTACAAAAGTCAATGGAGTTTTACCTGATAAAGAACTTAGAAATTCTGTCAGTGGCAATTGAATTTTTTCGGGTCCTTTTAAAAAAGCACGAAGTAAATTTTTGACATAAGCCGAAACGCTATAATAAATTAATATCTTATTTTTTAACATGGAATGAACCAGTTCTTATCTATGAAATTTTTGAAAAAACTTTTTCTTTCAATTCTTTCTGATCAGGGTAGCTAATGAGAACAGCTCTGTGCGGTTGCTGAAATACAAAAAAACTACCAGCGGACACAGCGGAAGCACCATTCTGTAACGCCAATGCAAAATCATCTACAGAGCCAGCCCCACCAATTGCCACCACAGGTATATTTACATTTGAGCTAACACGTTTTATTAAATCACTGTCATAACCTCGAAATGTCCCGTCTCTTTCAATAGAATTTAAAAAAAGTTCACCGGCTCCTGCGGTTTCCATTTGTTTTGCATATTCAACCGGATCGAGCCCGGTATTTTTTGATCCATTCCGCACAAACACTTTGTATTTTCCCCAGGTATTTTTTTTTACATCTATCGATACAACCATACTTTGACTTCCTATATATTTTGCACCGTCGCTTATCAATTGCGGATTATAAAATGCTGCAGTATTAATAATCACTTTTTCTACTCCTGTTGTTATCAACTCCTTAATTTCGTCAAGTTTGGTGATGCCACCACCGTAACCCAATGGCATAAACGCTTCGCTGGCTATTTCTTTTACCTGGCGAATATCCGGAGTTCTTTTTTCAACAGTAGCCGAAATATCAAGAATAACAATTTCATCGACTTCCTTTTCATTGAAAATTTTTACGGCGTTGATGGGATCACCTACATATTTGTGATCCTTAAACTGAACAGACTTCACCAACCCCCCTTTCCTGATTAGCAATAATGGTATTACTCTTACCCGTTTCATCAATAATTTTTAACAAAATTCCCGAGCAATTTCATTCCGAACTTATGGCTTTTCTCCGGATGAAACTGAACTCCCAGAATATTTTCATGCTCGATTCCTGCAACAAAAGAATAACCATATTGCGCATTTACCAGGATGTCGGCATCATTATCTGTTTCTGGATAATAAGAATGAACAAAATAAAATCGGGGATCTTCATACATATTTTCAAAAAGTGCGGAAGATTTGGCTAATATCACATCCGTCCAACCCATATGCGGAATCTTTAATGTCGCCGGCAATTTATCCTGCCTGAATTTTACAACGCGTCCACTGATCCATCCTAAGCCGGGCAAGACGCCCTCTTCACTTCCCTCCATCAATAATTGAAAGCCTACGCATACACCAAGAATAGGTATTTTTTCATTTAAAACTTTCTGGTTGATCGCATGAATAAGTCCTGATTCCTGTAATTTTCCTGCGCACGTATCAAATGCGCCGACACCGGGAAGAATTAGTTTTGTCGATGATAAGATTGTTTTTTCATCCGAAGAAATTATGGCATCGCTGCCTGCCTTCTTCAACATGTTCTTCATGGACTCCAAATTACCAACGCCATAGTCGACGATAGTAAGCATCAGGACAATTGTATTGAAAAAATTTTGCAAAGACGATTGAGGGTAATGACCCTGAAATAAATGGGTTCATAACCTAATTTGCCCGCAGTAAAAAGATCGAAGCGCTTTAATAGATCTTTTGAAAAAAAATCTATTAAAGCAATACTGTCTTCCAGCTCCTCACGAATTTTTTTGCTGTTTTTAAGCATCCAGGGTTTATCAGGGGCCACGAAACCCATTTTATGAGTTCGATACTTGATATCGATCGGCAATGCTCCAATTGCTTCTCTTAAAACATGTTTAGAAAATCCATTCTTTATTTTGTATTCATCCGGCATACCTATTGCGAATTCTATTAGCCTATAATCCATAAATGGTTCCCTGATTTCCAGGGAAAAACACATGGAATTCCTGTCAGCCGAATGCAACTGAAAAGGCATGCTGGAATATAAAATCTGTTGTATACTCAGGTTATTATTACCATTTTCATCATAAACTATTACCACTTCTTTGGCTATTTTGCGCCAGTGTTCTTTCAACCATGGAAGATCCGTTTTGTTGATTATTCTTTTTATCGTCCCAACCAATCTGTGCCAATATGCTGCCTTAAAAAAAATCTGCCATTGCCTGAGTATGCCAGTTTGGAGCAGGTTGGCTTTATAGCGCATATTTTGCCAGGCCTGATGCCATTTCCACTTGCTGATCATAGAACGGATATAATTGATATCATATTCGCCATAACCATAGAAACATTCATCCGATCCCTGACCATCCAGCAAAACCACGATGCCGTTTTCCCTTGCGGCTTTGAAAACACTGTATTCAGAGTAATGTGATGCTCCGCTGAAGGGTTGTTCCTGATAATAAAGCATTTCATTCAAATGATCCTCATCAAGCAACAGGTCAAGATCAGGAAACACTTTTACCGCTTTAAAACCGGTTTGTTTGCTCACTTCATCACTATATTCCTGTTCATCATATTCTTTATCGGCATAACAGGAAGTGACGGTAGTAAAGTTTTTATTGGCAAAATTTTCACTATGTATAAGAGAAACAATAGAACTGCTGTCAATGCCTCCTGATAAACAGCTGCCCACCTGCACGTCGGCGCGCATCCTTAAATAAATGCTATCCTTCAAAAGTTCTTTAACCTTTTGTATCGCTTCCTTCTCGCTAACCTTGACGGGGGAAATTTCTTTTTTCAGATCGTACCATTGATGAATCGATGATTCATGTGTTTGCAGGTTATACCGCATGTAATGCCCCGGTTTTAATTCGTACACACCTTCAAAAAAAGTTTCGCCGGAATAATTGAGCCATCCCTGTACCAGGAAATTCATAGCAACCTTTTTATTAAGGATGGGTTTGAATTCAGAGAAAATAGTAAATTGTTTTATTTCTGAACCAGCCAGAAATGTATTACCTACTTGCGTAAAAAAAAGTGGTTTAACTCCAAAACGATCCCTGCATAATATAATTTCCTGCCTGCCCGCATCATACAAAATGAATGCCCACATGCCATTGAACTTATGAAATGCTTCGGGTCCCCATTCTCTATATGCAGGAAATATCACTTCTGTATCGCAATGAGTATCGAATTTCTTACCCAGTTTTTTAAGTTCTTCAATTAATTCGAGATAATTGTAAATTTCTCCATTATAAATCAGGCAATAGTTATCCTTTTGCATGGGCTGATGCCCCCCGTTGCTCAAATCAATGATCGATAACCTACGATGACCAAATGCAAAATTTTTCCCGTAATAATATCCTTCATCATCAGGGCCGCGATGAATTACTTTGTCGTTCATTTTACGGATTTGCGATTCTTCAACAGGATTATCAGCTGTATTTATAATCAAACTGATACCGCACATTACTTAATAAAATATTTTAATCTGTCTAATTGTTTACACTTGCATAAATGTAAATATTTATATCTACTATAATTTAATTAAATTATTTCCGGAGTCACCACTTATCAAATAAGCAGGTGCTTTTTTCGATACTGATCAAATTTGTCCGAACGTATATAACCGTTATAAGCTATATTATTCCTGAAAGGGATACATTTCTCTTTTTCGAGCTTCTTAATGATGGTTGCAGGTACTCCTCCAATTACGCAATATCCTTCGGGAAATGATTTTGTCACTACTGCCCCTGCACCTACAATGGTCCAATCGCCCAATTCTACTCCGGGCATAATTTTAGCGCCTGCGCCCAGCCAGCAATATTTACCAATTTTAATTTGCTGCGCAAAGTGTTCACGACTATCATATGCATTATGATTTGAACTTACTATAATTACAGCTGGGCCTATCTGAGTGTAGTCACCAATAATTATACCACCCAGTCCCTGGATATAACATCCGTTCATGATGCCTGGATAAGCGTCTACTCCAACCAAAATATTTTCTACATCATAAATCTTACTGGTCCAGTGAACCGGCCAATATGCTTTTCTGTTTCCCCCCCAGTTGAGTATTTTTTGTTTGAACCAGATATCGAAATTTAAGCGGCACTGGTAATCTGTAGTTTCGCGTATAAAACGGAAATAAGGCAGTTTGATCAGCAATACCGTAATGATACGTAGAGGGTTCTGCAAAAAATAAAGCAATCTTTGTTTCATACAGCTGTGAATAATTTCCCTAATCCTGATATTATATTTATGACTCGGTTCTTCAGTTTATCCAGCATAATTTTCTTTTTCACAAATGCCAGTTCTTTTTGATCCAGTGGACAATCGGGATGGTTGAGATTTGTTTTCAACACTTGATTCTGGAGCCGGGTAGCATTTTTACGGTGATGGGCCGTTTGTGATTCCTGCTCTTCGTGTATCCTGTTCCAGTAAAGGTCCAAAGGTAGTTTGACCATGGAATGATACCTGGCAATTTTAAACCAAAACTCATAGTCGCCAATAATTCTCTTTCCTGAAAATCCACCCAGTGCATTAAACACTTCCCTTTTGATGAGTCCCGATCCTGGTGCCCTGCTGAAATGATTTCTTTTGCAAAAACTTTCCAGGTATATTTCACGGGGTTTTAATAATACGGGAAATGCGCGATCATCATCAGGATAGGCACCTAATCCAAAACCTGCTTCCGGAAAAAGTTCTGTAAACCTGACCATTACTTCAAGCCCGTAATAATACAATTTATCATCCGCGTCCACATAATTGATGTATTTACCTTGCGCATACCCGGCCGCTTTATTTCTGTTGGGATAATCTCCTACATTCTTTTCATTAACATATATCCTTATGCGCTTATCTTTTTCAGCAAATTGACTAGCTATGGCGACAGTATTGTCGCTTGATGCATCGTCCACAATAATCAGCTCAAAATTTTCGTAGCTTGATGCCAGCACGCTTTCAATTGCATCTGCAATGTATTTCTCCCGGTTAAAGGCAGTCATCAATACGCTAACCAATGGAGAAGTTGACATATACCTCAGAAACAGATATTATTCAGGAAAAGTAAAATCATATTGATTATCCGAAGTCATCAAAAATAAATCCCGGGCCGATTTGAATTTACCTTTTCCAAGCATCTTTATAATTGTAACATACATTTCCCTTTTAAATTTATCCGAAACAGCATGGATCTGATCTTTTGACAAGGGAATGTTTGTATTTTGTTTAAAGAAATGATATGTTGCTACCTTGTATTTGAATGGCACTTTTGGATCTACCCTATTGTCTTTACTTTGTTGTTCATCGTGTACCCGGTGCCATACTATAGAGCCCGGCATCAGCAAAACAGGATATTTCATTGCTAATAAATGCCATAATTCATAATCGCCCATATGTTGTTTCCCTGAAAAACCTTTTACTGCATTAAATACTTCCCTGCGAATGATAGAAGAAAGAGGCGCTTTATGAAATAAACCAGGACCGAAGTAAGCATAATTGTATGCTTCTGCCGGTGATAACAGAAAGGGAAAGGGTCTGAATTCGTCTTGTTCCAAAGAGCATAAACCCCATCCTGCTTCCGGAAATTGTTCCATCATTTCAACCAATAATTCTATCCCCCATGGATAAACATAATCATCTGCATCAATATATTTGAGATATTTTCCTGTTGCATAAGATGCTGCTTTGTTGCGATTAGAATAATCACCTAAGTTAGTATCATTCACAAATACTTTCACACGATTGTCCTTTAACTGGTAGTCCATGGCAATTTTGACCGTGTTGTCTTTCGATATATCATCAACAATAATTAATTCAAAATTTTTATAAGTAGATTTTAATACGCTTTCAATCGCTTTCCCAATATATTTTTCACGGTTATAGGCTGTCATCAAGATACTAACTAAAGGTTTTTCCATTGAGCTCACAAAAATTAGTATTGAATAAGTTTCATATAAAAATTTAATCTGTCGCGTGCATATCTATCCAATAATTGTATCCGGTGTCCCATTCTGATTTTTGATGCTTAGCTTTGTAGTAAAGGAATACATACATTGCTTCTTCAAAATTGAGCCATTTACCCGGCAAATGCCCGCCAAATGTACCGGAACTACCGAAAGGATGATTATAGTTATATAAATGCCTGTATTTATTTTCAAACCACCTGTTGATTGATTTTCCAAAAGTTTTCCTGGCAACCCGCACAAAAATATTCCTGGATTGTTTAAATGCCATATGTTTCCTGTAAATATTATATTCTCTGAATTCGGGCACCTGCAAGGGCAGCAAACTGGGCTGGTGAATAATCTTGAATTTTTTATACCCTAATTCTTTTAATTTTAATATCTGGTCAATATCATTCATTTCTACTGATATATACTTGGGCCTTTCCTCACAATTTAGTAAGGCGGTCAAACAAAGTATATCATTACCCTCTATATCAATTTTCATATAATGAGGCACCCCTTTCTCCTTTACAATTTTATCAATACTAGTTGTTTTAACCTTGATAATTTCATAATCAGATCCCTCTCTCGTTCCGATATTTTTATCAAATGAATTCCAAACAGAATTCAGTTTATTCAAATAAAAATCCATGTATGCTTCGGTGTCAGCAATTCCCAAATTCAGTATTTCAAGTTTCTTATCTGTAATAAAATTGTTAAACCGTTCCTGGGCATCTTCCACCAGTTTTGGCGAAGCGTCAATGGCTATAACCCTGAACCCCAAACTTAAATAATAAGCTGTATCATCACCATTATGCATGCCTACGTCATATATCAAATTGTTGACAACCATATTGAGCTTTGATTTTTTTCAAAATATAATTCCTTGTTCATGAAATCAGCACATTGCGACCTGATGATATCTTTTGGTACAGAAGCGCATATTCCTTTCCGAGTTCCTCAAAAGGGATCGGCGGTTTGATCCGGCTTTTCATACCGCTAAGCAGGAAAGTATTATCAATAATGCTTCCCAGCTTTTTTTTCAAATCTTCTGCGGATTTGAAGGAAAATAATAATCCGTTTTCTTCCGGAGTGATCATTTCAATATTGCCATATACAGCACTTGCAATAACCGGAATGCCTGCAGCGAAGGCTTCCTGGATAACAAGTGGTGACATTTCGGAGAATGTGGATGGCAGGCATAAAGCATCGTGCTGTCTAAAAGTAGAAATCACGTCTTCATGCGGTAATACTCCCCTCCAGTGTATATTGGTTTTGTTTTCAGATATTTTGCGACACTCCCTGTAAAATTCATCGTTATCATGCTGTCCATAAATACTGAGCTCTACTTTTTCTTCAGGAAATGATTGTAAAGCTTCCAATAATATATTCAATCCTTTAAATGAACTGATGCGCCCGGCAAAAACAATTCTGATCGAGCGCCTGTATTTGAAAACAACAGGTGATACATTATGCAAGGAGTTTTTAAACAGTGGGAGTGCCTGTTTCAGGTATTCTATTTTTTCTGCTGGAAATCCGTTTGCAATAAGTATTTCTTTGAACCATTTTGCGTGTGCCACCACTTTGTCACAAAGAGATCCAATGCGTTCCAGGTTTTTTCGTATATCTCCAATCCGGTTGGCCAGGGAAAAGCCGGTACCCAATGGATGGTTCAAATGAGCGGTATCAATTCCTGACCTGTATAGCAGGTTACTGAAACCCGCAAAGAATTCAGCCATCCATTCCCTTTTATTCAGATGCACCAGCAAGCAGGCAGAACAGCGTCTGGGTCTTATAATACCATCACAAAGTCGTTTTTGCTTGTGTACTAATGTATTGGTTATACAAACATTCCCCGCAAGGTGAAAGGTGTAGATCGCCGGAATACCCAGTGACTTCGCTATATGAATATGTTCTACAGTAATGCCAACACTCCCATATATGCCATGGAAATGCACGCAATCCGGTTTGGACGCGATTAGATGGTTCTTAAAAGCGTTTATCCCTTCGGGTATGGCCAATCCCATTTGCAAAAAACGGGTAGCTTTTGTTGGCTCAGCATATTTAATCACCCTGATGTTATCATATACATATTCTCTGGTTTGATCGCTACCATAATTTGGTGTCACTACTTCGCAAACTACGCCCTGTGCCTGGAGATAATTGCATAGTGACCAGCAATATATTTCAGTGCCGGCAATTTTATCAGGAAGGAAGAAAGGAATAACGTGGACAATTTTCATATGGCTTTGAATTCTTATTGGTTTTTAAATACAAACCATGAAGGATAATCATCTTTATCTGTAATAAATAACTTCATGCCCTGTTTGGATTGCATAAATTCATCTACTGCCTTCTTCACTCCAAAATCAGTATTACCAATTATACCGTTTAAATAATCATGGCCGCAAAGCATGCCTCCCTTCTTTATTTTGGGAAACCAAAGGGCAATATCTTCTTTAACTCCATTGTAATCATGCCGGCCATCGAGGTAAACGAAATCCAAAAAATTATTTTCAAATTCTTTTGCGGCGTTAAAAGATGTTTTCCTGATTATCGCTGATCGTTCCTTGTATACTTTTAACTGCTCCAACACATTTTCATATATCCGATCAAATTCTGCCTGTGTGATATTCATATCATCGGGATATTCTTCCTGTGAAAATGACATCCATGGATCTACTGAATATAATTTTTTTCCTTTCCAGTTTTTCAAAAGAAAGTCGCTGAATTCGCCCTTCCATACTCCCACCTCAACACCTATTCCGATAAGTTTTTGTCTGTTCAAAATCAATGGCAATTCAGTTCTTGTTCGTATATAAAATATACTGAAAAAATAAGATGTTCTGAATACATCAAATATGCGCTGCCGGAAATAGGATTTAATATTACTCACAGTTTAACCCGGTTTTTGTATAATAGTAATTGTATCATACGCAATTTTTATTCCAGGCATGAATGCCCTTAGTAAGGGCAGATATGTGAGTATTCCGTTTAGTTTTAATTTTAGCCTGTTGATTTTATAAATTGAAAATGCATCATCTGCAATTGAAATGCCGGGGACAATGCAATTTGGCATTTTTATAAATTTATCCGGGTAACCAAAATATTCGAGTTCCAGACTTTCAAATTTGGAAAGTAATAATCTAAATCCAATTCTTTCTGTCAACGCTTTCATCCCTTCAGGGTAAATTCTCCAGCAGTCGACCGGCGCTTCGTGATAAGGCCAGCTTACAGGGTTAATCGTTATGACAAGACCTCCCGGCCTTGCGATCCTATAAAGCTCTTCCATCCATAAATATATATCCCGAACATGCTCAATGACCTGTCCCGAAAGAACGATATCATAACTGCCAGTGTCCACGGGAAAAGAGTATTCATTTTTACTTTCAATATGATATGCCCATCCAGCTGCTGCATCAATGCCTGCTAAATTCAAAGAATGCCAATTACCGATGGCAGGTTTTATCAGATCATAATATTGAGAAGGTCCGTTTGCACCTATTTCAATTACTTTTAAGTTTGATTTAAAATATGGTGAAGCGTATTTTTTGAAAAGTAAAAAACTATTAAGATGCATAATAAAAACTAACCGATGAATTTAATGGTTTTCGAAGCGGATATTAATGCCTATTTAAACTATTTAAAATATCCTGAAAAAATATCTCCTAAAGTAAATTCCGTTTCGCTCATAATCTGTTTAATGGCGGCGAGGTTTCTGGTATGCAGCAAATACCGGGTAAGATTGATCGCATGTCTCTTTTTCATTTTTCTGTAAAGGAAATCTACTTCATCACTCTTGAGCGGCAATGTTGTATTTTCAAGAATTTCTTTGAAGTACATATACCCTGTAGTGAGGTAACCGATTTCATTGTTTTTTTGCTGACCCTCATGCTCGCGGTAATGAAAGAAAGATTTTTGCAAAAGCACAACGGGATAAGAAGAGGCTATCCTGATATTGAAATACATGTCCGAGGATACTCCAAACCGCGGATCAAAACCGCCCATTACAAGAAATTTATCGAGCCTGGTAATTGTACCCGATGGGCCAATCCACAAGTAGGGTCTCTCAAATAAATGTTTACGAACGATTTCTTGCGGTTGCCAGCACAAGGAATCAGCTGCTCCCATATCATAGAGCAGTGACATGCCAATAGCGGCTTCCGGATTTTTTTCCATTTGTGACACACAATATTCCAGCCCAAAATCAAAGATTGTATCGTCAGAATCCAGGTACTTGATATATTTTCCCCTGGCATAACCTGCAGCCTTATTACGGTTGGGATAATCACCTATATTATGTTCATTTACGTAGACCCTTATGCGATTATCTTTTTCTGCATATTTCCGGGCAATGGATACGGTATTGTCCCTGGAAACATCATCTACTACGATCAGTTCAAAATTGCCGTACGTTGAAGCTAAAACACTTTCAATTGCTTCAGCAATGTACTTTTCCCGGTTATAAGCGGTCATCAAAACGCTTACTAAAGCTGTGTCCATTTTGTTCTCGCAGCATTGCTTTTAAGGCTATCATTTTTCATAACTATGCTACAGTATACCTGATTACATCGGTTTCTACCAGTGCGTTATATCTCGGATCTTTAGCCTGAACGTATTTTGTCAATTCCGGTATCGTTGGATAATCTGCCTTGCCCACGAATAGTCTTGCATCATCGATTAAAAGAATATGATCAAATTTCTTTTCTTTAAAAATTGCATCTATTTCCCCATAGATCGGGCATTCCTTATCTCCCTTTGCTGTTCCTTCACCTGAATAATGCCCATCCAGCCAAAAAATGCCGGGTTCATTCAATTGCAACGTTACTTTATTCAGCATCTTTCCGCTGTCTCCGTACAAAATGTTGATATGAGAATATTTCCTGAACTTTTCCACTGCATTTTTCCATAAGTTGTCATCAAGCTCAATTGAATAAATGGTCTTGAAATTCCTCCGTTCAGCTTCAACCATATGACCTAAATATGTTCCTGTTTCAACAAGTATATTGTATTTATATTTTTTCTGATACGATTCAATAATTATTTGTTTCAATTGGTGAGGTGCAGGAAGTTGCTTGCCGTTTTTTTCCCAACTCGAAATTATTTTATCCCGATACCAGAATTTCATTCGAAAAAATCTGATTGAATTTTGAAACTGATCCGGCAATAATTTAAAAAGGAAAATTGAAATGGATTTTAATATACTGCTCATTGTAAAATAAGTTCGGCAGAATAGATCAATCTGAATATTTTACTCTTAAGGTCTCAACCTCTGTATCGCCAATTCTGCCGGCAATCTCGGAAAACGAGCTCAGGTATGAACCATATATCTTGGAGGTCCTTGATAAACAAAAGATATCTATTACAGCGTCTACAATACCTTTACTTGTATTCCTGCTGAAATCCTTTTCATGGAAAATTATTTTATCCCTGCCAAATTTCTGCAGTAGTTTTTCCTGGTATTCCATATTATCAGTAGAAACAAAAAAATTGATTCCCGGATTAGTATTTATTTCTTCCTGCATCTTATCTGCAAACACCCAAAGAGGGCTATGTTTCTTAGCCCATTGATGGTCAGTTGAGCGTATATGAATACCAATCGTGTTGCTGGTAAAATTTTGGGAAATAGCATCAATAATTTTTAATATTTCCGGTTGAGGAATAAAAATTTTGTAGTCTTCAATGTCAAAATAATTTAATTCCTGGCAACTGGAAATGAATATATTTTTTGTCTTGTTGGCTTCTTCCAATAAATTAATTTTTTTATCCCATAACTGTTGCGCATTTGAGTCAAAAAAAGTAAATCCAAAGTTGAGTATTTTCAGATACCATTTATTCAAAAAACGAAGCCGCGGGTTTGGAATATTTAAAAACATCCATATTTTATATTTTACCGGTACTTTTTTTACGGGTAATGCTTCAATCTCATAAAATAGATTTTTAAATTCCGCATTGAGGCCGACATCCAGGTGCCAGTACACGCATAATTTTTTACCCGATTCCCTGGCAAGTTTAAAGGAAGAAGCAATAATCCGGATTCTGTTGGCCAATCCTTCCGTTGGAATTACTACAATGGTTCCCGGCATTATTCAAAATAAATTTTGCTCATTTGCCCGTTCATATAGATTGCATCATATTCATACATCTGCCCTGTGCTGAAAGACGTAAATATATTTTGCAACACAAAATCTTTACTTCGCAGATAAGCATCAGCCTCAAAATATTTGGTCCCGCCCTCATAATCGTCATGGTTCGACATTTCTAAAAGAATAAATAAAATACCAGGCAATGACTTTTCGGCCCCTCTCAATACATTCAGTTCATGGCCCTGTACATCAATCTTCAGAGCAAGTATTTTTTCATTGGTTAAACCTGTTCTTTCCATATAAGTATCGAGCCTCTGAATAGTGACCTGTTCTTTGTTTATTGCAGAAAATTCGAAATTATTATTGATCTTATTGAGTGAGGAGGAAACTTCATTCTTTGTTTTGAACAGATCGCCAACCCCATCCATATCTGAAACGGCAATATTTTCAAATTGCAAATTAGAATAAGAGTGAAAATTTTGTTTTGCATTTTCAAAAGCTTCCTTATTCGGTTCGAAACCTATTATGCGCAAACCTTTGAAATGCTTTGCAAAGAATCCGCTTGTGCCGCCCCGATGACACCCGATATCGAGTATCAATCCTTTTAGCTTATCATGATTAATTTTTCGTAATGAAAAAAGAAGACCTATGAGATGGGCCTGGTACATGAATATCCTGTTTCGGGAAGAAAGACCTAAGGCATAATTTTTTTGTAGCGGAGCAAGATATAAATTAATCAACCCATTTTTCATTTTTGAAAAAATACTCATCCTAAACTATTTGATTTATATATTTTACTCAAATTTTTTGTTATCAAATCTGTGGGTGAAGTCGACTCAATCACGATTCGATATTTTTATTCCCATTAACAGGGGCTAATGCATGCTGAGTCGAGCTGCAAATTTCAGCATATCGCCGTTTCAAATGTTCGTCGCCCAAAGCATAATATTTATTGAACTCCGTAATCGCACGATTGGCCGAAGCCCGAATACGAAAATTGTATATGAACCATGTGATCTTTTTCAAAAAAGATATCCTTCTTTCCCGAATGAGTATCTTTATATCCCTTATATATTTTCTAAAACCTGTATCCTTAGCTGGTACGAAACCGAATATGATATACCTGGCATAACATTCCTCAAAAACCCTTTTGTAGATGCTGTAAGAAGATTCATAATGATAATGGTACACTCTCGCAAAGTTTGTATACACAATGCTGTAACCGTTAGATAATGCATCTTTGGCCCATTGAGCATCTTCGGCAAAAGCGATTTCACGGAAAGGTATTTTTTGCAGTATATCACTTCGGTAAACTGCATTGACATCGTCCCATCCACAGTATGTTTTCTTTTCCTCAGGTGTCAGATTCTCAAATTCTTCTTTAGTCTTAAATACATATTTTGTTTTACTCGGGCCATCAATGGGACGAAACCAGGTTATGGGATTTTTATCTGGCTCATGTGGTACAATCTGCTGGCCACAAACACCCGCTACATTTTCGTCATCAAAGCCTTCCAATAAATTTTCAAGCCATGTATCCTGTTCCGGCATTGCATCCTGAACGGTAAAAACAATATATTTTCCCTTTGCTAAACGCGCTCCAAGATTACGGGTTTCGCCATGATTAAATTCATGAGTGGGAATTTGGATTAACCGTACTGGATATTTTGGAATTATTTCCAGGGATTTGTCGGTGCTTCCGGAATCTATCACGATTATTTCCGATCGATGGAATAGTGTTTGTTTCATTAACTTCTGAAAAAGTTTATCGAGCCAGTAACTCCCGTTCTTCACCGGTATTATAATGGAAATAAGAATACCTGTATCCATTTGAAATGACTACGTAAAATATCTTTTCAGCCTTAAAAAAGGCATTTCTATGTATTTGTAGGAAAAAGCGGCCAGCATAATTGTGAGGCCGAAACAAAGTATCATCAATAACCAGGGATTCGGCTGGATAGAAGACGGGAATTTGGCTATTACTATTTTTACTACAGCTATGAGCGGCATGTGATAAAGATATATGCCGTAACTGATCGTACCGAGATATTGAATTTGTTTATTCCTTGTTATGTATCCTACAAAACCCTTCCACCCGAAAATACTTACCAGCACAATCGAAAAGGTGCAGCTGCATAAACTTATTTCCCTATATAAATGCCATCCGGCTGAATTTTTAAAAAAGATTAAAACAAGAATTAAGTGCAGAAATGTTATTCCAAACAAAAGGTGTCTGTACGACTTTAACCATTCGATAGCTTTGTCATGCTGAACATACAAACAAGCCAGGATGGCTCCTACTCCCAATGTATGAAAATTGGTGAATGGCAGCGCGCCAATAAATGGATTTGTGTAATTAAAGAAAATAAAAAACAACGCAATCAAAATCATAAAAATAATAACCAGCATTCTGTATTTTGGAGGTGGGAACAGTAATAGCCAAGGCCAGAACAGGTAAAATTGCTCTTCAACGCCCAAGGACCATAAATGTGCAAAGCAGAGTGCGTTGCCGCTTCCAATCTTGTAAATCAAAAAATTGGGAGTGTACGTAAAAAAATAAGGAGTGAATTCATCCTTCCACAGATATAAAGAAAAATATTTTTTGCCAAGCCAGAAAATGGTAATGAGCAGATAGTAAATCGGGAATAAGCGCAGGACCCGCCGGATCATAAAATTCTTTATTATGACCGGCCTGGGCACCGTTGGACTATCATTCGATGTAACCATTAGAATGGTTGTGATCAGGAAACCGGAAATCGTAAAAAAAATCTGCACTCCGTACCACATATACGGTATTTCCACAGGTGAAAAATGAGCCAGCAAGGTCATCGTCACAGCTAATGTCCTGATCGAATCCAGCTCGGGTAAGTAATTCAGTTTTGGTTTTAAGGTAGGGAGAGTTTGCGTCATTTTATTAATCCGCATTTTTGAAGAATGCGTTTTTGATAATATGCAAGGACGTGACGTATCATAATAATTTTTTCCCTGAATGTCATCATGTCGAACCGGCTATATCCCTTTAAAACTTCCCTTCTTTTCCGGATCAAAAGTTTTTTTACTATCGCCGGTTGATCGGGTAATCGTATATGTTTTTCAAGGACCTTAAGAAAACCTTCACACATCAGTTTCATATTTTTGGACATAGATCCTTCTGTAATTCTATATACGCATAGTTTCTCATCTACATACCTTACCGGAGGCTGCAATCTGAAAATTGTCAACCAGCAATCAAAATCTTCATGATTCGGCAAAGATGTATCGAACCGTATTCCCTTTTCCCTGAAAAATGAGGAGCTGAATAAAAAACAATGTGGAGGAATAACCAACGACGATTCCCATCGTGTTATCAATTCGTGAAGAGGATCGGTGGAATTGAATTTTGCTGCTGTATGAAAATTTGCAGGAATAAATATGTCATCTGATGTACCGGAGGAATAGTCTGTGTATGAAACCATGATTGGATCTCTATCGGTATTATCCTTAAGTTGTTTTTCAATTTTGCCTGGTAATAGTATATCATCTGCATCGAGAAATTGGATATAATTTCCTTTGGCATGATCAAGCCCCTTATTCCTGGCTCCGGATAATCCCTTATTGTTTTGGAATAAATAGATAAACCTATTGTCGGATATTATCCATTCTTTCACTATGTCAGCTGTATTGTCGGTTGATCCGTCATCTACAACTATGCATTCCAGTTGCCGATGAGTTTGTCCCTTTACAGAATTGAGCGCGTCAATGATAAACCGGGAACCATTATACACTGGAATAATTACGGATACAAAATTGGCATTAGCTAATTCCATCTAAACTTGAAACAAAAAATTTTACCATCATCTGAAACAGTAATGAATCAATGAAAGCTATCGCCGGAAGTTTTTAATAAGTCTTTTGTATAATAGTCCCAGATAAAAATTTACATTACCAGCCTCACCCGATCCCAACCGATCCAGGTCTGATGTTTTTTGTTCATATTCATTTATTCTTTCATAATAAAGTTCCGGATGTATCAATAAATTATCTGCTGAAAAATGAGGCTTTGAGTTCTCAAGTTCGCTCGTGTCGATAGATTGATGTACAATCAAAAACATATTTTGTTTGTACCACCATTGAATCCTTTCTTCATTCCAGAAATAAGGTCTGAAAAGATCTATTGCTCTATATCCTCTTGCCTCGAACTTTTTCATCCAATACTGAAATGGCTGTTCATTAGTATGATTTTGACCGCCCTGCATGCTGGTAGCTGCGGAGAAAACAATTTTTTTCCCGAGTGAACCCAGGCTATCAACCAGGAGATCCGCTGCCGTGGGCGCCAGGTGTTCGGCTACTTCGAGACATAATACCAAATCATAAGTCTTATCAAGTTTTATGGGCTCTTCCAGATTTACTTCCAGGAATTCTTCCTCCGGGATATATAATTGTTTTCTGTTCACCCACTTGCCATCAATGCCAAGGACTTCTTTTACTCCTTGTTGTTTAAAGACATGCAGAAAGGTGCCAATCCCGCATCCCACATCAATCACAGAAGTGGGTTTGAATTTATCAACTAAATAAGGAACAATAATAGAAGGAGACCGGAGATTATGCGCATCTTCTTCGTGCACATATTTTATGTATGGATTATTTGATCGCAATTTTTTTACTTGATATGGAAAATAAGAATATTGTCCTACAGCTAAATTATTAAACAATTCTTCTTCAGTAATTCTTAATACTGATCCAATCGTCCGGATAATAACGCTCATACATTAATGAGCTATCTATAAAGGGTCTTTCCGGTTTCATAACAATTTTATCGGGATTGTTGTTCAGCCAGGCTCCCCACCAGGAAAAAGAACTATTGGCAATGATCTGATGAGAGCATTTTGACATCAGGTAAAGCTGAAGATAATCCTTCTCCCATTCCTTTTCTTCGCAATAAAAAAAATTTTCATCCCTGAATTTTTCCTTACACCATTCGATATTGTCTGAAAAAAAAATAAATGATGGCTCATTTATTTTGTTTCTCATCATCTCCATTGCATCATGATAGTATTGTTCACTCAACGCACCGAAACCGTCTTCTGCGAGGTAATCCATTCTTCGTATATGAACGGCCACACTGTTTTTTCTTTTTTGCCATTCGGGAAATTGAGGAAGATCCGATAATGTCAATTCATTCAAAAGAATGGAACGAATGTCCTTGAAGTATTGTTCTGACTGCCAGTAGCCAGTCAGTGAAATTACCAGGCGTGTGCTATCCGGAAAAGAATGTAATCTAAGTCCATCCTCTTCGATCAGGTGAAAAACTGGTAACCCAGAAATCAACCTGTTGATCCATGTTCCCTTCCGGAATATTTTCTGTGAGAATTCATTTTTTATAACAAAGCCTTTGATCTTAAAGTGAGTGAGCCCAAACTTTCTTCCCAAAGGATCATTCCTGTAACTCTCGGTATTGAGCAATAAATATGGAATGTTATTTTTAATACAGAGATTCCGGCCGGTGGCATATTGAAATAACTGGTTACCTAATCCTCCGGTAAATTTTACTTCGAGAAATTTACTCATTTTTGCCTTTCCCATTTATCTTTTCGCACGAATATGCTATTGATATAGGTATCGGCATATAAAAGATAACCTCTGGACTTTATAAATTCTATCAGTTCATGATTTTTTTCTCCATTCCCACTATTTGAAAATGAAATTGTTTCTATACAGATGACGTCAGGAAAATTTTCCATAAGGTTCATTGATTTAACAATGAGTTCGTCCACACCCTCCGCATCAATACTTAAAAACTCAGGGAACATGCCTTTGTTATATGTAGTGAGAACTGATGAGATCGTATCCACCTGTATTTGCTTCTGGTCAGTTATATGATAATTTCCTTCCTTGCAGTAATTTTCAGCCTCTTCCCTGGAGAATGTATTGAGTACAGCATCATTTATAATATAAAAATCGAGAACGGATTTTTTATCAGAGATACCTATGTTCAGGTTTGTATCCTCTTTCCGGTGCTGAATAAAAGCTTTAATGAGAAAGGGATCGGGTTCGATATTGATACCCCTTGACCCATTTTCATAAAATAAAGCTGTATTACTAAGATAGTAAGGATGATGGGCGCCAATGTCAATGTATCCGGGTTTCTTTATTCCAAGAACATCGAATATATATTTTACTATCAAATCTTCTCCGGACTGTGAATAAGAATTTTTTCTGTATTCATTTTTTTTTTGCTTAACTAATGAATAACCCGTTCTATTCAACAATGATTTGATGTTTTTTTTCATATTGATCGTCAAAAAACGATATAGAATCTATTATGCCTATACACAGTTTAAAAAATCAAAGTGCTTCAATTGTTCGTCTAGTATTCTCTACGCTTTTATATTTCTGAATGTCACAATTGATTTCAATTTTGCTCTGATTTTAAAAGGCCATGCTTTCTTTCTGACATGCACATCCCAGTTAATGTTTGAGCAGTAAGAAAATGCTTTTATATAATTCCAATCGAAGATTTCACTAATTTCTTTTACAACTCTAAAAAATTTTGAGTATGGAACCCCTTTATAATGGGTAATAATTGTTTGCGTAAGGTTTTCAAGTAATAATTCTTTAGTTAAATTGTGATTATATATTTTTTGTTTTTGAAGCTCACTAATGTTTAATTCCTTATCCAGCCATCGGATATATGACAAATACCCAAAAATCGCTTTGTTCCTGATCTTGTAGGCAAGAGATGAAATGTTATCGCCACTAAAGCGCCATTTCACTTTGGGTCCATGAATTGTATAGAGCCCCTTTGGATTAGCAAACTTAATAGAAGATGCAAAGTCAGAAGCTTGGGCAAAAGGGAAATTAATAAATCCCCCTAAGCTTTTGAATCTGGACATACGGAATATATGATCAGGCATAGAGTTCCCACGTTCGCCCATTAATAAATGATAAGTTAAACTATAATGATCTTCTATTTCGGGGTTTTCCGGAGATACGTTTACAACATTATCATTCTGATCGATTGTCATTGTATCAAACCGGTAAACATCATAGAACTTATTCGTTTTTAATAACACATCATAAAACCGCTCTACGCAGGTTGATTCTGCAACATCATCGTCAGAAAACAGCCAAATCCATTCCTCGTCAGCAATTAAGGCACAACATCTATTCCATTGTGCTACTAAATCTTTGCCGCCAAGATTTTTATCAAACCTATGATATTTTATATTCAATCTATTTTTGAAGTCAATACAAATCTGTTCTATTTTTTCCTGACTACAGTCATCGCCAACGTAAACTATAAAATTCTTGTTAGTCTGTGAGGCGAGAGAATTTAATACCCTTTCGAAATATTTTGATTTATATGCGGGTATTATTACAGCCAGTTTATCCATGTCTTCACTTTTTTTTGCAAACTACCAATTGATATCCCCTTCTCGAAGTCCCAATTTCATCAATTGAATATTGCTTCGTGTATTTTTCAATTTTCGACTTATTTGTACCGGCATTAACCTTTTTTTTGACGCCGAAAATTTTTGTTCTTATTTTATCTAGCAGTGTATCTCTTTTCTGCATAGGAATTTGATTGTATAGTTGAAGATATACTTCCTCAATATTAAAAAATTCGCTTACTTTTTCCTGAAAACTTTGAAAACCCCATTCCTGAAAATGATACGGATTATCGGGTTTATTATCAACGGATTTATCGGAAATGGGAGTGGACACTAAAAAAACTCCTTTATCTTTCAAAGCCAATGCTATTTTTGAAAGGAAAAGATCCACATCAGAAACGTGCTCAATTGTTTCAAAACTTACAATAGTATCGTACTCATTCTGCCATTCTAACAGCAAAGCATCTTGAACTCTAAATTGAATTTTACTATTTGAATTCCTGTGCCTAGCATATCTTATAGCCTCTGCATTCAAATCACATCCCATTACTTCATCAGCATTGCCGGAAGTTGCTATCATATAGCTGCCCTTGCCTATACCGCAAGCAATATCCAAGACTTTTTTTCCTGAAACATAATTATATGACCAAATATATCTATCAATATGATCCTTTTCGATATGGCCAAACATAAATCCTGATACCCATCTTTCAGTTTCATTTTTTATCAGAACCGATGAGAGCGTATTTAATTCAAACTTTAAACAAAACACTTCCTCAATAAGATCTTTATTTTCATTCATGTTTAACACCTAAATAAATATTCTGCTGGATAATTAAAAAAGATAGTAAAGGCTGATTGAGTTTGTATTGCGCCTCATTTATTTATGAATTAAGAACAGAAGCTTTTTAAGCTTTAGCTATACCATTGTTCATGAATAATCAGAGATCCTTGGCTTCTATCCGGCATTTCTCTTTTTAAACTTAAAGAAGGTTGAACTACTAAACGTACACCCTCTTCATAGTAATCCAACACTTCGAATTCGTTACCGATAAAGATCAGCACTTTATAATTATCTGGTTTTAAAAAAAAATTTTCCATACTACATTTAATCGTATTAACTCCCTGTTTTAAATCGAATGTTTTATTTTGAAATTTCGTAAACAATGTAAAAATTCTATTGTCATTCATATCATTTATGCCATAGCCCACATGAACTTTATTCAGATAAATGTTTGATGTGATTTGTATTGTAAAAGTCGCAAACTCATTTGCAACGACAGATTCCTGTTTAAAGCCTTTCTTATCTTCGAAATAGAAATCGGAAATATAAACTGGTTTATTAACAGTTTTGACAACAAAATCACTTTGAGAATTTATGAATTGATTATATGCACTTACAGCTAATCCTACATTTCCAATATATTCAATTAATCCATTGTTTAAAAGCATTCCTGAAGTGCATAAAGCGATTATGCTGGCCATATTGTGACTTACAAATAAAACAGTTCTTCCTTCATTTCTGCTTACTTCACCCATTTTACCTAAACATTTCTTTTGAAATTCAGCATCTCCTACAGCCAACACCTCGTCTACTATCAATATTTCACTTTCCAGATGAGCTGAGACCGCAAATGCCAACCGCACATACATCCCACTACTGTATCTTTTTACAGGAGTATCAATATAACGTTCCACTCCACTAAAGTCAATGATCTGATCCAGCTTTCGATCAATCTCTTTCTTCCTCATTCCTAAAATAGCGCCATTAAGATAAATATTCTCTTTGCCGGTAAGTTCCGGATGAAACCCTGTGCCTACTTCTAATAAACTAGCTATACGACCTTTGGCTTTTATTGATCCGGTGGTGGGTGCCGTCACGCGACTCAATATTTTTAGCAGAGTGCTTTTGCCAGCACCATTCCTCCCGATAATGCCCATTGCTTCCCCTTTCTGTACCTCAAAATCTATGTCTTTTAAACTCCATACTATATTACTCTCTCCTTTAATCGTGCGATCGTTCACCTCGCCTATCTTTAAAAAGGGGTCTTCTTTACCTCTTATTTTTGCAATCCATCTTTCAATATCGCGTGATATTGTGCCAGTACCAATTTCTCCCAATTGGTAAGCTTTCGATAAATTTTTCGCTATTATGGCAACAGCCATAGTTATTTTTTTTCGGATTTTGTTTTGCTAAATCGTGTCTACAAAATTTCTCTCCACCTTATTGAAGATAAAAATTCCAAGAATAAAAATGATGAAGGTTACGCAAGTGGCATATCCTAATAATAACCAGCTAATGGTCCCACTTCCTAAAAATCCGACACGAAAGGATTCTATAATAGGGGTCATCGGATTGTACTTTACTATCCAGCTATATTTTGGAAATTTTGTCAGGACTGTTGACAAGGGATAAATCACGGTTGTAATGTACATCAAAAGCTGAACTCCGAATTGCACTAGGAAAGCCAGGTCTCGGTATTTGGTTGTCATTGCTGAAATTATCATTCCAAGCCCCAGTCCTAAGAGTGCCATTAATAATATTGTAAATGGAAAAAGCAAAACATAATAAGTAAAATGAAAATTTGTAATTCCCTTAATCCAATAATACCATGCCATAGTCAAAAGGAATAAAAGCATTTGCACCGCAAATCTGATCATGTTAGATACTACAAGACTTAAAGGCATTATCAATCTTGGAAAATAGACCTTTCCGAAAATGTTAGCATTGTCTTTAAAAACGGTAGAGGTTTTTACCAGACATTCAGCAAAATAGTTCCAAACCGTAATACCTGCCATATAAAACAATGGCGCCGGCAATCCATCAGTAGGAATGTTTGCCAGGCTTCCAAAAATAAATGTATAAATAAGGGTAGTAAATAAAGGCTGTATAAAAAACCAAAGAGGACCCAGAATAGTTTGCTTATAAAAAGCCACAAAATCACGTCGCACTAAAATAAGTAACAGATCACGGTAATGCCATAGTGCTCTGATATCAAAATGGAAAATATTTCGGTAGGGACTGATCTCAATTGTCCATTTTTCTTCTGGGCTTAAGCTCATACTAAGTAAAAAAGGTATTATCCTTAACTAAACCATTTATTCCACCATCTCACCAATTGTTTGTGCGGTGGAATCGCTTTCTTTTTAGCCGGTTTTTCAAAATAACCCGATTCGATGCCATAGCCATATCCTCCATAATAGCCATATCCTCCGTAATAACCACTATAATAGCCGCCTTCCAGTTTAACATCGTTCAGGATAAGTGAAATGGCCGGTAGTTTTTTCTCCTGGTAAAGGCTCTCAATCAACCGTAATATTTTGCGGTAAGTATGGCCCTGACGCACCACGTAGAGCGTGCAATCGGCATATTTTCCCAGTGTAATTGAATCACTCACGAGACCGACAGGTGCCGAATCCATTACGATTACATCGAATTGGGTGCGCACTTCGCGCATGAGATCGTCCAGCTTATTGTCGAGCAATAATTCAGCAGGATTCGGTGGAATGGGTCCGCAGGCAATCACGGATAAATTATCAAATCCGGGCACTGGCATAATGATGTCTTTGAGTTGCGCCCGGCCGATGATATAATTGGTGATGCCCATCTTTCTTTTTAAACCGAACCCTTCCAATATTTTTGGCTTACGAATATCAAATTCCATAAGCACTGTTTTTTTACCACCCAATGCTAATACAGCAGCAATATTGGTGCTTATAAAAGATTTGCCTTCCGAACTAAATGAAGATGTGACAAGCAATGCAGGATTTTCTTTTTTTACCGTCATATATTTCAGGTTGCTGCGCAGGATACGAAACTGTTCAGAAATAAAGCGGCGGCTGTTTTTGGTAACCACCAGAACATGTTCATCGTCTGAATGTCCGATTTCGCCTAATATG
>Ga0137407_10000464_pt1 | contig 27546 bp, 21 predicted proteins | sample CZOMad2_2_16fung_FD_108410 | JGI IMG/M metagenome (GOLD analysis project Ga0137407, IMG submission 108410) | Vadose zone soil fungal communities from Angelo Coast Range Reserve, California, USA - CZOMad2_2_16fungal (Illumina Assembly) | ecosystem: Environmental > Terrestrial > Soil > Vadose... | reverse complement strand
TATGAAAAAAGGTATTGTATGCCGTTTGCCCGGGAGGCAATTCATCATATACATCTTTGTAGGTCGACCAGTTTACCAATACATCCCAGGTTATTCCGTTAGGATCGCGAACAGGAGTGCCGCTGATGGAAAGCTCGTATCCGGTTTTCTTAGTCTTCAAAGCATTAATGTAATAATAACTATATCCTGTTGCTGATGAAATCGGGTTTTGAAGAATTTGTGGTCCGTCTGTGTATTGAAAAGCTGTAAAGCTCAGGCCCAAACGATTTCTCAGGAATTTAATATCCAAACCTTCTTCAAAATTGATACGGTTGAAAGTTTTGATATTGGGATCATACAAATTGCCGGTATATGAAGCAGCCGTTTGATTATTGTATGGTTTGGATGTTGAATACACTGCGATCAGTGAATAATCTGGTCCGCCGTATGGAGTTAAATAATTATTTCCATAACCCAATGGATAATCATATAACGATGTTCCATTAGGTCCGGCACCGAGTGCGGTAATACTGTTGAAAGGCGCTACACCAACAGTTGATGATGTGGCATCTCCATGTACCGCAGCATAAGAACCTCTCACTTTAAGAAATGAAATAACGTCCGGAAGCGTTATGTAGTCAGATATAACAGATGAAACTGATATGCTAGGATAAAAATAACTATTGTGTGAGCTGGGCAAAGCAGAGGATTTATCCACGCGGCCCGTTGCAGAAATAGTTGCATATTTTCCAAGTGATGCATCGAGTGAGGCATAAGCGCTATATACGCGCATATCTGAACTAAAGCTATTGGACTGGACGGGATTTTTTGAATTACTGAAGCTATATACTCCTGGCACATTCAGATAATCGGTTGTAGTGAAATTTGAGTTGTATGAAAAATTTCTCAGGCTTCCTCCAACAAATCCGGATAGATTCAGGAAATTTTTGACAGTGTAATTATAGTTTACCTGGAGATCAGAATTGTTTTCAAAAAGACTGCGGCGGTCTTCTCTGTAGTCGCCCAGGTTTTGTTCTCTGCCATAAGGATGTGCAGAGAAAGGCATTTTTTCCGAACGGAATAAATCATAACCTGTTACCTGTGTACGCACGTTTGCATTCAGGTGGTTGTCGATTTTATAATTTACAGAAACATATCCGTAGATATCTGTTTTATGATGGCCCCTCAACCATTCGTATACCTGGAACCATGGGTTGTGGTAACGCTGGTATTCGGCAAAAATAGATTGTGTTCCGATTTTACCTTTTTGCCATATTCCCTTGATATCAGGAGCCTCCACATCCCAGTCGGCACCTGTCCATACAGATACGTTATATATTAAACTGTTTGGTCCGTACTGAACATCCGGAAAATTGGGTGTGTACTGGCGATTGTAATTAAGGCTAGCATCAATTTTTACTCTTGCACTTGGACTATAGGAACCAAACAAATTAAAGTTGGTAATATTTACCTGGTTGTTTGGAACGATGCTTTGCTGGTAAGATTGAGACAACGAAAAACGAATATTGTAATTATCTCCTGCAGCACTTAAGGCAATATTATTTGTTGTTTGAAAACCAGTTCTTAAAAACCGGCCGAGATTGTTTTTACCACGTGCAACATACGGTGTGGGTTTAATATGGCTGGTATACGTTAAGCCTCCTGGATAGGTAGTGGTAAAAGTATTATTGGGATCAACTTCACCATCGTACTGTGGAATCAATTGTCCCTGGAATCTTGGTCCCCATACATCATAGTCGTTATCATTCAAACCACCTCCTTTACCATTACCAAAGGCATATAAGTGATTTTCACCTCCGCCATATTCATCCTGTATCTTTGGAAAAGCAAGAAATCCTTTATCAAATGAGTTAGTCGAATTCAACTCAATGGTAAATCCTTTTTTACGAGCTTTATTACCCTTTTTTGTAGTAATTAAAATAGCGCCATACTGAGCACGGCTACCATATAATGCAGCAGCAGTCGGACCTTTCAATACGGTATAAGATTCTACATCATCCGGGCTAATATTCCATGTATCGGAGCTGATAGGAATACCATCCACTACATATAACGTAATTTCATTGCCTCTCAAAATCACTGTAGGCTTGGTAAGTAATTCTGCCGAAGCGCCTACAGATAACCCGGCAACTTTACCAATCAAGCCTGTAATCGGATTCTGGTCACGCGCTTTTGTAAGATCTTCACCTTTTACTTCCTGCACCGCATACCCGATTTTCTTCACTTCCTTTCTCACACCAAGTGCAGTAACAACCACCTCGTTGAGGTTCTTCGAATCCTGTTGAACTGAGATCACAAAATCACTTGCGGCTCCTACTACAAAGTCCTGCCTGGTAATACCTACTCCAGTGATTTGCAGAACATCTCCTTCTTTAGCTTTGATAAAAAAAGACCCATCTACTCCTGTAGAAGTACCGGCCTTTGATCCTTTGATTAAAATAGATGCGCCCGGGATCGGCGTCTGATCTACACTGGAAACTACATGCCCGTTGATAGCTTTTTGTGCGAGTGAGAATAATGGCAATAGCAAAATTGCCATCAAAACCATTAGGATTGGCGTAATTCTTTTACTCATAAAAGGTCGTTTTGGTTTAGTTAAGCAGAAATATAGGTCGAAAGTATGGTTACAATGTGAATAGAAAGTTAGGGAAATTTTAAGTAAATATTATTAGATGTTAATAAATACTAAACGAATGTTAAGTATTTATAAAACTCAAATATAGCCCTGCTTTATAGTAATGGAATAATTAATATAAATGGTTGAACAATGAATTTCCGGGAAATCCGGAATCAAAATAAATAGATCGCGAGTATCAATGCGTTTACAGTTCCTATATTTCTTAAGCGATGTTCGGCACGACCGTCAAAAAACATACTATCCCCGGCATTCAATACAAATTTCTCTTCCTGCACCTGGTATTCTATTTTTCCCTTCAGCAAATATTTCAATTCAAACGCATCTGTTTGTATCATTTGCCTCCTGCGGGCTCCTTTTTTTAATTCCAGCAATACCAGGTCCACTGCCTGAGAGGTGATACTCTTCGTGAGTATCCGTTTGTATAAAAATCCTTTCATAGGTTCTTTCGCGAATTCTTTTTCCTCCCCTTTTCTTATGATCAATACTTTTCCATTGCTCATATGGTCATGCATATCCTCGAAAAAAGTTTTCAGGTCCTCATCAAGAGAATGTATAAGGCTGAATAATACCGGCAGTGAAGGAACCGTACGATTGTTCTCAATCTGTGAGATCAATCCCTTGCTTACGCCAGCCAGCGCAGCCAGTTCCTCAAGCGTTATATTTTTCTGTGATCTTTTTGATTTGATTTTATCACCCAATAATAATATCAGTTCTTCATGCATGCGACAGCTTGAATTATTCCGGCCACAATATTATTAAACCTTTTTTCATAATCGTTTATATGTTAGCATCAATTCTCTAACATTTAATATTGAGTGGCTCGCGCCTAACATTAAGATCACATAAACAGTACAATTTGTTAACACTCAGGTTAAAATGAAGTAATACTCAATTTCTACCTTTGAAAAACCACAATAATGGAAAAACGACCTCTCGATGTAGCCGTTATTTCTGATGTTCACCTTGGCACATACGGCTGCCGCGCCAAAGAGCTGGTAAATTATCTCAAAAGCATCGCCCCGAATATTTTAATCCTGAACGGAGATATTATCGACGGCTGGCAATTCAGCAAAAGATATTTCCCCACGGCACATATGATGGTGATCAAAGAGATCATGCAATTTATCACAAGTGGTACAAGAGTATTTTATATCACAGGCAATCACGATGAAATGTTACGCCGGTATTCAGATATCCTGGTTGGCAACTTCACACTCACCGATAAACTGGTATTAGAGATAGATAATAAAATGACCTGGGTTTTTCACGGTGATGTGTTTGATAATACTACCAAAGGAAGTGCAAAAATCTTTGCCAAACTGGGAAGCACAGGCTATGCAATGCTGATTCTTTTCAATCGTTTTATCAACTATTTTTTAAAATTGGCGGGCCAGGAAAGAATTTCCATCTCCAAAAAAATCATGAGCAGTGTAAATAAAGCTGTCAGCAAGATCAATGATTTTGAACAGATCGCTGCCGAACTCGCCATTGAAAAAAAATACGATTACGTTATCTGCGGGCATATTCACCAGCCTCAAAAAAGAATTGTTGAAACGAGTGCAGGCAAAGTAACCTATCTGAATTCGGGTGATTGGGTTGAACACCTGACATCCCTTGAATACTATCAGAATGAATGGAAAATTTTCGAATATAATGAAAAGAATTTTCCCGCGGTTTCAGAAAAAGATATTAAAGCATCGGTTAGTGTCATAACAGACCATATCAATCTTTATATTAATTCATTGGCAATTTAAATCATATACCATGAAAATATTTTATGCTGTGCAGGCGACCGGAAACGGCCATATTAGCCGGGCCATGGAAATACTTCCATTCCTGCAGCGTTATGGGGAAGTGGATATTTTTTTAAGTGGCTCGAACAGCAGTCTGCAACTTGATGGACCTGTAAAATACAGGAGTAAGGGACTTTGCATTTTGTACAATGAGAGTGGCGGCATTGGTTATTTGAAAACAATAAAACAATTTTCTCCTGCGAGGATTTTCAAAGAAGCGCGCGATCTGCCGGTTGAAAAATATGACCTCGTACTGAATGATTTTGAATCCATCACCGCACTTGCCTGCGCGATTAAAAAAGTTCCTTCAGTGAATTTTGGTCACCAGGCAAGTTTTCAATCGGAAAAAACACCACGCCCGCTCAGGAAAGATTTGTTGGGAGAATGGATATTAAAAAACTATAGCCGTGCCACGCAATATATCGGATTGCACTTTACATCGTATGATGATTTTATTTTGCCTCCGGTAATAAAAAAAGAAATCATCAGAGCAGAACCACGCGATAAAGAATATATCACGGTATATCTTCCTTCATATAGCGATATTGAACTGGCCAGGCATTTTTCACTGCTGAAAGAATTTCGCTTCCAGGTTTTTTCAAAAGAAGTGAATCAACCAACACAATCAGGAAATATTTTTTTTATTCCTGTTGACAAAGAAGCTTTTAATAAAAGCATGATAAATTGTAAGGCAATTATAACAGGCGCCGGATTTGAAACGCCCGCTGAAGCTTTATATCTCGGGAAAAAACTGATGGTTATTCCTATCAGGGGCCAGTATGAGCAATTATGTAATGCAGCTGCGCTTGAAAACCTGGGCGTTACTTCGCTCAATAAACTGGATGATCATTTCATGGCTGTTTTTCAGCATTGGATCAACAACAAAAAAGAAATCAGGTTAATTCCCGATCATTCCACCGAAGCCATCATCAGTTTTCTTATGCATAGCTGCAATAGTCAGCAAAAGAATGATCTTGATTTTTTATACCCCGAGCTTGTTATTAGTTGATCACAAAATTCGTGATAAAAAAAGCCACCATCATGGAAATGAAGTGGCTACTGCATGAGAAAATGCTATTCTAACTCTATAAAACCATTTACTAACTCAGGTAAATCGCTTAATAAACCTGGCACAAGATAGCAGCCAAATATTATGCAGCTTTTACAGAATGGTTAAATCAATATGAACAATGTGCGAATTTACCAATGTGCGAATGTGCGAATTCCTTAGTTAGATCTAACTAAGGAATTCGCACATTCGCACATTGGTAAATTCGCACATTAGTGTTTGTGTGCTACATTTTTTTAGAAGGTATATTTCAATCCCAATTGTCCCTGCCAGCGTGAGTTGATTGGATCCAAAGTATAATAATGATTATTGATACCGTTTGGTTTCACAAAGTTAAATGTAGGCTGATAACCTGTTGATGGCGCTCCCGGAGCTTTTCCACTTGCATCAGCAACAAACTTCAGGAAATTCGCTGTATAATTGTTTACGTTGGTGACAAAATTAACATGCCCCCAACTATTACTTATCAGGTTCAATACATTGAAAACATCAAAACTGATTTGCAATGCATGTTGCTTATTGGTTTTACTGAGTTTGAACTCATGCATCAGCTTCATGTCCACATCGTGAACCCATGGAGTACGCAAACCATTTCTTTCTGCATATTTTCCTTTTCTTGTTTTTAAATAACTATCGCCATCAATAAAATTACTTAGGTCCGCCCACTGTTGCGCCGCAGTGTAGGTGCCGTTATCTTTTAAGTTAATATCACTCTGATCCCTTGGAATATAAGGCAAGGGAGCATTTGATCCGTTTCCGAAAGGCGCTGACTGGTAAATAATACTGTAAGGGTTACCCGACTGCCCGGCATAAAAAAATGAAAGGGAAGTAGCATTCATTTCATTCCATATTAACGTACCACTAATTGTTGCAACTATCCTGTGACGCAAATCAAAATTCGAATATGCAAGCTGAGAGTTATTGGGGCTTATTGCCGGATTCAGGTTATAGTTACTCTCCCACGAATTACGAATACCATTAGAAACGTCCTTGCTGTAACCATAAGTATATGCTGCACTCCAGTTCAGGTTCAATGCATGATGACTGCCGAGCCTTATATTGTTAGTAACTTTTGATATCTGAGCAGTCAGATTATACCGATATCCTTCTTTTGTGTTAGTAAGAAAATAAACATTAGAAAATTGACTATTGTATTTCCCTCCAATGTACACAGGTGTTTGAGTCGGCCCAGTTGAAAAGTAACTGACAGAATCTTTCAGATTGATCTGTTGGAATTTAATATCATAAATCGTTTTTGTATATAACACATCGACAGTCAGTTTGTATCCATTTCCAAATTTAATATCAGCAGCTATATTACTGCGCCAAACAGTAGGCAGTTTAAAATTATTATCCACAATATCAATTTCTCTTGTCGAACTACGTGAAGCACCGCCATACTTAGTTACAGTATCTTTTAATCCATAGGGATTAATAGCTAAAGGAACTGTTGTTGTTCCATTGATACCATTCCAGTCTATATTTCCATAAGTTCCGCCGGATAAAGTATAACCATATCCCATCCACGCAAAGGGAATTCGACCTACAAAGATTCCGGAACCACCACGAATTATCAATGAACCGTTTCCTTTCACATCAAAATTAAATCCTAATCTTGGTGAAAAAGTTGCCTTACCTAAATACTTATCGCTAAGCTCGCTGAATGGAGTATTGCTATAAGTCGGATTGGAAGAAACATAGTGGGGGCTGGTATTGGTAGTATTAATTGCAGGATCCAAATAAGGCTGGCTACCTACAGTCGAATAATCGACGCGTATTCCCGGAGTTATTTTAAATTTCCTGCTCAATGAAATTTCATCCTGCGCATATGCACTTAGCAAATAAACTTTAAATGGATTGGGAGGATCGTTATAAATAGCATTTCTGTCATTAGGTATTTTAGATGCATCGGTTGTAAAAGCGCCGCGAACACGACTTGGATTATCTGCAAGGAAACTATTTACACCACGCGAATATTCCCAACGGCCATTCCATGAATTAATAAATCCGTAGGTAAGATCATACAATTCATTATGCGTACCAAATGTGAATTTATTAATTCCCGAAGTTAATGTAACATTATCGCTGAGCTCAATAGTTTGCTGCTTCATATTATAGATAGAAGCTTCTCTCCAGGTACCTGCCCAAATTCTTCCATTATCAATATCTACGAATGGAGCTAGCACACCAGGAAAATCCCTGAATTCATGAACATTGATATAGCTTACGGTGAACTGGTTATTGAGATTATAACTGATCTTGCTCTTTAACTCGCCAACTAAATTTATATTCTTAGTGTGTTGTGTAAAGTCTGTAGAACCAAACTGAAAGTTTGTAGAAGACCTCTCAAGATTATTTCCCCAACCATTTGTATAGATAGCGCGAAGAGTCAATGTGTTTTTACTACTCAAATTAAAATCCAATCGGGCAAATAACTTATCGCTGCTGGTAAATATTTTGTAAGGACCGGTATAACTTCCCGGATCATATCCTTTACTTTGAAATTGTGTAACGATCTGTTGTGCTTCTGTAGATGTTATCGCAGCACCCGGATCTCCTACATTGTAAAAGGATGGTTCCTGGCGACGGGTTTGTTCAAAATTCACAATGAAGAAGAGTTTGTTTTTTATGATTGGTCCCCCTATTGTAGCTCCATACTGGTAATCATAAAAATCAGACCCGATTTTTGTTTTCAGACCGTCGACACTTTTACCAACCAAAGTTTGGTTGCGACCATAACCGTATACGGACCCGTGAAATTCGTTGGTACCGTTTTTGGTCACTGCATTCACGCTACCGCCAGTAAAATTGCCCAGCTTTACATCGTATGGTGCCAACTGCACCTGCACTTCCTGGATGACATCAATACTGTAAGGATTGGTGCGTGTACCTGAACCGGCTGCGCCAGATTGGCCACCTCCGCTAACACCACCAAAAGAATTACTAAAGCCGATAGCATCATTATTAATAGCGCCGTCTACTGTAAGATTATTATAACGGAAATTGCTACCCGCAAATGAGTTGTTGTTGGATTGAGGAGTAAGACGGGTAAAATCACCGAGGCTTCTTCCGATGGATGGTAATGTTTTCAATTGTTCTCTTCCAACATTTATCCCTGAAGCAGTAGCTCTTCTTCCACCAAACACTACTATTTCCTTCAGCGTTTTGTCTTCCTCTTTCATATCAATATTCATATCAGGATTATTACCAAGGGTAAGATTTATATTATCCATGCTTTGTTCCTGTAAACCGGTATAAGATATTTTTATAGTATAGGGTCCGCCCACTCTCAGGTTAGGGATCACATATATGCCTTTGACATTTGTTTGTGTGCCCGTGGAATAACCTGTTGGTTCGTGTTTAACAATAACTGATGCTCCCTGAACAGGATTTCCTTTTGAATCAGAAACGTGCCCGCTTAATGTAGCAGTCGTTTCCTGAGCAAAAGAAGATTTCATCGCAAGCGTTCCGGTGATACATAAAATAAAAAGCAGCTTTAAGCGGTGCATATTGATTATAATTTATACAAAGAAACCATGGGCTTGTTACTGGCATGTTATGCAGATATTAAGGAATTATTAACTGAGCAAATAGATATAATAATCATTGTGCATTCCTTGTGGATAAATGCGTGTTTTTATTGCAATATTTGGTATGATTCTTTTTTCTATATTAAGAAATTGTTACCATAAATTTTCCCCTCCTTAAAGACTGAGATATTGACTATCATGTGATAGAATAATAACAAAAAACTACTCTCATGGAATGGATTGCCATAAGAAATCAAAGTCCGATGATGATGGAGTATCATTTGATGGATGCCAATTCCCCAAAAGCAATTCTGAAATACAATATTCACCAGCAGGTGGTGAGATTGCATGCGGAGGATAACCATGCTGTATTTTTTATTGAAAAGGCGGGAACATTTTTGAATAAAACCATTATCAAGAATGAGTATGGTCTACCGATTGGCAAACTGTCAATAGACAGATGGGCCACTCATCCAGAAAACATTGAACTGGAAGGAAAAAAATATTATTATTCCTTTCAAAATAATCCTTTTGCAGAATTGATCCTCTATAAAAATGGAATGGTTGCTCCTGCTGCGCGTAGTGGGATAAAAGCCGGAACCGATAGCACGCCGGTTGTATTTAACAAGAACAATCATGAAGAATACCTTCCTGTTTTATTAGGCTTGTGCTGGTATTCATTCCATATTTCCGAACCGAAAAATGCGGGCCAGCCTGTCCTGATCCATAGTCGTTAATAAATCCCCTACTACTGAATTTATTTGTTGCTTACCAGTTGGACATTTCTGGTAACTGTACTTTCTGGTAAATCAATCGGTTTTCCTATCCGATGGACAGTCCTGAATTTTTGTCCAAGGAACATTGCGATGGTTGATGCCAATTGCTTTTGGTATATCTGCTGATCATTTTTCATTTCTCCTGCAGCTATAATATCGGGACCAAGCATGGCGAGCCAGGTTTGTGCGGATCCATTAATGAATAAATGATGTTCGGACCAGGACGAAGGTTTCGCGCCTCTTCCATGATCGGTGGTAATGATAAAAGTGGTTTTATCCTTGTAAAATGAATTGGTTTGTACATAATACCAGAGGTCAGCAATCATTTTATCAATTGCTGAACCTTGTTGGAGATATCTATCATATTGCCCGTGATGCGCGAATTCATCTGTTTCGCCCAAACCAATAAATACAATACGGGGATGATGCTGTTCAATATATTCACGTGCATTCAGATAGGTAAGCCAGTCATAACGGGTATGCGTTTTCTCCGCAATATTTTCCTGCACTTCGTTAATAAATTGGAATGTTGTATCGGCATCTTCATCCTCCATCTTTTCATAACCACTGTTGATTTTTAAACCGCTTCTTTCTTTATTTAATATAAATGGAAAAATATTCCAGGAACTGAAAGCCACCACTTTTCCACTATACTCTTTTTGATTATTTAAATATTCGAGAATATTGATATTATTATTATTCCTGGGCAGATTGATAATAATTCGCGGATCCGTATAACCTGTTAATATTTCATTATACCCGGGATACGATACCTTATATAAATTTTTTACATTGACTTTATTATCGAATAACCTGTTTCCATATAACTGACCTTTTTCAGCAATAACATTCCAGAAAAAAGGCATCAGCCTCTGCCGGCGTACGGATGGATCAGCGTCCATATAAAGTTGACGCATCAACGAAGTATCCTTTACAAATTCTGTATTACTGATTATTGCAGGATCGGCGCCACTGAAAATTTCCTGCCATCTGAACCCGTCAACGGTGATGACAAAGATATTTTGTGTTTTTGAAACGGGCTGGGCGAATATAGAAAAGCCGGCCTGTAAAAAAATCAGGCAAATGAAGAGTGGTTTCATTACGAGAGGTTTAACAAAACTATCTCTCTTATATAACTACAACTTTAAGGGAAGGTTATCTTAGGGTTACGAGATTTAAATTATATAAAGAGTTTAGTAAACGACACTTGGTAATCTTAAAACCTGAACTGCAACCTAAGGGTAAGCACATCGTCCTTCAAATCCTGCGTATATCCCGGCAATGTCGTTTTTTCATTTCGTATGATATCATACCATACAACCAATTTCAGGTTTTCATTACAATAAAAATTGTATCCCAGTCCAACAGTACTGTACTTAATATCCGTTGCATTCATATTTGTTCCGGCTTTGCCGATTTCATTTCCTGCAACATTTGTATTCGGATCATACCAATCATATTTAATGCATAGTTGATGCCGGAGATTGAAGATATGCTGTAAGAAATAAAAATAACCCCCATCAAAATGCCGGATATAAGCCGGCTCCTGCAGCAGGGCAGCAGGTGTTTCCGAGCTACCGGAAGTTGAGGTTTGTTGCCCACGAATATATTCGCTTCTGAATTCCGTAAAACCCCAGGGATTTTTTATTTTGATTTGAACATCCGCACCATAATATTTACGCGGATCTTTTTTACCGATATTCAGAGAGGAAGAATCCAGAACAAAAATTTTATCGCCATTGGAATTGGTCCGTATGCGATTCATACTTGCAGTATTCTGCATAAAACCACCTTCCAGCCAGGATATGCCGGCTGACAGCGATATGTTTCTTGACAATGGATAAGGTTTGATGGATATCCTTGATATAAAATCTTTATAACTATCAAAATCACCTGGTGCGGTCAAACCCTGGCCGTTAAAAAACCCGGCGTCGATTTTCAGATATCGTAATGGGTGATTCTTTTTACGTGGTTCAAAAGAAATCATAGCGCCTAAATCGCGTTCCGTTTTCATTAGAATCTGCGACATTCTTCCCCGTTCGGGTGATTCGCGATCGGATGATGAAAGATTCACTTCATATCCGAATGGCCGCGCGAACATTCCCATAGAAAAAGAAAAAAGTTCCCATTTATTTTCAAAATATCTGCCCCAGAAATCCCGGATGAATACACCCCTTTCGGTTCCATCGAACTGAAAAACAAACTGCACGGAAACTTTGTGATCTTCGTTGAAACGGGCATATTCAAATCTGATCCTACCTCTTCGTAACATAAACCTGTTAGAAACATTGAGTGGAAAATCGCCTCCCGCATAGCCTCTAGCGCCCTTTTCCTGGACTAGCTGGTATTGAGGCTGGATATATCCCCCGATTCTTATTTGGTCAAATTTCTTGTAAATAGACAGAAGACCTTTGCCGATATCTTTGGTGGTGTCAACCATATCCATGAGGAATTGCGCAGATAAAGCGTTGACCAGTAAGGAAAAAAGAATAAAAAGTGCAATTTTTCTCATTAAGCTTTTTTTGCTTCAGGTCAGTCAAAAATAGATAAAACCATTCCTATGTTAAGAAATTATTACCAAAAACCTTTTCCGTCAAACCACTTACAATAATTTTATTTTTGCCCCAAATTTTTTACATGGCACTTAATTCTATCATGAAGATTTTCATGCCCAAAGACAGGATCTTCTATTCATTGTTTGAAGAAGTTGCCGACGGCGTTGCTAAAATGGGAAAACTGATGAAAGAGGTAGTTGCAGAACCCGATTTTGATAAAAGAGCTGCTATCATTTCCCAGGTGGAGGACCAGGAACATGTAAATGATGACCTCACACATAAAATTTTTACTGAACTGGGGAGAAACTTTATAACACCATTCGATAGGGAAGATATACATTACCTCGCCAGTGCTCTGGATGACATATGCGATTATATTTATGCAACTGCCAAAAAAATTAATTTTTATAAGGTCAATCCCAACGATACCGGCATACAGAAAATGGCCGACCTGATCGACCAGGGTTGTGTACAAATCCAGGCTGCTGTAAAAGAATTGCGTAATATGAAAGACATGCGCAAAATCACAGATGCATTGGTAAAAGTAAACAGCATTGAAAACCAGGCCGACGACATTTTTGATATGAGTATTGACCGCTTGTTTGAAACAGAGCCGGATGCAAAAGAAGTTATTAAGAAAAGAGAAATTTACCAGGTAATGGAAATTGTTACTGATAAATGTGAAGATGCAGCCAACGTAATTGAATCTATCATTATAAAATATGCCTAACTCAATGTGCGAATTTGCTGATATGCGGATGTGCGAATTCGTTAGGGCTATCTCGCAAAAAAGAATTCGCACATCTGCACATTCGCAAATTCGCAAATTAACTTTATGACTTTTCTTGTTATCATTATCATACTTGCTCTGATTTTTGATTATATCAATGGCTTTCACGATGCAGCCAATTCCATTGCGACCATAGTTTCAACCAAAGTGCTCACTCCATTCCAGGCCGTTCTTTGGGCTGCACTATTCAATTTTGCAGCTTTTTTTATTTCAAGATATATAATCGGGGAATTCCGAATAGGAAATACGATCGCGAGTTCTGTCAACAAAGAATTTATTTCACTCGACGTGATCTTTGCAGGTTTGATAGGTGCTATTGCCTGGAACCTGCTGACATGGTGGTTTGGCATTCCTTCCAGTTCATCTCATACTTTATTAGGAGGTTTTATGGGCGCTGCTCTTGCCCATGCCGGTGCGCTGAGCAAAAATGGAATTGATGTAATCAATTATGCCAAGGTAATACCTACTTTCCTTTTTATTTTTCTTGCTCCGTTGATTGGCATGATCATCGCACTTATCATTACCATTTCAATTGTAAATATTTGCCGCAAGGCAAATCCGTACAAGGCTGACAATTGGTTCAGGAGATTACAATTGATATCGTCTGCTTTATTTAGTTTGGGCCATGGTGGCAATGACGCACAAAAAGTAATGGGGATCATTGGAGCCGCGATGATTTTTTATGAAAAATCAAAAGGCCATGACATGACATTTATGCAATTTATCAATGCGAATATGTGGGTTCCTTTGGCAAGTTTTACTGCAATCGCACTTGGTACAATGAGCGGTGGCTGGAAAATAGTAAAAACGATGGGAACACGTATTACAAAAGTTACCCCACTCGAAGGTGTGAGCGCGGAAACAGCCGGCGCAATAACGCTGTTCTTAACTGAAAAACTAGGTATCCCCGTAAGCACTACACATACAATCGCCGGATCCATCATGGGTGTTGGAGCAACCAAACGTTTGTCAGCCGTACGTTGGGGAGTAACCATTAACTTACTCTGGGCATGGATACTTACCATTCCTGTCAGCGCTATTTTTTCAGCCATCGTATATTACATCTTATACTTTTTTAAAAAATAAAATCAATTTGCGGGCTCGGGATTACAGATGAAAATTCCTGTTGATGCATTCGCACATTCACATATTTGCACATCCGCACATCAGTTTCTTGTTCTTTTTTAATTGATCAATGTTTACTACTTTGCCCTGCGATAAAATAAGATCATGAAAGGAATTATTCTTGCAGGGGGTTCAGGTACACGTCTCCATCCTATCACATATGCCATCAGTAAGCAGATCATGCCCGTTTATGATAAACCCATGATCTATTATCCATTGTCGACATTGATGCTGGCAGGCATCAGGGAAATACTGATCATTTCTACTCCTCATGATCTTCCATTGTTCCAAAAATTATTTGGTGATGGCACCCAGTTCGGTTTACAGTTTACTTATATGGCACAGGCGCAACCTAACGGACTGGCACAAGCTTTTGTAATCGGGGAAAAATTCATCGGCGGAAGCAGCGTGGCCCTGGTGCTGGGAGATAATATTTTTTATGGATCTGGCTTTGGCAAACAATTGGAGAAAAATACAAATCCGGATGGCGGCATTGTATATGCATATCATGTCAGTGATCCCGAACGTTATGGTGTTGTTGAATTTGATGAAAGTATGACAGCTGTTTCTATTGAGGAAAAACCAAAACAACCCAAAAGCAATTATGCCGTACCTGGTCTGTATTTTTATGATAATGAAGTAGTGAATATTGCTAAGAACCTGAAGCCAAGTGCAAGAGGGGAATATGAGATTACCGATGTAAATAAGGAATACCTGAATCGCAGCAAATTGAAAGTATCCATTATGGATCGTGGCACCGCCTGGCTGGATACAGGCACTTTTGATTCGCTGATGCAGGCTTCCCAGTTTGTGCAAGTGATTGAACAAAGGCAGGGAATTAAGATTGCCTGCATTGAAGAAATTGCTTACCGAAAAAAATTTATCACCAAGGAACAAGTGGAAGCAATGGCCCAGCCATTATTGAAAAGCGGGTATGGACAATACCTGATTAATGTAATTAACCATTAATTACCGTTCGTATGAAAAAAATTCTTGTTACCGGAGGATGTGGTTATATCGGTTCGCATACCATTGTTGATCTGCTTGAAAACGGATTTGACGTCGTATCGGTCGATAATAATACCCGCTCTAATCCCAGGATATTGGAAGGCGTTGAAAAAATAACAGGCAAAAGAATAAAAAACTATAAAGTGGACCTGTGCAATTATGATGATACTTTTGCCATCTTCCAGGAAAATACTGATATAGCAGGCATTATTCATTTCGCTGCTTATAAAGCTGTGGGTGAATCGGTCGAGCTGCCATTGATGTATTTTGAAAATAACCTGATGTCGCTGATCAATCTCCTGAAATGTGTGCAGGAATTTAATGTGCCTTATTTTGTTTTCTCATCATCATGTACGGTATATGGAAATCCGAATGAAATACCCGTTACAGAAACGACACCGCCTAAACCTGCAGAATCTCCTTATGGTTATACCAAGCAAATGGGTGAACAAATTATTAATGAATTTTCAAAAGCATCGGACGTAAAATGCTTATTGCTGAGATACTTTAATCCCGTAGGGGCTCATCCCACAGCACTGATAGGAGAATTGCCCGTGGGTAAACCTGCCAACCTGGTGCCGGCCATTACACAGACTGCAATTGGAAAATTACCGCAAATGATCGTGTATGGCGATGACTATCCCACACGAGATGGCTCATGCATTCGGGACTACATACATGTATGTGATATCGCTCATGCACATACGCTGGGTCTTACATTCCTGTTAAATAAAAAGGCCACTAAAAAATGTGAAGTGCTGAATCTTGGAACAGGAAACGGGGTAACTGTTCTTGAAGCCATCAAAGCATTTGAAAAAGTGAGCGCATCAAAATTAAATTATGTTATTGGACCCAGAAGGCGGGGTGATGTTATAGCCATCTATGCGAACAATGACCTGGCAAAAAAGCAACTCGGCTGGTCGCCACAATATTCCCTTGAAGATATGATGTCTACTGCATGGAAATGGGAACAAAAATTAAAAATTGATGAAAAATTCTATAATGGAAAATTTTCGGAATTGAATTGAGGAAGAGTTGGCAGGTTCATTGGTTGAAATGTTGATTGGCAAGCTGACTTTCAACTAATCAACGATTCAACCATTCAACTCTTTTCCTTTACTTTGCAGCGCCAGAATCCTATCCTGTAAACTGAAAAATTGCTCGAATCAAAAACTAATCAATAAAATCACGCTAACCAGAAGTACATGTTAGAAAATATAGAAGTCACCGGTCAAAAAGATACCCGAAGCGGATTTGGAGATGGCATCGTAGAAGCAGCAAGAAAAAATGCAAATATCGTAACATTGACTGCTGATCTTGGAGGTTCATTGAAACTGAACCAATTCATCAAAGAATTTCCTGAACGTTTTTTTCAATGTGGAATTTCCGAAGCGAATATGATGGGTGTAGCTGCAGGATTGACCATCGGAGGAAAAATTCCATTCACGACAACATTCGCCAATTTTTCTACCGGCCGTGTATATGATCAGATTCGTCAATCTATTGCCTATTCCGGGAAAAATGTTAAGATCTGTGCTTCTCATGCAGGATTAACATTGGGAGAAGATGGCGCAACACACCAGATTTTAGAAGATATCGGAATGATGAAAATGTTGCCTGGAATGACCGTTATTGTTCCATGCGATTATAGTCAGACCAAAGCTGCTACACTTGCCATTGCAGATTATATCGGTCCCGTATACCTGCGTTTCGGCCGCCCTGTTTGGCCGATTTTTACTGACAAAATGGATTTTAAAATTGGTAAGGCACAACTTTTTGCTGAAGGAAAGGATGTTTCAATTTTTGCTTGTGGTCATCTTGTATGGAAAGCCATCGAAGCAGGAAAAATATTGCATGAAAAAGGTATTTCAGTTGAAATAATCAACATACATACTATCAAACCGCTCGATACTGATGCAATATTAAAATCCATTACCAAAACAAGATGTGCAGTAACGGCAGAGGAACATAATATAATTGGTGGATTGGGTGATAGTATTGCGCAGGTTGCTGCAAAAAACTTACCGATACCTATAGAATATGTCGGCACAAAAGATACATTCGGAGAAAGCGGTACTCCTAATCAACTCCTTCAAAAATATGGGCTCGATACACCGGATATTGTAACAGCTGCTGAAAAAGTAATATCAAGAAAAAGCTGAACCGGCAATGTGCATTAAACTTTAAGACATATTTTTAATCTAAAATCAAGTTTTCCTGATCAACAGCTAACCTTATGGCGGTCACTACACATGATACCGAATTATTAAGCCAGTTTCGTGACCCTGAAACAAAGGAAAAAGCATTTACCAGCATCATAAAAAAATACCAGGAAAGATTATACTGGCATATCCGAAGAATAGTGGTGGAACATGAAGATGCAAATGATGTCCTTCAAAATGTTTTTATAAGGGTATGGAACGGACTGGAAAATTTTCGCGAGGACGCACAATTATACACATGGCTATACCGGATTGCCACCAATGAATGTTTAACTTTTCTTGAACAGCAAAAGAAAAGGGCTTCCGTGCCGATAGACGAATCCGAAAATGGCCTGAGTAATAAAATTATAGCAGATAAACATTTTGATCCTAATAAATTAGAATGGAAGCTACAATTAGCTATTCAGCAACTACCTGAAAAACAGAGAGTTGTGTTCACCCTGCGGTATTATGATGAGATGCCTTATGAGGAAATGAGCAAGGTTCTTGAAACATCCGAAGGAGCCCTCAAGGCTTCTTATCATCATGCAGTTAAAAAAATAGAAGACTATATTCTGAATCATTAAACTTTAAAGTATAAAACTGGTCTGATATTCGGGCATGCAAAATAAAAATGACATATTTAATGAGTTATTGGGAATCAGTCGTTTAATGACTGAAATAAACAGTAAAAACGATCTTTACGAAGTACCTGCAAACTATTTCGAATCATTCGCCGGTTCAGTCATGAGCCGGATAAAAACCATGGATAGCGGCCCGGTAAAGAATGAAACAGAAATGCTTCCTCCTATCATTTCCGGGATTGATAAAAAAAAATTGCCCTATAATGTTCCTGAAAATTATTTTGAAACCTTTCCCGAAAAAATCTTAGCAGAAATAAAAACTGAACAGGCAAAGGATGCTTCCGAAGAACTTGCCATACTTTCTCCCTTATTAAGCAAGGCCGATAAAAAAATTCCTTTTGTAGCACCCGAAGGTTATTTTAATGATTTATCCGAAAACCTGGTCACGGGCATGAAAGCAATAACATCAGGTAAGGATGAATCAGAGAACATGCATCCGCTGATGAGTGATTTGAAAAATAAAAGCACATATACAATTCCGGTAGAATACTTTAATTATCTCCCGGACACTATACTTAATAAAATAAAAACGCAACAACCTGCAAAAATCGTTTCGTTCAAAACAAGCAGGCCATGGTTAAGATATGCTATAGCAGCTGCTGTAACAGGAGTAGTTCTTACTATCGGGCTTTTAACTTTCAACAATAAAACCACAGATGACCCGACTACGGGCTTGTCCAAAGTAAGTGACCAGGAAATAACAAACTATATGGACAACCATGATGTCCATGAAGATGCTTCGAATAACAGTACTGCTACACTCGATTTTAATGATACTGACGTTAGTGAATTGCTTGGAGATGTCCCGGATAATGAACTGGAACAATATGCAACTGATCATACTGGTCCAAAGGATTTAATAACCAATTAACCCCGTAGATGAAAAGACTTTTACTATATGGATTAACTTTTTTATTGGTGTTTCAGATTTCGGCACAGGATGGTAATAGGCTTGGAGCTTTGAAAATTGCTTACTTAACTAAAAAGCTGGATTTATCTTCAGAAGAAGCTCAACGGTTTTGGCCGATATACAATAAATATGATGAAGAGATCCATGCGGCGCAAATCAATGCTTTGAAAGACCGTACACCTGAAATTAATTTAGAAGAGAATATATTGGGCATCCGGAAAAAATACAGTGTCGAGTTTGGCAAAGCTTTATCAGCTGAAAAAGTGAATACTTTCTTCCGCGCGGAAAAAGAGTTTGGAAATTTTGTTCAGAAGGAAATTCAACGCAGGCAACTTAGGATGCAACAGCGGCGTTCCATGATTAGGCCATAGACCTTGAGATTTTGCGTGTTTACCGATTAATTTAATTTCAAAATGTCCGAATAACGATATTTGAATCTGGTGTTTTTCATAGGTTAGCAACGGCCGGCTCTTTCAAGAGCGGGCCTTTTTATTATCGCGGATTAAAGGATTATAAATGATTTCGCAGATAGATCGGGAGAAGATATTGTTCTATCCGCGAAATCCCATTTATAATCCTTTAATCCGCGATCCATATTTAACGATAAAATTTTATAACATCTATAATTTATCCGATAATTTCGATCTTTAATCACATACCAGTTAATATTATTACATGAGAAATCTCATTAAAATTATTTTCTTTACAACAGCTTTACTCTTATTACAATCTCAAATCACAAATGCGCAGAATGCGGATACTGCCCAAAAAATAATTCCCGGTCGCGTTAACAGCATTGAACAACAAAAAAAGCCATATGTCATTTTAATTTCAGCAGACGGTTTCAGGTATGATCTTGCTGACAAATACCAGGCGACGAACCTGATAAAGTTGAGAAACAAAGGAGTTGCGGCATCTTATATGCAATCTTGCTATCCTTCGCTAACTTTTCCAAATCATTATAGTATAGTCACCGGCTTATATCCTTCCCATCATGGCATTGTCGATAATACTTTTTATGATGAACAAAAACAAGCTGTATACAGCCTGGGAAATAAAAAGGCCGTTGCAGATAGTTCATGGTATGGCGGTACTCCCTTATGGGTTCTTGCAGAAAAACAAAAAATGCTTACTGCAAGTTTTTATTGGGTAGCTTCCGAAAGTGCGATTCAAGGCATCCGCCCCACTTATTATTATATATATGGTGAAGCAATACCAATCGAAAAAAGAATTGAGGCTGTAAAAAACTGGCTGCAATTACCAGATCAAAAAAGACCACATCTTATTACTTTTTATTTTCCCGAAGTCGATCACCAGGAGCATAGATTCGGTCCGGATTCAAAAGAAACGGCGGAGGCTGTCCATTTCGTAGATGAAAGTGTGAGTAAACTTGTAAAAACTGTTGACTCTCTTCATCTGAATGTAAATTTTATTTTTTTATCCGATCATGGCATGACATCAATTGATACTGTCGCAACTTTATCATTACCTGCTTCGATCGATACAAATAAATTCACTGTTTTACCGGCCTTATCCCTACTGCATTTATATGCAAAAGATACGAATGATGTGCAACCGACTTATAAAGCATTAAAAAAAGAAGCCCATGATTATGACGTTTATCTTACAACAAATACACCTGCACAGTGGCATTACTCCAAAAAAGATGATGTGTACAATCGCTTAGGAAATATTATCCTCGTACCTCACCTTCCAAAAGTTTTTAATATCAGGCATCGACATGTGCCCGCAGCCGAACATGGTTACGATCCTTCAATTACTGAAATGCACGCGAGTTTTTATGCCTGGGGACCGGAATTTGTTCAGCATAAAAAAATCCCTGGCTTTGAGAATGTTCATGTGTATCCATTGATCACAAAAGTTCTCGGCTTAAAGTATACCGGGCCGATTGATGGCAGGATGCGGGTATTAGATCCGATATTAAAACGTAAAAAATAAATTTTAGAAAGATTATTCAAAAATGAAGCAGTGAGAGAAATTGATATCAGAATTTCCAAACAGGTGTTTTGATATCATGATAAAATAAAAAAGTCCAGTTCTCTTTTTCACCCTGCTGCCACCATTGCTGTCTTAATTCCATGCATTTTTTCCCATCGTAATCGTACTTGGCGACAAAGCGTGTTTTCATTTGCTGTAGCTGCGGTGCAACATCGGCTCCAAAAAAAATCGTTTCGCCTCCATCAACAATCCAGAATACCTGGTGATAAGGGCAGTGAGCCCCTGTTAATTCATAACGGATATAATTATTTATCACACCATTCCCCTGCAGTAAAACAACGTTATTAAAACTTTTTATACACTCCAATTCTTCGGTTATATAAGAGGGAAAGCCTTTCTCAAATGCAAATGCAAGTTCTTTTTCCTGGATATAGTAAGTAGCATTGGGGAAAGATGGTTCACGCAGCCCGGTTGTTTTATTAATCTTGCAGATGCCACCGGCATGATCCTTATGCAAATGGCTGATCAGCACTTTGGTGACTTTTGCAGGATCGATGCTTGCCCGCATCAGATTTTCATGGATCTTCAAAACAGTATTCCTTTCAAATCCCAAACCAGTATCCAATACGATTATATCTTCCGGTGTAATGACAGCAAATGGTTGTACTTCCACCAATAAACTCCCGGTTGCACGCTGCTGAAGGTCATCCTTATCAAGGTTAAATGGAATAAACAATTTGGTTTTGTCAATTGTAAATGACCCTTCTGACAATGGAATAATTTGCATACCCCTTACCCCTAAAGGGGAATTTATCAACGATTAAAAAAATTTAATTTCTTTAGTATAATTACAAATGTACCATCCTTACCCTTAAAAGATACGTATATAATTCCCCTTTAGGGGATAAGGGGTCTTATCTCAACACCATTTGCCTGTCGGCATCCAATCGAATCAAAATAAAAAGCATAGTGGTGAACGTGATGAATGAAGTGCCTCCATAACTTACAAATGGAAGTGGGATGCCGATAACCGGTGCCAACCCGATAGTCATGCACACATTAATCGCAATATGAAAGAAAAACACAGAAGCTACTCCATATGCATAACAGCGGCTGAATACGCTTCGCTGCCTTTCGGCAATGGTAACCACCCGCATCAGTAAAATCAGGTATACGCTCAGAAAAATAACACTTCCTGTAAATCCAAATCCTTCACCGATGGTACAAAATATAAAATCAGTTCTTTGCTCGGGCACAAAATCATATCGCGTTTGTGTTCCCTTTAGTAAACCCTTTCCGATAAAACCACCGCTGCCAATTGCTATTTTACTTTGTTTGACATTATAATCACCACCTTTTTTCTTACCGCCATTTTTTTGTTCGATTTCCAAAGCAGCCTCTGCATCTTTGGGAACATAATCTTTACCGATAGCATCATAAATACGTTTTACCTGGTAAGGTTGAAACGCATGATCAAATGCAAATGGAACGACGAATCGTTGAACGCCTACACAAACGACCCAGATGCCGATAATTAAAAAAAGAATATTTCTGTGCCTTTTAATCTGCTTCCTTAAAATATAAATCGCCAATGCGGCAATTCCTGTTAGTACGAGTGCAAGTGTATTTGGTTCTACCAAAAGTGTGGCGACAACTAAAACAGAAAATGAAAAACCAATTATCAGGATAAATGGAGACAATCCTTCCCTGAACATTACCAGGAAAAAAGAAAAATAAACCAATGCCAATCCGAGTTCGTGTTGCAAAACGGATAAAACTGCCGGCGATAATGCAATTGCAGCTGCAATCAACTGTGAACGCGCTTTGCCAAAATCGGTTTCCACTCTTGATAAATATTTCGCCAATGCCAGATTTACAAAAATCTTACACAGGTCGGCTGGTTGCAACTGGAAAGCGTTTCCAAATTTAATAATCGATTCAGTTCCCTTAACGCGGGAATGAAATGGAAAAACAAGCAGCAGCAATAAAATCCCGAAAGCATACCACAGATTTGCAGTTGCTGTAAAAAATTTGCTATCTGTCAGTAAAATAAAAATACCTATCACACCACCCATAACAAAATATAATGATTGCCGGCTATATTCTGTCCTGAATGAAATAAAACTCTGTAAAATATTGTCTCCATCCCGGTAAGTAGCGGCAAAAATGCTCATGATACCAATCGCACTCAGAATAAGCCAAAGCCCGATCAATGACTTGTCAATTCCTTTTGTTATGGTTGTACTTCGTTGGTTCATATCAGTTATTCGTAGAATCTGTTTCGATATTAATATCCTTCGGTTTATCAGCAGGACTGTTTTGCAAAATCGGAGGCAATGGTTGCTTGCCGGTATGAAGCGTATCGCGCATTGCCGCCCTGAAAGATGGATTTATATATTTGGTCCAACGTGTGCTGTCGCCAGTTTGTTTCGCCCATGTAGCAGCGCGTAACGAATCCTGGTAATATTGTTCTACAATTATCCAATTAGGTAAAAGGTTAGTGCCTGCAATTCTTTCTACTTCCTTCATCCTGTCTGAACGTATACTATCCGTTAAATATTTTTCTATTAAAAAGGAGCCCATTGGTGCAGCCCATGTTGCACCAAAACCAGCATTTTCAACAACAATGGCAATTGCAATTTTTGGATCCTCTCTTGGTGCAAAACAAACAAATATTGAGTTATTCTTAAGCTTTGCTCTTTTTCCGGAAATCAGCCGGTAAGTCTCTGCTGTTCCTGTTTTTGCGCATATATTAATTCCGGGCACTTTTGCCGCTCTTGCCGTTCCTGTTTCAACCACATCCTGCATTCCGGTTGCTACTACTTCATATAAATTATCAGGAATATGCGTTAATACTTCATGTTTCACCATGAATCTGCTTAATACCGTATCATCTTCGCTATGTCCATCTATCCTTTCAACAAAATGTGGTGTAAAGAAATATCCTTTGTTTGCAATGATGCACATAGAATTTGCCATTTGTAAAGGAGTATTCAAAATCTTATCCTGGCCAATTCCAAGCGTCACCATCGTACATGAATTCCATGAATGACGATATTCCTTATCATAGGATGCAGTATCCGGAACGTTTGCACCATCCTCACTTGGTAGATCAACACCTACCCGATGACCGAAGCCAAAAGCATTTACATATTCTTTCCATTTCATTAAACCAGTTCTTTGGTTATGATATTGGGGATTATCAACGGTTAGCCTGAATACATTACTAAAAAAAGAATTGCATGAATGCGCAATTGCCAGTCGCAAATTTGCAGCATGGCCGGGTTCTTTATGTTCGCATTTTACCGGATGATTGCAGGCGAGATATACACCATGACAGTCATAACCACTATTAGATGTTATCACTCCCTCATCCAAAGCGATTAATGCACCAACAGGTTTAAATGTTGAACCAGGCTGGTACTGGCCTTTAATTGCACGGTTTAAGAGCGGGCCCGATACATTCAATGCAAGTTTTCCATAATTTGTTTGCTTGTCAGGACCAGTGAGCGAATTGGGATCATAATCAGGCCCGGAAGCCATTGCCAGGATACCGCCTGTTTTCGGTTCTATTGCAACTATCGCACCCACTTTATTACTCAATAACTTTTCAGCGAGCTTCTGTAATTCAATATCAAGATAAGTTCTGAGATTTCTACCAGCAATAGCCGGCGTATCCAGGGATCTGTCGGCATAATGTCCAACCAAACGATTCTTATTATCTTTTATCCAGAATTCAATCCCGCGCTGACCCATCAATTGTTTTTCATACGATTGTTCCAATCCACTGCGACCTACATAATCGCCTAACTGGTATCCATAATTGAATCTTTTCATCATAGCTGAGTCCACTTCACCAACATAGCCCATAATGTGAGCAGCTGCATTGAAAGGATATATCCGAACAGGTCTTTCCTGGAGATTAAATCCAGGGAAACGCCAGATATTTTCTTCCAGTTTCGCATAAAGTTCGGGTTGCAAAAGGTCTTCAAAAATAGTTGGGCGAAAAGGTCCGTTCTTAAATTTCGCATCGATGATACGACTACGGAATTCTGCAGTATCAATTTCCATCAATTGGCAAAAAAAAGCAGTATCAATATTTTTAACCTGGGATGGCGTTACCATCAAATCGTACATGATGGTATTATTGAGGATGGCTTTTTCATGCCGGTCATAAATAATTCCTCTTGACGGATAAACGCGTTTGGGAAACAGCGCATTTTCCTGGGCCATTTTTTTATACTTATCCGAAATGATTTGTAAGTTGAATAATTGAGCAAAAATGATAAGAAACATTCCGCCAAAAATGAGGCGGACTATATTGCTGCGAGATTGATTGAATACTGGCATTTAAGGATATACGATTTTATCGGCACATCGTGCAAAACCTATTTGAGGAATAAAGATATAACGTGCAGCATTGCCAAGCAATATAAGTTGAATAAAGTTTTTGCAATTTTTTTTCGGGTTCATGGTTCATAGTTGATAGTTCATGATTGATTACGGAACCATCAACGATGAACTATCAACTATGAACTAATCGTCAAGTTCAGGCTGTATTCGTCCTGAATTTTTCTTTTCGGAAGAATAATAACTCTGTGAGAAGAATCAGCAATAAACTTATTCCTGTCGTAGCAGTCACTTTTCCCAGGAAATACCAGAGAGAGCCAAAACTCATCCATTCCAAAAAAACCAGGTATATATGATGAAATAGTGTCAAAACCAGCACGTAAGTTCCATAAGGAGCCCAGCCCATACTGGTTATGGATGGAGAAGAATAGTTTTTATCCGCGCCTTCCTGCGATATCATCAAATTGATGACAAAAGGCCTGATATATGCTATCAATGTACACGCTGCCGCATGCAATCCGGGAGTATGCGTAAAATAATCGAGGGAAAGGCCATAAATAAATCCAACCATCATCAATGACATCCGTGACATATTGAAAGGAAGCCAGAGAATAAACAGAAAATAAAGATAGGGAGTAATGAACCTATGCAAAGGTGGTATTTTGAAAAGTATGAATACCTGTATCAAAATGAATAAGACAAACCGGATAATATTTTTTAACAATTCACTCATTGAAATTTTTTACGGGTGGAATCTTCTAATTTTTTTTGCTCACTGTATTGTGCATTCTCGATCACATATACATATTCCACATTAAAGAAATTAGTAGCAGTCTTCAATTTAAGAATATAGAAATTACTGCTTTTATCATCCACTACTTCCTGCACTGTACCCACCATGATATTACCCGGAAACAAAGAAGAAGTTGAACTGGTGACTACGGTATCACCTTTATTCACTTTTGCGCTTTTAGGAATATCCTTCAATGTTACAAAGTATGGACTTATTCCATCCCATTCCACTGTTCCCCTTTCCCCTCCGTTCTTTAGCTTCACAACTACCTTGTATTGGCGGTGAAGCAAACTCATAACGCTTGAATAATTTTCACTTACGTTTACAACAGTACCCACTATGCCAAATGAACTAACCACCCCCATATTAGGTTTTACATGCTGCGCAAATCCGCGGTGAATAGTTAAGAAATTCGCCTGTGAAATAACTGAATTCCCCACCACTTTTGCAGGTAAATAAAAATATTTTTGCACCTGTTTCAAAGAATCTATTTTCAGTGAATCAACGACGAGGTTTCCCGGCATATCGGCACTTTCATAATTTTCCTTCAGGAGTTGATGCAATCTTGAATTTTCGTTAACGAGTTGTTCGTTTGTTCTTTTGAGCTGGAAATAATATTCAACACCATTATATTTCTCATCTAGTTTCCCGGTTATTTCTCCTGCAACATTCATGAAAGCCGCTTCATGAAATTTATTATACCGGAATAGAAAGGAAAGCGCTAATATCTGCAGCACCAGGAAGAAAATGAAATTTGAATACCTTCTGATGAAGAGAAAAACATTACGCACTGAAAAGAGATTTAAAGTATAAGCTCAAAAAATCTAAAACCCAAAATCCAATGTCCAAAGAAAAGTTCATGGAATTTGAACATTGGATATTGGGTTTTGGATATTTATCAACGCATTACAAACGGATACCTGTCATAATTTTTTAATGAAATACCAGTGCCGCGCACAACGCTTTTTAAAGGATCATCGGCTATATGAACGGGCAATTTTATTTTTTGACTCAGGCGTTTGTCTAATCCTCTCAGCAGAGCTCCGCCACCGGTGAGATACAAACCACGGCGATAAATATCTCCGGCCAGTTCAGGAGGAGTTGTTTCCAAAGCTTTCAGAATTGCTTCTTCAATTTTAAAAATACTTTTATCCAGTGCCTCTGCAATTTCCTGGTAGCTCACAAGGATCTGTTTCGGAATACCTGTTACAAGGTCACGCCCATTTACAGGAATATCATCAGGCGGGTTATCGAGGTCCTTTAACGCAGCGCCGATCTGTATTTTAATTTGCTCAGCTGTTCTTTCACCAATCAACAGGCTATGATAACGACGAAGGGCCTCCATGATATCCGCGGTAAATTCGTCCCCGGCTATACGGATCGACTGATCGCAGACGATACCGGC
>Ga0137407_10000463_pt1 | contig 27568 bp, 23 predicted proteins | sample CZOMad2_2_16fung_FD_108410 | JGI IMG/M metagenome (GOLD analysis project Ga0137407, IMG submission 108410) | Vadose zone soil fungal communities from Angelo Coast Range Reserve, California, USA - CZOMad2_2_16fungal (Illumina Assembly) | ecosystem: Environmental > Terrestrial > Soil > Vadose... | reverse complement strand
GCGAGCAGCGCGGGAAACGTGATCAGCGAGGCGCCGCCGACCATCGCGGTGACGATGCCGCCCGCGAGCCCGGCGGCGAAGAGCAGGAACCCGGACTGAAAGTCCACGTTACGCGCGCCTAAGCCGTCTTCTCGCGGCGCCGGAAAGCCACGAATGCGAGAGCGCCGACCACGGTCACGACGATTCCAGAAATCTCCGGGGCGCCCGGGCCGTAGTCGAGATCGACCACGTACGCGCCGGCGCCCGGGGCGAGGCGCACTTCCAGATCACCGAGGCCTCCTCTTCGCGTCTCAACCGGCACGCCCTGGACCCGCGCGCGCCAGAGCGGATAGTACGCCGTGCGCGTCGAGACCCACGCATCGCGTTCGGCGGCCAGGGTGATCGCCCAGCGGCTCGCGCCGACCGCGCGCGGCAGCTCGACCGGCTGTCGGCGCGCGTAGATCAGGAACGGTGCCGTCGATGCGCGCCTGGCGAACGCCACGTTGTCGTCGAGCGCTCTCAGGCGGGCGGCGTCCTCGTCGAGCGCCACGACGGCGCTGATCCCGAGCGTGTCCGCGTAGCGGTTGAAGGTCACGGGCTCGAGCGCGTCCAGGGCGCGGCCGAACAGCGAGACTCCGTCGAGCTGCTCGACCAGACGCGTGATCGGCCCCGGCCCCGCGTCGCCGCGATACACCAGTGCGGCGATTGGCGAGGGATGCGTGAAGGTCCCGTTGACGATCGCGCGCCCGGAGAACACCGGTGCCAGCGCCGTCACGTGGGTGTGGGGTCGATACCACTCCTGGCGCTCCTGACCGCCGTAGACGAGCGGCACGGCCGACCTCACGAACAAGACACGTCCCGGCGGCGCCTCGCGCAACGCGGCCCAGAGGTCGGAGAGTCTCAGGCCGCGCTCGATCGACGGGAGCGACGGCCAGTCGGCCGCTCGGGGCCAGAGCGTCAGGGTCCGCGGCTGGCTCGGCCAGAAGAGAACGACGGCCGCGAGCACGCCCGCGAGGCCCGTCACGAGCTCGCGCCGAGGAAAGACGGCAGCGCTCGGTGCTTCGGGGCTCCGCGCTCCAGACCAGCCGAGGCCCGCCGCCATGATGAACGCGATCCATGCGCCGTCCACGACGCGATTGGCGGGGAGCCAGCGCAAGCCGAACGGCTCGAGCGCGAACTGGTCGACGACGACGACGATGACCATCGCCCAGGGAAAGAGCGCCACGATGCGCCCGCTCGGCCCGGCGCCACGGGCCCGGGCGAGCCCGACCAGAGCCAGGAGCGCCAGTGCCGCGCCGAAGACGCCGACGCCGGGCCTGTCGCCCCACGCGAGCGCGCGCGTGTGCTCGAGCCTGAGCAGCAGCGGCACGGTCCAGAATGCCGTCAACGCCGCCGCGAGCGCCAGGCTGAGCAGCCCCGCGGCCAGGCGCGCCCGCCAGGGTGGCCGCGCAATGGCGCCGGCCACGATCAAGGCCACCGCGGCCGGCAACGCCGCCGGATGGGTGAGGACGATCGCCGCGACGATGAGCGCCACCACGCGCGGCGGCCGGCCGCCGTTCTCGATCCAGGGCACGAGGACCAGGAGCAGCAGCGGGATCAGCGCCCACGCGAGCCGCGCTCCGAGCATCCCGATGTGCACACCGCCCTCGACGCCGCTGCTGAGGCCGGCCGAGAGCGTCAACGCGACGAACGCGGCGGGCAGCGCGAGCCAGCCGCTCCGGAGAACCCGTGCGAGCGCCAGGAATGTCGTCAGGCCCGGCGCCAGGTAGGCGATCCACACGATGATCTGGTAGGCGCTCGCGACCGGGATCGAGTTGACTGACGCGCGCTGCAGGAGCGCGCCCAGATACGCGAAGCCCGGCGGGTAGAACTGTAGCTCCGGATATCCGGCCCACCAGTCCGGATTCCACGCCCACGGCGCTGGACCGCGCGCGATCACGTGCCAGAGGCGATAAAGCTGACCGGGGTGATCGTCGAAGGCCGGCGGTGAGGTGCCGAACGCCGCGATGCCGAACGTGAGCCCGTAAACCGCCAGCAACGCCAGGGGAAAAAGCGAGTCGCGAGCCACCGGTTCTGGATCATACTTCAATTGACAGGACGCGAAGTTGAGTGTTAAGTGATGCAAATGTCTTGCTGTCGGTGCAGCAAAAACTCGGGGCTCAATTCCCCTACCGATGGAGACTTGAAATGGAAAAGCTGAACGGCCTGCGATGTCGCGAGTGCGGCCGCCACTACCCGGCGGCGCCCACCCACGTGTGCGAGTTCTGTTTCGGCCCGCTCGAAGTCGACTATCGGTATGACGCGCTGAAGGGCGTGGTCACCCGTGACTCGATCGCGGCCGGGCCGCCGAGCATGTGGCGGTACAAGGAGCTCTTGCCGATCGACGGCGACGTCGCGGTCGGCCACCACGTGGGCTTCACCCCGCTGATCCGCGCGCGCAATCTCGCCGACGAGCTCGGTTGCCGCGAGATCTGGGTGAAGAACGACTCGGTCTGCCACCCGACCTGGTCGTTCAAGGACCGCGTCGTGTCGGTCGCGATCACGAAGGCGCGGGAGTTCGGCTTCGACACCGTGGCCTGCGCCTCGACCGGAAACCTGGCGAACTCCGTCGCGGCCCAGGCCGCCGAGGGCCGGCTCAAGTCGTACATCTTCATCCCGGCCGACCTCGAGCAGGGCAAGGTGATCGCGACCCTCGTCTACAGCCCGACGCTCGTCGCCGTCCACGGCACCTACGACGAGGTGAACCGGCTCTGCTCGGAGATCGCCGACAAGTACCGCTGGGCGTTCGTCAACGTGAACTTCCGCCCGTACTACTCCGAGGGCTCGAAGAGCTACGGCTTCGAGATCGTCGAGCAGCTCGGGTGGCGCACACCGGCGCACATCGTCGTCCCGTGCGCCGGCGGGTCGCTGATCACGAAGATCTGGAAGGCGATCAAGGAGCTGAAGCTCCTCGGCCTCATCGACGGCCAGCGCGGCACCCGGATGCACGCGGCGCAGGCGCTCGGCTGCGGGCCGATCGTCACGATGATCAAGAACGACACCGACGTGCTGGTGCCGGTGCGCCCCAACACGATCGCCAAGTCGCTCGCGATCGGTAATCCGGCCGACGGTTACTACGCCTACAAGGTCACCAAGGAGTCGGGCGGCTCGGGTGAGCACGCCACCGACGAGGAGATCGTCGAGGGGATGCTGCTCCTGGCGCGGACCGAGGGGATCTTCACCGAGACCGCCGGCGGGGTGACCATCGCCGCCGCCAAGAAGCTGATCGAGCGCGGCGTCATCCCGCGTGAGGAGTCGATCGTGATCTGCATCACGGGCAACGGCCTGAAGACGCCGGACTCCCTGCAGGACCGCCTGGATGCGCACGTGAAGATCAAGCCGTCGCTGTCGGCCTTCGACCGCGCGCTGGCCGATCTCAAGTCCCAAACGTCGTAGGAGGAACGCGAATGCCGGTGCTCGTACGGATTCCCACGCCACTGCGCACCCTGACGAAGGGCAGCGCCGAGATCCAGGCCAAGGGCGACACGGTCGACACTCTCATCGGAGACCTCGAACGGCAGTTCCCGGGCCTGAAGGACCGCCTGCTCGACGAGGCCGGGGAGCTGCGTCGCTTCATCAACATCTACGTCAACCAGGAGGACATCCGGTTCCTCCAGGCCAAGAAGACGGCGCTTAAGGACGGCGACGAGGTGTCGATCGTTCCCGCGATCGCGGGAGGGTAGCTCGCTCGGTGCTCACGATGGCCCGCATGCGTGTTCGCCTCACGTTCCCGACGGCGCTCATCCAGGAGCCGATCGTCTATCGGCTCGTGAAGGATTTCGACATCGTGATCAACATCCGCCGTGCCGACGTCAAGGCCGATCACGGATGGATGGCGCTCGAGCTCGAAGCCGACGAGCGCGCGCTCGAGCGCGGGGTGAAGTGGCTCAAGGACAAGGGCATCCAGGTCGACCCCATCGAGCGTGACGTCATCGTTCCGTAGTGGAGATCTCGCGGCGCGTTCAGGGGTTCACCGAGTCGGTCATCCGCGAGATGACCCGCGTCGTCGACCAGCTCGGCGGCGTGAACCTGGCGCAGGGCATGCCGAACTTCCCGCCGCCTCCCGAGCTCATCGAGGCGGCCCACCGGGCGATCGACGGCGACTTCCATCAATATGCGATCACGTGGGGCGCGCCCCGCCTGCGCCAGGCCATCGCCGACAAGTATCGCAAGCTCTACCGGATGGAAGTCGAGCCCGACCGCCACGTGACGATCTGCTGCGGCTCGACCGAGACGATGCTGTCGACCTTGCTGGCCGTGCTGAACCCCGGCGACGAGGTCATCATCTTCGAGCCGTTCTACGAGAACTACGGGCCGGGGTGCATCATCTCGGGCGCCCAGCCGAGCTTCGTCCCGCTCGAGCCGCCCGATTTCACGTTCGATCCGGACCGGCTGCGCCAGGCGGTCACGCCGCGCACGCGCGCCATCATCTTCAACAGCCCGAATAATCCGACCGGCAAGGTCTTCTCGCGGCAGGAGCTCCAGATCATCGCCGATCTCTGTCTCGAGCACGATCTGCTGGCCATCACCGACGAGATCTACGAGCACATCGTCTACGACGGTCTGGCTCACACGCCGATCGCGACCCTGCCCGGCATGGCGGATCGCACGATCACGATCTCCGGCATCTCGAAGTCGTACTCGGTGACGGGCTGGCGGGTCGGCTACGCGATCGCGCCGCCCGAGCTGGCGATCGGCATCCGGCGCGCCCACGACTTCGTCACGGTCGGCGCGCCGCATCCGCTGCAGGAAGCCGCCGTCACGGCGCTCGAGCTGCCCGACTCCTACTACGTACGACTGCGCGAGTCCTACCAGGCGCGCCGCGATCTCCTGTGGGGCTACATCGAGAAGGCCGGCTTCGTGGCGTGGAAGCCGCGGGGCGCCTACTACATCCTGACGGACGTCGCGCACTTCATGAAACGATACGACGTCCTCGACGACACGGCGTTCGCGATGTGGCTCATCAAGAACGTCGGCGTCGCGACGGTGCCCGGCTCGTCCTTCTACGCCCACCCAGAGCTCGGCCGCACCAAGATCCGGTTTTGCTTCCCGAAGACCGACGAGATGCTTCGGGACGCGGGAGAGCGCCTCCTCAAGCTCCGCTCGTGACCCCGCGCGACGCCGTGCAGGCCATATGGGAAGCGGCGCTGGCGGCGGGCGACGTGGCGCCGCTGGTGCGACGCCACCTTCACCTCGATCGCCGCTACCGCCGGGTCTTCCTCCTGGGCGCCGGCAAGGCGAGCGGGGCGATGGCCGCCGCGGCGGCGGACGTCGCGGGCGATCGAGTGGCCGGCGGCTTCGTCGTCGTCAAGGACGGCTATGGCGGCCACCTGCGGCGCGTCGAGATCGCCGAGGCCGGCCATCCCGTACCCGACGCGCGCGGTCTCGCGGCCTCCGCGCGGCTCCTCGAGATTGCGCGAAGCGCCGGTGAGGACGACCTCGTCCTGTTCCTCGTCTCGGGCGGCGGCTCGGCGTTGACGCCGGCGCCCGCGTCGCCGATCACGCTCGCCGAGAAGCAGGAGGTCACGCGGCTCCTTCTCGCCTCGGGCGCGGCCATCGGCGAGCTCAACGCGGTCCGCAAGCACCTGTCGGTCTTCAAGGGTGGCCAGCTCGCCCGCGCGGCCTCGCCGGCCACGGTGCTCACGCTCGCGCTCTCGGACGTGATCGGCGACCCGCTCGACGTGATCGCCTCGGGGCCGACGGCGCCGGATCCCACGACCTTCGCCGACGCGCTCGCGGTACTGGCACGGCGAGGGCTGACGGGCCGCGTGCCAGCGTCGGTCACACGGCGTCTCGAGGCCGGGCGCGCGCGCGAGATCCAGGAGACGCCGAAGCCGGGGGATTCGCTCTTCGAGCGCGTCACCAACGTGGTCATCGGCAACAACGCGCTCGTCACCGACGCGGCGGCCGCGACGGCCCGGCGCCTGGGCTACATGACCGAGCTTACGACACGCGAGCTCCAGGGCGAGGCCCGTGACGTCGCGCGTGAGTTCGTCGCGCGCGCGCGACGGCTCCCGCCGCCGGCGTGCCTCATCGCGGGAGGCGAGACCACGGTGACGGTGCGAGGACAGGGGAAGGGCGGCCGCTGTCAGGAGTTCGCCCTGGCCGCGGCGCTCGAGCTCCAGCCGACCGATCGCATCACGATCCTCGCGGCCGGGACCGATGGCACCGATGGCCCGACCGACGCCACGGGCGCGATCGTCGACGCCGGGAGCATCGCGCGCGGCTCCGCCGCCGGAGCCGATGCCCGGCGCGCGCTGGCCGACAACGACGCCTATCGATTTCTGCGCGCGAGCGATGATCTGCTGGTGTCCGGTCCGACCCGCACGAACCTGCTGGATCTCTACGTGGCCGTGAGCGCCCCATGAGCGCGGATCCCATCCTCTTCAAGGATCTCGCGTACGTCTTCGTCGCCGCGGTGCTCGGCGGGTCGCTCGCGTGGCTGGCCCGCCAGCCGCTGATTCTCGGCTACGTCGTCGGTGGTCTTCTCATCAGCCCCCTGACACCCGGACCGGCGGTCTCCGACATCCACACGTTCGAGCTGTTCGCGGAGATCGGGGTCGTGCTGCTGATGTTCTCGCTCGGGATCGAGTTCTCGCTGAAGGACCTGATGGGGGTGAAATGGATCGCGCTCGTCGGTGGGCCGATCGGCATCGTCCTGTCGACGGCCGTCGGCATGGCCGTCGGGAGCCTCCTCGGCTGGAGCCCGATCGCGGGCGCGGTGATCGGCATGGTCGTGTCCCCGGCCAGCACGATGGTGCTGGCTCGCTTGCTGATGGACCGGGGCGAGCTCCACAGCCGGCACGGCCGGATCATGATCGGGATCACGCTCGTCGAGGACCTGGCCGCGGTTGTCCTGATCATCCTGATCCCGGCCCTCGGGACGATGCAGGGCGACCGGCTTCTGGCCGTCGTGAAAGCTCTCCTGACGGCTGGCGCGATCCTGGTGCCGTTCTTCTATCTCGCCTCGCGCATCCTGCCCCAGATCCTGGCGCGCGTGGCGAGGACGCGGAACGACGAGCTGCTGCTGCTCGTGACGCTCGCCCTCGGCCTCGGGGCCGCGGCGGTCACCCAGGCGGCCGGTCTGTCGCTGGCGCTCGGCGCGTTCCTGGCCGGGCTTCTCATCAACCAGTCGGACTACGCGCACGAGATGCTGGCAAGGCTCCTGTCCCTGCGCGACGCGTTCGTCTCGCTCTTCTTCGTGACGGTCGGCGTCCTCATCGACCTGCGCGTGGTCGTCGACAACATCGCCTTGCTCGGCGTCCTGGTCGGGCTCGTCGTGATCGGCCAGTGGGCGATCTGGACGGTGGTCTCGCTGCTCTTCCGCCAGTCGTTGTCGACGGCTCTGCTGGTCGGCGTCGGCCTCGCGCAGATCGGCGAGTTCTCGTTCATCCTGGTCCAGGTGGCGCGCCAGGCCGGTCACGTCGGCGAGGACGTCTACAGCGCCACCCTGGCCGCCTCGCTGGTGACGATTCTGATCAACGCGGCGCTGGTGCGGCTGGTCCCGCGCTGGATCGGCCCGGCGCGGCTGGCCAAGGGCTCCATGCCGGCGCTCGGCCTGCCATCGGGACCTCTCCTGGAGGGCCACGTGGTGCTGTGCGGCTTCGGCCGCGTGGGCAGCGCGATCGGCGAGGCCCTGGAGACGTTCGGCGTTCCGTACGTCGTCATCGAGACCGATCCGGACATCGTCAAGAGCTTGCGCGCCCGCAACGTGCCCGCCGTGTTCGGCGACGCCGCGCAGCGGGTCATCCTGGCCGCCGCTCAGGCCGACCAGGCCGCGCTCGTGATCCTCGCGATCCCCGAGAACGATCGCGCGCGGCAAGCCGTGCGCCGCATTCGCGCGCTCAATCCGACGGTTCAGATCCTGGCGCGCGTGCACGATCTCGCGTGGCGAGCCAGGCTGATGGAAGCGGGCGCCGCGGAGGTGATCCAGCCCGAAGAGGAGGCCGCGTCGACCTTGATCCGGCATGCGCTCGAGCGGCTCTCGCTTCCGCGCGAGCGCGTGCTCGCCTATCTCAACCGGTTTCGCGGAGCGATGGAGCGGGCCAAGGCCGCAGCCGAGGAGGCCGGCTCGGATCTGCCGCAGCTCCGCGAGGTCAGCCTTCGGGGCGGCGACCTGGTGGGCCAGTCGCTGGGTGAGGCGCGCATTCGCGAGCGGTTTGGAGTGACGGTCGTCGCTGTCTCCCGCGTTACGGGCGAAGAGATCGCGGATCCGACTGCGGAGACGGTGCTGCGCAGGGGCGACCGGCTCCGCCTCTTTGGACTACCCCGACAGATCGACACGCTGCTCTCGGGGTCCGAGGTGCTCATCGAATGAGCGAGGTGGTCTAAGCGGCTGAAAAGCCGCTCGGGCCCACCGGTCACTCACACGGTTATCCACGACTCCATCACAAGGTCGGTGGAAAACCGTTGCACTTGCCAGGGGCAAAACGGCGGACCGTAGTGGCCGTGATATCCTCCATAAACTATGTCGCGCGTGAATCTCGTCGGCCTTCTCCCTTCCGAGCTCGAGGAGCTCGCCGTCGAGCTCGGAGCCTCGCGCTATCGGGGCCGCCAGCTGGCGACGTGGATCTATCGCAAGTCCACCTTCGACCTCGAGGCCATGAGCGACCTGCCGAAGGACTTCCGCCAGGCGCTCGCCGAGCGGGCCGTGGTCGAGATGCCCGAGCTCGAACGGGAGATGCCATCGGCGGACGGCAGCCGCAAGCTCGTCTTCACCCTGAACGGCGCAAGCCGGATCAGCGCGGTGCTGATGCCCGACGACGAGCGGATCACGCTCTGCGTCTCGACCCAGGTCGGCTGCGGCTTCGCGTGCGGCTTCTGCCTGACGGGCGTGATGGGCCTCGAGCGCAACCTGACCGCGGGCGAGATCGTGGGCCAGGTGCTCGCGGCCAACCACCTGCTCGAAGAGGGCCGGCGCGCCACCCACATCGTGTTCATGGGTATGGGCGAGCCGCTCGCGAACTACGCGGCCCTGGTGAAGGCGCTCCGGATCCTCATCGAGCCGAAGCTCGGCGTCGGCTATTCGCCCCGGCGGATCACCGTGTCGACGGTCGGGCTCGTCCCCGGCATCGACAAGCTCGGCCGCGAGGACCTCAAGGTCAATCTCGCGGTCTCGCTCCACGCGACCACCGACGAGGTGCGGTCGCGGCTCATGCCGGTGAACCGGTCCTTCGATCTCGCGGCGCTGATGGCCGCGGTGAAGCGCTATCCGCTGGCCTCTCGCCAGCGCGTGTTCTTCGAGTACGTCATGCTCGAGGACGTCAACGACGCGCTCGACGACGCGCAGCGCCTCGCGCGCCTGCTTCGCGGCGTCAAGGCCAAGGTGAATTTGATTCCGTTCAACGACTGGGAGGGCGCGCGGTTCCGGCGGCCCCCGCTGGCCCGGATCCTCGCCTTCCAGTCGGTCCTGCTGGACGCCGGGATCACGACGACGGTGCGATGGAGCAAGGGCGAGGACATCGGAGCGGCGTGCGGTCAGCTCCGGGAGCCGTCGGCGGTGGCCAGCGCGAGTGCCAGCTGAATTGACCGCCGCCCGGACCGTCTCATTCGCGACCCTGGGGTGCCGGCTCAACCAGGTCGACACGCAGCAGATCCAGACCTTGCTCGAGGCGCGCGGGTTCCGGACCGTGGACTTCGACGAGCCCGCCGACGTGGTGGTCGTCAACACGTGCACCGTCACGGCCCGCGCCGAGCTCTCCGACCGCCAGACGATCCGCCGCGCTGCGCGGGTGAGCCCGCGGGCGACGCTGGTCGTCACCGGGTGCTGGGCGCAGACGAGCCCGGGCGCGGTCGCGGGCATGGAGGACGTCGACCTCGTGGTCGGCAACGGGGACAAGCACCGCCTTCCCGATCTGCTCGATCGGATCGGCACCGAGCGGGTGCACGTCTCGGAGATCGGCGGAGCGCGCGCCGTGGAAGTCGCGCCCGCCGCGCGCCTCAACGGCCGCTCGCGCGCGTTCCTGAAGGTCCAGGATGGCTGCCAGCATCGGTGCGCATTCTGCATCGTGCCGCTCGCGCGCGGCGCCAGTCGGAGCCTCGACTCGAAGGTGGTCCTCGACCAGGCCCGTGTCCTCGTCGAGGCCGGGCACCCCGAAATCGTCCTGACCGGCGTGGATCTCGGCCACTACGGGGCCGACCTCGTACCGCGGACGACCCTGGCGGCCCTGGTGCGTTCGCTGGTGGAGATTCCCGGCCTGCGCTGGGTGCGGCTCTCGTCGCTGCTGCCGGCATACTTCACGCCGGACCTGCTCGAGGTGGTGACGGCATCGCCGGTCGTCGCGCCTCACTTCCATCTTCCGCTGCAGAGCGGCAGCGACAGGGTGCTGAAGTCGATGCGGCGCCCGTACAACACGCGCATGTACCGGGGGCTCGTCGAGCGCCTGGTGGTCGCGCGCCCCCGACTCGGTCTCGGCGCCGACGTGATCGCCGGCTTCCCGGGTGAAACCGACGACCACTTCGCCGACACGGTCGCCTGCGTGCGCGAGCTGCCGTTCTCGTACCTGCACGTGTTCCCGTACTCCACGCGCAACGGTACCGAGGCTACAAGACTCGCGGGGCGGCTGGATTCGCGCACGATCACGAGCCGCAGTCGGGTCCTTCGCGAGATCGGTCTGGAGAAGAGCGACGAGTTCCGCCGGGGATTGATCGGCCGGGTCGAGGACGTACTGGTGCTCGAGGTCCGGGACCGCCCGACGGGCGAGCTCGTCGGGCTCACCGGCAACTACGTCGAGGTGGTGTTCGCCGGCCCGCCGCGGCTCATGCGAACGCTCACGCAGGTCCGCGTCACCGGGGTGCGAGGGGACCGGACGATCGGCGAGCTTGCCGCGGTGGAGGCGACTGGCAAGTGAAGGCGCCCGCCGGCGAAGCCGCGATCGGCGTCATCGGCGGCAGCGGCCTCTACGAGCTCGAGGGGTTGAGCGACGTGAGGTGGCAGAAGGTGCAGACGCCGTTCGGCGCGCCCTCCGATGCGTACTGCGTGGGCCGATTCGGCGGCCGGCCAGTGATCTTCCTGCCACGCCATGGTCGTGGCCATCGGGTGACGCCGAGCGAGCTGAACTTCCGCGCCAACATCTGGGGGATGCGGTTCCTGGGCGCCCGGTGGGTGATCTCGATCTCGGCGGTCGGCAGCATGAAGGAAGCGATCCGACCGCTCGATCTGGTCATCCCCGATCAGTTCTTCGACGCCACCAGGCGCCGCGTCTCGACGTTTTTCGGCGACGGCATCGTCGCCCACGTCGGCATGGCGGAGCCGGTCTGTCCCGACCTGGCGACGGCGCTCGCGAAGGCGGCCCAGGAGACGAGCGCGACGGTGCATCGCGGCGGCACGTACATCTGCATCGAGGGCCCGCAGTTCTCGACCAGGGCCGAGTCGCGCATCTATCGTAGCTGGGGCGTGGACGTCATCGGGATGACCAACATGCCCGAGGCGAAGCTGGCGCGCGAAGCCGAGCTCTGCTACGCGACGCTCGCGCTCGCCACCGACTACGACGTCTGGCACGAGACGCACGAGGTCGTGTCGGTGGAGGCGGTCGTGCAGAACTTGTCGAAGAACGTGGCCACGGCCAAGGACGTCCTGCGGCGGGTGATTCCCGCGATCGCGCCGACGCGCGGCTGCGAATGCCCGCGCTTGCTCAAGAACGCCGTGATCACCAACCCGAAGGTCTTCCCGCCGGCGACGCGCAAGAAGCTGGCGCTCTTGCTCGACACCTACTTTCCGCGCGGCCGGAGCCGGCGTGCGCCGGCAGCAGGCCACCCTCGGTCAAAGCCAGCCTCAGGATCCCGATACAATGGCTGAACTTCTGGTCGTCGGCTCGGTCGCGCTGGACAGCGTCGAGACGCCGTTCGGCAAGGTGCAAGAGGCCCTCGGAGGCTCCGCGACCTATTTCTCTTACTCGGCCAGCTTCTTCACCCCGGTGCACCTGGTGGCGATCGTGGGCGAGGATTTCCCCGAGGCGCATCTGAAGCTTCTCGAAGACCGCGGCGTGGACATCGCCGGGCTCCAGACCTCGAAGGGGCGCACGTTCCGGTGGACGGGCGAGTACGGCTACGACCTCAACGAGGCCAAGACCATCGAGACCCAGCTGAACGTCTTCGCCGAGTTTCGGCCGGTGCTCGGCGAGGGGTTGGGCCGGACGCCCTTCCTATTCCTCGCCAACATCGATCCCGAGCTCCAGCTGGACGTGCTCCGCCAGATGAAGGAGCGTCCGCGGCTGGTCGCGCTGGACACGATGAACTTCTGGATCCAGGGCAAGCGCGACGCCCTCCGACGCGTGCTGGCCGAGGTCGACATCGTGACGATCAACGACGGCGAGGCACGACAGCTCGCCAGCGAGCCGAATCTGATCCGCGCCGCGCGGGCCATCTCGGCGATGGGGCCGCGGACCGTCGTCGTCAAGCGGGGCGAGTACGGGGCCCTCCTCAGCACGGGGGACCGGCTGTTCTTCGTGCCCGCGTATCCGCTCGAGTCGGTCTACGACCCGACCGGCGCCGGCGACACGTTCGCGGGCGGGTTCATGGGCTACCTCGCGGCTCAGGACCGGATCGACGCCGCCGCGATGCGGCGAGCGATCGTCTACGGCTCGGTGATGGCGTCGTTCACGGTTGAGGACTTCTCGCTCAAGCGGCTGACGCGGCTCGCGCCCGCCGAGATCGCGGAGCGCTACACGGCTTTCCACGACCTGATCCGGGTCGAGCCGTAGGTGCGCGCCGCGGGTGACACGCGCGCGACAATGGATCGTATGACGCAGGCCAAATACGACCGCCTGGTGGACATCCTGCGGCAGATGGAGAGCGTCGTCGTCGCCTTCTCGGGCGGCGTCGACTCGACCCTACTGGCACGCGCCGCGAAGGACGCGCTCGGCGAGCGGGCCCTCCTCGTGACGGCGGACTCCGAGACCTATCCCGCGAGCGAGCTCGACGAGGCCCGGAAGCTCGGCGTCCTGCTGGGTATGCGGCACCTGATCGTGCGCACCGACGAGCTCCAGAATCCCGACTACGCGCGGAACCCGTCGAACCGCTGCTTCTTCTGCAAGGAGGAGCTCTTCCTCAAGCTCGCGCCCATCGCCGAGCGTGAGGGGTGCCGCGCCCTCGTCTACGGCGCCAACATGGACGACCGCGGCGACCACCGCCCGGGCATGAAGGCCGCGCAAGAGCGCGGCGTGCGCGCGCCGCTGATCGAGGCCGAGCTGTGGAAGGAGGAGATCCGGGCGCTTTCGCGCGAGCTCGGCCTGCCCACGTGGGACAAGCCCTCGTTCGCCTGTCTGTCCTCGCGGTTCCAGTACGGCGACCGGATCACGCCGGAGAAGCTCCGCCAGGTGGATGCCGCCGAGGAGTTCATCCGCTCGCTCGGCTTTCGCCAGTTCCGGGTGCGACACCACGATCGCCTCGCCCGGCTCGAGGTCGACCAGGCCGAGATGGCCAAGCTCTGGGAGGACGGCCTGCGCGAGCCCATCGTGAAGCGCCTGCGAGAGCTCGGGTACATCTACGTGGCGCTCGACCTCGCGGGCTTCCAGTCGGGCAGCGCGAATCTCCTGCTCAATCTAAAAGCGAAAGCGAACGGTGGATAGGGAAGCCATCCGCGCTCTGCTCGAGGATCTACGCGCCGGGCGCGTCGACGTCGACACCGCCGTCGGCAAGCTTCGCGACCTGCCCTTCGAAGATCTCGGATTCGCCAAGGTGGATCATCACCGTGCGCTACGGGGCGGCGCGCCGGAAGCCGTCTTCTGTCCCGGCAAGACGCCGGCGCAGGTGGTTGCCATCGTCGAGCGTCTCGCCGCCCATCACGCGAACGTCCTCGCTACGCGGGCGGAGCGGTCCGTCGCCGACGCGGTGGACGCGGCCGGTCTGCCGCACGTCTACCACTCCGAGGCCAGGCTGGTGATCGTCAGGCCGGAGCCGGGCGCCGGTCTCGGTCTCATCGCCGTGCTCGCCGCCGGCACCGCCGACCTTCCGGTAGCCGAGGAAGCCTCGCTCGTGGCCGAGGCGCTCGGCAATCGCGTCGAGCGGCTCTACGACTGCGGCGTCGCGGGACTTCATCGGCTGCTGGCCCACTACCATCTGCTCACGGAAGCGAACGTCCTCGTCGTGGTCGCCGGGATGGAAGGGGCCTTGCCGAGCGTCGTCGGCGGTCTCGTCGACCGTCCCGTCATCGCGGTGCCAACCAGCATCGGGTATGGCGCGTCGTTCGGGGGCATCGCGGCGTTGCTCGCGATGCTGAACTCGTGCGCTCCGGGCGTGTCGGTGGTCAACATCGACAACGGCTACGGCGCTGCGCACCAGGCCAGCCAGATCAACCATCTCATCGCTAAGGTGCGGTGACGTCGCGCCGGACGGGGCTGGGGGCGGGGCGAGGGGGCGTGGGACCACGCGGCATGCGTTCGACCTTCCTGAGCGGCTGGGCTCCATCTGGGTGCGGCTGCGTGCGTTGACCCTTGGAGGGAACGGGTCCCACGTCCCCTCGCCCCGCCCCCAGCCCCGGCCGGCGCGAGCGGCATCGCGCTTGAGATGCGCCGTTGGGTGGCCTGGTGACCGAGCGCGTAAGCATAGGGCTTATAGGGCTGAACCTTGGGGGTTGGGCTTGTGGGCGTGAGATGAGGTGAGGGTGCGGCGGTGAGGGTGGCTTACTTCGATTGTCCTAGTGGGGCGGCGGGGGACATGATCATGGCGTCGCTTTTGGACGCCGGTGTGTCGCTCGAGCGGCTCAGGGGTGAGCTCGCGAAGCTGTCGCTTCCGGGGTGGACGCTGGTCGCGCGCGAGGTGATGAAGGGGGATTTTCGCGCCACCAAGGTCGACGTCGAGATCGAGGCGCACGCGCATCGGCATCACCGGTCGCTTCGCGACATTCTCGACATCCTGGATCACAGCGCGCTCGAAGCGAGCGTCTGCGAGCGCGCGACGCGCATCTTCACGCGGCTCGCCGACGCGGAGGCGCGGGTGCACGGCACCGACCGCGAGTCAGTGCAGTTCCACGACGTGGGCGCGGTCGACGCGATCGTGGACGTCACGGGCGGTGTCATCGCGCTGGATCTCGCGGGCGCGCAAGCGGTCCACATCTCGGCCCTTCCGATGGGCGGCGGGCTCGTGGGCGGCCCGCACGGCCGGATTCCCGTTCCGGCGCCAGGCACCGTCGAGCTCCTGCGCGGCTTCCCGGTAGTGGACACGGGGGTAAAGGCCGAGCTCGTGACGCCGACCGGCGCCGCGATCCTCACCACCTTGGCTGCCTCGGCGGGACGAATGCCGGCGCTGACGGTCGAGGCGGTGGGCTACGGCGCGGGCACTAGGGATCTTCCCGGCACGCCCAACGTCTTGCGCTGCTTTCTTGGTCAGACGGCCGACAGCGCCGAGGGCGACGAGACGGTGCTGCAGGTCGAGACGACGATCGACGACATGTCGCCCCAGCTCTACGAGACCTTGATCGAGCGCGTCTTCGACGCCGGAGCGCTCGACGTGTTTCTCCAGCCCGTCATCATGAAGCGCGGCCGGCCGGGCGTCGTGGTGACGGCGCTCTGCGCGCCGGAGCGCGTCGGCGACCTGTCCCGCGCGCTCTTCGAAGAATCGACGACGATCGGCGTTCGCTGGTCGGAGTGGCGCCGGACCCGTCTCCAGCGCGAGATGGTCGAGGTCACGACCGCCTACGGGACCATTCCGTTCAAGGTCTCGCGCCTGGGCGGGCGCATCGTGACCGTGACGCCGGAGTTCGCCGACGTGGCGCGCATCGCCCGTGAGAAATCGCTCCCGGTACGCGAGGTCCTCGACCAGGCTCGCGCCGACGGGCGGCGCCTCTTCCCTCAGTAATTCGGAGGCGCGCCCCGGCCGGCCTTGCGGCTCGCACAGCGGCCCCGCGGCGGCCTGCCGCGTGCACCGCCGCCCCAAAGGCCTGTCCCGGTTGACACACCAGGGGGCGAGGTCTTACCCTCTGTCGCGCCAGATCGGGGCGTCCAGGGCCCGCTCTCAAACCGCCGAATCCCGGAGGATGAGTCGTGAAACTGCCAGTCAAGATGACGATCAACGGCCAGAGCTACAGCCACGAAGTCGAGCCCCGCCTGCTCCTGGTGCACTACATCCGCGAGACCGTCGGCCTGACCGGCACGCACGTCGGCTGTGACACGAGCCAGTGCGGCGCGTGCACGGTCCTCATCAACGGCCAGGCGGTCAAGTGCTGCACCCTCTTCGCGGTCCAGGCGGACGGCGCGAACATCATGACCATCGAGGGTCTGGCGAAGGACGGCGAGCTGCACCCGATCCAGCAGGGCTTCTGGGAGAAGCACGGCCTTCAGTGCGGGTTCTGCACTCCCGGGATGATCCTGTCGGCCTACCAGATGCTGGAGCGCTACCCGAAGCCCTCGGAAGAGCTCATCCGGCATCAGCTGGAAGGCAATCTGTGCCGGTGCACCGGCTATCACAACATCGTGAAGGCGATCGAGTGGGCGGCCGAGCATATGCCCGCAAAGAAGTAAGGAGACGCCATGGCCACCGTCGCCTCCGACCGGCTCTTCGGTAAATCGATCAAGCGACGCGAGGATCCGCGCTTCATCACCGGGCGCGGCCAGTACGTCGATGATTTGAAAATTCCGGGGATGACCTACGCCGCCTTCGTGCGGAGCCCCCACGCCCACGCGAAGATCCGCAAGATCGACACCGCCGCGGCCGCGCGCCATCCGGGTGTCGTCGCCGTGTTCACCGGCAAGGACATGACCGGCGTCAACTCGCTGCCCTGCGGGTGGGACCTCCGGAAGGAAAAGAAGATCCCGGGCGTCATGCAGGACCTGGCGATCGTGCCCCACATGCCGCTCACGTCCGACGCCGCGCGGCACGTCGGCGATCCGGTGGCGGTGGTGATCGCGGACAGCCACGAGGCGGCGGTCGATGGCGCCGAGAAGGTGCAGGTGGACTGGGAGCCGCTGTCTTCGGTGACCGTCACCGAGAACGCGGCTCGGTCGGGAGCCCCGCAACTCCACGAGGGCGCCCCGGGCAACGTCGCCTTCAAGTGGGAGATCGGCGACCGCGCGGCGACCGACGCGGCCTTCAAGAGCGCGGCGGTGACGGTGAAGAAGCGCATCGTCAACCAGCGCCTCGTTGCCAACGCCATGGAGCCGCGCGCGTGCGTGGCCCGCTACGAGGACGCGACCGGCGACCTGACGCTCTGGGTGACGTCACAGAACCCGCACGTGCACCGGCTGCTCATGTGCGCGTTCGTGCTCGGGATCCCCGAGCACAAGGTTCGCGTCATCGCCCCGGACGTTGGCGGCGGATTCGGCTCGAAGATCTTTCTCTACAACGAGGAGGTCGTCTGCTCCTGGGCCTCACGCCGACTCAAGCGCCCGGTGCGATGGACGGCGACGCGGAGTGAAGCCTACTTGACCGACGCCCACGGGCGCGACCACGTGACCGATGCCGAGATCGCGCTGTCGAAGGACGGCAAGATGCTCGGCCTCCGCGTGAAGACCACGGCGAACCTCGGCGCCTACCTCTCGACCTTCGCGCCCGCGGTGCCGACCTTTCTCTACGGCACCTTGCTCAACGGCGTCTACACGATCGGCGCGATCCACTGCGAGGTGACGGGCATCTTCTCCAACACGACCGCGGTGGATGCCTACCGCGGCGCCGGGCGGCCGGAGGCTTGCTACGCCGTCGAGCGGATCGTCGAAGCGGGTGCCCGAGGTCTCGGGATGGACGTCGCGGAGCTCCGGAAGAAGAACTTCATCCCGAAGTTCTCCGGCGCGTACCAGACGCACGTCGCCGTCAGCTACGACAGCGGCGACTACGGCGCGGCGTTCGACCGAGTCCTCCAGATGCTCGACTACCGGAAGTTCCGCGCCGACCAGGAGGCCGCGCGCAAGCAGGGGCGACTGCTCGGCATCGGCTTCTCGGCTTACATCGAAGCCTGCTCGATCGCGCCGTCGAAACTCGTCGGCGCGCTCGGGGCCGGCGCCGGTCTCTATGAGTCCGGGAAAGTCCGCGTGCATCCCACCGGCATGGTCACCGTGTTCACCGGGTCGCACTCGCACGGCCAGGGCCACGAGACGACGTTCGCTCAGATCGTGGCCGACAAGCTCGGCATTCCGATCGAGCAGGTCGACATCGTCCACGGCGACACCGGGTCCGTGGCGTTCGGCATGGGTACCTACGGTAGCCGCTCGGCCTCGGTCGGCGGCACCGCCATCCTCATGTCGCTCAACAAGGTCATCGAGAAGGGCAAGAAGATCGCGGCGCACCTGCTCGAGGCGTCGCCTGGCGACATCGAGTTCGGGGGTGGTCAGTTCTCCGTCAAAGGTGCTCCCGGCAAGGCGGTGCCGTTCGGGGCCGTGTCACTCACCGCGTACGTGCCGCACAACTATCCGGAGGGGCTCGAGCCTGGGCTCGAGGAGACGTCCTTTTACGATCCCTCGAATTTCTGCTTCCCCTTCGGCGCCCACGCCTGCGTCGTCGAGGTCGAGCGGGAGACCGGCAACGTCCGGATCCTCCGCTACCTGGCGGTGGACGACGTCGGCAACGTCATCAACCCGATGATCGTGGACGGCATGGTCCACGGGGGCATCGCGCAGGGCGTTGGCCAGGCACTCTGGGAAGGCGCCGTGTACGACGGCCAGTCCGGCCAGCTCATCACCGGCAGCATGATGGACTACGCGCTGCCGAAGGCCGACATGCTGCCGATGTACGAGACCGACCGGACGGTGACGCCCACACCGGTCAATCCCATGGGCATCAAGGGCGCGGGGGAAACCGGGACGATCGCGTCGCCGCCGGCGGTCATGAACGCCGTGGTGGACGCGCTCGCACCGCTCGGCGTGGACCACATCGAGGAGATGCCGCTGAGTGCCGAGCGTGTGTGGAAGATCATTCAGGGCGCCAAGGGCGCCCGGTAATCAGGAGAGCGACATGTATCCAGCCGCGTTCGACTACCACGCGCCGGGCACGATCAAGGAAGCACTCGACCTTCTCGGCAAGCACAAGGACGACGCCAAGCTGCTCGCCGGAGGCCACAGCCTGATCCCGATGATGAAGCTGCGGCTGGCCCAGCCCAAGCACCTGATCGATCTGCGCAAGATCCCGGGCCTCTCGGGGATCAAGCAGGACGGCAACATGCTCGCGATCGGCGCGATGACCACCCACTGGGAGGTCGAGTCGTCGTCGATCGTGAAGTCGAAGCTTGCCGTCCTCTCCGAGGTGGCCGCGATCATCGGCGATCCGGCGGTGCGCAACCGCGGGACGGTCGGGGGCGCGATCGCCCACGCTGACCCGGCGGCCGATTACCCGGCGGCGATGATCGCGCTCGGCGCCGAGATGGTCTGCGAGGGCGCGAAGGGCCGGCGCACGGTGAAGGTCGACGACTGGTTCAAGGGCTTGATGGCCACCGCCGTCGGCGAGGACGAGCTGCTGGTCGAGGTCCGCGTGCCCGTGCTGGCCGCGAGCAGCGGCGCCGCGTACCTGAAGTTCCCGCATCCGGCCTCGCGGTTCGCCGTGGTCGGCGTGGCCGCGGCCGTCACCCTGGACGGCAAGGGCGCCTGCTCGAAGGCGTCGATCGGGATCACTGGCGCGGGCACCAAGGCCGTGCGCGCCAAGGGTGTCGAGGCGGGTTGCACCGGCAAGAAGCTGGATGCCGCCGCGATCGAGGCGGCCGCGCAGAAGGCCGCCGAGGGTGTCGACGTGCAGGCGGACCTTCAGGGCTCCGTCGAGTACAAGTCGCACCTCTGCCGTGTGTTCGCCAAGCGCGCGTTGACCGAGGCGGTCAAGCGCGCCGGCGGATAGCCGACCGGCGCTGACGACTACGGAACGCGCAGAGCTACCTCGGTCACGAGGACGCTGATGCCAGTGGTCCTCGTGCACGGGGTGCCGGACACTCACCGCGTCTGGCGCGCTCTGATCGGACGGCTGCGCCGCGACGACGTCGTCACGCTCTCCCTGCCTGGGTTCGGCTGCGGCATTCCTTCGGGCTTCGATGGCACGAAGGAAGCCTATAGCGAGCGGGCCGCGGACGTGGCGAAGGAGCTCGAGGCCTTCTGGGAGCGTGCATGATCGCGGCGGTCGTGCTGGCGGCCGGGCTTGCCCGCCGGATGGGGCGGCAAAAGCTCCTGCTGCAGCTTCAGGGCAAGGCCGTCGTGCGATGGTCCGTCGAGCACGTCCTCGGCCACGTCGAGGACGTCGTGATCGTGACCGGCCCGGACGACGCCGCGATCCGACAGGCGCTCGGAGATCTCACGGCGCGCTTCGTCGTGAACCCGCGTCCTCAGGACGGGCAGGGCACCTCGATCGCCGCCGGCGTGGCCGCGCTCAAGCCGTGGACGACCGCCGCGCTGATCGCGCTGGGCGACCAGCCCCGCATGCCCCGTGCCGTCGTGCCGGCCCTGCTCGAGGCCCTCCGGCGTTCGGGCAAGGCGATCGTCGCACCGGTCTACCAGGGCGTGCAGGGCACGCCGGTCGTGTTCTCGTCCGAGATTTTCGCCGAGCTTCGTGCCCTCAAAGGCGACGCGGGCGCCCGCGCGGTGGTGAAAGAAAATCCGGAGCGCGTCGAGACCGTCGCCTTCGATTTCGCGATGCCGCCCGACGTGGACACGCCCGAAGACTACGCGAAGCTTCATGTACAATAGCTAGCCATGCGTGACGAGATCCGGAAGATCCAGGACATGATGGAAGCGGCGGAGTACGTCACCGATGCGCCGGTCGCGACGTCGATTCATCTCGCGATGCGCTTGCGTAAGCCGCTACTGATCGAAGGGCCCGCCGGCGTCGGCAAGACCGAGGTCGCGAAGGTGATGGCGCGGATGCTCAGCACGAATCTGATCCGGTTGCAGTGCTACGAGGGGCTCGACGTCTCCACCGCGCTCTACGAGTGGAACTACCAGAAGCAGCTCCTGCACATCAAGCTCGAGGAAGCCGGACACAACAATCGCGCGATGGCCGACAAGGAGCACGAGATCTTCTCGGAGCAGTTCTTGCTGCGCCGACCGCTGCTTCAGGCGATCACGCAGAATTCCCACGCGCCGGTGCTCCTGGTGGACGAAGTCGATCGCTGTGTCGCCGCCCGGACGCTCGTGACGACGACGAGCGGCATCAAATGCGCTCAAGATGTCTGGCCCGGAGACGAGCTGATCAGCTTCTCCCCCGATGGCTTCCGCCTCACCCGCTCTCGAGTCCGAAAGGTCATCCTCCGGCAGACCGCCGAGGTCCGCCGGATCATGGTGGGCGGCCGGTTTCTGGAGGTCACTCCGGAGCACAAATTCGTCCGATTCAGGAACGACGGGTTTGAGATCGTTCACGCCGCCGATCTGCGGCCGTCGGACCGGCTTCCGCTGGCAAAGAGTTTCAGCTCGGACTACGAAGACGAGCCGATATTCGAGTTCGACGACAACCTCGTCAAGATCACAGCGGCGGGCAAAGGACTCCTGCGTGCTGCGTACAAGCGTTCTGGATTGACCTACGAAGAGCTCGCCGAACGCGTGGGCGTCTCGAGAACGCACCTGCGCAACGTACTCCAGCCTCGATCGTTCCGCGGCTCGCTCCGCGCCGGAGTCGTGCGGAGGCTGTCGGCGGAGCTCGGTGTTACTGGCCAGTTCAGAGATGTCGAGCATGCCGGCGGGCTGAGGATCGATCAGTGCGTGGCCTTCTACGAGCTCCTCGGATACATGGTCGCCGACGGTTGCTTTACGAGCGATCGGTTGTCCATCGCCGACAAGGATCGGCTCAACCTCGAGCTCTACGCGGAAAAGTTCGAGAAGGCGTTCGGAATGCGACCGCGGATCCTCCCCGGACCGCATCGCAATTTCGAGCTGACCTATCACTCGTTGCCGCTCGGTCGCTTCCTGCGTCGCGTGCTCGGCGCCGGATTTGTTCGAAGCCGCGAACGAATGCTTCCGGAGTTCGTGTTCGCGCTACCTCGCGAGAAACGCGCGGCCTTCGTCCGCGGTTACTTCGACGGTGAGGGTTGGGTTGGCGATCACCAGGTTTTTGCCACCTCTGCCTCGCCGTATCTTCTGGCAGGAATTCAGCAACTGCTCGGCTCGTTGGGGATAGACGGCCGAATCTTGAAGATCAAGAGTCATCCTCGATCCTTCGGCAAGGGGACCTACTTCAGTCTGGCCGTGGCCGATGTGCCGGCATTCATGGAGCGGGTCGGATTCGAGGCGCCGGCGAAGCGGGCTCGGGCCACCTGCCTGAAAGCGCCCGCGTTCGCGCGGATGGGGACGCTCCCGAGCGAGCCCGTGATGGAGGCGCTCCGCCAGATCAGCGCGGAGAATGTCGTCGGTCACACCGTCGGACACCAGACGATCTACGACATTCTCTCTGGACGCGTGCGTCCTAACGTGTCATCCGTCGGAAGAATCGCCGAGGCCTTTAGCGCGCCCGCGTTGAAGGATCTCGTGGAGCGCGGGGTCGTCCTCGAGGAAGTGACATCCGTGGAAACGGCCTCCGAGGCTCAGAGCGTCTACGACTTCGTCCTCGAGGGCCAGCCCTACTTCGTCGCCAATCAGGTCATCACCCATAACTGCGATGAAGAATTCGAGGCATTCATGCTCGAGGTCTTCTCGGAATGGCAGGTGACGATCCCGGAGATCGGCACGATCAAGGCGACGCACCCCCCGCACGTCATTCTGACCTCGAACCGTACGCGCGAGCTGTCCGACGCCCTCCGCCGCCGGTGTCTCTATCTCTGGATCGACTATCCGACGCCCGACAAGGAGATCCGGATCATCGCGCGCAAGGTGCCGGGCATCAACGGCCGGCTCACGCGCGAGATCGCCAAGTTCATGGAGACCTTGCGCCAGGTGCGGCTCGCGAAGGTGCCGGGGGTGGCCGAGACGCTCGACTGGGCCCAGGCGCTCGCCTCGTTGCACGCCGACCACATCGACGAGGCGCTCGTCAGCGAGACGCTCGGCTGCGTGCTGAAGGACGTCGACGACATGAAGCGCTTCCGCGCCGAGGTCGCGAAGGCCGGGCTCAGCCCGTTCCTGCCCGCGCCGAGCTGAGAGCGTGCCGCGCGATCTCTCGGCGGCGGTCGCGCGCTTCGCGGCCCTGCTCCGGCGCTCCGGCTTGCCGGTGACGCTCGTCGAAGTCACCGACGCGGTCCGCGCCCTCGACCACCTCGACATCTCCGATCGCCGCGAGCTCTACCTCGGCTTGCGTGCCGTCTTCGTCACGCGCCCCGAAGAAGTTCCGCCGTTCGACCGCTGCTTCGAGGCGTTCTGGCGCGTGTTGCCGGACGGCGACGACCAGGAGGGATTCATCCCCGCGCCGTCGCTCGAGGATCCGGGCGGCGCCGCGCTCGCCAAGGCGGGACAGAAGAAGGAAGCCCTGGCCCTGGATTCGTGGGGCGAAGACGAGCCCGAGGAAGCGGGCGATCCGCTGAGCGTGCCCCTGGCCTCCGAGGCCGAGGGCCTCGTGAACCAGGACTTCTCGACCTTCAGCGCCGACCAGCTCGACGAGCTGCTCAAGCTCACGATCAAGATCGCGCGCCGGCTCGCCCACCGCATGAGCCGCCGCCGGCGCCCGGTCAAGCGGCGGGGCCGGGTCGATCTGCGGCGCACCCTGCGCGCGAACCTCACGCGCGGCGACTTGATCGAGCTGCGCTTTCGCGAGCGGAAGCGGAAGAAGATCAGGCTCGTCCTGCTCTGCGACGTCTCGGGCTCGATGGATCTCTACAGCCGCTTCCTACTCCAGTTCCTGTTCGCTCTGCAGAACGTCTTCGGCCGGGTCGAGACGTTCATCTTCTCGACGCGGCTCACGCGCATCACCGAGCTCCTGCGCGGGCGATCGTATCGCCAGGTGCTCCGGCGACTGACCGACGTGCGTGACTGGTCGGGCGGAACCCGCATCGGCGAGTCGTTCGCGCAGTTCAACCGCGAGTGGCCGCATCTGGTGGACCGGCGGACGATCGTGATCGTGCTCTCGGACGGATGGGACACGGGCGAGCCGGACGTGCTGGCGACGGAGCTCATGCGGATCAAGCGGCGCGCGGCGCGTCTGATCTGGCTGAACCCGCTCCTGGGCAACCCCTCGTACGAGCCCTTGACGCGCGGCATGGCGGCGGCGATGCCACTGATCGACGACTTCGCGGCCGGCCACAACCTCGCGGCGTTGCGCGATCTCGCCGGCAAGCTACATCTCTAGGTGACAGTGCTTCCCGGCCCCGGTCGGCGTATCATGAGGTCCCATGGCGGAACTCTTCGATCAGATTGACGAACTTCGGCGGTCTCCGGGCAAGGTCGCGGTCGCGACTCTGGTGAACACACGCGGCACCACGCCGCGTAAAGAAGGCGCCAAGATGCTGGTCGGTGAGGGCGGGTCCGTGCTCGGCTCCGTCACCATCGGCGGCTGCGTCGACGCGCAGGTCATCGAGCAGACCGAAGACGTGCTGAACACGAACCGGCCTCGGCTCCTCGAGCTGAATCTGGGCGACGAGGAGGCGTGGGAGATCGGGCTCACCTGCGGCGGCACGATCGAGGTGTTCGTCGAGCCGCTGTCGGCCGATCTCCTGGAGCGCGTGCGTGCTCATACCGGCAAGGGCGGGCGGGCCGCGATCATCACCCGGCTCGACGGTCCGGTGGGCTCGAAGATCCTGCTGCTGGACGACGGCACGACCACCGGCACCCTGGGCGAGGCGGCGCTCGACGAGCGGTTCATCGAGGAGGCGCGCGACGCGATGGCGGTCGGCACCTCGCGGACGCTCCTCGCGGAGGGCACGCGCGCGTTCGTAGAGGTCTTCGCGCCCGCCGCGCTGCTACTGGTGGTCGGCGCCAGCCACGTCTCGATGCCGATGACCGAGCTGGCCCGCGTGCTTGGCTACCGCACGGTCGTCATCGACGGCCGGCCGCGGTTCGCCACGCGCGAGCGCTTCCCACAGGTGGACGAGCTGAAGATCGGCATCCCGTCGGAGCTCGTCAGCGAGTATCCACTCGTGCCTTCCACGGCGCTCGTGCTGATGGCCCACGACTACAAGTACGATCTGCCGGTGCTGCACAAGGCGCTCGCCACCGAGGTCGGCTACATCGGCATGCTCGGGTCGACGAGGCGCGGCGCGGCCATTCTGAAGCTGCTCGCGGAAGAGGGCGAGAGCGAGGCGGCGCTCAAGCGTGTCCGCGTTCCGATCGGCCTCGATATCGGCGCCCGCTCGGCGCCGGAGATCGCGCTGGCGGTGATGGCGGAGATCCAGGCCGTTCGCGGTGGCGGCACCGGCCAGCCGATGAGCACGAAGCCCCGGCGGGACAGCGTGCCCGTCGCGGGGCCCGCGCGGACGGAGCCTAGCTCGCGGTCATGAAAGCCATCGCGCAGCGGCGCGAAGCGGCGACCCTGGAGAGCCTGGTCGGCAAGGTCCTCTGCCACGACGTCCGCGACGCCGCCGGGAAGATCGCAATCGAGAAGGGCGCGCGACTAACCGCGGCCACCGCCAAAGTTCTCCTCGAGACGCCGTGGGAAGAGATCCACCTGCTCGCGGTCGATCTGACCGACCTGCACGAAGAGGAAGCCGGCAAGCGATTGGCGGCGGCCGTCGTGGGCGACGGCGTCGAGGTGAAGGGCTACACCGGCGGGCAGTGGACGCTCACCGCGACGCGCCGCGGACTCTTGAAGGTTCGACGCCAGGCGCTGGCCGACGTGAACGCGCTCGAAGGCATCTCGATCTTCACGCTGTTCGAGTCGCAGCCGGTCGAGCCCGGCGAGACGGTCGGCAAGTGCAAGGTGACCCCGCTGGTCATTCCAGCCGAGACGCTCGGTGCCGTCGAGAAGATCGCCCGTGACGCACACGGACTCCTGGCCGTGAGCGCGTTCAGGCCCACGACGGTCGGCGCCGTCGCTCAGGAGCGGCTCGACGCGAAGCAGCGCGCCCGCTTCGAGGCGGCGCTGAAGCAGAAGATCGAGTGGTTCGGCGGTCGCCTGCTGCCGATCACCTACGCCGGAGGCTCGCCCAAGGTCGTGGCCGACGCGCTGACGGCGCTCCGAGACCAGGGCGCCGAGGTGCTGATCGTCGCCGGGGCGAGCGCGCTCGACCCGCTCGATCCCGTCTTCGGCGGCCTGACGTTGCTGGGCGCCCGCATGCAGCGTCACGGTGCTCCGGCTCATCCGGGCAGCCTGCTCTGGCTCGCGCTCTGGGACGGCAAGGCCGTGCTCGGGATGCCGACCTGCGGCATGTTCTCGCAGGCGACGACGTTCGACCTGACGCTGCCGCAGATTCTCGCCGGCGAGCGGGTCGACAACCGGACCCTGGCCGAGATGGGCCATGGCGGCTTGCTCTCGCGCGACATGGCGTATCGCTTCCCGCCGTACCGGACGAACGTGGCGCGAGGAGAGCTCGAGTGAGCGGCGCGACGCCCTCCGCGGCGAACAGCCTCTACAGCGACGTCATCCGCGATCGCTGGCGACGGCCTCGCCATCGCGGCGACCTGCCCGGCGCCAACGCGGTGGGCGAGGACGTGAACCCCCTCTGCGGCGATCGCGTGCGGATGATGCTGGCGATCGCGCCCGAGGGCCGCATCTCCGAGGCGCGCTTCATCGGCGACTCGTGCGCGATCTGCACCGCCTCGGCCGACGTGGTCGCCGATCTCGTCTCCGGCCGTACGCGCGACGAAGCGGCGGCGCTCGACGTCGGCGACGTGCTGGCCGTGCTCCAGGCCGAGATTCGACCCACGCGCATGCGCTGCGCGACCCTGCCGCTCTCGGTGCTGGCGCAGGCGCTCGACGGGAAAGTGAAACCATGAGGCTCGACGAGCTCACCCGCGCGGATTTCCCGATCCTCCAGCGGATCGTCAACGGGCACCCGCTCGTCTATTTCGACTCGGGCGCCTCGAGCCAGAAGCCGCGCTCCGTGCTCGAGGCGATGAACCGGTACTACGAGCGCAGCCACGCCAACGTCCATCGCTCGATCCACACCCTGGGCGAGGAGGCGACCGAGCTCTACGAGTTGGCGCGGGATGCCGTCCAGCGCTTCATCGGCGCCCCGAGCCGCGAGGAGGTCGTCTTCACCCGGGGCACGACCGACGGACTCGGGCTGATCGCCGAGACCATCGGTCGGACGCTCCGGAAGGGCGACGAGATCGTGGTGACCGAGCTCGAGCATCACTCGAACCTGATCCCCTGGCAGCTGGTCGCCAAGGACCGGGGCGCGGTGCTGAAGGCCGTGCCGATCCTGGCCGACGGCACGCTCGACCTCGCGGCCCTCGGTGGCCTCATCACGCCGCGCACTCGCGTGGTCACGTTCGCGCATGTCTCGAACGTGCTGGGGACGATCACCCCGGTGACCGAGATCATCCGTAAGGCCCGCGCCGTCGACGCGCTCACGGTCGTGGACGGGGCTCAGGCGGCTCCTCACCTGAGGCTCGATATGTCCGCGCTCGGCTGCGATTTTTACGTACTGTCCGCCCACAAGATGCTTGGCCCTACGGGGATCGGTGTCATGTACGGCCGGCGGGCGGTGCTCGACCGCCTCGAGCCCGGCCGTGGCGGCAGCGAGATGATCAAGGAAGTCTGGATCGACCACGCCCAGTGGAACGACTTGCCCTGGCGGTTCGAGCCCGGCACGCCGCCGATCGCGGAGGCCGTAGGGCTGACGGCGGCGATCGAG
>Ga0137407_10000460_pt1 | contig 27643 bp, 28 predicted proteins | sample CZOMad2_2_16fung_FD_108410 | JGI IMG/M metagenome (GOLD analysis project Ga0137407, IMG submission 108410) | Vadose zone soil fungal communities from Angelo Coast Range Reserve, California, USA - CZOMad2_2_16fungal (Illumina Assembly) | ecosystem: Environmental > Terrestrial > Soil > Vadose... | reverse complement strand
TGTGAAGCGATTCGTCGAATGGTATCGTGCCTATTATCGTCCCCCGACAGCGTAATCGCGCGAACTGTCACAGTCACTCAAACCGAAATCGATATGTTCAAGGCCGTGAGAGGTAGGATTTAGCAATATCTATGGAAAAGGCAAACGAAATCGATTTCGTCGCAATATTTTGGATCGTTTGGCGGCGAAAATTGCTCGTCTCGGCAGTTGCAATCGTCAGCGGTCTGGTCGCTGTCTACCTCGCTTTCACGGCGATCCCGATCTATCGAGCCACCGTGGTCGTCACGGAAGTTCACGACGTTGCGTTAGGAGGTGCGAATTCGCTCTCGAGTCAACTTGGCGGGCTCGCGAGTCTCGCAGGCGTCAATATCGGTGCTAACGGTCCCAATGTCGAAAACAAGGCGGTATTGGAGTCGCGCGGTCTCATCGAGGAATTCGTCAAGCGCAACGACATTGTTCCACTGATGAAAATCAATGCTAAGTTGCCCAACCACCCTTGGTTTGCTGTCGAGCAATTCAAAAGGAATGTCCTCGATCTGCGGGACGATAAAATGAAAAGCACTACGACGGTCACTATTGACTGGACCGATCCAGCGGTCGCCGCGCAGTGGGCAAACGGCTTTGTTGCGTTGGCCAACGAACTGCTGCGCAATCGCGCTGTCCGAGAGTCGACACAGAATATTGGTTTTCTCAACAAGCAGATTGCCCAAACCAGTGTGGTCGAAGTGCAGCGCGTAATGTTTAACTTGATAGAAACGGAGACGAAAAAGCTCATGCTTGCGACTGGGCGAACGGAATATGCATTTGCTGTTGTTGATCCAGCCGTACCTCCCGCAGTTCGAGTGAGCCCACGTCGAACTTTGATCGTCTTGTCGGGCCTGTTGATAGGCGGAGTTTTGGGTTCGATCGTAGCGATGATATTGAACTTTCGCAGCAATCGCGCGGCCGTGCGGCCGAATTGATCGGCGGGAATCTGTTCGTCAATCCGGCCGTCAAAGTGGCTGGATTGGGCGTTGACTTCAGTGTCCTATAATCTTTAGAATGAGTGTGTTCAATAGATGAACGCAGTGAATGGCTGACGTAATGGGCATGGCGACGGGTGCAAAGACGGTTCAAGTCATGATTGAGGATGAGATCAGTTACGGTCTGTTCAAGCTGCTGGAGCGAACTCCCGACATCAGGCAGCGTGAAGTCGCAAAGCAGCTGGGCGTGAGCCTTGGCAAGGTCAATTATTGCCTGAGATCACTGATTGCGAAGGGCTGGATAAAGGCTGTCAACTTTAAGAATAGCAACAACAAGATAGCTTACACGTATTTTTTGACTCCGCAGGGAATTGAAGCCAAGACGGCGGTTACGCGGCGTTTTCTTCATCGTAAAATGAAAGAGTACGAGGCCCTGCGTGATGAGATCGAGCGCGCCCGCGAGTGAACGAGAACGGCGCCCAATGAAGCCGGAAGTTACACCGTGAAGAGTGCGACGGGCATCGGGATTTCAGCAAATTTGCTGGTACGCCTTTATCGCCACCTCAACGGATCGCGACAGCGCCAATTCGTTATGTTGATGTCGCTGATGCTCGTCAGTGCACTTGCAGAAGTAATTAGTCTGGGTGCGGTGCTTCCGTTCATTGGAATCCTTGCCGTGCCACAGCTTGTTTTCAAGCACCGTGTAATCGCCGACGTCGCAAGCGCATGGAAAATTACTTCTCCTGATCAACTCGTGCTCCCGCTCACCATCGCGTTTATCGTCGCTGCCGTCGTCTCTGCGGCGATTCGCGTCCTACTCCTATGGCTGAGCATGCGATTTACCTTTGCCAGCGGTGCGGAGTTGAGCATTGATGTGTATCGCAGGACGCTATACCAGCCCTACTACGTGCACGTCGCCACCAGCAGCAACGAAGTCATCAGCGGCACGATGAACAAGGTCGGCAGCACGGTCCTGGGCGTATTGTTGCCGCTGCTTACATTGCTCAGCTCGATCATTCTGCTCGGCGCGTTGATAGCTGCACTGATTGCCATCGATCCGGTCATAGCAGTTGTGTCCGCATCGTGCTTCGGAGTGAGTTACGGGTTCATTACTTGGGGTTCGCGCCGCCGACTGAAGCGCAACAGTGGGCTCATTGCGATCGAACAGACCAAGATGATCAAGGCCGTGCAGGAAGGATTGGGCGGAATTCGGGATGTGCTCTTGGACGGCACTCAGGAGGTATATTGCGAGGTTTATCGACGCGCCGACCAGGCGTGGCGGCGCGCTCAGGGCGAAAACATATTCATCGGACAAAGCCCTAGATTCGTCATGGAGGCTCTCGGCATGGTGCTGCTCGCCGCGTTCGCCTACGGTCTCAGCCGTCGAACGGGTGGGCTCGCCAGCGCGCTGCCTATCCTGGGGGCTCTTGCCCTTGGCGCGCAGCGGCTCCTTCCCGCCCTGCAGCAGAGTTTCACCGCTTGGGCCAGTATCGCCGGCAGTCAGGCTTCACTACGTGACACGATTGAAATGTTGGATCAACCCATCTTGAGTGAGCTACTCGAGCCCAAACCCGCTCCGTTGCTTTTCAATTCGGCGATTCGCTTTCACGACGTGCGATTCAGATACGCGTGCGATCTGCCTTGGGTACTGGATGGATTTAATTTGACGATCAAGAAAGGCAGTCGCATCGGATTCGTAGGGATGACGGGGAGTGGAAAAAGCACGGCGCTCGACCTCCTGATGGGGCTCTTGAAGCCGGTTGAGGGCGCAGTAATGGTTGATGAACAGCCTTTGATCGGTGGCCGTGTCAGGGCTTGGCAGCAAACCATTGCGCACGTCCCGCAAAATATTTTCCTGGCGGATTCTTCGATGGCAGAGAACATTGCGTTGGGTGTGCCACGGCCGGCGATTGACATGCGACGAGTGCATTTCGCCGCGAAGCAAGCACAAATCGCCGACTTCATCGAGAGCCGCCCGGGAAGTTACGATGGCCGCGTCGGCGAACGTGGTATCCAGCTGTCGGGCGGGCAACGCCAACGGATTGGAATCGCGCGTGCCTTGTACAAAGAGGCGACGGTACTGGTACTGGACGAAGCGACGAGCGCTCTCGACAGCGCCACCGAACAGTCGATCATGGACGCGATCGATGGCCTCGATCGGTCGCTCACCGTGTTTATCATCGCCCACCGCATGACGACGGTCCGGCGGTGCGATAGTATCGTGGAACTGGAGCATGGGAGGGTGCGCGCCCAAGGCTCTTATCAGGAACTAGTCGATTCCAGCCAAAGCTTTCGGCGCATTGCCGATGCCGCAACACTCAATCGATAGGCGCGTCCCAATGTTCGATAACAAAGTCATCTTGATCACAGGCGGGACCGGGTCGTTCGGAAAGCAGTACGTCAAAACCATACTCGGGAGGTTTAACCCTAAAAAGCTGATCATCTATTCGCGCGATGAGCTCAAGCAATTCGAAATGGCGCAGGAGTTTTCGGCAGGATGTATGCGCTACTTTATAGGCGACGTGCGCGACAGAGACCGGCTGGTTCAAGCCATGAACGGAGTCGATTTTGTCATTCACGCCGCTGCGCTCAAGCAGGTTCCGGCGGCGGAATACAATCCGATGGAATGCATCAAGACAAATATTCATGGCGCCGAAAATGTCATTTACGCTGCGTTGGCCAATGACGTCGAAAAAGTCGTCGCACTATCGACCGATAAAGCGGCGAATCCGATCAATCTGTACGGTGCAACAAAGCTTGTGTCGGACAAGCTATTCGTCGCCGCGAACAATGTCGCGGGCGGTCATCGGACTCGATTTTCCGGGGTGCGATACGGTAATGTCGTCGGCTCGCGGGGCTCCGTCATGCCGTTTTTCAAGAAGCTCGTCCAGCAAGGGTCCGAATTCCTGCCGATAACCGATACTCGCATGACGCGGTTTTGGATAACACTGCAGCAAGGCGTTGATTTCGTTCTCAAGAATTTCGAACGGATGCAGGGCGGAGAAATTTTCGTGCCCAAAATCCCTTCGGTCAAGGTCGTCGAACTCGCGCTCGCAATGGCGCCATCGATTCCGCATAAGATCGTGGGTATCCGACCCGGCGAAAAGCTGCATGAGATCATGTGTCCGAGCGACGATTCTCACTTGACGCTCGAATTCGATGACCACTACGTCATCAAGCCGACGATTCAATTCTCGGGAAATGTAGATTTTTCACAAAATTGCCTAGGTGAGCGCGGAGCACCGGTCAATTCCGGATTTGAGTTTCATTCCGGCCGCAACGAGCATTTCTTGAGTGTCGAGGAAATCATCAAATTGAATAAATCGGTCGAATTCGAATGATTCCATACGGAAGGCAAGACGTCACGGATGCCGATGTGCAGTCGGTCGTTGAAGTCTTGCGCTCGGATTTTCTGACTCAAGGGCCCATTGTTCCGCGGTTTGAAGAGGCCGTCGCGCAGCGAGTGAACGCCCGGCATGCGGTTGCCATGAATAGTGCGACTTCCGCATTGCATGTCGCGTGCGCCGCGTTGGATTTGGCGGCCGGAGACCGACTTTGGACTGTTTCCAATACATTCGTGGCCTCGGCCAATTGTGGACTTTATTGCGGCGCGACGGTCGATTTCGTCGATATCGACGCATCGACATGGAATATGAGTGTGGAGCGCTTGGAAGACAAGCTCGTGCTTGCGAAGAAAGCCGGCGCACTCCCGAAGATAGTCGTGCCTGTCCATTTTGCCGGCCAACCCACGGAGCAGCAAGCAATTTGGGAACTGTCGCGCGAATACGGGTTCAACATTGTCGAGGATGCCTCACATTCCATCGGAGCGGCGCGCGATGGAGAATCCGTTGGTAGCTGCAGATGGTCGAAGGTGACGATATTCAGTTTTCATCCAGTGAAAATCATCACTTCAGCCGAAGGCGGAATGGCATTGACGAACGACGCTGCATTGGCTGAACGGATGCGGATGTTGCGCAGCCATGGCATAACGCGCGACCCGCGGCGATTCGGCGTGACCGACGCGCCACCATGGCATTATGAGCAGCAGGCGCTGGGATTCAACTATCGAATGACGGATATCCACGCTGCGCTCGGACTGAGCCAGCTGCAACGTGTCAACGAATACGTCGCAGTACGCAATTCACTTGCTAATCGTTATCGCGCCGCGCTCAAGGGGTTGCCCTTGCAATTGCCGAGTGTTACCGCGAACAACTTTTCGGCCTTTCATTTGTATGTGGTCCGGCTTGCCTCCAGCGCGGAATCGATTCATCGAATAGTATTCGAATCTTTGAGGGCGCGCGGCATCGGCGTAAACCTTCATTACACCCCCGTTCATCTGCAACCGTACTATCGAAACCTGGGTTTTCTTCCTGGATCTCTGCCCGAATCAGAGGCGTATGCGCGAACCGCGATCACGCTTCCGCTGTATCCTGCGCTCACTATGGATGATCAGGATCGCGTCATCGAAGCTCTTCGGGAGGCGCTGTGAGGGTAGCCGTCATACCGGCGCGCGGCGGAAGCAAGCGCATTCCGGGGAAGAACATCAAGGCTTTCGGCGGTAAGCCGATCATCGCGTATTCCATCGAGTGCGCTAAATCGAGCGGCTTGTTCGACCGGATCATCGTTTCGACCGACGATCCGGAAATTGCTTCGGTGGCTCAGCAGTATGGGGCCGAGACGCCGTTTTCGCGTCCCGCTCGACTTTCCGACGATCATGCCGGGACAGCCGAGGTCGTTGCGCACGCCATTCGATTCTTATGGGGCGAAGGCCGTGAGATTACGGCCGTTTGCTGCATATATGCTACAGCACCGTTTATTCAGGCTGATGACCTATCGCGAGGATGGCGCCTTATCGAGACAGGTGCCTGGAAATTTGTTTTTTCAGCCACTTCGTTTTCTTCGCCGATTTTTCGCGCCTTCGAGAATACGAATGCGGGAGCCGTAAAGATGTTCTTTCCCGAACTCTTCGAGAAGCGCTCTCAGGATCTTCCGGATGCGTGGCACGATGCGGGCCAATTTTACTGGGGACAGCCGCCGGCGTGGCTTCAGAATGACAGGATCTTCGACGAGCATTCGACAATCGTGCCAATCCCGCGCTGGCGAGTTCAGGATATTGATACGCCTGATGATTGGGCGAGAGCGGAGATGTTGGCACCAATAATCGCTCGGCATGAGTCGTGCATTCGATCCAACTTATAGGCGCCCGCAATGCATCCCGATTTCAAGACTGACCAGGAAAAATTTTGGGCGGGCGAGTTCGGCAACGAATATATCAAGCGAAATACGGGTGAGCAGGCGTTGGCCAGCACAGTGGCCATGTTTGGCGACATTCTTTCGCACTGTCCGGAAGCCGGTTCGCTGATCGAATTCGGTGCGAATACCGGCATTAACCTGCGGGCCATTCGATCGCTGAGGCCGGCCATGAGTTTGGACGCCATCGAGATCAATGAGAACGCGGTAAGTGAATTATTGCGCTGCGATGCTGTAAGGCACGTGCACCATCAGTCGATTTTGGAATTCGAGGCCGAAGAGAATTACGACATCTCGCTGATCAAGGGGGTCCTAATTCATATCAATCCGGAATACCTTGGTCGCGTTTATGATTCTCTTTTCAAGGCGAGCCGCCGCTACATCGTTCTGGCCGAATATTTCAACTCAACTCCGGTCGAAGTAACCTACCGGGGCCACGCTGCGCGCCTATTCAAACGGGACTTCGCGGGCGAGATGCTGGATCGGTTTGTCGGGCTTCGCGTTGTCGACTATGGATTCGTATGGAATCGTGATCCTGATTTTCCTCAGGATGATCTTTTTTGGTTCGTGCTGGAGAAGCGATGAGCAACGCCGCTGTTACCGCGTGGCTGAATTGAGGTTCGTCTTCCGCGCCGATTCGTCGCGCGAAATTGGATCCGGGCATGTCATGCGTTGCCTTACGCTTGCGGACTTTTTGGCAGCGCTGGGAAACCGTTGCGCGTTTTTATGCCGGTCGGCGCCTGGCGACCTGATCGATGAAATCGGAAGACACGGCCACACTGCAATGCAAATGTCTCCGATCGCCGCTCAACCTACGATGTCCGAGTCTGAGGACGCGCGCGCCAGCAAGGAAGCGATTTCTGGCCTTGCGATTGATTGGCTGGTAGTCGACCATTACGGCCTCGGAATCGAATGGGAACAAGCGCTCAGGCCGCGCGCACGAAACCTTTTGGTCATCGACGACGTCGGACGTGATCACGAATGCAGTCTTTTGCTCGATCAGAATTTCCCCAATCCCATGCATGATCGCTATCGTCGGACTCTGGCAGACGCAAAATTGCTGATTGGACCGCAATATGCACTGCTGCGTGCGGATTTTTCGATATCCAGGCCCGCGGCGCTTCGGCGCCGAACCGGCGCATGCAATCGCTTTCTGGTATCGATGGGCGGGTCAGATCCGAGCAACGCGACCGCCAAGGCTTTGGCAGGACTTGAGTCTGTCTGGCAGGAGGGTTGGCAAGTTGATGTAATCGTCGGCGCCGGCAATCCACATCGAGAGTCGATCGAATCGAGTTGTTCGCACCGTCCGGCTATGACACTTCATGTGCAAGCGTCGAATATGGCTCAATTGATGACCGCGGCGGACTGTGCGATTGGAGCCGGCGGGAGCACGACCTGGGAACGCTGCTGCCTGGGGCTGCCTTCGCTGGTTAGTATACTTTCAATCGATCAGATTTCCATTGCCACTGCGGTGACGCATGCCGGAGCGCAATCACTCGTGGGCTGGGACCAAGAAGTGACGGCAGCCGATTATGCGAGAGAAATTTCCGCGCTTACGGCGGCTCGATTGAGGGCAATGTCTGTGTCCGCGGCGAAAATTTGCGATGGCTTGGGCGCGAGCCGCGTAGCGGCAAGATTGCAGTGAGGGGTGTGAAATGAACCGCTTTTCCATCGCTGGCCAAAACATAGGTGACGGGCATCCAGCATTCATTATTGCCGAAGTCGGCATCAATCATAACGGCTCGATTGATATGGCGATGAAGATGATCGGCGTTGCAAAGAAAGCGGGCGCCGACGCCGTCAAATTTCAAACCTTCAAGGCGAATGAGTTCGTTGGTACTAAGACCCAACAATTCACCTATCGTTCTCAAGGCCGGCAGGTTACGGAATCGATGCAAGCCATGTTCGAGCGCTATGAATTGCCCATCGACGCTTGGGCGCGGATCAAGGCTGAATGCGACCGGGAACGGATCATTTTCATGTCTACACCCCAGAATCGGTCTGATCTAGACCTGCTGCTCGGTGTCGGATTGCCGGCGGTGAAAATCGGTTCGGACGATTTCAACAACCTGCCGCTGATACGCAGCTACGCTCAAACCGGATTACCGCTGATCCTGTCTTGCGGAATGTCCGATTTGTCGGAAGTTCATCAGGCCCTCGATGCGGCCGGGGCGTTCGACAATTATCCGGTGGCTCTTTTGCTGTGCACATCGCAGTATCCGACCCCGCCGAGTGACGTCAATCTGCGCAAACTAAGAACTTTGCAGGGAGCGTTTCCCGGTCTGGTCACCGGCTTTTCGGACCACACCCAGGGACCCTTGGCTGCTTCGCTCGCCGTCGCAATGGGAGCGGTGATCTTCGAAAAGCATTTCACGCTCGATCAGGACCAACCGGGACCCGATCATTGGTTTTCGGAAAATCCAAGAGGGCTCGAACAGTGGGTCAATGGTATTCGTGAATCTCAGATCATGCTGGGAAGCGCAGTGGTCAAGGCGACGAAGGCGGAGTTGGCCATGCGCACGCTCGCGCGGCGAAGTCTGGTCGCGCTGCAGGCCATTTCCCGGGGCAGCGAACTCACCGTGGAGAACGTCGGCTTGCGGCGCCCCGGCAACGGCTTGCCGCCCAGCTTTTTTGACCACCTGTTGGGTAACCGTGCCGCGCGCGACATTTCGGCCGGCGATCTATTGACCCTTGGGGACATCAGCAAATGCTAGATCCAGCCGAGCTTGGGAAGAGCCTTAGCGTTCTGACGGGAATGAAGGAAAATCGCTTTCATCCGTTCGTGTGGATCGTCGGGGATCCGCAAATTGGCAAGGGGGTGTACATCGGCGGGTTCTCGGAGGTGAACGCCAAGGACGTCCGCGTCGTGATCGGGGATTTCTGCGACATTGCATCGTTCGTGAGTATCAATAGCGCGGATTCTCACAGGCTATGCATTGGATTGTCGACGGCAGTCGCGCGCGCCGACATCCTGATCGAAGATCATGTTTTCATTGGCTCGCACTCGGTCGTCAAAGGCGGTGCGCGAATCGGGCATCACTCAGTCGTCGCTGCGGGTACAATTGTAGGGCCGGGCGAGATTCCACCTTACTCGTTGGTCACCGGAAATCCGATGACCGTCAAGGCTGGCTACTACAGAGAAAGGCTGGAATCGAAATCGTGATTGCGCACAATCGCCCGACTCTGGGGAGTGCCGAAAAAGAAGCCGCATGGCGCGTCCTCGAAAGCGGCTGGGTCGCGCAAGGCCGCGAGGTCGAAGGATTCGAGGCGGACGTGTGCGCGTACCTGGGCCTCAAGGAAGGATGTGCCGTCGCGCTGTCGAGCGGCACCGCCGCATTGTTCATGGCTCTTTGGGCGCTCGGCGCAAAGGGCAAACGCGTGGCAATTCCCGTTTATTCCTGCGCGGCGCTGCGCAACGCCGTCATCATGGTTGGAGCTGAGCCCGTCGCCGTCGACGTCGAACCCGACTCTCCTAACGTTGATCTCAGCAGCTTGCCGCACAATAGCGTCGATTTGATCGTGGCAGCTCATATGTTTGGCTTTCCGTCACGATGGCCGCGCCAATTACATTCCGTGCCGATCGTAGAAGATTGCGCTCAGGCGTTCGGCGCACGTATTGACGGTACTCCGGTCGGTGTCAACGGCATCGCGGGCGTCTTTTCGTTTTACGCCACCAAGATGCTTACTTCCGGCGGTCAAGGCGGCATGTTGGTTTCTCGAGAAAGAGCGATAATCGATGCCGTGCGTGACTATAGGCAATTCGATTCGCGCCAGGATCGCATTCCGAGATTCAATCTGCAGATGACGGATCTGCAGGCCGGCATTGGCCGTGCGCAGCTCGCGCAGCTTGGTACGTTCATCGAGCGTCGCAAGGAGATTCAATTTCGATATTTGCAGGCCGGGATACCTCTCTGGCCCAACGAGCTGGCGGCGGGTCTAGAGCCGAACGGCTACCGCGCCATCGTAGAGCGTGCGGACGCGAGCGCTACGATCGATCAGTTCGAACGCGGTGGGGTCCGCGCCATTGTTCCGATTCACGATTGGGAGCTGATCGATGATGCCGAGAGATTTCCGCGAGCTGCCGCGCTGTCCAGACGCACAATTTCGCTGCCGACCTACCCCCTATTGACTTCGGCAGAAGTGCTCAAAGTCATTCAAGCGGCCTCTAGATTGATACCATCGGTAAATCGAGATCACAATGAGCATTGATACTTTGTTCGACGAATCTCACTGTCCCACATTCGACAAGCTGAGAAATTTTCCAAAATATGTGCGCCGCCAGGATATCGCGCGATTTCTATGCCGGTTCGAAATTTTCAAGCGCCAGATTGAAGTAAAAGGAAGCATCGTGGAGTGCGGCGTTCATCATGGCGGTGGGGCGATGACCTGGGCTCAGATATCGGCGACGCTGGAGCCGTACAATTATCATCGCAAGATCATCGGTTTCGATACGTTTGCCGGGTTCCCGGGCGTCGCCGCCGAGGATGGTGTGGGGAAGCATGCCAAACCGGGAGCCTTCGGGGAAGGTTACGATGTTTTTTCCGAACTTACGCTAGCGGTTCAGGAATTTGACGGTAATCGTTTCATCAGTCAGAAGCAAAAAGTGGAACTCGTGCGAGGAGATGCCAATGAGACGATCCCGCGGTACCTCTCCGACAACAAACACTTATTGGTGTCGCTGCTGTATCTGGATTTCGACATCTACCAGCCCACAGTGACGGCGCTCACGCATTTTCTGCCTCGGATTCCCAAAGGCGGCATAATTGCGTTCGATGAAGTAAACAATCCGGATTGGCCCGGGGAAACGCTGGCGTTGCTGGAAAAGCTGAACCTGCGCCAGCACAAGCTCGAATGCCTCCCGTTCGAGCCGAACATCTCCTTCATTCAACTTGACTGAAATGATTTTGACTGCTCACCAACCCGTGTACTTGCCGTGGCTCGGACTGTTTCACAAGATCGCGCTGGCCGACTTGTTCTGTTACTTCGACATCGCACAGTATCAAACCAAGGATTTCAACAATCGCAATCGGATTAAGACGCACGATGGGAATATATGGCTATCGGTACCAGTCGAATCCAAGAATCATTTCGAGAAACGGGTCGGCGAGATCAGAATTGTGCAGAGCGGGTGGCAGCGCAAGCACTTGAAATCTATACAGATTGCATACCAGAAAGCACCCTACTTTTCTCAGTATATGGCGGAGCTCGAGGCGCTGCTGATGTTGCATTCGTCGGGAACGTTGGGAGATTTGAATCTCGAAATGCTGCGATTTTTTTTGCGCTGTCTCAACATTCAGACGCCAATCGTCAAGGCCAGCGATTACAAATTCGAAGGCGCAAAATCCGATCTTGTGCTGGATATGTGTGTCAAGCTGGGCGCCAATCTGTATATTTTTGGAGCGCAGGGCCGGAACTATGCGGACAGCGACAGATTCCGCTCGTGCGGAGTCGAACCGTGCTTCCAGCAGTACAACCATCCGAATTATCGCCAGTTGTACGGCGCCTTCCTGCCCCACATGTCGGTGATTGATTTGCTATTCAACGAAGGTCCGGCCAGCCGAGAGATCATCTTGGCCGGCAATATCACGCGCGACGCCTTGATGCCTCAGGGCTGCGCAATCGCGCGCTCGGAATCGATGTGAGCTTTTCCACCGAATGGAATGACGTCTACCGAAGCGGCGCGCAGAATAGCGTGTGGCCGTGGAGCGATTTGGTGAGCTTCGTCATGCGATACGCGCGTCCGGATCGCAAACCCTATCGTGTATTGGAGCTGGGGTTTGGTGCCGGCGCAAACGTGCAATTCTTCCTGTCGATCGGCGCCTCCTACTTTGGCCTTGAGGGAAGCGCCGTGGCTGTTGACAAAGTGCGCGATCGATTCGCGGGCGCGCCCGGCATGAATCTCGCTTGCGGTGACTTCACGCAGCACATTCCTTTCGAAGGTTCATTTGACCTGGTTGTCGATAGAAGCTCTGTGACGCACAATTGCACTTCTTCCGTTCAAAAGTGCCTCGCACTGATTCATCGATCAATGCGATCGGGCGCGAAATTCATCGGAATCGACTGGTTTTCGACCGTTAATGCGGATTTCCTGAGCGGAAGGGAAGCGGGCGACTACTATTCCCGAGCGGGGTTTACGGGCGGTCAGTTCAAAGACGTTGGTGTGGTACATTTTTCCGATGAGCGTCATCTGGACAGTCTGCTTACCACATCCGGGTTTAGAATTGAACGGCTCGAGCACAAGAAGATCGAGACAAGCGTGCCGGTGGGAACCGGTGCGATGGGCTGGTGGAATTTCGTCGTGGTGAAGCCGTGACTCGGACAGTGGCCGTCATCGCCGCGCATCCTGATGACGAAGTCCTCGGATGCGGTGGCGTCATCGCTCGTCATGCGCAGCAGGGCGACAGCGTCCACGTTTTGATCGTTGCAGAGGGTGCCACTAGTCGTGGCGTAACGCGAAACAGGGAAGCAGCGCATGGTGCGCTGACGGGGCTCGCAGAGGCCGCAGATACAGCCAACGGAATTCTGGGGTCCGCCAGCGTAAAATTGCTCCAATATCCCGACAATCGCTTGGACAGCGTGGATTTGCTCGACGTGGCCAAATCAATTGAGGCGTTTATCGGGCAATTCGATCCGGAGACGGTATACACTCATTTCAGCGGAGATCTGAACCGCGATCATCAGATTGTCAGCGAGGCGACGCAGATCGCATGCAGGCCTCTCCCCAACTCTCGAATACGTGAATTGCTGATGTTTGAGGTCGCGTCTAGCACGGGTTGGCGGGCGGGAGCAGCAGCGGCGTTTTGTCCTAATTATTTCTATGACATTTCAACGACCCTCGAACTGAAGCTTCGCGCCCTATCTGCGTATTCGGCGGAAATGCGGCCGTGGCCGCACGCGCGATCCGTTGAGGCAATTGATGCCCTCGCAAAATGGAGAGGCTCGTCGGTTGGGCTGGCCGCCGCAGAAGCGTTCGTTTTGGAGCGGCGTATCGTTCGCTGACGGAAATATTTGATTACTAACATGAATTCGCTCCACTTCGTGACGGTCGGAATGTCTCCATCGATCGTCAAGAATCTTTGGGATCGAATCGGCGCGAAGGGTCGATTCAATATTTCGCATATCGCGCATCCGAGTTTCGAGCTTGCGGAATGGTCCAAGTGGGCGAGCGACAGCCCGGTGAAATTCTTCGACGGGGAATTGTTGGAAGAAATGCCCCCGGCCGATCGGGAACTTCTGGCTTCGCTGGAAGGGGAGGGACTGCCAACCGTTCACAACATGATCATGAGCGATCGCTACGTCTGCAAGCTACCGTATGAGCTGGCTCTTCGTTACGCGACGTTCTTGACAGGCCGCCTCGTTGCACTATATCGCGAACTCAGCCCATCGGCCATTATTGGTGGATTCGATTCGTTGCACGGCAGCTTGGGATTTGCGGTGGCCAAGCGTGAAAGTATTCCGTGGTTTGCCTTGTGTTTCAGTCCATTGCCGCGAGGAGAAGTCGCAGTCTGCACGGGGCTCACGCCGTCATCGATGATCACTTTTGAACCCGACCGAGCTGACTCGCTGCACGAGCGTGCAGACCGAATTCTGCAGGATTTCGAGAATCGAAGGCTTGAAGCGGCAGCCCACATCCCGCCCGCATTGTTATCCGTGTCGTTTATTCTGAAGCAAATTCCCACCCAACTCGGAGCAATCCGAAAGGTCATTCAAAGACGCGGGCGCAGACGTTTTCTACAATTCACAAACAGCAAGAACAGCTATTCGCTGACTGGCCTGATTCACGAGGCCGTTCGGTTGCGAAAGAATTTGTTGCAGTTACCCGACGAGATCTTGTGGAAGTGCCCGGACGATCGGGCGTACGCCTTCTTCGGAATGCACATGCAGCCGGAATCGTCCATCGATGTCTGGGCGCATTTTTTTAGCAATCAGGTGCGCGTAATTGAGCTGATGTCGAGGTCCCTTCCGCCGACACATTCGCTCTACGTCAAGCTTCACAAAAGCGATGCTCCGAACTATTCGAGAGAGGCCCTGAAGGAAATAGCCCGGTTTCCGGGAGTTCGACTTGTTGCTCCCGGTGCAGATACATATGTTTTTATTAAGAATGCCGAGCTGATCTTTTCGATTCAGGGCACCATCGGTTTGGAGGGAGCGCTGCTCCGCAAGCCGGTGATCATGTTTGGTGAGTCGCCTGTGAAGCATTTTCCAGGCGTGTCCACGTTCGGAAGGATGATAGATCTGCCACGATTGGTGCGAGATAAGTTGCGTCAATCCCCCCCGGACCGGACCAGCACCCTCAAGGCGTTCGCGAAATATCTGGCCCCATTTTATCCCGGATCTTGCAACGATTGGACACAGCGTCCGACGGATCAGGAAATAGAAGGATATGTGGGTGTCCTAAATATATTGGAAACGTACATTAGCGCGGGCGCGGAGTTGTCGCCCTAGCCTAAACGGCGCGGAAAGCTCCTTGTGAAACCCACAATCCTCAAACGTCTGCTTCTCACCGTCTATCTTAGGGCTCTGCCCGTCTTTCGGCGAGTTCGCTTTTTCGTGAGATTTCGTGGGTCACCGATCCGAATCGATCCCACTAGTTGGATCTCGACCCGTTGTATCATCAAGGTGCAGGGCGGGGGCTCTATTACCATTGGGCGCAATTGTGTCGTGCATGACTTCGCGATGATTCTTACTTACGGCGGCGAAATCCACATCGGCGATAACTGCAGCCTCAACCCATTTTCCATCATTTATGGGCATGGCGGAGTCCGGATTGGCAACGGGGTCAGAATTGCGGCTCATACGGTAATCGTTCCCGCCAACCATGAACCTGCCAGCGAGGGTCGTCCGCTGAATCAGTCCGGTGTCACCGCGGTAGGCATAGAGATCGGCGATCACGTGTGGCTGGGAGCCGGGGTGCGGATCTTGGACGGTGTGCAAATTGGCAAGAATGCCGTCGTCGGTGCAGGAAGCGTGGTGACAAAGGCCGTCGCGGAAAATTCGACTGTTGTAGGGACTCCCGCCCGACTGATCAAGCAACGTTAGAGTCGGATACCGGAAAAACCGTGTCGAATTCTACAATGGAGACAGTACGGAGCGTAGACATTCGGTCACGCATAAATCGGGTCATCGGATCATTGTACTCCACCATCGTGGCGGGGCTCGCGACCATTGCTTTGACGACTAATGCCTATGCTGAAGCTAGTCATCCCGTGCGGCTCACATTGATTCTATTGTTATTGATCGGTTCGCATCTAATCATGGTTCCCAGACTTTGGTTTGGACGTGAGCTGAAAATATATCTCGCCTTCCTCGGCTACATGTACCTTTCGTTGCTCTGGACCACGAATGTCCCGCTTGCGATGGACACGTTGACGCTGGCGACAAATTTTGAGTTGATCCTGATGCTGTTCGGCGCGTTGGTCGTGTACCACAATCGTCGGGCGGTGTTTACCGGGATGTTCGCGGGATTTGTGATCGCGGCCGCGATGTATACGCTGACTCAGCACTTTCCGTTCACTTACCCGGTAGGATTTTCATATAACTCGATTGCGGGCATGTATCTATTCGGGCTATTTGCAACGATCATGTTCGGGTGGTTCACTCGCCGAGTTGTAATTCCGATCGGGACCAGTCTTGTCTTGCTCTTGCTGGTCGCCGCAACCACGTCGATCAAAACGAACCTGGGAATCGCGTTGGGCTCGGGCGCAGCAGGGCTGCTTTATTTTCGCCACTTCGTTCGAGCAATGCGCAAGACTCTGCTTCTATTTATTGTCCTCGGCGTGGCTATTGTCGTCGCGATTAGGTCCAACGATGCGGTGGTGGAGCGAATTGACGCTGGTGTCGATCGAGTGAACAATGGTATCCAAGTCTTGGCTAACCGGGAGGATGATTCGAACGGCACCGCGACGTTTGATCTTCGAAGACAATGGAAGGACCAAGGCTTGAAGGGCTGGCGGCAAAATCCGATCCTCGGATATGGCGTTGAAGGATTTCGAGCGGACGTCGGCATAACATCGCATTCAACCCCCATCGATTTGCTGTACAACTCTGGTTTGATCGGTTTCGTGCTTTTTTACGCCGCTTTGCTATCGATAGGTTGGCGACTGTATCGCGCGATGGAGTACTCCGCTGCGGGGCTGCGGGCGTTCTTGACGGGGCTATTGATCTGTTATCTGTTTATCACGCTCTCCGGGACTATGTACTACGATGCATTTCTCGCGGTGTTCGTGGGAACGAGCGCGGCTATTCTCAGCTCGCGGCGGCCGGAAGGGCGCTCGGGCGGCGAAGATTATTTTTGATGCCGGGAGGAAAGACACATCTCGCCGAGCGCCGCACGCCGCGACTCGTACTGGTTATTGGGAGTTTGGGTTGCGGCGGCGCGGAACGCGCGCTAATCGATATGGCGAATCATTGGAAGCGATTGGATTGGGACGTCACGCTTGCAACCTGGAGCGGTTCCGAGATCCAGGATTTCTACGAGATCGATCCGCGAATCGACCGAGTCATGTTGACTGCGCATCCGGCACCCGCGAGGGTATCGAGATTCGAGGCATTGCGATCCATCATAATCCGTATACTGAAGTTGCGCCGGCTAGTTGCACAGAGAGAGCCGGATGCCGTACTGAGCTTCATCGATGTTTCAAATGTGCTCACAATTTTAGCGAGCGCCGCATTGCGAGTTCGAGTGGTGGTTTCTGAACGGACCAATCCCAGCCAGAACGAAACGATCTCGCAATTTTGGAGATTGTTGAGACGGTTGACCTACCGCTGGGCGGGGGCGGTGGTTGCGCAAACGAATGATGCTGCGGGATGGCTAGACAACCAATGCGGGGTGCGCTCCCTTGTGATTCCCAACGCGATCCGGCGAATGCCTGAAATCGATGCCGTCCGCGGGCCGTTGATTCTTGCAATTGGGCGCCTGACGCGAGAAAAAGGCATTGATACGCTATTACGCGCTTTCGCACAGATTAGCGATAGATTTCGCGAGTGGCGCCTGGTGATTGCCGGCGATGGGCCGGAGCGTTCGACCCTGATCTCGTTATGCGAAGAACTGGAATTGAATGAACGAGTGGATTTTGCCGGTGAGATTCGCGATGTGGAGACGTGGCTCGCCCGGGCCGGCCTGGTCGTACATGCGTCGAGGCGAGAAGGATTCCCAAATGCAGTTTTGGAAGCCATGGCGATGGGCGCACCGGTAATTTGCACCAATTGCCGATCGGGCCCTTCGGATATCATTGAAGATCGGGTAAATGGCCGGCTGATTGCAGTTGACGACGTAAACGCGTTGGCCGGTGCGATGACGGAGCTCATGGAGAACCCGCGATTTCGGCTTAGGCTCGCCGCCGAAGCGCTGAAAGTAAGGGATTCCTATGAACAAGATAAGATCATGGATCGCTGGAGCGCCGTGCTGCTAGGGCAGCATACGACATCTCAGCGAGCATTCGATTAGACGTATGCCATTTGACGAGGTTTTTATGAGAATCGGCGCATTACCGAACGGTATTCTGTCGTTGTTCGGGCTTAAAATCGCCAGGAAGTCGGATTTGAATCGGCCATTTCCAGTCGAAATTTCGGATGCTGATAAGTCAATCTTCCGATACGTTCGATCCAACCGACTCTCTACTTCTACCGATGAGCGGCTGTATGCGACCATAATGGCGTGCAGGCACGTGGTGGAGCGTGGCATTGACGGCGACTTCGTCGAATGCGGTGTCTGGCGGGGTGGAAACTCGGTGCTTGCGGCCGGCGTATTCAAGGCGATGAATGCAGGCAGATCAGCATGGCTGTTCGATACATTCGCAGGAATGACGGCACCGACCGAGGCGGATGTCAATTTTCGCGGCGAAATTGCGGAAAGCAAATTCAAGGTAAATCAGCGCGCCGGACACAATGATTGGTGTTATGCGCCGATAGAACAGGTTACGGCCAATTTCCAAAAGGCAGGATTGCTGTCTGATCGAATAAAATTCATCAAGGGCGACGTAGCTAGAACGCTGGCGGTGTCCGGCAATCTGCCGGAAAAAATATCCGTTTTGAGATTGGATACCGATTGGTATGAATCGACCAAGACGGAATTGGAAGTCTTATATCCGCGTCTCAATACGGGCGGGATATTGATCATCGACGACTACGGCCACTGGGGTGGCGCAAGAAAGGCTGTCGACGAGTACTTTGCGGCAAATGCGCGGCCGTTCTTCCAGTACATCGATCATACTGGCAGGATCGCGGTCAAGCCGCAAAGCTGAATTGATGGCCGCGAGCTACTTGATTCGCCTGGATGATGCCTGCTCCGAAATGGATAGTGTTCGATGGCAGAATGTCGAAAATGTGCTCGATGAATTCAAGATAAAACCCATTGTTGCGGTGGTTCCCGACAATCAGGATAGCAGTCTCAAGCGTCAGTCCGCTGATCCCGGTTTTTGGGGCAAGGTTCGGCGCTGGCAGTCCAAAGGCTGGACTATTGCGATGCATGGACATACGCACGTCATGCATGCAACAAATGAAAAGCTTCTTGTTCCATACTACAAACGTAGCGAGTTCGTTGGTCTTACCCTCGAACAACAGAAGGCGAAGCTTCGAACCGCCTGGAGTTTATTTCTGTCAGAGGGAATCCAGCCGCGGATTTGGGTGGCTCCCGCGCACAGCTTCAATGACTTGACGCTGAACGCACTGCGCGAGGAGACATCGATTCGAATCGTAAGCGACGGGATTGCGTGGAATACATTCTACGAATATGGGTTTCATTGGATTCCTCAGCAATTGTGGAAATTTACTTCGCATAATTCGGGTCTGTGGACCGTCTGCCTGCATCCAAATCAGATGGATGGAAGCTTGATAGCAAAATTGCACAGAGACATCCGCGAAGAGTTTTTGCGCCGTCTCATATCCGTTGATGACGTTGCGTTATCAAGCGGCGGAAAGTCCCTATTGGGGCGTCTTTACCACCTCTATTTTTGGGCTCGGTGGAGACGATTGAATCCGTCTTATCGGTAGGTATTTATGCTGCAAAACGGGGTTCTTCGGTGGAGATTGAATCGCTTGATCAGCAAGGGGTTGCAGATCTCCGGCGATTGTCGGTTGATTGGCCTGCCAAATTTTGGGTCAGAGCCTTACCTGATCAGCATCGGAAAGCATGTTACGATTTCTTCCCGCGTGAGTTTTGTGAATCATGATGGTGGCACCTGGATTTTTCGGGGCCAGCCGCGGTTCGTAAACGTGATCAAGTTTGGGCGAATCGTGATCTGCGACAACTGCTTCATTGGGGCCGGCACGACGATCATGCCCGGCGTGACAATCGGCCCCAATTCCGTCGTGGCGGCAGCGTCGGTCGTCACAAAGAGCGTGCCGCCCAATAGCGTGGCGGGCGGCGTGCCGGCGCGCGTGTTGATGGATGTCGAGGAATATGCGGAAAAGTGTCTTGCTCAAAATCCGGCTTACGATGTGGAGGCCTATCGCAAGGACAAAGTTTCAGAGCTATTGCGCTTGTTTCCACGGCCCTGGTAGCCAATAGGTCCATTTGAATTGAAGCTGCTTTTCGTAATCGATCATCTGGGATTGGGAGGCGCACAGCGTCAAATGGTGGAACTGGCCTGCGGGCTGAAGGAGCTCGGGCATCGCGTCGAGTTTTTTGTATATTTTCCGGAATATGATTTCTTCACGGACCGGGTTACGGCTGCCGGAATAAAGATCCACCAGTTTCGCAAGGGCCGCGGATTTTCATTTGTTGTGATATGGAAGCTGATTGCATTGATGCGAGGACACGATTTCGATTTGGTCCTTGCCTATCTGAACAGCCCGAATATCTACGCCGAACTCGCCCGGCTCGTCGCAAGAAGACCAATGCTGGTTGTTTCGGAGCGATGCAGCCATCACGACGATCGTTCGCGGGTCGCCGCCTTGTTTCGGCGAGCTCTTCATCAACTGGCGGATTCGCTGGTTTCCAACAGTCAAACACATGCATCGTGGTTGCGGACCAAATGGCGGTTGTCGCGCAAAGTAACCGCCATCTGCAATGGTTTTGATCTCGATTCGTTTCGCCCCGGAAGGCGAAGTCTCCCGCCCCAGGAGGAAATTCGGCTGCTGGCGGTCGGTCGAATTTGCCCGCAGAAGAATTTGATCAACTTAATCGAGGGTTTGCACATCTTCCAAACACGGAACAGCTACGCGCCAAGGGTCAGCTGGGTGGGAAAGCGCGACGTGGGCGCCGACGGGAAGCGGTACGGCGAGATGGTCTTGAATACTTTGGACAGATATCCGGAGATTAGAAAGCGCTGGCACTGGCTTGGTGAGCAGCGCGATATTGGGTCGATATTGAATGAGCACGACGCATTGATTCACCCGTCCCACTACGAGGGACTGCCGAACGCAGTGTGCGAGGCGCTCGCCTCAGGGATGCCTGTTCTGGTTTCGGATGTGTGCGATCATTCCCTGCTCGTCGAAGATGGGAAGCGGGGATTTCTATTCAATCCTGAGAGCCCCGAGAGCATCGCCGCTGCGCTGCAGAAGCTGGCGGATTTGAGGGCAGGCGAGTGGGCCGCATTTTCGGTGGACGCCCGGACGTTTGCGGTCAATCATCTGGGTCTTGGTCAGATGGTTCGGGCGTACGAGACTTTGTTTTTCGGTTTGGTGAATCGGCGGTGATCAAACGATTGCGGTGCCTTTTCGAGCGCGCGTGGCTTAGAACGATACGCCGCGTTTTCCGATTCGACGAATGGCATGCAAATGCGCCGTACGCTTGCCGGCCCTACAAAAAAAGTGTCGTCGACTTGGCCAACTCCTTGCGTCCCAATACGGTCGTGGAGGTTGGCTGCGGGTTGGGTGAGATATTGAGCCGTATAAATGCGCAAAATCGTTATGGTTTGGATTCGGATGCACGAGTTATTCGCGCCGCTCGATTCATGCATCCGCGCGGTATCGTCTGGATCGCCGGCGCTGCCGACACCCTTCAACAGCGAATGGGACCGGTCGCCTTCATCGACTGCTTGATTATGGTCAACTGGATCCACAATCTTAGCTCGGAAGAATTGGCTTCTACACTTGTGCCGCTTTTGCCGAAGATTCGATTTCTGATCGTGGATGCTGTGGATCAGAATGCGCCCGCCTCGTACCGGGTGAAACATGACTTCGCGTTTCTAACCGGTCAGGCGACTCGACTCACCGCCGTAAGAGTCCCTAACGAGCCGAGAAGCTTCCTTTTGTTCCGGACGTCGGGTTGAGTCATCAGAGGATGAAGGCTGAATAAAATGAATACACGTAGAAATGTCATTTCAGGAGCGCTCGCATTCGCTGGCGTCGGCGGTGTTGGGTACGGCACAAAAGGCGCGGCCGCTGCCACCGGCGCGAGGTATCCTATTACTGAAGTAGAAGCATACGGTAAGCTCATGCCTACCAACGATGGATTTCCGCCTGGAGACGTTCGGCGATTCGGAATAATCGCCAACGATCCAGCCGCCGCCACGTCGAATACGAAGGCGTTCAGAGCCTTGGTGTCGCCCGAGGGAACATTCACCGGAGTCATTTGGTTCCCTAACGTGTCCGGGACCGACGTCTATCATTTCGACGGAATCATTGTTTTTCACGACAACGTGCGCATCGACCTTTTGGGTTCAAAACTTCGTTTTCATAAAGTAAGCGAAGCCGCCGACCGTGCTTCGGGATTTCTTTTCGCGTTAAGGGATTTTCAGCTTGAGAATGGACTCATCGTTATTGACTATGAGATGGCAAGTGGCGTCGGTAGCGCGGGATCAGCGATCCATATCGGCAACCGTGGAGCGGATAGCGTCCACGCGCCGCCAATTTACGATAGCGAGTTGTCTGTACCGATGGGCAACATCGTCTTGCGAAATCTGCGGATCAGCTCCAATGTACCCAAGGGCAATGCGATCGAAATGACGGGTGGGCTGACGGGCGTCACGATCGAGAACGTGTGGATCGAGGGTGAGGGGCGGCTGAACGGCGGGATTTACTATGAATTTGGGTGGGCGACTCGAGGAACTACCAATCTCCGGGAAACGTCGCACGCTCACAACCTGCGATTGATCAACATTACGATATCAAACTTGAATCGCGCGGCAGGGTCGGCGATTACGTTGGCGGGTGCATACAACAGCGTCGTGGATGGCCTATACGTCAATGGTGCAGCGGCTGCTTTCACCGGGACGTCTGGTGAGTCGCTGAATTATCGACCTTGGAGAGGAGTCGATCAAGTTGGCGCGAAGCGAACCATCGTTTTGCGTAATGTCATCGCAGTCGGCGTAACAGCAACCGCGATCTGGTTCACGGGTGCTCAAAAATCGGCGAATGGTTATCTTGCTGGTAGGGGGTTGGCGGCCACCGACCAAACTGACTTAGACGACTACTCTATGGACGGCTTCGCGATTGAAGGCAGCAGCAACGGCTGGGGCATCATGATATCGGCAAATAAGGTTGATATCCGCAACGGTCGAATCACTGGTTTTCAGCGCGGCATCGTTCAGAGCGACGATTGCACACGAATTATCATAGATAGCGTTGATGTGATCGGTTGCGACCGGACCGCCATACAGCTACACATGGGCGGCACAATCTGGATGCCGCCTCGCGAAAAGACGGGGGAAGTACGCAATTGCTTCATTTCTGGCAATAGCAAGGAGGCTGTTGGAGTAAGCCCCGGGATCGATTTGGATATGTGTGCGGGCTTCCTCATTCAAAATAATCGAATTGGTTATGAACAGATGCACGATGGTCGGGATGAGGCGACGCAAGGCAATGCTATTCAGCTCGGCTCGCACTGCAGCCGCGTATTGTGTATTGGCAACTATGTAGGGGGGATGAGCTCAGGGTCAGTCGCGTACTACGCTGCGTCCAATTCCGATGCGCGTGGCAATACGATCCAGTTACCCGGTGGGATTATAACTACGCATGGCTCCTGGGACGGCGTGACGGCTAAGAGACAGGTCGTTGCATTTGCGCCGAGTATCACGATCAATGCTACGGGCAGCGAGCTATATGAGATTGAAGCGAACCGTGGCGACGATTTTGCGGTCAATACTCCTAGCAGTCCGGTGAACAGCAAGGTGCTCTGTATTACCGTACGCAATTCTTCAAATGGGGCCTTGGGCCATGTTACCTGGGATCCGGTTTTTAAAATGTCGCCATGGACTAGTCCGGCGAGCGGGCACAATAGATCGATCACGTTTCGTTACGACGGCTCGCATTGGCTGCAAATTTCTCAAACCGGCGTGGATGTTCCGAATTGACACGATACATGGAATCCAAATCAAATAACTTCGATCTAATTCGTCTTGTGGCCGCATCGCAGGTCGCTATCCTTCATCGGTTTAGTCCTGGTTATCTTTGCCGCGGCGTTCTCGTATCCGACGTTGAGCGACCAAATCTTGAGAAGAAACGATATTTCTTACGGTGTGTATATTTATCATATGCCAGTCATCAATGTCTTATTGGCAACCGGTTCAGGCGGATCGATAGAAGGGTTTTGGGTGGCGATGTCCGCCACCTGTATCTTGGCGCTCGGTTCATGGATCTTGGTTGAGAAGCCCGCACTCGAATTCAAAAGGCATCCCTTGTATCGACACTCGGCTTCAATTGGGTAGTCCCTGTACCGGTCAAGGGCCTTCTGGAGGCCCGGTTGCAGCTTATGAACTCGATTATGTGGCAATTTCGTCGTTTGCCGCATAATGCTCGCGCTGAGCGGAGCTGTTACTGCCCTGCGGTGTCAGACTGCACTTGGTCAGGAGACTTGACGAAGAGCGCCTCGCAGGGTTCAATCAAACAGCAAGTCTTTCCGCTTATCCCAGATAGTTTTCTGTCCGAACTACCGCTGTCATCATCTTCGAATTGCGAACACGATCCATGAACGCCTCAACTTCAGAAAATTTTACGCGCACAGGATATCTGATCGGCGGGGGTATAGGTCACATCGTGAATCGAATTAAGGAGAGGTTTATCACTCTTCTCCAGATGACCTTTGCCCCCGAGGCCGATTTAACCGATCCTGCCGAGCTCAACAAATTTCTCATAGGCACATACGACCGCAACAAACCTGCCTTAATGCAGGTATATTCAGTTCTTGATCGCACCCCAGAATTATACGGTGCGGCGTTCGATCCGGTTATAATTGATGCGCTACGGCTCGTAGGGATTCAGAATCCGATTGTCTCAAGCTATCCGACGTGGCGATTGGATGTCGTAAACAATGATCAAAAAAGATGGTTTCCATATCACCAGGACAGTTATCACGAGAGGTTCTCAAGCACGAGCGTAACTGTTTGGTTTCCCCTTCATGACGTAGCGGTTGACAAGCCTGGCAGCACTTTGGGCGTACTACCGGGCGCACACAAATTCGGCGTATTGCAATTGGGAAAAGGCAAGTTCGATATTATCGATGAGCGAATAAAGGGCTTCGCGACGCACTGGCTGGAACTTCAGTGCGGGCAGTTCGTCCTTTTTAGCAATTACCTCCCACACAAAAGTGGGGTGATTAAGGATCCACAGGGTGCGCGGCTTTCTGTTCAATTGCGATACGATGACCTTCTTGACCCCCAGTATAAGTCAAGAGGTTGGCCTGCCAATTTTCGCATTGCGGATGCAATTGACGATGATCGCTATGGAGCCGACTCCCCAATAGGCTGACAAGGGCCGCAGATTACTCCCCGAATATAGCCCACGCGCCCCAAGGCTGGTATGGAAGCCGCCGCAAGGCGATATTGTTTAGTCCTAGAATTTCCTGCACAGCGACTGTCTCTCCGGGAAACGGCGCGCAGTTGATTTCGTCAAAAACTAGTACGGATCCTTTTGTTAGTCTCGGAATAATCAATTCCAATACGTCTCGAGTAGGTTTGTAGATATCCATGTCAAAGATAGCAAGCGATACCACCCCATGGGGGTTCTGCTCGAGCCAGACTGGAAAGGTTTGAGAAACATCACCTTTGACAAGTTCAAACTTCCGTATGTGCGGAAGAGGAGAGAAGCTTTCATGCAGTTCCAGGAGTTCATTCAGAAGTATTTCATAGCCAACAGATGTGGCGTAGTCCCCCACCGTCACCATTGATCCGTCCTCTGGATGGACGCTTGGAAAGCCCTCAAAGGTGTCAAAACTGAAAATTTTACGAGTATGATTAAAGGGCTCATAAAGGCCTCGAAGATTTATTAAAAGCGAGGTCGTCGCCCCCCAAAGAACCCCAAATTCGCAAATCACCCCAGGTATGTTAAGCGCTTTCTCATATATATGGTTGTAGTAGAGAATTCGCGACAGTGATTGCCGCTTAAGGAACGCCAAACTGTGCACGTTCCACTGTGAGCCTAATTTTGGCAGAAGATCCGAAGCGAGCTTTAGGAGACTGGAGTCCCGCACTTCTTCGTCCAAGGAACGCAAAGTAAACTCGCCAGCTACTTTCTTGAACTGGCCCTCCGAAGGCTTATCTGACGGCATTACAATACTGTCCCAGTCCACTATATCGATATTAATTAAACGTCGAACTAACCTTGGCTAATCGGTCCGATTGAATATGCAGAAGTATGCGGCAGAAATTTAACTTGGGCAAAGATTCCAGTAATTGTTTTCAAACTTTGGATTTGACCAGATCTAGCGTTAATGCTAGGAAAGTCGAATGTCGATAGATCAAGTCGGTGCTCATCGACACGCGCTTCGCCACCCCGCTGGTCCGCGGCCTCTCGGTTTTTCAGGCCGGCAAGCCCATCGGGCAAGAACGCCTCGCGTCACGACGACAGCATCGGCGCATTGACTCCAAGTTGTCGAGACAAAGAATCCAAATCCTCACCCTTCAACAATCGAACCACGGCTTCCATCTTCTTCCATACGGACCAGCGACCCTTTCTTTCCCGAGATCCCAGAATTCTTGCTTCGCATCGAACACACCTCCGGCCATTACTTTGGTCCAAATGTGTGTCCACGGAATCTCTATACCGGGGGAGGCCAACCATAAGGGATTGGGCGCCCGGGCATCACGGGGCGTTCTTGCTGTGTATAATTCCAGGTCTCAGCCGATTTCTTCTTTCGAAAGGAATCCGACGTCACAAGAGAGTAAATACCGTCCAATGTGCGGCATCTGCGGTCTATACGGTCTTCAATCCTTCGATGATCTTGACCGCACCGTCCGGCGAATGACGCGGACCCTGGCTCAGCGCGGTCCGGATGGCGAGGGAACATTCGTCGGCGAAGGGGTTGCACTCGGACATCGGCGATTGAGCATTATCGACCTGTCGAGCACTGGGGCGCAGCCTATGACTCTTGGCGCAGCGACGGTTGTGTACAACGGAGAGTCCTACAATTTTTTGCAATTGCGGAGTGAGCTGGAAGATCTGGGGCATGCGTTTCTAGGTCACTCGGATACGGAGGTGCTTCTTCATGCTTACCAGGCCTGGGGACTCGCCGGACTGGAACGCCTGGAGGGGATATTCGCATTTGCTCTATGGGACTCGACTCGCCGCCGGTTGATCTTGATGCGCGATCGGCTCGGCATCAAGCCCCTCTTCTACGCCTGGCAGGGCGGACGACTGGCCTTCGGTTCGGAGATCAAGGCAGTTCTCGCGAGCGGCGGAGTCGACCGGGATTTGGATGATCAGGCCCTGATGGAATTCCTGTGGTACGGCAATGCGTTCGAGGAGCGAACTATTTATCGCGGCGTACGGGCGCTACAGCCGGGTTTCCGTCTGGTCATCGAAGATGGGCAAGCACGATTGGCATCCTGGTGGCACGTCGAGGCATGGCTCGGCCGCGCGCAACCGGAGGCGAATCGTCACGACGTGACGATCGCGGTGCGGGAGGCTGTCGACACCGCAGTTGCCCGGCAACTCGTGAGTGACGTACCGGTCGGGCTTTTCTTGAGCGGCGGCGTGGATTCATCGAGCATTGCGGCGTCGGCCGCGGTTGCGAGCGGGCGCCGTCTGGCCAGCTTTTCGGTGGCTTTCGACTACGACAGGGGAGTGAATGAGCTGCCGAAGGCTCGACGGGTCGCGCAGGCACTGGGGCTCGATCACCATGAATTGCGGATACGCGGCGATGCGCTGGAAGAGGTCATATCGGCGCTAGTGCAAGTCCATGATGAGCCATTTGCCGATGCGGCCAACATTCCCCTTTACTTGCTCGCTCGGGAGCTGCGCGGAACAATCAAGGTAGTTCTGCAGGGCGATGGGGGAGATGAAATGTTCGCCGGCTATAGGCGCTACTCGATTTTGCGCGCAGCCGCGTTTTGGCGCATGTGGCCTCATGGGCTTGAACCCATGTTCCGTAGCCTGTTCAGAGGCCTAGGCGCGCGAATTACCCGGATCGGCGCCGCGGCGGGAAATGTGGACCCCGCTTTGCGCATGGCGCTGCTCCTGACCGTCGAGACGTTGCGCGATCCTCCGACCGCGATGTTCAGGGACGCGGCGCGGCAGCGGCTGGTGCTCACCATGCTGGAAGACGTGCTGGCGGC
>Ga0137407_10000456_pt1 | contig 27863 bp, 29 predicted proteins | sample CZOMad2_2_16fung_FD_108410 | JGI IMG/M metagenome (GOLD analysis project Ga0137407, IMG submission 108410) | Vadose zone soil fungal communities from Angelo Coast Range Reserve, California, USA - CZOMad2_2_16fungal (Illumina Assembly) | ecosystem: Environmental > Terrestrial > Soil > Vadose... | reverse complement strand
GCGCGTGAGGAAGATCGTCTTCGCGTACTTCATCGTGTCGGCCGCGTTGTAGCGCTCCTCGGGATTCGCCGCGTTGTAGCAGAGAAAGTCCACCGCCTGCCGGCCTTCGAGGTCGACGATCCGCAGCGTCTGCCCGCGCGTCAGCACCCGCGCCCAGGGTTCGCCGGCCGCGACCACCCGATCCTCGACCACGCGGCCCACGGCACTCCCCGCGGTTCCCGAGCCCATGGCCGGTGAGTATAGCGGACTCCGAAGCCCTCGGCGCGGTCGCAGGCCCTCGAGTGCCGGCGCAGCCGAGATACCGGAAGTGGTACTGTTTCTCACTTGCGGTGACACCAACCAACTCTCGTCGAGGTGGACGGCATGACGGACATTCTGGTGCAGCACGATGGGCCGATCGCGACGGTCGTCATCAACCGGCCGGCGATGCGCAACGCGATCAGCCTGGCGATGTGGACCGAGCTCACACGCGTGACCGAGGAGCTGGGGAAGACCGACTCGGTCCGCGCGATCGTCTATCGCGGCGCGGGCACCGTGGCGTTCGCCTCGGGCGCCGACATCTCGGAGTTCAAGGAGCAGCGTAAGGACGCGGCGAGCGCCCAGCACTACAACGAGCAGACCGGCGCGGCCTACACCACGATTCGCGAGTGCCCCAAGCCGACCGTCGCGATGATCTTCGGCTTCTGCATGGGCGGAGCGATGGCGGTGGCGATGGCGTGCGACATGCGCTTCGCCGCCGAGGGCTCGAAGTTCGGCATTCCGGCCGCGCGCCTGAGCATCATCTATGGAGCAGACTCGGTCGGCCAGCTCGTCGACCTGGTCGGCCCGGCGTACGCGAAGGACATCCTGTACTCCGCGCGGACGGTCGACGATCGGGAAGCGCTCGCGATGGGCTTCATCCAGCGTCTCGTGCCCCCGGCGGAGCTCGAGGCCTACACGTACGACTATCTCCGGAAGGTCGCCGACAACGCGCCGCTCTCGGTGCGCGGCGCCAAGGCGACGATCGAGTCGTACCTGTTCGGTCTCACCGAAGAGCGCCGCAAGAAGCTCCGGGACCTGGCGATCGTGGCCACCGAGAGCGAGGACTACAAGGAGGGGACGCGCGCCTTCCTCGAGAAGCGCGCGGCGAGATTCCTGGGGCGCTAGCGCTCTCCGGGCCGTGCGCTTCGAGTTCCTCACGTCCACGCCGCTCTCAGCGACCGAGGGCAGCGGGACGTTCGTCGCTATCGACGGGCTCGTCCGCGGCCTCGGCAGCCTCGGCCACACGGTCGCCGTTCGATCGCTCGGCACGCGCACCGGCTTTCACACGCTCGACCGCTGGCTCTACAATGCCGGGGTCGCGTTGGCCCCGCCCTCCGCCGACGTCACCGTCGGCGTGGATCTCGACGGGTTTCTGTGGGCGCGCCGGCGCCGCGGTCCCTTCGTCGTGATGCTGAAGGGGATTATCGCGGACGAGCTTCGGAACGAGCGCGGCTGGGTCCGAACCTTGCTCAGCGTGCAGGCGCGCTGGGAGCGGTCCAACACCGCGCGCGCCGATCGGGTGTTCGTGCCGAGCCAGTATTCGGCCTCGGTCGCCCACGACGTGTACGACATCCCGCGCTCGAAGCTCGTGGTCGTCCCGGAGCCGATCGACCTCGTCGACTGGCGGCGCCGCTTCACCGAAGCGGCGGGCGCGCGGGCGGCTCGCCCGACGGTCTTGTCGGTCGCGCGCATGTACCCGCGCAAGCGTCTGGGCGATCTCTTGCGCGCCGCCGCCGTCCTGCGCCAACGAATCCCGGACGCTCAGGTGCGCATCGTAGGTGAGGGTCCGGAGTCGGCGCGCCTGCGGGCGCTGCATCGCGAGCTTCAGCTGGGCGACGCGGCGATCCTGCTCGGCGAGGTGACGCGCCGGACGCTCGCGGTAGAATATGTAGGCGCGCACTGCTTCTGCCTTCCGACTGTCCAGGAAGGGTTCGGCCTGGTGTTCGCCGAGGCGATGGCGGCCGGGCTGCCCGTGGTCGCGTGCCGCGCGGCGGCGGTACCCGAGATCGTCGAGGACAGGCGGACCGGTATTCTGGTCACTCCGCGGAGCCCGGATGAGCTGGCGACCGCGCTGGAGACGCTGTTGACGAACAAGAAGCTCAGTGAAGAGTTCGGAAGGGCCGCGAGCCAGCGGGTCGAGGCGTTCGGCCTCGAGTCGGTGGCGCGCCGCTTCCTCGAGGCGTTGCCATGACGGACCACCTACGTGCCGCGAGCACCCGGCGCTTCACGTTCTCGGCCGGTCACCATTACTGGGTCGAGAGCTGGTCTCGCGAGGAGAACGAGCGGTTCTTCGGGCGGCTCACGGTGCCGCACGGGCACAACTACACGCTCGACGTCACGGTGCGCGGTCCCATCGACCCGCAGACGGGCATGGTCATCGATCTGACCGAGCTGAAGCGGATCGTGGGCGAGACCGTGGTGGAGCGCTTCGACCATGCGGACCTGAACGCCGACGCGTTGTTTCGCGGCCGCGTCCCCACGACCGAGAACCTGGCGATCACCGTGTGGGATCTCCTGGCGCCGAAGCTCGGCGCGGACCGGCTGTGGCAGGTCCGCGTGTGGGAGGATCCGAGCTTGTTCGTCGACTATCGAGGGCCCGATGCTTGAGCTGACGCGCGTCTATCACTTCAGCGCGGGCCATCGTCTGGCCGATCCGGCCCTCTCGGACGAGGCGAACGAGGCGCTCTACGGCGCCTGCTACCGTCCCCATGGCCACAACTACTACCTGGAAGTCACGGTGGCCGGCCGGCCCGATCCTGTCACGGGGATGGCGGTCGATCTCGAGCGCATCGACGGCGCCGTACGCGAGCGCGTGCTCGACCACGTCGACCACCGGACGCTCGAAGACGTCCCGGCGCTGGCCGGTGTCGTGACGACAGGCGAAGGGCTGGCGCGCGCGTTCTGGCGCCTCCTGGCGCCGGCCGTTCCGGCGGGAACGCTCCGGCGCGTGACCGTCGTCGAGACGGCCAAGAATCGATTCCAGTACGAAGGCGAGGCGGCGTGATGACCGAAGACGGAAAGGTCGCGGAGCTGATCGCGAAGATCCTGCAAGAGCTCGGTGAGGACGTCGAGCGCGAGGGGCTGGAGCGGACGCCCGAGCGCGTCGAGAAGGCGCTCCGCTATTTCACCTCGGGCTACGACAAGGACGCGAAGGAGATCCTGAACGGCGCCATGTTCGTCGAGGACTACGACGAGATGGTGATCGTGAAGGACATCGATTTCAGCTCGCTCTGCGAGCACCATCTGCTGCCGTTCATCGGCAAGTGCCACGTGGCCTACATGCCCGGCCGCAAGATCGTCGGGCTTTCGAAGATCCCGCGACTGGTCGAGATGTTCAGCCGGCGACTGCAAGTGCAGGAGCGCCTGACGACGCAGATCGCGAGCACCATCAACGAGGTCCTCCAGCCACGCGGCGTGGCCGTCGTGGTGGAAGCGGTCCACCTGTGTATGCTGATGCGCGGCGTGGAGAAGCAGAACTCGAAGGCGATCACCTCGGCCATGCTCGGCTCGTTCCGCGATCGGCCGGAGACGCGCGCCGAGTTCATGGACCTGATCAAGTCGAGCCGGGGGCTCCAGATTTGAGCGGGCAGGGCATCATGCGGGGCCAGGTCGCGATCGTCACCGGCGCCGGGCGCGGAATCGGCCATGCGATCGCCACGGCTCTCGCGCGCGAGGGCGCGACGGTCGTGCTCGCGGCTCGCACGCGCCAGCAGCTCGCCGAGACCGCGGCGGCGATTCGCGAGAGCGGGGGCGCGGCGCTCGCCATCCCGACCGACGTCACGCAGGATGCGGCGGTGGAGGCGATGGTCGAGCAGGCCATCGCCGAGCTCGGACGCGTCGACACCCTCGTCACGGCGGCCGGGGCCGCCTCCTTCGGTCCGGTCGTGGGCACCAAGCCCGGCGACTGGGACGCGATCCTCGCGGTCAACCTCCGCGCGGTGATGGTGTGCTGCCGCGCGGTCCTTCCCGTGATGATCCGTCAGCGCCGGGGCACCATCATCAATGTCGCGTCGATTGCCGCCCAGCGGGCCATCCCCGGCGCCGCGGTCTACACGGCGACCAAGGCCGGCGTGGTCGGCTTCAGCCGTGTGCTCGCCGAGGAGCTTCGGGCCGAAGGGGTACGGGTCGGCGTGTTGGTTCCGGGGGCTGTGGATACGCCACTTTGGGACACGATCCCGAACTCCCCGGACCGCAGCCGGATGCTACGCCCCGAGGACGTCGCGCGCGCCGCGGTCCTGATGGCCTCGCTCCCACCGGGCGCCGCGCTCGAGGAGCTGACCCTTTTGCCGCAGGGCGGCATTCTATGACGCCCCCAGCGCGGCATCCTCTGACCCCCCTCGGGGCGGCACCTGTGATACGATGACCTCGAATCGGCTCGAATCCGGAAAAGCTTGTTAGATCGGGAGGATCGCATGGTTACGATGACCGAAATGGCCGCGAAGAAAGTCTCCGAGCTTCGCCTCGAGGAAGGCAAGCCCGAGTGGGGCCTTCGGATCCGTGTGGTCGGCGGGGGCTGCTCGGGTATGTCGTACGAGCTCGGCTGGGAAGACCAGGCCGCGGCCGACGACAACGTGCTCGACGCCCAGGGCATCAAGGTCTACATCGACAAGCACAGCGCGCCCTACCTCGAAGGTAGCGAGATCGACTTCGTCGACAACAACATGATGGGCGCCGGCTTCGCGATCAAGAATCCGAACGTGAAGTCGAGCTGCGGCTGCGGTCAGTCGCACCGCTTCTAAGCTCGCCTCCAGCGTGCGCGTCCGGGTTCGTCTCTTCGCCCGGTACCGAGAGGCGCTCGGACGCGACCGCATCGAAGTTGATCTTCCCGAAGGTGGCACCGTCGAGTCCGCCTGGTCGGTAATCGCCGGCCGCCATCCCGAGCTCGCGCCGTTCCGTCCGTACACCTTGTTCGCGGTGGGTCACGACTACGTCGCCCCCGACCATCGGCTGGCGCCCGACGACGAGCTCTGTCTCTTCCCGCCCGTGAGCGGCGGATCCACGCCCGACATCTTTCGCGTCGTGACCGAGCCGCTCTCGCCCGACGCGATCGCCGCGGAGGTCGACGAGCCGGGCGCCGGCGGCATCGTGATCTTCTCGGGCGTCGTGCGGAACCAGACCGAGGGCCGTCCGGTCAAGTACCTGGAGTACGAGGCGCACGCGCCGATGGCCGAGGTGAAGATGCGCGAGATCGGTCAGACCGTTCGCTCGCGCTGGCCCGGGGTGCGGCGCATCGCGATGCTCCATCGCACCGGGCGCCTCGAGATCGGCGAGGCGAGCGTGCTCATCGCCGTCTCCGCCGAGCACCGCGGTGACGCCTTCGATGCGTGCCGGTACGCGATCGACACGCTCAAGCGCACCGTGCCCGTGTGGAAGAAGGAGCACTTCGAGGACGGCGAGGTCTGGGTGGGCCGCCAGGGCGGCTAGACGGTTGGCCCCGCGCGAACAAGTGGAGCGCACCATTCGCCGCCACGCGATGCTCGCGGGCGGCGAAACCGTTTTAGTCGCGGTCTCGGGCGGCGCGGACTCGGTGGCGCTTCTGCACCTGCTCCTGAGCCTGGCCGCGGATTGGCGGCTCCGGCTCCACGTCCTTCACGTCGACCACCAGCTTCGCGCCGATTCGGCCGCCGACGCCGACTTCGTCCGGTCTCTCGGAGCCCGGCTCGGCGTCCCGGTCGACGTCGCGACGGCCGCGGTGGATCGCCGTGGCTCGCTCGAAGCCTCGGCACGGTCCGCGCGATACGCGGCGCTCGAGGCCTCCGCCGCGAGGGTGGGCGCCGAGCGCATCGCGCTCGGTCACACCGCCGACGATCAGGCCGAGACCGTGCTGATGCGGCTCGTGCAGGGTGCGGGCGTGCGCGGGCTGTCGGGAATCCCGCCCGTCCGAGGGCGGATCATCCGCCCGCTCATCGAGCTCCGTCGATCGGCCCTCGAGGCCGAGCTTCGGCGCTCCGGCCTCTCGTGGGTCGAGGACCCGACGAACCGAGATCCGAAGTTTCTCCGCAATCGCATCCGCCACGAGCTGCTCCCGCTTCTCTCCGATTCGTACAATCCCGAGATCGCGGCCGCGCTGGCGCGGATGGCGGCCCTGGCGCGCGAGACCGTGACCGCGCTCGACGAGGCCGCCGCCGCAGAGCTCGATCGGCTCGCCGTCTGGGGCGATCGCGCGGTGACGCTTCGGCTCGAGACCTTGCGGGCGCTCCCGCGTCCGGTCGCCGCCGAGATCTTGCGTCAGGCCGCGGCGCGTCTGGGCAGTCGAGCTCCGCTCCGGGCGTGGGCGCATCGGGGCCTCAAGCGGGTCCTCGCGGTCCCGGCTCCGCGCCGTTCGTTCAAGCTCGGTGGCGTGAGCGTCGAAGTCAGCGGCGCGCTCGCGCGGCTCGCGTCGGCTCCGCTGCCCACGCTGGTCGAGCGGACCGTCGGCGTACCCGGGCGCACCGAGATGCCCGAGATCGGCCAGGCGCTCGAGGCGCGGCTGATCGGCGCCGATGCATACGCGATTCCCCGAGAGCCGAGCCGCGTGGCCTTCGACGCCGACGACCTCGCGGCGCCGCTCATCGTCCGCGCCCGCAGGCGCGGCGAGCGCTTCGTCGCCTTCGGCGGGGCCGAGCGGCGGCTCAAGACGCTCCTGATCGAAGCGAAGGTGCCGCGCTGGGATCGCGGCCGGGTGCCAGTGATCGAAGCCGGGGGTACGATCGTCTGGGTCGGCCACCTGCGCCGCGGCGCCGCGGCCCGCGTGACGGCGCGGACACGGCGCGTGCTCGAGCTGGCGCTCGTCCCTCTGGCGCAGCCCGACCGCCCCCAGTAGAGTAGGAGGCCGAGTCGCTCATGAATCCACTGATCGCGCTGGTCTTCGCGTTGCTCCTCGCCACCCCAGCCTGGGCACAGCAGCGTCCCGCCACGCCGGAGGCGCGCCAGCCTGCGAAGACGGACCCCAAAGCCGTCCTCCGCGCGATGGAGGACGCGTTCAGCGCCGTCGCCGACCGCGTCACGCCGGCCGTCGTGCACGTCAGCACCGTTCAGAAGAAAGGCGCCGGTGGCCCGGCCGAGGAAGCGCCGGAGCGATTCAAGGAGTTTTTCGGCGAGGAGTTTTACGAGCGCTACTTCCGCCGGCGGCCGCGCGAGGACGCGCGCGCCACCGGCTCGGGCGTCGTGGTAGATCCGAAGGGATACATCTTGACGAACAACCACGTGATCGAGAACGCTCAGGACATCATCGTGCGCCTCTCGGATCAGCGGAAGTTCACCGCGAAGCTGGTGGGTCGCGACCCGAAGACCGACATCGCCGTGCTCAAGGTCGACGCGCCGCGCCCGCTGCCGGCCGCCGAGCTGGGCGATTCCGACCATCTGCGCGTCGGCCAGTGGGCGATCGCGATCGGCAACCCGTTCGGCCTCGACCGCACCGTGACGGTGGGAATCATCTCGGCCACCGCGCGTACGCGCGTCGGGGTCACGCAGTACGACAACTTCATCCAGACCGACGCCTCGATCAATCCCGGCAACTCGGGCGGCCCGCTCCTGAACATCGACGGCAAGGTGATCGGGATCAACACGGCCATCGTGGCCGCCGGCCAGGGCATCGGCTTCTCGATTCCGATCAACCAGGCGCGCGACGTGATGCAGCAGCTGATCACGCGCGGCAAGGTGGTGCGCGGCTGGCTCGGCATCGTCATCCAGGACGTGACCGATCAGCTCGCCGGCAGTTTCGGCGTCAAGGAGCGCGAAGGCGTCCTGGTCGCCGAGGTGATGAAGGGAAGCCCCGCCGAGACCGCCGGTCTCAAGGCCGGTGACGTCGTCGTCGAGCTGAGCGGCACGCCGATCAAGGAGGTGCCCGACCTCCAGCGGCGGATCGCCTCCATTCGCCCGGGACAGACGATGAAGCTCGTCGTGATCCGCGACAAGAAACCGGTGCCGGTCACCGTCAAGATTGGCGAGATGCCGGCCGACGAGCCGATCGTCGCCGAGGCGCCGGGCAACGACGAGTGGGGCCTGAGTGTCGAGGCGCTCACGGGCGACGCCGCGCTTCGGCTGGACCTGCCGGTCTCGCGGGGCCTGCTCGTCACCGAGGTGCAGCCCGGGAGCCCGGCCGAGAAGGCCGGCCTGCGACGCGGCGACGTGATCCTGGAGCTCTCGCGCCGCCCGGCCGACGACGCGGCCTCGCTCTTCAAGGCGCTCTCGGCGCTCAAGCCGGGCGAGTCCGTGCTGATCTACGTCCACCGCGCCGCCGGCAGCGGCGGTGGCACCAATCAGTACCTGACGATGGAACGCTCGCGCCAGCGGTGACGGGCGTGGACACCCAGACGGCGCGCCGGGGCACGGTCCTCGTCGTCGACGACGAGGAGGGCGTGCGCGCCTCGGTGCGCGCGATCCTCGAGGAAACCTGCGACGTCCTGGAAGCGGCCAACGGTGTCCAGGCGCTCGAGGTCATGAAGACTCACGAGATCGATCTCGTGATGCTGGACCAGCGGATGCCCGGCGAGGCCGGCATCGACGTCCTGCCGCGCATCAAGGCCGCCGACCCCTCGACCGTCGTGGTGATCGCCACCGCCGTGCGCGAGCTTCGCACCGCCGTCGAGGCGCTCAAGCGCGGCGCCTACGACTACCTGACCAAGCCCTTCGACGTGGACGACATCCTCATGCTGGCCCAGCGCGCGCTCGAAAAGCGCGCGCTCGAGCGCGAGGTGCTCTATCTGCGCACGGCGCTCGCCGGGGGCCCACCCGACGCGGGCGGTCTCGCCGGATCGTTCGAGCGCATGGTGGGCCGCCATCCGGAGATGGCTCGCATCTACCAGCTGATCACGCAGATCGCGTCGACGCCGACCACCGTGCTGATCACCGGCGAAAGCGGCACCGGCAAGGAGCTGGTGGCGCGGGCGATCCACGCGCGCAGCGAGCGCCGGGGTCAGCCGTTCGTGGCCGTCAACGTGGCGGCGATCCCCGAGGCGCTGGTGGAGTCCGAGCTGTTCGGCCACGAGAAGGGCGCCTTCACGGGGGCGCACGCGAAGAAGCTCGGCCGGTTCGAGCTGGCCCACGGCGGCACGGTCTTCCTCGACGAGATCGGCACCTTGCGGCTCGACCTCCAGGCCAAGCTCCTGCGCGTCCTGCAAGAGCGGGAGATCGAGCGGTTGGGCGGCGTGCGGCCGGTGCCGGTCGACGTACGGATCCTGGCGGCGACGAACGTGAATCTGAAGAGCGCCGTGAGGGCGCGCGCGTTCCGTGAGGATCTCTACTACCGGCTCAACGTGGTTCCGATCCACGTGCCGCCGCTGCGCGAGCGGCGCGAGGACATCCCCGCGCTCGTCCAGTACTTCGTCCGCAAGATCGCGCGCGAGTGCAACCGCGACGTGCGCGGCGTGTCGGTCGGCGCCCTCGAGGTGCTCACGCGCTACGACTGGCCCGGGAACGTGCGCGAGCTCGAGAACGTGCTCCACCGGGCGGTCGTCCTGGCGCGGAGTCCCGTCATCCATCTGCAGGACGTGCCGCTCGACGTGGCGATGCCGGAGACCGGCTCGCGTCTCGGCGAGGACACCGGGCCACCGCTGCGCGAGGCGATGGAGCAGTTCGAGCGGCAGTACATCTTGCGCGTCCTCGAAGGGACCGGTTGGAACGTGAGCCGCGCGGCGCGCCGACTCGGCGTGCACCGTAACACGGTGCTCACGAAGCTCTCGGGCTGGGGGATCCAGCGCCCCAGCACCGGCGACGGACGAAACCTGAGTCTCTAGCGATTCCCTCCCGGTGCTACCATCCTCCTCTCAAGGAGGCGTCGAGATGCCCGAGGACACCGCGATCGAGACTCAGGCCACCGAGCTGCTCCGCACCCTGATCAAGAACGGCTGCGTCAATACCGGCGAAGCCGCCTCCGGCCACGAAGAGCGCAGTGTGGCCGCCTTGGAGGACTTCTTCGCCGGCACCGGCCTCTCCTGCGAACGCTACACCTCGGAGCCGGGGCGGATGAGTCTCATCACCAGGATCGAGGGCCGCGACCCCGCGGCCCCGACGCTTCTGCTGATGGGGCACACCGACGTCGTGCCCGTGACCCCCTCGGGCTGGCAGCGCGACCCGTTCGCGGCCGAGCTTGTGGACGGCATCGTGTGGGGCCGCGGCGCCATCGACATGCTGAACCTGACGTCCACGATGGCGGTCGCCACGCGTCGGCTCGCCACCAGCGGCTGGCGCCCGCGCGGCACCCTCATCTATCTGGCCGTGGCCGACGAGGAGGCGGGCGGCTTCCTGGGCGCCGGCCACCTGGTCGAGCATCACGCCGACGCCGTGAAGTGCGACTACGTCATCACCGAGAGCGGCGGCGTGCCGATCCCGACCAAGGCGGGCCACACCTTGAAGGTGACGGTGGGCGAGAAGGGGGGCAACTGGCGACGGCTGATCGTGCACGGCACGCCCGGCCATGGCTCACGGCCGTTCAAGACCGACAACGCCCTGGTCACCGCCGCCAAGGTCGTGCAGCGGCTTGCCGAGTATCGGCCAAAGGCGCGCATCCTCGACGCCTGGCGCGGCTACGTGCAGTCGTTGACCTTAGAGCCCGGTCTGACGGAGGCGCTCACCGATCCCGACCGCGTCTACGACGCCGTGTGCGACCTCGACAACCTCGCCCTGGCCCGCGAGGCCCACGCCTGCACCCACACCACGTTCTCGCCCAACATCGCCCACGGTGGCACCAAGGTGAACGTGATCCCCGACCGTGTCGATATCGATGTCGACATCCGCTCGCTGCCGGGTGTCGAGCAGCACGAGGTGGAGGCGATGATCAAGGAGGCGCTGGGCCCGTTCGCCTCCCGGGTGACGATCGAGACACCGTCCGACCGCCGGCGTGGGGGCAGCGTGTCGCCGACCGACACCCCGCTGATCGGCGCGATCCGCCGCGTGACCAGGCGAATGATGCCGGACAGCACGGTGGTCCCCGCCATCACGACCGGCGGCACCGACGCCAAGTTCTTCCGCTGGAAGGGGATCCCCGCCTACGGCTTCGGACTCCACTCACTGCGCATCCCGTACACCGAGTACCCGGTGATGTTCCACGGCAACAACGAGCGCGTGGACACCGAGAGCCTGAAGCTCTCGGCGATGATGTGGGAGGCGCTCTGCCGCGAGTTCCTGGGCTGAGCCGTCACCTCACCACGTGAAGAGGTTGGTGAAGAACTCCTTCAGGCGCTGGGTGAACGTCGGGTCCTTCGCGGGGCGGTCCGGCGGCGGCGCGCTGGCCGGAGTCGCGGTGGCGTCCGCGTCGAGCGCGGCCTTCGCCTGGCCCGAAGCCCTCGGCGGGTCGATACCCGTCGCGAGCGAAGCGGGCGGCGTGTCGCTGCCCGTCTGGACCTGCGCGGGCGGCAACACCTCGGAGGCGACGATCGCAAGGTACGTGTACCAGAGGCCCTCGTAGATGTGGACCTCGAGCGCGTTGCCGTCCTTCTCGTAGACCTGCCGCGTCCCGTCCTTGGAGGTGCTCGTCCGCGAGACGTAGCGCCACCCGCTGGCCTCGAGTCGCGTGTGCATCGCGTCGCCGAGTGTGACCGGTTCCAGCCGTCCCCGGTACACGAGCTGCGCCGCCTTGACGGTCGGCGACTCGATCACGATCGAGTCGTTCGGCTGGTACGCCAGCCCCGCGGGCAGCGTGATGTCGTCGAAGTGGCGGCGAGCCGCCGTCGTCGCGCATCCAGTGGCAAAGAGCATGATCACGACGGTCGCGAAGATTTTTGTTTTCATGCGCGCAGCCTAGCAGGGCGCTCCCGGCGGAACCAAGAAATTTGGCGCGCGTCAGCCGCGGCTCACGCCGAGCAGGGCGTACATCACCCGCCACAGCGCGAACACGTCGCGGAAATCCTGCCAGCCGCGCCCGCCGGTGCCCTCGACGTGCTCGACGAGTCCGACCAGCACGAGGGTCGTCCGGTCGGGCCGCGCGGCCGCCAGCCTCAGGCTCTCCGTAAAGGGGACGGCGTGGTCGGCGCGGCCGTGAACCAGGAAGAGGCGCGCCCCGATCGCCGGGGCCACGCGGAGCGGTGAGAGGGCATCGAGGTATCGCTGCACATCCGGAGGCGGCGCATCGAGCAGATGCCCGAGAGCCTCCGGGTCGGCGGTTTCGAGAATCGCCCGTGAAGCGGGTTCGAGGCGGTCGGAGTTGGCGCGCACGAACGTCCTGACGAGCACCGGATCGTGCTCCACCCGGCCTCGAATGCCCTCATAGGAATACGTGCCGGTGAGCCAGAACCGCAGGACCTCGCGGGCCGAGGCGTAGCCGCCGAGGCTCAGGACCGCGCCCACCCGGTCGCGAACCCGCGGGTCGGCAGCCGCGAGGAGGGCGGGACCGGCGCCGACGCTCACCCCGACGAGGACCGTCTTCGCGTCGCGCGCGGCGAGCGCGTCGACCACGGGCTCGACGTCCTCGGGGCCGAGCCGACCATGCGTGAGCCCGGGTATCGTCGGTACCGCGACGTCGAACCCAGCTCGTGCCAGGAGCGCTGCGGCGTCCCGGACACGCCCATCGTCCTTGCCGTCTGGCGCGAGGCCATGAACGAGCACCAGCGGCCGGCCGGCGTCGAGCCCTGCGCGGGCGTACAGGTCGGCCTGGGTCCCCGGGAGCGCGAGCGGTCGGCGGTCGGGCGGAGCCGTGAGCGCCGAGAGTGCTGCGGGGCGCCCGTGGGTCAGGAACTCGACGAGAAACGCCCCGGCGAGCACCGCGGACCATGCAGGGCGCGCGACCGGCGCGGCGACGACGAGAGCGAGGACGAGGGCGGAGAGCCGGGCTACTTCCGGTTGATGCACTTCACGAGGCGCCACCCTTTGAACATGTTGACGTGGGTGACCGACTCGGGGACCAGCCCGACCTGCTCGAGCAGCGGCGCCATCACGAGATTCGACTTCCAGCCCAGGCGCGTGCAGACCGGCGCCAGCAGATCCTCGGCCCAGCCGGTGATCCGCCGCTGGCTCCTGAAGTGGTTCAGGATGACGATGATCCCGTCAGGCTTCACCACCCGGCGCATCTCGCGCAACACCGCGACCGGATCAGGGACCGCCGAGATCGTGTAGGTGGCCACGGCCTTGTCGAACTCGTTCTCGCCGAAGTCCATCGACGTGGCGTCCATGACCTTCAGGACCACGTTGGGCATGGCCAGGCTCTGGACACGCTCCACGGCCTTGTCCAGCATCTCCTGGGAGAGATCGATACCCGTGAGGTGACAGGACCACGGATAGAGCGGCATGTTCAGCCCGGTGCCGATTCCCACCTCGAGAACCGAATCGTTACGCTGAAGGGCAAGCCCGCCGATGGCGGCCGAGCGGCCCGGGGCGAAGATCCAGTCGAAGATGAAGTCGTAGACCGGAGCGTACAGCTCGTAAGCGCGCTGGACCTGCCTCTTTTCTAACGCTACGTCCACTCAAAGGCCTCCGGCGATTTCGATTTGGGGGTGAGGCCGGTCGAAGCCGTGAGCCGCGCGTATTCTACCCATGGGTGGGTGGCGTTGCCAAGTGACTTTTCGCCTGAGCGACTCTCCGGAGCGACTCTAGCGACTCTAGAGAAGAAACCTGATCAGCAAGGTGGCGAGCCCCAGAAACGAAAAGAATCCGAATACATCCGTGAACGTCGTAATGATCACGCTCGACGCGATCGCCGGATCGACCCGCGAGGTCTTGAGCGCGATCGGGATCAACGTGCCGACGACGGCGGCGATCAGCATGTTGAACATGAGCGCGACGGCGAGGATCACCGAGAGGAGCAGTTGCCCCTTCCAGATGTAGGCGATCACCGCGATCACCAGGCCATTCGCCGCCCCCGTCGTCACGCCGAGCCAGAGCTCTTTCCAGAGCACGCGGCGCAGGACGCTGCTCGTCATGTCCCCGAGCGCGATGCCGCGGACCACCACGGTTGCCGTCTGGGTGGTCGCGATGCCACCCATCGAGGCGACGATCGGCATGAAGACCGCCAGGGTGGCCAGGGTCTGAATCGAGGACTCAAAGAGCCCGATGACCGACGCCGCCAGCACGGCGGTGCCCAGGTTGATCAGCCGCCAGAGGTTGCGCTTGGGAAAGACGGCTCGCGGCGAATCGAGCACCGTCTCGTCGCCGGCGACTCCGCCGAGGCGCTGGATGTCCTCGGTGGCCTCCTCGCGGATGACGTCGATCACGTCGTCGAGGCCGATGGTGCCGAGCAGGCGGCGGTTGACGTCCACCACCGGGATCTGGATCAGGTTGTAGTGCTGGACCAGGCGGGCGACTTCCTCCTGGTCCGTGTCCACCCGCACGCTTTCGACCTCGTCGGTGCGGATGGCGCGGATGGGCGTTGCCGCGTCGGCGGCCAGGAGCCGGTGGAGCGGGACGAAGCCGACCAGGTGATCGTGATCGTCCACGACGTACAGATAGAAGGCGCCCTCGCCGGACGCCGCCTTGCGGATGTGCTCGATCGCCTCGGCCACGTTCGCGTCCTCGCGGACCGCGACGAACTCGGGGGACATGAGGCGCCCGGCGGTGCCCTCGCGATACTCGAGGAGCTCCTGGACCTCCTCGGACTTCTCTTCCTCCATGAGCTCGAGGATCTCGTCGGCACGCTCCTTCGACAGCTCCTCGACGACGTCGACGACCTGCTCGGGCGGCATGCGATCGAGGACGCGCGAGACTTCGACCTCCGGGAGCGAGCCGACCAGCTCGCGCAGGGTCGGGTCGTCGAGCTCGGCGAGCACCTCGCCCGCGTGCTGTGGGCTGAGCAGGCGAAAGAGGCGGACCTGATCGTCGCGCGGCAGCTCACGGATGACGCGCGACACATCGGCGGGGTGGGCGTCGTCGACGAGGTCGGAGAGCCGCTCGTCCCGGCCTTCGACGAGCAGCTGCTTGATCGATTCCCTCAGCCGCTCGAGCTCTTCCATAGTTGGTCGGTGGGTCCGTCGGTGCGCCCGGGCCGGCGGGCCCTCAGCCCCGCGACGGCCCGCAGCGCGCACCACCTCACTATGAAGTATGACGCCGCCCGGACGCCGGGCAAGGGAATTTTGGCCGTCAGGCTCCGAACTTCGTGAGCCGGAGCGCGTTCGCCATCACGACGGGCATGAGGTGCTGGGAGGGCATCACGCCGAGGCTCCCGGCCCCGCAGGCGCGCTCGGTGAACGCGGTCACGCCGTCGGCGCCGCAGTAGCGGCTCCAGATCAGGACAGGAACCGGCTGCCAGCCGTGGGCGGCCAGCACCGAAGGCGTGGCGTGGTCGCCGGAGACGATCATGACGTCGGGCTTGAGCGCGCGGATCTCCGGGATCGCCCGGTCGAGGCGCTCGAGCGCCCCGACCTTCGCGTCGAAGTCACCGTCCTCGCCCGCCTTGTCCGTGTCCTTGTAGTGGAGGAAGAAGAAGTCGTGCGTGTCCCAGTGCTCGCGAAGCGTCGCGAGCTCGTCGTCGAACGTGGCGCCGGTCTTGAGGACTTCCATGCCGACCAGCTTCGCGAGACCGCGATACATCGGGTAGGCCGCGATCGCCGCGCTTCGGAGCCCGAAGACCTCGGGGAACCGCGGGAGCTTCGGAAGCTGATCGAAGCCGCGCAGGAGCACCATGTTCGCCGGGGCCGCGTCGGCGAGCAGGCGCTTGGCTTCGGCGACGAAACGATTGATGAGCGCGGCGGTGGGCTTCGCGCGGGGATTCAGCGCCTTCACGGCGAGCGGCGGCTGGCCGACCGCCTGCGGATCGGTTTCGGATAGCCCCGCGGCCAGGCGGGCGCCGCCGCGGGCGCGCGCGCGCAGCACGAGGACAAAACGATGCTCCTTCACCGACTCGACGAACACCTCGACGCCGGGCAGCTTGATCCGCCGCAGGCGCTCGGTCAGCTTCAGGTTGATCTCGGTCGCAAGGCGGCCGGCGCGCCGATCGGTGATGCGGCCCGCGCCGTCGACCGTGCAGAAGTTGCCGCGCGCGGCGACATCGCCGGCACGCAGGTCGAATTCGATGCCGAGCGCCTCGAGGACGCCGCGCCCCACCTGATAGTGGAGCGGATCGTAACCGAAGAGCCCGAGGTGGCCGGGGCCGCTTCCCGGCGTGATGCCCGGCGCGACATGGCGAATGAGACCGCACGCGGCCTCGGTGGCGAGCTGAGACAGATTCGGCAGGTGAGCCGTCTCGAGCTCGGAGCGTCCCGTCTCGGGCCGCGGAAGTCCGCCGAGGCCGTCGAGCGAGACGAGGACGATCTTCGTCGTGTTTGGAATGACGAGCGGCGCGATGACATCCAGCATCGTCCCGGTCTCCTCACGCCTCCTTCACGGGGTTCTCGATCTGTCCCAGACCAGTGATCTCCAGACGGCAGGTGTCCCCGGGCTGGAGGAAGACCGGCGGTTTGCGCGCGAAGCCCACGCCGGGCGGTGTGCCCGTCGCGATGAGATCGCCGGGCGAGAGCGTCATCAGCCCCGAGAGGTAGCTCACGATGTAGCGCACGTCGAAGATGAACGTCTTGGTGTTGCCGCCCTGCATCTGCTTTCCGTTGACCCAGAGCTTCAGCTCGAGCACGTGAGGGTCGGGAATGTCGGCGCGGTCGGCGATATAGGGGCCGACGGGCGCGAAGGTCTCCGGGATTTTGCCCGCCATCCACTGGCTGCCGATGAACTGGAAGTCGCGGGCGCTCACGTCGTTGATGATCGTGTAGCCCCAGACGTAGTCGAGCGCCTTGTCTTTGCTGACGAAGCGCGCGGTCTTGCCGATCACCACGCCGAGCTCGACTTCCCAGTCCAGCTGATTGGAGCCGCGCGGCCTCAGGATCGGCTCGTTCGGATCGAGGATCGCGTTCGACCACTTCGCGAAGATCGGCGGCTCCTTCGGGATCGGCTGGTTCGCTTCCTCGGCGTGGTCGCGGTAGTTGAGCCCGATGCAGATGAACTTGCCGGGGTCGGTGATCGGCGCGTGAAGCCGCGCCGAGGAGGCCGGGACCGTGACCCACTCCTTGATGCCGGCGACGGTCTCTTCCACCAGGGGGCCGCTTTCGAGGAACGCGCGCGTGCTATTCGGGACGAGCGCCGCGGCGATCTCCGCGGCACGACTTACGCCGCGCCGCGTCAGAGTCGCGGCGACACTGGCCTGGAGATCGGCGATGCGGTCGCCCTGGAGGACGCCGAGCCGTGGGGTCTGGCCGTTGGTGGAGAAGCGCACGAGCTTCATAGGTTACGGGCCTCCTGGGAGTGAATCTGCCGCCGATTATAGCGTTTGTCGAGTTTACGCGCGGCGGAGCCGTTTGCTATGATCGAAGTCTGCCGGAATTGTTGTGGCGGCGGCCCCTTGGGGGCGGACAATAACTCCCTGAGGCTCGTTAGGGAGGGAGGTTCCCTTGATAAAGACCGGAATCCGCATCCTCGCCGTCGTGGTGGCGCTCACGGTGCTCGCCACCGGTCCGCTCGCCCCGCTTGCGGCAGCCCAGATACCCGCTGCGCCCCCTATGCCGCCCATGCCGCCCACGGAGCAGCCCGTGGTGCAGCAGCCGCAGGATCTCCCGGAGCCGGAGTCACGCCTCGCAGAGTCCGCCGCGTACAACGTCGGCGCCGCCATCGCCAACGTCTTCTACATTCCGGGCAAGGGACTCCTGTGCGGCCTCGGTGGTGCGGCGGGGATCTTCATCATGATCGTGAGCGTGGGGTCCGCGCCCAAGCCCGCCGCGTACTTCGCGCGCGAGGGATGCGGCGGCAAGTGGATCCTGACCGGCGACGACCTCCGGCCCGACGCGGACGTCAGGGCGTTCGACTGGGAACGGGACTCCAAGTACTAGGGCCGTCTCGCGTCGTCCGCTAGCCGTCCTCCTGTTCGTCGTGCTGCTTGCGGCGTTCGCCGCGGGCATCTGGGGGACGATCATCCGTCCCGCGGCGTACGAAGTCCGCGGAACGATCGTCGGGCGCCCGTCTCCGGACATGATCCTCGTCCGGCACGAGCCGGTGTCGGCGCTCGGCATGAGCGCCATGGAGCTGATGGCGGTCTCCGCGACTCCTGCGCTCCTCGATCCGGTCGCCCCGAAACCGGGAGACCGCGTGAAGCTCGCCGTACGGCAGCAGAACGATCAGCTGGTCCTGATCCGCATCGAGAGGCTCCCCTGAGTCAGCGGCCGCGGGAGAGTCCGCGAACGTAGCGGACGACCTCCGCGATGTCGTCATCGTTGAGCGTCGAGCCGAACGCCGGCATCCCCGGCCTCCCGATCGGCGCCCCGCCGTGCCTGATCAGGTCGAAGAGATAGCTGTCGGAACGCCGATCCATGGTCGCGGCATCGGCCAGGTTACCGGGTCGGACCAGGAAGAGCGCCGCTCGCCAGGAACCACGCCCGTCGGGCCCGTGGCATGTCGCGCACAGCCCAAGGTAGAGTCGTTGGCCCTTCGGCGCCCCGGCCGGCGGCTTGGGGGTGTCCAGGAGCCATGCGAGCCCGCCCGTGAAGCCTCCGATCACCACGAGGACCACCAGGAGGGCGAGAAACGGTCGACGCATGGCGGCGAGGATAGCACCGGGCCCGGAGACCACTTGACAACTGGCCGCGAGGCAGCATAAAGAATCTAATTCTTTACGAGGGTTGCCAGTTGCCAACCCCCTATAGACGCCAAGATCGCTTCAGCATCGCTAAGGAGGCTCACGATGACGGACCCGCAGCCAGCCCAGCCCGCCCCGTCAACCCTCAACCGAAGGAAATTCCTCGCGACCGCCGGCGCCGGGGTCGCGGGTAGTTCGCTGCTGACGATGCTCGATGCTCGGCAGGCTCCCGCGCAGATCAAGGGAACGACGCTCCGAATCCTACAGTGGAGCCACTTCATCCCGGCGTACGACACGTGGTTCGACAGCAAACTGACGAAGGAGTGGGGCGACCAGAACGGGGTCAAGGTTCGGGTCGACCACATCCCACACCTCGAGCTGCCGGCTCGCATGGCGGCCGAGTACGCAGCGGGCGCGGGCCACGACATCATCATGAACGGCTCGTCGATCCTGACGCGCCTGTACTACAAGAGCCTCGCGGATCTGAGCGATACCTACGAAGCCTTGGGGAAGAAGCACGGTGGCTGGATCCCGACGGCCAAATCGCTCGTCGAGGCGGAAGGACGCTTCTACGGCATCCCGCTCTTCTACATCCTGCTGCCGATGACGTACCGTAAGGACCTGTTCGACGCCAACAACCTCAAGGCGCCGGACACCTGGGAGCTTGCCCGGGTGGCCGCTCGCACCTTGAAGCCGAAGGGCCATCCGACGGGCATCCAGTTCTCGCAGTGCGCCGACGCCAACCTGAACTGGCGCTCGATTCTCTTCGGCTTCGGCGGCGCCGAGCTCGATCCCTCGGGCGAGAACGTCCTCATCGACTCCAAGGAAACGCGAGAGGCGCTCAAGTTTGCCAAGGCGCTCTTCGACGAGGGCATGACGGCCGAGGTCTTCTCCTGGGATGACGCCTCGGACAACCGTTATCTCGCGTCCGGCATCGCGTGCTGGGTTCACGACGCGATCTCGGCGTACCGGACGACGGAGGACACCAATCCCGACGTCTTCAAGAACACCGTGGTGGGGATGGAGCCCGCGGGGCCGGGCGGCAAGCGGGTCAACACGTGCGCCGCGAACGTGTGGATGGTGTGGAAGTTCTCCAAGAATCAGCAGGCGGCCAAAGAATTCCTGACGCACATGGTCGATACGGCCAGCGAGGGCATGACGGCCAGCCGCGGCTACAACATGCCCTACCTCAACGGTCTGGCGAAGAAGCCGATGCCTGTGATCGGCTCTGATCCGAAGCTCCAGATCCTGCAAGACTTCCCACCGATCGTGGCCTTCTACGGGTATCCCGGGCCCTTCACCACCCCGATTCAGGAAGTCGTCAACCTCTTCGTCGTGCCGGACATGTTCACGCGTGTCGCGCGCGGCCAGAGCATCGAAGACGTCATGAAATGGGGCATGGGGGAATACCGCCGGATCTTCGCGAAGCACAAGAGGGCATGACGCCCGCTACCCTGCAAGGCGGCGGCCTGGAGCCTACGGCCCGGGCCGCCGTCGTTTCTGTCGCCGCCCCCGCGCGGTCGAGGCTCATGTTCCAGAGCCAGACCTCGCGCCGGCTCGCGTTCGGGTACCTGCTCCTGGCGCCGGCCGCGCTCTACGTGATGCTGCTGGTCGGCGCGCCGTTCCTCTTCTCGCTCTACCTCGCGGTGAGCGACGCCAACGTGGGCGAGCCGGTCGCGAAGTTCATCGGCCTCGAGAACTTCCGGTCGGCGTGGGAGATGGACACGTTCTGGATCGCCTTCCGGAACAGCATCGTGTTCCTCGTGGTGGCGGCGATCTTCAAGAGCCTGCTCGGGACCTCGCTCGCGTTCCTGCTCCTGCAGGAATTCCCCGGCAAGAAGCTCATCCGCGGCCTCGTCGTCATCCCGTTCACCCTGCCGATCGCGATCAGCGTGCTCGCGTGGAAGTGGATGTACGACTCCCAGTTCAGCGTCATCAATTGGGTGCTCAGCCGGCTGGGGCTCATCGGCCAGTACGGTACGGACTCCTGGCCGATCTGGCTCGGCGATCCCAGGCTGGCGCTGCTGGCCTGCATCGCCGTGAACGTGTGGCGCACGTTCCCGTTCTCGGCGATCGTGCTGCTGGCCGGGTTCACCTCGGTGCCGCTCGAGGTGCTGGACGCCGCCAAGGTCGACGGCTGCTCGTTCTTCCAGCGGTTCCGGCACGTGGTCGCGCCGATGATCTTCCCGATCCTCATGATCGGGTTCCTGTTCGACACGGTCTTCACCTTGTCGGACCTCTCCGTGGTCTACCTTCTGACGCAGGGGGGGCCGGCCAACGCCTCGAAGATCTTGCCCGTGCTGGCCTACCAGATCGGGATCCAGGCCGGCAACCTCGGTCGCGGCGCGGCGATCGCGCTGTTCCTGGTTCCGTTGCTCGCGCCGCTGATGTTCCTCTTCTTGCGAAATCTCAAGCGTCGGGAGTACTAGCCTTGGCCACCGCCATGACCCTCCGGCAGAAGGAACGCCGCCGCCACCTCTTGATCTACGCGGGGCTCACGCCGTTCGTGTTCATGGCGGTGTTCCCGATCTACTGGATGCTGATCACGGCGTTCAAGCAGGACCCGGACCTCTATCGGATGGACAACATCCCGTTCTGGTTCAACATGGCGCCGACGCTCAAGCATTTCAAGATCCTCTTCTTCCAGACGAACTACGGGGCCTGGATCGTCAACACCATGACGATCGCCGCGTGGGTCGCGGTCATCACGCTCGTGACCGCCGTGCCGGCGGGCTACGCGCTGGCGCGCCTGAGACTGCCGGCGTCAGAGAACATCGGGATCTCCATCTTCATGACGTATCTCGTCCCGCCGATCATTCTCTTCCTGCCGCTCTCCCGGGTGGTGGCGATGCTCGGGCTCCAGGACGAGTGGTGGGCGCTGGTCGTCGTCTATCCGACGTTCACGATCCCATTCGGAACCTGGCTCCTGATGGGCTTCTTCAAGACCGTGCCGATGGAGATGGAGGAAGCGGCGCGAGTGGACGGCTGCGGCTACCTCGGCGCCTTCTTGCGCGTGGTGCTGCCGGTGAGCCTGCCGGGTGTCCTCACCGCGGTGATCTTCGCCTTCACGCTCTCGATGCAGGACTTTCTCTATGGCCTCGCCTTCGTGGCGCCGGGTGACCAGAAGCCGGTGCCCGTCGGTGTACCGACCGAGCTGATCCGCGGCGACGTGTACTACTGGGGTTCGTTGATGGGGGCGGCGCTGCTGGTGGGCCTACCGGTGGCGGTGCTCTACAACTTCTTCCTCGACCGCTTCATCCAGGGCATCACCGGCGGTGTGGGGAAATAGAACGAGCCGGCGAGAGCGGGGTCCCTTCCCGCCGGCTCGAGAGCAGCGCGAGCTACTCGGCGTCCGGCTTCTGGACCGGATCGGGTCGGCCGGGGTAGCCGAGATAGAGCAAGATGTACTTCACCGGCTTGTCGGTCTTGTTGGAGTGGTTGTGCCACCAGCCGCCGTTGTCCATGAAGGCCTGTCCGGCGGAATGATACTGCGCGCCGGCGATTCCCACCGGGCCCGACTCGTAAAACGTCGTCAGGATACCGTCGACGACGTACACGAACGTCGGCACCCTGAACTGCTGGCGCCCGGTCTGCCCGCCCGGCCCCAGGGTGACCGTCGCGCCGGTCACGAAGAGCGGAGCGTTGACGGTCGCGCTGAAGCCGCCGAGCGAGGTGAACATGTTCCGGACGGCGACGTCCTTCGGCTCAGGGGGCTTCTCCTGGGCGCGAGCCGGTGCACTGGTCAGAGCAATGAGAAGGGCCGCTCCAGCAGCAACTCCCAGTTTGATCGTCATTGGCCACACTCCCGGCGAGAAGGTGTGAGCGCTGAGGGTTCTCGATCGTCGGCGAAAACTAGCACCGGCCGTTGCAGCCTGTCAAGGCTCAGTTGCCTGGTCGTTCTCGCGGGACTCCAGTGCCTCGGGCTCCCGGCGGGCCCGAGCGAGGCCCAGCCTTCGCGCGTCGCGCAGATCGAGGTCGTCGCGACGGCCGTCCCGAGGCCCGCGCAGCTGGCCCTGATGAGCTCCGGGCGGCTGGTGGTCCTGAGCCACGGCTGGCGCGGTGACTCCGCGGCCGAGATCTACTGGCTCGATCCGGCCGCCGCCGCGCCGATCGACGCATCGCTCGCGCCCCGCCTCGTCATTCCGTTCGCAGAAGGGCCGCGCAAGACCGCGCTCGGCAGCCTCGCGGTCGATCCGAAGTCCGGCGACCTGTTCCTCGGCGAGGAGAACGGCAACCGCATCTACCGACTGGCCGCCGCGAGGCGTCTGAGCCCGCTCGCCGTCGGTCTCAACCATCTGCTCGGCGGCTCGAGCCTGGCACTCGACCGCGAGGGCCGGCTCGTGGTGCTCGACTATGCGAGCTTCGAGAGCCAGCTCCGCTCGGAGTCGCCAGCGCCGCCCGCGCTGGAGTCGCTTGCCGTCGAGGACTACACGGGTCCGCTCGTGTTCCGCCTCGATCCCGAGGAGGACGTGCCGCTGCCGCGCCGCCTCGAGCTGATCGCGCCCATCTTTCCCCGGCCCCCGGTACGGCGGATCTCCGGTGAGCCGCTGCACAAGTTCATCGCGGTGGCCCCGCTCGCACGGGACACCCTGGCGCTGCTCAACTCGGTCGGTGAAGTGTCGATCCTGTCTGCCGAGGGCCAGCTGCGGCGCCTGGCTCGTCTGCCGTCGGGCCACTTCCATCGCACCAACATGGCGGTGGGTCCGGACGGCAGCCTGTTCATCTCGGCCGGGTTCCACATTCGTGAGCTCTATCGGGTGTCGCCGGCCGGCGTCGTCACGTCGATCGCCCACGACCTCGGGGATCCGCAGGGCATCGTCGTGGACCGCTCGGGAGCGCTCTACGTGGCGGAAACAGCGTTGCACCGCATCATCCGCATCCGACCGACCGAACCCTAGGTCTCAGGCTCCCTCGACCATCGCCGCCGTCAGCCCGCGCACGTAGCCGCGGGCGAACACCGCGCAGATCAGCACGACCGGGATGGCCATGAGGTTGATCCCGGCGACCGCCAGGAGCTCGTCGAGCGCCACTTCCATCGTGGCGAGCCCGGCCGGAATCGTCTTGTTGTGCGCGTCGAGAAGGAAGACCGACGCGAGCGTGAAATCGCTCGCGATCGTCCCGAGGGCGAAGATCCCGGCGGCCACGACCACGGGCTTGCTCATCGGCAACAGGATCCGGAAGAACGCGGTGGCGCGGCTCGCGCCCTCGACGAGCGCCGATTCTTCCACCGAGCGCGGCAGATTCTGGAAGTAGGCCGAGAGGATCCAGACGCAGAACGGCACCGCCAGGGTCGGATAGACGACCAGCAGAGCCAGGAGATTGTTCTCGAGGTTGAGATTGATGATGACCTGATAGAGCGGGACGAACAGGATCGTATGCGGGATGACGTAGCTCGCGAAGATGAGCCGGCGCCACCAGCGGAATCCGGGCGGGCGCAGCCGCCCGAGCGCGTAGCCCGCGAGGAGGCTGACCACCAGGGTCACGGCGACCGAGCCCGCGAAGACGATGATCGTGTTCTCGAGCCAGTCGAGCACGGGATAGGAGCGGCGCAGCGCGCGGCCGACATAGCCGTGGCTCTCACCGCTCTGCTGGAACAGCTCCTCGAAGTTCTCGAAGGTCGGATTGACGACGATGAGCGGGTTGCCGAAGACGTCCTCCTGAGCGGTCTTGAGCGATTGCACGAGCATGAAGTAGATGGGAAACACGCAGTAGACCGTCGCCACCACGAGCAGGCTCCCGTGACCGAGCTTGCGCCACCACGGTCGTGGGTTCACGCGTGCTCCCGCTCCGGCGGATCGAACATCCTGAACAGCACGAACAGCACGGCGAGAAGGAACGGGGCCAGGGTCAACGAGAGCGCCGAAGCCGGGCCGAACTGGCCTCCGTGGATCGCGAGCCAGTAGGCGTGCGTCCCGAGGACCGGATAGACGATGCGCCCGGCGGTCAGCATCCAGACGTTGGCCAGATCGGCGAACGCCGTGGTCAGCGCCAGGAACACCGCCAGGGCCAGGAACGGCTTGAGCAGCGGCACCGTCACCAGCCAGAAGCGCCGCCATGCGCTCTTCGACTCGAGGGCCGCGCACTCGAACAGCTCCGGCGGGATCGCGTTGATCCCGGCCAGCAGGAAGATCCCGATGAACGAGCTCCCGCGCCAGATGTTGAAGAGGGTGACGCTGATGAAGGCCCACGCGCCGCTGCCGAGCGCGCCGTCGACCACGTACTTCATGTTGCCCATGAACACGCTGTAGGCGGTGGGGATGGGCGGGCTCAGGGTCCAGTACCAGCCGATGACGCTCACGCTCGCCGGGTACGCCCAGGGCAGGAAGATGGCCAGGAAGACGAGCGCCCGGCCGCGGAACGGACGCGCGAGCAGGAGCGCCAGACCCAGGCCGAGCACCAGCTTGACCGCGCTGGTGATCGCGGCGAAGGCGACGGTGTTGGCGGCCGCGCGCCAGAACGCGGGATCGACCGCGAGGCGGCGGTAGTTGTCGAGCCCGACGAAGGCGGTCGGATGGTCGTTGAGCGGCGAGAGATCCGTCAAGCTCGTCCAGACCCCCCAGCCGAGGGGATAGCCGAGGGCCGTCAGGAGCAGGAGGAGCGCGGGCGCCAGCAGCAGGTAAGCGAGCCGGATGTCCCGCGCGCGCCCCACGAACTCCTCGTTACGCGATCAGATCGCCAGCTCGGTCTTGTTGTCGAAGAAGTGCACGCGCTCCGGGTGGAGCGCCAGCCGCATCTTGTCCTGGTGCTTCACGCGCACGGTCGGATCGACGCGCGCCACGATGACGTTCGGTCCGGCCTTGAGGTCGAGCAGGATCTCGGATCCGAGCGGCTCGACGACCTCGACGACGGTGTCGAAGCTGTAGTCCGCCGCGTCGCTCCCGGTCGCGACGCGGAGATCTTCCGGACGGATGCCCAGGGTCAGGCGCTGGCCCTTGTACGGCCCGAGACGGCCCGCGCTCGCCGGCGGCACTTTCACCCGGAGGCCCGGCGTATCCGCCCAGAGGGCGCCGTTCGCGTCGGCGACGGTCACCTCGACGAAGTTCATCGACGGCGAGCCGATGAATCCCGCCACGAACCGGTTGGCCGGGTGCCCGTAGAGCTCGAGCGGCTCGCCGACCTGCTGGATCCAGCCGTCCTTCATGACCACGACCCGGTCACCGAGCGTCATCGCCTCGACCTGGTCGTGCGTGACGTAGATGGCCGTCGTCTCCAGACGTTCGTGCAGGCGCTTGAGCTCGACTCGCATCTGGACGCGGAGCTTCGCGTCGAGGTTCGAGAGCGGCTCGTCGAAGAGGAACACCTGCGGGTGCCGCACGATCGCGCGGCCGACCGCGACGCGCTGCCGCTGGCCGCCTGACAGCTGGCGCGGCTTGCGCTTGAGCAGCTCCTGGATGCCCAGGATCTCCGCGGCGTCGCCGACCCGCTTGGCGATCTCGGCCTTCGGAAACTTCCGCATCTTGAGCCCGAAGGCCATGTTGTCGTAGACGGTCATGTGCGGGTAGAGCGCGTAATTCTGGAACACCATCGCGATGTCCCGGTCCTTTGGCGGCAGGTCGTTGACGACCCGGTCGCCGATGGTGATCTCGCCGGCGGTGATCTCCTCGAGCCCGGCCACCATTCGGAGGGTGGTCGACTTGCCGCACCCGGACGGGCCGACCAGCACGACGAATTCCTTGTCCCGGATGTGGAGGTTCACGTCCTTGACGGCATGGACCTCGTCGTATTTCTTGTTCAGGTCCTTCATCATCACCTGGGCCATGGACGTATCTCCTTGGTTTGCGGGTGCGCACCCTCGGCGCGCACCACTAGCCTTTCACCGAGCCGGTCAGGCCGGTGACATAGTACTCGACAAAGAACGAATAGACGAGGGCCACCGGGATCGAGCCGAGCAGCGCGCCGGCCATGAGCTGGCCCCAGAAATAGATGTCGCCTCGGATCAGCTCCGACACGACGCCGACCGGCACGGTCTTGCGCTCGGGCGACGACAGGAAGATCAGCGCATAGATGAACTCGTTCCACGACAAGGTGAACGCGAAGATGCCCGCCGAGAGGATCCCCGGCACCGCGATCGGGAAGATGATGCGGGTCATCGCGCCGAAGCGAGTGGCCCCGTCGATGCGCGCGCACTCTTCCAGCTCCTTCGGGATCGTCTTGAAGTACCCCATGAGGAGCCACGTGCAGAACGGGATCAAGAACGTCGGATACGTCAGGATCAGCGCCCACGGCGTGTTCCCGAGCTGGAAGTCCCTGATGATGTCCGCCAGCGGAATGAACAGGAGCGTCGGCGGCACCAGGTAGGTCACGAAGATGGACGTGCCGAGCATGCCGGCCATCGGGAACCGGAGCCGGGCCAGCGCGTATCCCGCGAGCAGCCCGCACGCGAGCGAGATCCCGGTCGAGGCCACCGCGATGTAGAAGGTGTTCCAGAGCCACCGCGGGAACATCGTCTTGGCCATCAGGTCACGGAAGTGTTCGAGCGTCGGCTGGAGCGTCCAGAAGGGCGCGTTGTTCACGGCGCGCCAGGAACGGTAGAGCTCGGCGTCCGGTCGGATCGCCGTGACGAGCATCCAGTAGAACGGGAACAAGGTGCCGATCACGAAGACGGTGAGCGGGATGTAGAAGAACACCCACTTCTTCCAGCGCCGTTCGATGAGCATTTATCGAGGGCTCGAGGCCGGTTCCAACCGCGGGTGGCCTGCTGTAGATGCTGGTGGCTCCGCTCCGCGGACAACCCTTTCGACCGTGCGGACATCCCGGTTCTCATTGCGTTCGGGCTTCGCCATCATGTGCCCTCGAGTCTGCGCAAATAGCGGAGCTGGATCCAGACGACGATGAAGAGAACCGGGAGCATGAAGAGCGAGATCGCCGCGCCCTCGCCGAGGAGCCCCGTGGCCACGCCGATCTGGTAGGCGTACGTCGCCAGCAGATGCGTGGAGTTCGCCGGGCCACCGCCCGTCAAGACGTAGATCAGCTGGAAGTCGGAGAACGTCTGGATGATCGAGAAGACGACCACGACGACGGTGACCGGCTTCAGGAGCGGCCACGTCACGTGCCAGAACCGCTTCCAGCCGTTGGCACCGTCGAGCGAGGCCGCCTCGTGCAGATCGGTATTGATCGTCTGCAGCCCGGCCAGGAGCGTGATGGCGAAGAACGGCATGCCGCGCCACGTGTTCACCGCGATCGCGCACCAGAGCGCCCAGTCGCCGTTGGACAGAAACGGCAGCTTGGTGACGATGAAGCCGGACTTGTAGAGGGTCCAGTTGAGGACGCTGAAGGTCGGGTCGAACATCCAGCGCCACGCGAAGGTGGAGAGCACGGTGGGAATGATGAACGGCAGCAGCATCGAGGCCCGGACGAGGCGCTTGCCCCGGAAGTGCCGGTT
>Ga0137407_10000455_pt1 | contig 27893 bp, 29 predicted proteins | sample CZOMad2_2_16fung_FD_108410 | JGI IMG/M metagenome (GOLD analysis project Ga0137407, IMG submission 108410) | Vadose zone soil fungal communities from Angelo Coast Range Reserve, California, USA - CZOMad2_2_16fungal (Illumina Assembly) | ecosystem: Environmental > Terrestrial > Soil > Vadose... | reverse complement strand
TCCCTTGTGGTTCTTCCGCTACAGCCGAAGCCTCTGGCTCTCCGTCGAGTGGGCGATCAATCCCGAATCGTGAGGTCCGTCTCCTTCGGCGCCATCGTCGCGCTGCTGGGGCTGCTCCTCACGGCGTCGCCGCTCGGCGCCTACGAGGCGATCGCCGTCAAGGACGGCGCCACCATCTCGGGCGTCGTCCGCTTCGCCGGCGCTCCGCCCAAGCTCGGCCCGATCCCGGTCAACAAGAACCGTGACGTGTGCGGTGACGAGAAGCCGTCGGAGGCGCTGGTGGTCGGTACCGGCGGTGGCGTCCGCGACAGCGTGGTGCTGATCGAGGGCGTGGCCCGCGGCAAGAAGGGCGCCGGCGACGTGATCCTCGACAACCGGAAGTGCCTGTTCGTGAGCCACGTGACCGCGGTGGCGCCCGGCGATCGCGCGCGCGTGCGCAACTCGGATCCGATCCTGCACAACACGCATGGGTTCCTGGGCCGGCCGACCGTCTTCAACCTGGCGCTGCCCACCAAGGACCAGATGATCGACATCACGAAGCGGCTTTCGAAGCCGGGCGTGGTCCGGGTCGTGTGCGACGCGCACCCGCACATGTTCGCGTGGATGATCGTGCACGACAGCCCGTACGTGACGGTGACCGACGACAGCGGGGCGTTCAAGATCGGCGACGTCCCACCCGGGACGTACAAGGTCACGATGTGGCACGCCGGGTTCCGGCCGAAAGGATCGGACAAGGACGGCCGGCCTGTCTACGACGAGCCGAAGACGATGACCAAGGAGCTGACGATCGCACCGAAGGCCACGGTGACGGTCGAGTTCGAACTGAAATAGAGGGGGACGTCATGTTCAAGCACATCTGCGTGCCGGTGGACAACTCGGAGTATTCGAACCGGGCGATCGACCTGGCGGTCGAGCTGGGCCGGACGGGCGGGGCGAAGCTGACCGGCGTCCACGTGTACGCCGCGCGGCTGCACGACTACCGGTTCAAGCAGATGGAGTACACGCTGCCCGAGGAATACAAGGACGAGAACGAGCTCGAGCGCCAGCGGAAGATCCACGACTCGCTGATCGCGATGGGGCTCCAGCTCATCTCCGAGTCGTATCTGGACGTGATGGCGAAGAGGGCCGCCGAGGCCGGGCTCGACTTCGAGCCCAAGATGATCGACGGCAAGCACTACAAGGTCCTGATCGAGGACACCCTCGCGTCCGACTACGACCTGGTCGTCATGGGCGCCCTCGGCATGGGCGCGGTCAAGGACAGCCAGATCGGGTCGGTCACCGAGCGGTTCGTCCGCCGCGTGACGCGCGACACCTTGATCGTGCGCAACGCCGACGCGCTGAAGGATCAGGACGGCGCGATCGTCGTCTGCCTCGACGGCTCGCCGCAGTCGTTCAACGGCCTCAAGCTCGGGATCGGGCTCGCGGCCGCGCTCCACCGGCCGCTCCAGGCCGTGGCCGTGTACGACCCGTATCTCCACTACGCGATGTTCAACGGCATCGTGGGCGTGCTCAGCGAGAAGGCCTCGAAGATCTTCCGCTTCAAGGAGCAGGAGCAGCTGCACGAGGAGATCATCGACACCGGCCTGGCCAAGATCTACCAGTCGCACCTCGAGATCGGCCGGAAGCTCGCCGCCGACGCGGGGGTCGAGCTGGCCATCACGCTCCTCGACGGCAAGTGCTTCGAGAAGATCCTGACCTTCGCCCGCAAGGAGCAGCCGTGGCTCCTCATCCTGGGCCGGGTGGGCGTCCACTCCGACGAGAACGAGATGGACCTCGGGTCCAACACCGAGAACATCCTGAGACTGGCGCCGTGCAACGTGCTGCTCACGGGCGGAAAGTTCTACCCGCCGCTCGACGTGAAGGCCGAGGAGATCATCTCGTGGACCGAGGAGGCGGAGGCGCGGATGGAGCGGGTGCCGCCCCAGGTGAAGGGGGTCGCGCGCACCGCGCTCCTGCGCTACGCGATCGAGCAGGGACACACCGTCATCACCAACAAGGTGATCGACGAGGCGATGGCGATCTTCATGCCGACGCGGATGGCCGAGCGCATGCAGATCCTGGCCGAGGACGTCGCGGTGGCGAAGCTGCGCGCCGAGGCCCAGCCGGCGACGGCGATCTGCTCCGTCTGCGGCTACACGGTCAAGGGCCCGAACCCCGTGGTCACGTGCCCGGTCTGCAAGGCTGCCCCCGACAAGTTCCAGATCATCTCGAAGGAAGCGGTGGAGGCGATCGCGACCCAGGAGGGCGGGGTCGAGGCCGAGGAGTCGATGCCGGGCGTGCAGGTGAAGTGGTCCGCCGAGGCGCGCGACGCCCTGCGCGAGGTGACCGACGCCTACCTCCGGCGCCGCGCGAAGGCTCGGGTCGAGAAATACGCCCGCTCGCGGAAGATCCCGGTCATCACCTGTCAGCTCGCGCTGCCGATGATCGAGGAGACCGTGGGGCGCGAGAAGCTCGGCGCCGGCTGGGATACCCTGCTCGCGAAGACGAAGTTCGAGCCGGCCGACCTGCCGGGTATCAAATCGAACGAGAGCGGCACCGGGTTCTCCTGGACCGAGGACGCGACGGCGCGACTCAATCGCGTGCCGGCCGGGTTCATGCGTGACATGACGCGTGAAGAAGTCGAGCGCGTCGCGGCCTCCAAAGGCGTGACCACGATCGATTTCGCTGTTTGCGAAGAGGGTATCGGGCACGCGCGCGAGACCATGAACGAGGTGATCGCGGGATACGTGTCGAACAAGAAACCGCGATAAGCGCGGGCGAGGGGGTGGGGGTGCCTTCCCGGATCCGACTGCTGACCTCCGGGTGCCGTCAATCTCCATGCTTCGCGTGACCGCGACGCTGCCTACACGGATCCGGGAAGGCACCCCCACCCCCTCGCCCGCGCTTCCATGGATCCCGAGCCCCGTGCCCGCGTCGCCCGCCAAGGGTCGTGCCGTATGACCGAGCCAAGGGCACCGCGCGCGGCGGCGGAGCCCGCCGCGCCCACGAACGTAGGAGCGACCACGCCGTATACGGCGTATAGCGTGTCGTGGAATCTGACTCAGCGGTGCAATCTCGAGTGCTCGCATTGCTATATGTCGGCGTTCGCGGGCGCCGATACGCGGGGCGAGCTGTCGACCGCCGAGTGCCGCCGGGTGATGGACGAGATCGCCATCGTCAACCCCAACGTCTTCCTGATCCTCACGGGCGGCGAGCCGCTCTTGCGGAAGGACATCTGGGACATCGCGGCCTACGCCACCGAGAAGCGATTCACGACGGTGCTCGGCACGAACGGCGTGCTCCTGCGCGAGCGGGAGGCGCGCTCGATGCGCGATCACGGCGTCCTCGGCGCCTCGATCAGCCTCGACTCGATCGACCGCGTCAAGCACGATGCGTTCCGCCATCTCCCGGGCGCCTGGGACGGCGCGGTGCGGGCCACCCGCGTGCTGACCGACGCCGGACTCGACTTCTCGCTCCACATGTCGGTCACCGACTGGAACGTGGGCGAGGTGCCCGCGATGATCGACCTCGCGTGCGAGCTCGGCGCCAAGGTGCTGAACTTCTTCTTCCTGGTTCGCACGGGTCGCGGCAAGCACCTCACCGACATCGATCCCGCGGCCTACGAGCGCATCCTGACTTACCTCGCCAAGGTGCAGGGGGTCGGCGGGGGTCCGCCGTCCTTCGTGAGGACGCTTCTCGGGATGGGCGAGCGGCGGCCCGCGGGTGGCGCCGCGGCGTTCGAGGATCCGTGGTCGACACCGGTGGGCAAGCGCGACGGCCTCCTCATCCGGGCCAAGTGCGCCCCGCACTTCCGGCGTGTCCTCTACGAGATGAACCCGTCCTCTCCGCTGCTCCGCAACTACGCCCACGGCTCGTGTCCGGCCGGCAAGTACTACTGTCGCATCACGCCCGAGGGCGACGTCACGCCGTGTCCGTACATGCCAGTCACGGCTGGCAATCTGCGCGAGCGATCCTTCGCCGACCTGTGGCGCGACGCGCCCGTGTTTGGTGACCTGCGCGACCCCAAGCTCGGCGGGCGATGCGGCGCCTGCGAGTTCTCGAAGATCTGCGGGGGGTGCCGCTGCCGCGCGTACGCGACCCACGGCGACTACCTCGCCGAGGATCCGGCGTGCGGCTATCAGCCCGGCGCCCACGGCGGCGCCATGATCGACCTGCCGGCGACCTTGACCTTCGGGCTCCCGGTCGACTACCAGCTCGTCTGGGACGACGACGCGCGCGCGCGCCTGCAGGCGATCCCGTCGTTCGCGCGCGGCATGGTGATCAAGGCGGTCGAGGCGTACGCGCGCGGACGGGGCGAGAGCACGATCACGAAGGCGCTCCTCGCGGACGTGCGCTCGAAGTGGGGCTCTCGCTTCCGGGCTCCGTCCTGATGGACTCGTTCCGTCTGGCGGCCCGCGCGTACCTGGTTTACGGGGTGCTCTACTGGCTCGGCGGCGTCTATCTGGCCACGCAGGGAGTCGGCGTCCGCGGTGGCCGCGTGATGCAGTCGGGCGCGGTGTGGATCGTCCTCGGGCTCGTGCTCGTGGTGCTCGTCCCGTATCTGCTCGCGCGGCCTCGCGCGTGGTTCGAGCGCTGGATTCTTTCGCGCCGCGACTTCGCGCGGGTGCTCACGGCGTTCATGGCCTTCCGGGCCTGGCACGTGCTGAAGGTCGCGCTGCGACCGGAGACGGCCAGCGTGGCGGCACCGTGGGGCGGTGAGGTGACCTTTCGTGTCGGCGCGATCGTGTTCCTGATCGTCACCGTGGCCGCGCTTCTCGTGATCGGTCGCGCGGCCTGGGCGAAGGAGGTCGTGTGAAGCGCTACCGGGACATCGCCGGAGACGGCGGCTCGAACATCGCGGGACAGGTCGAGGCGCAGCAGGGCCGGCTCAAGCAGCGGCTCGAGTCGGTCCGCGCGATCGTCGCCATCGTGTCGGGCAAGGGCGGCGTGGGGAAGTCGTCCCTCACCGCGAACCTCGCGTGCAGCTTCGCGCTCGACGGCTGGAAGGTCGGTGTCCTCGACGCGGATCTCAACGGACCCACCCAGGCCAAGGTGCTGGGCGTGCGCGGCCGGCGGCTCGTCCTCGCCGACGGCGTCGTCGAGCCCCCGGCCACGGATCTCGGCGTGAAGGTGATGTCGATGGACCTGCTGTTGCCCACGGATGCCGCGCCGCTCACCTGGGATGCGCCGCTCCAGGAGGAGGCGCACACGTGGCGGGGCGCCATGGAGGCGAACGCGCTGCGCGAGTTCCTGGCGGACACCAACTGGGGAACCCTGGATGTGCTCCTCCTCGATCTGCCCCCCGGCACCGACCGGCTGGTCACGATCGCCTCGCTGGTGCCCGCGCTCTCCGGGACCGTCGTCGTGACGATCCCGTCCGACGTGTCGCACCTGGTGGTGAGACGATCGATCACCGTGGCGGCGAACACACGGGCGCCCGTGCTCGGGCTCGTGGAGAACATGGCCGGCCTCTTCCCGGGGCCCGACGCGGCCAAGCTCGCGGCCGACGCGGGGATTCCCTTCCTCGGGAGCGTGCCGTTCGATCGCGCGCTCGCCGTCGCCGGCGACCAGGGCGACCCGTTCGTCGCCAGCGCTCCGGAGCGCGCCTCGGCGATGGCCCTCAGACGAATCGCGGACGGGATCCGCATCGCGTTGTCACCGCGTCCGGCCTGAAGGCGCCAGACACAAAAAGGCCCCGGAAACGTCTCCGTCTCCGGGGCCTCGGCGAATTCGAGAGCCTAGCTCACTGGCAGGAGACTCTGGGATCCGGCGTGTAGCCGGCGACCTTGTACGTCAGGACGAAGTCATCGGCCCACGCCTTCGGCTTGATGGCTCCGAGCTTCGTCTCGCCGTCCCACGCGATCACGTGTGCGCCCTCGGCGAGCTGGGCGACGCTGGCGCGACCCCGCAGGAAGTCGGCGACCAGAGCCTTCGGGATGAAGGCCGCGGCCGTCTCCATGACGGCCTGCTGGCCGCTCGCGGGCTCGGCCTTCAGCCAGCTCGCGATCACGGTGAAGCCGTCGAGATTGGGCTCCTTGAGCAAGTCGTTCGTGGCCATCGAGCGCAACAGATGGGGAACGTAGCGCGAGAACATCGACGAGACCCGATCCTGAACGCTGAGTCGCGTGAACTCCGGGGCCGGCTGCTGATCGACGTTGACGTTCAGGGACAGGTACCGAATGTCGCCGTCGATGTGCTTGGGCTTGTAGAAGCCGATCCCTTCCGGCTTCACGTCCAGCCACGGCATGCAGTGGTAGATCTTCGCGTTGAGGTCGCGAAGAGCTCCCTGATACTTCTGACCGAGCGCGCGTCCCCTGTCCGAAGTGTATCGATCGGGCTGCAGCACCCGATCGGCCGGGGCGTCGGCGGCCGACGCCGGGCTTCCGGCAAGGGTCAGGGTCGCGGCCGCGGCCAGGGAAACGAAAGCGCGTCCGAGCTTTGTGTTTATCATGGGTGACACACGTGGCATGAGTCGTGCCAGCCGGGAGAGGCCGCTAAGCCTTTGGATCGCCAAACGTTCGTCAGCCTCGCCCAGAAACCCCCCGGCGCCAAACTGCCCCCCGATCCGTCAGGCGGGTGCCTGGGTGACCGGGGGCCGCCGACTACCGCTCGAGGATCTGCCCTTGATCTACTGTAACCGCCTTTCCAAACCAGTTCTGGCTCTGGGCCATGGCGACGTCCTGACGCGTCACAGTCGGCGCGCCGCCGCGGTTTTTCATCGAGAAGTCGAAGTGCTCCTTCGACGCGAAGTGGCTCGTGTTCGAGCGCCAGGTCTGCCACTCCTCGCCTGATGCGCAGCCGGCCAGCAGGAGTGCGGTTCCGATCAGGAGCGAACGCCAGTGCTTCCCGTACATGGTCAGATCCTCCTCAGGGAGTCGAACTGGCCGCATCCTACCGTCGCGCCGGCGGCCGGTCAATCGGCCGTTCGTGCTAGACTCCCCCTTACAACGTCGAGGAGAGATGGGATGATCGAGACCATATGGACGCCCTGAAAGTCCACTCCCGGCCGGAGGGCCTGCGTCGGCCGATCCTGGTCATGGCGTTCAGCGGCTGGAACGACGCGGCCGAGTCGGCGACGACGGCGGTGCGGTACCTGGGTACGTCGTTTCACGCCGACAAGTTCGCCGAGATCGATCCCGAGGAGTTCTATCACTTCGGCCTCTCCAGGCCCTATGTCCGGTTCAAGCCAGGCTCCGAGACGGAACGCGAGATCACCTGGCCGGCCACCGAATTCTCGATCGCCCAGGGGTCCGAGCTGGCTCGCGACGTCATCGTGGGCGTCGCCGTCGAACCCCATCTGCGCTGGAAGACCTACTGCAATCTGGTGCTCGACCTCGCCCGCAGCTGCGACGTCGCCCTGGTTTTGACCCTCGGAGCGTTGCTCGCCGAGGTGCCGCATACCCGGCCCGTCCGTCTCTCGGGCAGCGCCTCGGACCCGGAGCTCGCGGTCCGGCTCGGCGTCCGCCCCACCCGTTACGAGGGCCCGACCGGCATCGTCGGGGTACTCAACACGATCTGCCGCGAGCAGGGGTTCGCGGCGGCGACTCTCTGGGCCAACGTCCCGCACTACATCTCGGGTATCGAGAATCCCAAGGCCACCCTCGCCCTGGTCCGGCGCGTGGCGCCGCTCCTGGGCGCGACGATCGACGGCAGCGACCTCGAGGAAGCCGGCAAGCAGTTCGACACGAACTTGAAGGAAATCGTCGCGCAGAATTCGAAGATCGCCAACTACGTCAAGAAGCTCGAGTCGCGCGATACCGAGGAGCCCGCGCCCGCGGCCCCGGGCGGACCGAGCGACCTGCCGCCGGCGGCCGAGCTCGTCGCCGAGATCGAGCAGTTTCTCCGCCAGCAACGGCCGGAGTGATCCGGGCCGGGCTCGTCGCCGCCGCGCTCGGTCTCCTCTTCGCTGCGCAAACCTCCGTCGCGGCCGAAAAGGCCGCCGTCACCTGGCACCCCTCGAAGCCTCGGCTCGGTGATGTCGCCTGGATTCTCGTGAAGGACGTCCCCGAGATCGCGACGGTCGAAGGCTCGGTGGACGGCAGGCCCTTGACGTTCTTTCCGTACGCCGGCGGCCACGCCGCGCTCTTCGGCATCGATCTGGAAACGAAGCCGGGTACCCGTGCCTGGCGGGTCGGGGTCGTCGAGTCCGGGCGCGAGCCACGGAGCGCGCACGGGAGCGTGAGGATCGTCCGGCGCGACTTTCACGTGGAGCGCCTGACCCTGCCGAACACGATGGTCGATCTCGACCCCGAGACCGAGCGGCGCGCGGTGGCCGAGAGCAAGCAGCTGGGGACGCTCTACCGGACCATCACTCCCGAGCGGCTGTGGCGCGGGAAGTTCACGAACCCGGTGGGCACGACCGCGGCGGGCAGCGGATTCGGCGCGCGCCGGATCATCAATGGCCAGCCTCGCTCACCGCACTCCGGTAGCGATTTCTCGGCGCCGCGGGGAACACCGGTGGTCGCGGTCAACGCCGGCAAGGTCGCGCTCGTGGCCGAGTTCTTCTTCCCGGGCCGCCTGGTCATCCTCGACCACGGTCTCGGGCTCTACACCGCCTATTTCCACCTCGACACGATCACGGTCGCCGAGGGCGAGCGCGTGGAGCGCGGGCAGACTCTCGGGACGGTGGGAGCGACGGGGCGGGCCACGGGCCCGCATCTTCACTTCGGGGCCCAGGTGGTCGGGGCGAGGGTCGACCCTACGACCCTCCTGGGCCTCTCGCTGCTCGACTAGCGACGCCGGCGCGCCTTAGCCTTCTTCTTGGTCTTGCGCTTGGCTGACGCCTTGGCCTTCCGCTTCGGCCGGGCCTTGGTCTTCGTGCGCGCCGTTGCTTTTGCCTTTGCCTTCGGCTTGGGCTTCGGCTTTGGCGCCATCGGCGCGGCCGGCGGCGCAGGCGCGGGCCTGGGCGGGGCGGGCGCGACAGGGGCCGGTGGTGCCATCGGTGCTGGGGGCGGTGACCAGGGCTCGGGCTGACCGAACGTGCGTTCCATCATCTCCTCCATGCTTGGGGACGTTGATTCCCGCCTTTCTTACCCTGCGGTCGACGACCTCGTCAGCGCAAGAAAGAAATTACACTGCGATGCGCGCGCGCAACCGGGCGGCGAGCGCGGCGAGCGCGCGATTGGACCAGACGGTCAGGGACGACTGCGCGAGCAAGGTCCGCACCTCGCCGCGCGAGATCTTGATCGGCGTCGCCACGCTGAGCGGATTGGGATGGGCGGCGAGCTCGGCGAGCGTGGCGAGCCCGATCAGGAGCGGCCACGCGCACGCCAGCCGCATGCGCCACTCGAGCCGCGGGATCGCGAGCGTGTACTCCCAGCCGACGTTGTAGTGCTCGAGCGCCAGCCCGATCAGCCGGCGATAAAGGGGCAGCGCGCGGGCCGCGCCGGCGGACTCGAGCAGGTCGCGCGGCCCCAGCCCCAGCGCCGCCAGCTCGCGCGCCGGCAGGTAGCACCGGCCGTGGCTGAGGTCGCCGGGCACGTCGCGCAGGACGTTGGTGAGCTGGAGTGCCTTGCCGAAGCTCACGCCTTCCTCGCTCATCTCGCGCAGGGCCCAGTCGCCGAGCCGCTCGCGATGCGTGACGTGGAGCACCGTCCAGAACGGCCCGACACAGCCGGCCACCATGTAGGTGTACTGGTCGAGCTCCTCGAGCGTCTCGATCGCGGCCAGGCCTTTCTCGTCCTCTCCCGGAAAGCGGGTGAGGTCGAAGATCATCCCCGACGTCAGGGTCGCCAGCACCGCGCGCACCTCGTGCCGGTCCGCCGGCGTGAGGGCTTCCAGGCGGGCGAGCGCCTCCGGGAGGCGTTCGAGCAGCTTGCGCTCCGCTGCCCGGCTTTGATGGGGCGCGCAGGCGCGCGCCACCCCGACGACGTCGGCCGGCTCCCCCGCGCAGGCCCGGCGCACGGTTTCGAGGTGGGTCAGCCGGTCCTTACGCGCGACCAGCTCGGTGTCGGCGATGGTGTCGGCCGCGCGCGCGAGAAGGTAGGCCAGGCCGATCGGCTCGCGCAGGGCGCTCGGGAGGATGGCGAGGGAAAGATGGAAGCTCCGGCTGACCTGCCGCAGGAGGTTGCCCAGCAGGTCGCCGCTCATGCTACTCGTAGTCGTACGGTCGCTTGGGCGGCCCAGGATCGTCCTTGGCCTTCTTGAGGCCTTCCTGGAACTTCCGGTCGAGCAGCTTGCCTTTCTCGCCCTCGGCGCGGAGCTGCTCCTTGAAGCGCTCCTCCCGCTCGGCGGACTTCGAGCGAAGCTTGTCGAACGCGGCGCCCAGATCGTCGACGGATCGTGTCGGGGGCGGCGCCTCGTGCGCGATCACGGCTCGAAGCTCCGCGTCGAGCGTGAGCTTGGCCTTGCAGCACGGGCACTCGACCGTGAACGACGCGTCCGCCATGGCGCCACGCTAGCAGTCAGGCCCCAAGGGCGTCAAGCCGTGCGACAATGCCGCCGATGGGCGACCTCGCCAACGAGTTTTCCTGGTCCCGCAGTCGGGACAACACCTTTCAGGAATGCCGACGGCGCTACTTCTACCACTACTACGGCGCGTGGGGCGGCTGGGATGCGTCCGCTCCCGAGGACGTTCGCCGGCTCTACATCCTCAAGCAGCTCGCGTCGCGCCAGATGTGGGCGGGGCGAGTGGTCCACGACGCCATCGAGATGGCGTTCCACGCGTTCGCCGGCGGCCGCGAACTCCCGATCGAGCCGTTCATCGCCGATGTGGTCGAGCGGATGCGCGGCGAGTGGCGCTCGTCAAAGGCCGCGCGCTACCGTGACAGTCCCAAGACGGTCGCGCTGTACGAGCACGAATACGCCGTCGATCTGAAGCCCGAGGTGTGGCAAGCGCTCTCCCGCAACGTCGCCGTCTGCCTCCGCAACTTCTTCCGGCTGCCGCTCGTGGCGGCGATCCGCAAGACGTCGCCCGAGCACTGGTCGATCGAGCACTGGTCCAAGGTCTTCCAGTTCGAGGGCACGCCGGTGTGGATGGCGCCCGACTTCGGCTTCTGGACCGACGACGGGCGTCTGGCGCTCGTCGACTGGAAGACCGGCGGCTCGACTCCCGACGGCGCCGCGTTCCAGCTGGGCTGCTACGCCCTCTACGCCGCCGAGGTGCTCGGCGTTCCGCCCGCGAAGGTCGACCTGTTCGAGGCGAACCTGCGCGAGCCGGAAGTGACGCAGCTCACGTGGAGCGACGAGCGTCTGGAGGCCATCAAGGAGCAGCTCCGCCTCTCCGTGCGCTCGATGAGGGCGTATCTCGTGGATCCCGCGGCGAACGTCGCCGCGATCGACGACTTCGAGAAAGCCGAAGACCTCCGAATCTGCAAGTGGTGCAACTTCCGCGTCGTGTGCCGTCCAGAGCTCACGTGAGCGCGGAGCCCCTTCACCGAACACACAGGAGAGCGTCGTGAGAGAGAACACGCTGAGAACGATCTGGGCCCGGGGTGAGGCGGTCGTGAACGGATGGCTGTCGGTTCCGAGCTCGTTTTCGGCCGAGGTGATGGCCCACCAGGGGTTCGACTCGCTCACCGTGGACATGCAGCACGGCGTCGTGGACTACCAGACCGCGGTCACGATGCTCCAGGCCATCTCGACGACGCCGGTGATCCCGCTGGCCCGCGTTCCGTGGAACGACCCGGCGCTGCTCATGAAGATCCTGGACGCGGGCGTGTACGGCGTGATCTGTCCGATGATCAACACGCGGGCGCAGGCCGAGGCGCTGGTGGCCGCCTGCAAGTACGCCCCGCGCGGCTACCGGAGCTGGGGGCCCGTGCGCGCCTCGATCTACGCGGGCGCCGACTACGGCGACCACGCCAACGACGATCTCATCGTCATGCCGATGATCGAGACCGCCGAGGCGGTGAAGAACATCGACGACATCCTGCGCGTGCCCGGGGTCGACGCCGTCTACGTGGGCCCGTCGGATCTCTCGCTCACGATGGGCTGCAAACCGCGCCTGGACCAGACCGACCCCCCGGTGGTGGAGGCTCAGCTGAAGATCGTCGAGGCGTGCAAGCGCCACGGCGTGGCCGCCGGGATCCACAACGGTACCGCCGCCTACGCGTTGAAGATGATCGCGGCGGGCTACCAGTTCGTCACGCTCGCGAGCGACAGCCGCTTCATGGCGGTCAAGGCCGCCGAAGAGGTCGCGGCGGTGCGCAAGACCGGCGTGACCGCCGGCAAGGTGCCGGCGTACTAGATGGGCCTCGACGAGGCGCGCATCCAGGGGTTTCTCGCCACGAAGGAAGTCGCGGTGCTGGCCACCGTGCAGGCCGACGGCGCTCCGCTGGCGATGCCGATGTGGTTCCTGCACGCTCCGACGGCCTTGACCATGATCAGCGTCGCGGACACACAGAAGGTCCGGAACCTGCGCCGCGACGCTCGTGTGTCGGTCGTGGCCGAGGCGGTGGCGGGCAGCGGCGAAATACGTGGCGTCACCGTGCAGGGCCGCGCCGAGTTCCTGGCGGAGGGCCCGGAGCGCCGGGCCCTGATCGAGCGCTTCCACGAAAAGTATCGCGGCCTCGTACGACTCTGGGGCGGCAAGACCATGCCGGCCAATCGCGTCATGTTCAGCATCGTCCCCTCGCGCGTGCGGAGCTGGGGGCTTGGATGATCACGCGCTCGCGGATTCAGGCCGCTTCGACGACGCGCTCAGAGCGCGGGTTCAGAAGAACCTCGCCGGATTCGCCCGACAGCCCATCGCCCCAGACGGCCGCCGTCCCGCCGCGGTCGCGGTCGTGCTGCTGCCCGACGACGAAGGACGGGCTTGCTTTCTCCTGACCCGGCGCACGGCCACGTTGCGAGCTCACGCGCGCCAGTGGGCACTGCCCGGCGGAAGGATCGACGCCGGCGAAACCGCCGAGGGCGCGGCGCTCCGCGAGCTCGGAGAGGAAGTCGGGCTCGGGCTCGAGGCGAGCTCGGTGCTCGGGCTCCTGGACGACTACGGCACGCGCTCGGGCTTCATCATCACGCCCGTGGTCGCGTGGGCCGGCGAGCGGGTCGAGCTGGTCCCCAATCCGGCCGAGGTCGCGAACGTCTACCGGGTCCCGCTGGCCGAGCTCGACAAGCCGGACGTCCCGCGACTGATCTCGATTCCCGAGAGCGACCGCCCGGTGATCCAGGTCCCGCTGCTGTCGTCCCTCATCCACGCTCCGACCGCCGCCGTCCTCTACCAGATCCGTGAGGTCGTCGTCCACGGCCGGCCCACACGCGTCGCCCACTTCGAGCAGCCGACCTGGGCCTGGAAATAAAACGCGCGGACACCGCTCGAACGGACGCCCTGGGAAGGATCGGGCGTGCGGAGCCGGTTCGCGCCCGTCTCAGGCCACCCTCGGTCGAAGCCGGTCTCACGGTCCCCGCTACAAACAAACCCAGGTCGCGCCTGTCTCAGGCCACCCTCGGTCGAAGCCGGTCTCACGGTCCCCGCTACAAACAAACCCGGTTCGCGCCTGTCTCAGGCCACCCTCGGTCGAAGCCGGTCTCACGGTCCCCGCTACAAACAAACCCGGCTCGCTCCTGCGTCAGGCCACCCTCGGTCAAAGCCGGCCTCATGGGCCCCGCTACAACATAGTATTCTCGTCTGGCTTAGGAGGGCCTGGATGGGCGCGCTCGAGGGACAGGTTGCGATCGTCACCGGCGCCGGCAGCGGGATCGGCCGGGAGACGGCGAAGCTCTTGGCGGCCGAGGGCGCCCAGGTCGTCGTCACCGGTCGGCGCAAGGCCCCGCTGGACGCGGTCGTTGCCGAGATCGGCGCGGCCCGAGGGCGGGCGGCGGCCCGCGCCGTCGACATCGAGGATCGCGAGGCGGCGGTGGGGCTCGTCCGGTGGACGATCGACAGCTTCGGCCGGGTGGACGTGCTCGTCAACAACGCCGGCTATTCGAGCCGGGCTCGGTCGATCCGCTGGGTGCCGAAGGACGAATGGGACGGCGTGATCAACGTCAACCTGAACGCGGTCTACACGCTGACCCAGGCGGTGCTGCCGGACATGATCGAGCGGGGCGGCGGCACCATCGTGACGGTGTCCTCGGCCGCGGCGCTGCGGCCGGGACTGATCGGCGGGGCGCCGTACGGCGCGGCCAAGGCCGGCGTACGGAACCTGATGGGCCACGTCCACAACGTGCTGCGTGCCAAGGGAATCCGGGCCACCACGATCATGCCGGGCGAAGTCGACACGCCGATCCTGTCGCGGCGCCCCCTCGTGCCCGACGACAAGGCACGCGCCACGATGATGCAACCGGAGGACGTCGCGCGCGCCGTGCTGCTCTGCGCGACGCTCCCTCCACGGACGGTGATCGAGGAGATCGTCATGAGCCCGACGGTCGCGCGCGACTGGAGCGTGGACGTCGCGGTGGCGGCGCGCGAGGGCGGGCCCGACGGCGGGTCCTGAGACACAGAGGAGAGCGTATGGCGGGGACGAAGTTCACGGTCATCGACGGCGGGCGCGCGGCCGAGGTCGACGCAGTCGAAGGCATCGCGCTCGCGAAGCGCGCCGAGGGGGCGGGCCGGCCGGTGGCGGTCGATCTCGACGAGCGTGCCGCCTATCTCGGGGTGAACGCCGCCGAGCGGGCGAAGGCGCTCTCCTCGCTCGAGGCGCCGGATTTCGCGCTGCCCGACCTCGACGGACGACGCCACTCGCTGTCGGAGCATCGCGGGAAAAAGGTCCTGCTGGTCGCCTATGCGTCGTGGTGAGGCTGCCGTCTCGACCTGCCGGTCTGGCAGGCACTACACGAAGAGCTCCGCGGGCTCGGATTCACGGTGATCACGGTGGCGATCGACAAGAGCGCCGAGGACGCGCGGCCGTGGATCGAGGCGGCGAAGCCCGCGCACCCGTCGCTGATCGACACCACGCACGTGCTCGCCGACCTCTACAACCTCGTGAACGTGCCGACGATCCTCTGGATCGACGAGCGCGGTCGCATCGTGCGCCCGAACGACGTCGCGTTCGGCACCGACACGTTCAAGCACATCACCGGTCTTGAGGCCGCCACGCATCTCTCGGCGCTCCGCGCCTGGGTGCGTGGCGAGACGACGGCCTTGCCCGAGGCTCGCATTCGCGCGCTGCAGTCGTTGCCGACCGACGACGACCAGCGGGCGCGCGCCGAGTTCGGACTGGGCGAGTGGCTGTTCAATCAGGGGCGAATCGAGGCGGCGGCGCGCCATTTCGCGACGGCCGGCGAGCTGGCGCCTCACGACTTCACGATCCGACGCGGGACGATGCCCATGCGCGGGATCGATCCGATGGGCCCGCAATTCCGCGAGATGCTCGGAGCGTGGGTCAAGGCAGGGAACCCGTACTATCGACCGTTGGCGGAGTGACCATGGGAATGCTCGACGGGAAGACAGCGCTGGTGACAGGGGCCGGACGGGGCATCGGACGCGGGATCGCGATCGCGCTGGCCGCGGCGGGGGCGAAGGTGGTCGTCAACGACCTCGGCGCTTCCTTGAGCGGTGAGGGCAAGGAGAATACGCCCGCCCAGACGGTGGTCGACGAGATCGTCAAGTACGGGGGGACCGCGAAGGCCAACTACGGCTCGGTGGCCGACTTCGGCCAGGCCGCCGCGATGGTGCAGCAGGCCATCGATTCGTGGGGCCGCATCGACATCGTCGTGCACGTGGCCGGCATCCTGCGCGACCGGATGATCTTCAACATGACCGAGGACGAGTGGGACGCGGTGATCAACGTGCACCTCAAGGGCATGTTCAACGTGGTCCGCGCGGCCTCGGTCTCGATGCGCGAGCAGAAGGGCGGCCGGATCATCAGCATGTCGTCGGTGTCGGCGCTCGGGGCGCCGGGCCAGCCCAACTACGCCGCCGCGAAGGCCGGGATCATCGGGCTCACCTGGTCGACCGCGAACGCGATGGCGAAGTACGGCGTGACCGTGAATGCGATCATGCCGAGCGGCGCCACGCGCATGATCGACTCGACGCCACGGGGCCGGCAGGTCTTCGAGCAGACCGGTAAATGGCCGAGCGAGCAGGCGGTGGGAACGGATCGCGATCCCGACAACGTCGCGCCGATCGTCGTCTACCTGGCGAGCGACGCCGGCGCGAACGTCAACGGCCAGGTCTTCCACGCGCGCGGCTTCGGCTACACCTTGCTCGCCCAGCCCCACGCCGTGCGGCACATCAAGCACGGACGTCGCTGGGATCCGGAAGAGCTGGTGAAGCTCTTCCCCGAGACCCTCGGCGGCAATCTCAAGCAGCCCCCGAGCGTCGAGTTCGGACAGAAGATCGACGAGCGCCCCGCGGACGAATGGCGGGATCTCGGCGGGGGCCGGCGGTTCTGGAAGTCGCGGTACGAGGAGCCGTGAAAACAGTCCTGATGGTGTGCCACGCCAACACCGCTCGGAGCGTCATGGCCCAGGTGCTGCTGGAGCGGATGTTGGCGCGGCACGGCGTCGACGGCGCCATCCAAGTCCGGTCGGGAGGGATCGCGAACTACGCGCGGGACGGCATGATCGCCTCGCTCGACGCGCGCCTGGCGCTCCGAGAGGAGGGCATCCAGCTGGGCGAGAACGACTTCGTCTCGACCGACCTCCGTCGCCACCGCGATCTCCTGGCCGGGGCGGACCTGGTCCTGACGATGACGGTGCTCCAGAAGCAGATGCTGGCCGCCTTCGACGAGGTCCGCGCGCGGCCGGTGTTCACGTTGCGGGAGTTCGTCGGCGAGGAGGGTGACATCGAGGATCCCGCCACCCAGGGCGAGGACGTCTTCCGCGCCTGCCGGGACGAGATCAAGCGCTGCCTGGAAAAATCAGTCCCGCGGCTCCTGATGTTATTGTCAGGGTGAAGCGGGAGATCCCGATGACCGACACGTCGTTCGACATCCGCTCCCAAGGCCGGTCGTCGAATGACGGCACGAGTCGCGCGTGATTCCGCGAGGCCATCTCTTCCGGAAGTACGTGATCATCATCGCCGGGCTGGTCAGCGGAGCCCTGCTGGCATCCGGCGCCATCGAGATCTACTTCTCCTACTACGAGAACCGCGAGGGACTCGTCGCGCTGCAGCGCGAGAAGGCGATCGGCGTCGCGGCGCGCATCGACGCGTACATCAAGGAGATCGAGCAGCAGATCAGCTGGACGACCCAGCCCCAGCTGGGGGTGGCGTCGGCCGCCATGTACCAGCGTCGCGTCGACAATCTTCGGCTCTTGCGCCAGGTGCTGGCGATCACCGAGATCAGCTATCTGGACGCGCAGGGCAAGGAGCAGCTGCGCGTCTCGCGTCTGGCGATGGACGTCACCGGGAGCGGCACCGACTACTCGCGCGAGCCGGAGTTCCTCGAGGCCAAGGCCGGCAAGGTCTATCACGGGCCCGTCTCCTTCCGGAAGGAGTCCGAGCCCTACATGACGATCGCCATGGCCGGGAGCGGCAAGGAGGCGGGCGTCACCGTGGTCGCGGTGAACCTCAAGTTCATCTGGGACGTCGTCTCGCGGATCACGATCGGCAAGGCCGGCCACGCCTACGTGGTCGACGGCCAGGGCGTCCTCATCGCGCATCCGGACATCAGCCTGGTCCTCCAGAAGACGACCTTCGCCGGACTCGCCCAGGTCAAGGCCGCGCTGGCCGGCGGCCCGCGGCCAGGCGATCCGAGGTCCCAGGTCACGATCGCGCGCGATTTCAAGAATCGCCGCGTGATGACCGCGTACGCCACGATCGCGCCGCTCCGATGGTCGGTGTTCGTGGAGCAGCCGCTCGAGGAGGCGTTCGAGAGCCTCTACTCCTCGATCCAGCGCACGATCCTCCTCCTCATGGTCGGTGTCGTCCTGTCGGTCGCGGCGAGCCTGGTTCTCGCGCGCCGGATGGTCACGCCCATCCAGGCGCTCCAGGCCGGCGCGGCCCGGATCGGCACCGGCGAGCTCGACCAGCGGATCGACGTCCGCACGGGTGACGAGCTGGAGGCGCTCGGCGACCAGTTCAACAGCATGGCCGCCCAGCTCAAGGAGTCGTACGCGGGGCTCGAACGCAAGGTCGAGGAGCGAACTCACGCGCTCACCGAGGCGCTCGAGCAGCAGACGGCGACCGCCGAAATCCTGAGAGTCATTGCGAGCTCTCCGACGGACCTGCAACCGGTGATGGACGCGGTCGCGGAGAACGCAGCGCGGGTGTGCGGCGCGACCGACGCGAGCATCCGTCGCATCGACGGCGACACGCTGCGCCTGGTCTCTCGGTTCGGCTCGATGCCCCCGGGCGCGCCCGACGTGATCCCAGTCCGTCGCGAATACCCTTCCGGGCGATCGATCATCGAACGCCGCACGATTCATATCGGCGACCTCGATCTCCTGGACGCGACCGAATACTCAGGCATGACCCGTGATGCTCGCACCGTCCTGGCCACCCCGCTGATGCGCAGGGGGGAACCGATCGGGGCGATCCTGATTCGCCGGGCCGACGTCGAGCCGTTCACGGACAAGCAGATCGACCTCCTCAAGACCTTCGCCGACCAGGCCGTGATCGCGATCGAGAACGTCCGGCTGTTCCAGGAGCTGCAGGCGCGGACGCGCGAGCTGGCGCGGTCCGTCGACGAGCTGAAAGCGCTCGGGGAGGTCGGCCGGGCGGTCAGCTCGACGCTCGACCTCGAGACGGTGCTGTCGACGATCGTGTCGCAGGCCAGCCAGCTCTCGGGCACCGACGGCGGCGCGATCTACGAATACGACGAGGAGGCGGAAGAGTTTCATCTGCGCGCGACCCAGAACCTCGCCATGGATTTTGTCGAGCTGCTGCGCTCGACCCGTATCCGCAAGGGCGAGGGCGCGGTCGGCCGGATGGCCGTCACGTTCGAGCCGACGCAGATCCCCGACATCGAGCTCGACCCGACCTACCAGAGCCGGCTCAGGGATGCGGCGCTCCGCGAGGGCTATCACGCGCTGCTGGCCGTGCCGCTCCTCCGCGAGAATCGCATCATCGGCGGGCTCATCGTGAACCGCAAGACGTCCGGAGAGTTCTCGCCCGACGCGATCGAGCTCCTGCGAACCTTCGCCGCCCAGTCGGCCCTGGCCATCCAGAACGCGCAGCTCTTCCAGGAGATCGAGGAGAAGGGCCACCAGCTCGAGGTCGCGAACCGCCACAAGTCCGAGTTCCTGGCGAGCATGTCGCACGAGCTGCGCACGCCGCTCAACGCGGTCATCGGTTTTTCCGAGGTCCTCCTCGACCGGATGTTCGGCGAGCTCAACCCCAAGCAGGACGAGTACCTGCAAGATATCCTCACGTCCGGCCGCCACCTCCTGTCGCTGATCAACGATATCCTCGACCTCGCGAAGATCGAAGCCGGGCGCATGGAGCTGGAGGTCACCGATTTCCATCTTCCACAGGCCATCGACAACGCGATCACCTTGGTTCGCGAGCGCGCCGCGCGGCGCGCGATCACGCTCGCGGTCGACGTCGACTCGCGCCTGGGCGAGATCAAGGGAGACGAGCGGAAGGTCAAGCAGGTGCTCCTGAACCTCCTGTCCAACGCGATCAAGTTCACGCCCGAGGGCGGGCGCGTCGACGTTCAGGCCGCGCTCGCGGGCGGCGTCGCCGAGATCTCCGTGATCGATACCGGCGTCGGGATCGCGCCCGAGGACCACGAGGCTGTCTTCGAGGAGTTCCGGCAGGTGGGCACCGACTACGCCAAGAAGCATGAGGGCACCGGACTCGGGCTGACGCTCTCGCGGCGGTTCGTCGAGCTGCACGGTGGGAGAATCTGGGTGAAGAGCCAGCTGGATCAGGGAGCGACGTTCACGTTCACACTACCGGTGAAGCCATGGCCAACGAGCTGATCCTGATCGTCGAAGACAACGAGAAGAACCTGAAGCTGGTGCGTGACGTGCTCCAGTACAAGGGCTACCAGACGATCGAGGCGGCCACCGGCGAGGACGGCGTGCGGCTGGCCAAGGCGCGAATTCCCGATCTGGTCTTGATGGACATCCAGCTCCCGGGGATGGACGGGATCACGGCGCTCGGAGCGCTGCGCGCCGATCCGGCGACGCGGGCGATCCCGGTGATCGCGGTGACGGCGTCGGCCATGACCCACGATCGCAAGAAGATCATGGCGGCCGGGTTCGACGGCTATCAGAGCAAGCCGATCAAGGTGAAGGAGTTCATGGACGCGGTCCGCGAGATGCTCGACCAGCGGGGCGGAACGTAGCACGCGATGCCCGAGAAGATCCTCGTCGTCGACGACGTGCCGGTCAACGTGAAGCTCCTGGCCGACCTGCTGGCCGCGAAGGGCTATGCGGTCGCCACGGCGGCCGGCGGCGCCGAGGCGCTCGAGAAGATCGGAAAGGAGCAGCCGGGTCTGGTCCTGCTCGACGTGATGATGCCCGGCATGAGCGGGTACGACGTGTGCCGGCGGATCCGCCAGAACGCGGCGACGGCGATGCTGCCGGTCATCATGGTGACGGCGCTCGATCCCGCGCAGGAGCGCGTGAAGGGCATCGAGGCGGGCGCCGATGATTTCCTGACCAAACCCATCAACCAGCCCGAGCTCCTGGCCCGCGTCAAGTCGCTGCTCCGCATCAAGCTGCTCCACGAGGAGCTCGCCGACTGGAACCGCACCCTCGAGCGGCGGGTCGAGCAGCAGCTCGCCCAGCTCGATCGCCTCGAGCGGCTCAAGCGCTTCTTCTCGCCCCAGGTCGCGGAGCTGATCGTGAGCGGTGACACCGAGGATCCGCTGAAGAGCCACCGGCGCGACATCACCGTGGTCTTCCTCGACCTCCGCGGCTTCACCGCCTTCGCCGAGACCTCCGAGCCCGAGGAGGTCATGGGCGTCCTGCGCGAGTACCACGCCGCGATGGGGCGAGCCATCCTGGAGCACGAAGGCACGCTCGAACGCTTCACCGGCGACGGGATGATGATCTTCTTCAACGACCCGGTGCCGGTGCCCGACGGGCCCGAGCGCGCGGTGCGGATGGCGGCGGCGATGCGTGAGCGCGTCGACGAGCTGCTCGTGAAGTGGCGCAAGCGGGGCTACGACCTCGACTTCGGCATCGGCATCGCGGAGGGCTACGCCACGATCGGCGCGATCGGCTTCGAGGGCCGGATGGACTACGGCGCGATCGGCACCGTGACCAACCTGGCCGCGCGGCTCTGCGGCGAGGCCAAGCCGCGGCAGATCCTCATCTCCCAGCGAGTGCTGGGAGCGGTCGAGGCGATGGTTGAGGTCGAGGATCTGGGCGGTCTCACGCTGAAAGGCTTCTCGAAGTCGGTTCCCGCGTTCAACGTCGTCAGATTTTTCGGCCCCGCCCCACCCAGTAGGGATCGCGCAGGAGCCTCTTGACGAGCTTGCCGGCGGTGTCGCGAGGGAAATCCGCGGGGAACGAGACCTCGCGCGGCACCTTGTAGTCGGCCAGGTGACGCCGGGCGAACGCCCGGAGCTCGTCCGTCGTGAGGGTCTGGTCCGGCCGCAGCTGCACCGCGGCGTGGACGCGCTCGCCCCAGTCGTCGTCCGGGACGCCGAAGACGGCCACGTCCTCGATGGCCGGGTGCCGGTGCAGCGCGTCCTCGATCTCAGCGGGATAGATGTTGACGCCGCCCGAGATGATCATGTCGCGCTTTCGGTCGCAGAGCGTGTAGAAGCCTTCCGCGTCCACCCAGGCGACGTCGCCGACCGAGTGCCAGCCGCCGCGCTCGGTCTGGCGCGTCGCCTCGGAATTCTTGTAGTAGGCGTCGAACATGCCGCCGAAGCGGCGGACGTAGACCTCACCCGGCTCACCCGTGGGCACGGGCCGGCCGTCGTCGTCGAGCAGCGCGATCTCGATATTCGGCGCGGCCCGGCCGCACGAGCCCGGCTTCCTCAGGACGTCCTCGGGCCGGAGGATCGTGTTGATCCCGAGCTCGGTGGAGCCGTAGAACTCGTAGAGGCAGGGGCCGAAGTAGGCGAGCGCCGCCTCCTTGACCCGCATCGGGCACGGAGCCGCCGCCACGATCAAGGAGCGCATCGAGGCGACGTCGTAGCGCGCCAGCACGGATTCGGGCAGGTCGACGATGCGCTTGATCAGGGTGGGGGCCATGAACGTGCTGGTGATCCGGTGCTTCTGGATCAGATGCAGCGCCTGCTCCGGGTCGAACCGGGGCATGACGACGACGGTGCCGCCCAGCAGGGCCGCGAACAGCGAGAAGGAACCCGGCGCCGAGTGGTACAGGGGGCCCGCCACCAGATGCGCGTGGTGGTCGTGCATCATCCCGAGCGCCTGCATGAAGGCGAGCGTGGTCTGGGCGTCGGAGGCGGCGCGCAGGGCGCCCTTGGGCTTGCCGGTGGTGCCGCCGGTGTAGATCATCGAGCCGCCGAGGCCCTGGGCGGGATCGACGGCCGGCGACTCGGCGCTGCCCACTTCGAGGAGCTCGTCGAGGCTGGCGGCCCACGGCCGCCGCTCGGAGCCGAGCGTGATCCACAGGCGCACCCCGACGGCGTGGCGCCGAACTTCTTCCGCCATCGCCACGTAGGGGCCGCCGACGAATGCCGCGACGGCGTCGGAGTGCTCGAGGATGTAACGCACCTCGTCGGCCACCAGGCGGTGATTCATCGGGATCGGCACCGCGTTGGCCGCGCGCGTGGCCGCCGAGGCCAGGAGGTAATCGAGCGAGTTGGGCGCGTAGATGATCACGTGCTCGCTCCGGCCCACGCCCTGCTTGACGAGCGCGTTGGCGAGGCGGTTGCGGCGCTCCAGGAGCTCTCGCCAGGTCAGGTACCGGTCGCCCTCGATTTGCGCGACCGCGTCGGGGTTCGACTGCGCGTGCAGCGCGACGAAATCCAACCGGACCCCTACTTGGGGTAGAGGTGGCAGGCGACCAGGCGACCGGACTCGGGAAGCAACTTCGGCTCCTCGCTCGAGCAGCGCGGGAGCGCGTGGGGGCAGCGCGGGTGGAAGCGGCACCCGGCCGGTGGCGCGATCGGGCTCGGCACCTCGCCGGTCAGGATGATCTCGTCGCGCCGCTCGTCCGGATGGGAGGGCAACGCCGCCGAGAAGAGCGCCTGCGTGTACGGGTGCTTGGGCATCTTCGACACGGTTTCGGCGTCTCCGATCTCGACGATCTTTCCCAGGTACATCACCGCGATCGTATGGCTCATGTGCGCCACCGCGGCGAGGTCGTGGGCGATGAAGAGGTAGGACACGCCGAGCTGCGCCTGCAGATCGCGCAGGAGATTCAGGATCTGCGCGCGGATCGACACGTCGAGCGCCGAGACCGGCTCGTCGAGCACGACGACCTTGGGCGAGAGCGAGAGCGCCCGCGCGATCGCGATCCGCTGACGCTGGCCGCCCGAGAACTCGTGCGGAAACAGATCGGCCGCGCGCTCGGGCAGGCCCACCAGCTCGAGCAGACGCAGGAGGCGCTTCTTCACCTCGGCCGAGGGCAGGGGCTCGTTGGTGACGAGCGGCTCGACGATGATCGAGCCCACGCGCATGCGCGGATTCAGCGACGCGTACGGATCCTGGAAGACGGCCTGAACCGAGCGCCGGTAGGCGCGCAGGCTTCCGCCGTCGAGATCCTGGAGGTCTTGCCCCTCGAAGCTCATGGTTCCGCCGGTCGGCCGTTCGAGCAGGAGCACCATCTTCCCCGTCGTGGTCTTGCCGCAGCCCGACTCGCCGACGAGGCCGAGCGTCTTGCCGGGGTCGATCGAGAACGAGATGTCGTCCACCGCGCGGACCACCGCGACCTGGCGCGAGAAGATGCCGCGCTTCACCGGGAAGTGCTTGACGAGGCTCTTGGCTTCGAGGACGGGTCCGGCCATCGGCCTCAGCCCCTCACCGCGCTCGCGGGGGCCGACAGCCAGCAGCGGCTCGTCTGCCCGTCCGCGACGCGGAACTCGGGCGGCGCCTCCGTGCGGCAACGGTCCATGATCTTTGGGCACCGCGGGTGGAACGCGCAGCCCGGCGGGGGCGCCGACGGATCCGGCGGCTGGCCGTCGATTGCGGTCAGCCGCTTGCGACTGTCGCCGAGCCGAGGTATGGACTCGAGGAGCGCCTGCGTGTACGGGTGCGCCGGGGAGTTGTAGATCTGCTTGACCGGGCCGGACTCGACGAGCCGGCCCGCGTACATCACCGCGACCTGGTCGCACATCTTGGCGACGATGCCGAGGTTGTGGGTGATGAAGATCAGCGCCAGGTTGTGGGCGCGCTGGAGATCACGCAGGAGCTTCAGATATTGCGCCTGGATCGTGAGGTCGAGGCTCGTCGTGGGCTCGTCGGCGATGAGCATCCGGGGCTCGCACGAGATCGCGATCGCCCCGACGATGCGCTGGCGCATCCCGCCGGACAGCTGGTGGGGATACTCGCGCACGCGCCGTTCCGGGGCCGCGATGCGAACGGCCTTCAGGAGCTCCGTCGCGCGGGTCCATGCGTTGCGGCGACCGGCGCCTTCGTGGACACGGATCGGCTCGGCCACCTGATCGCCGACGGTGAAGAGCGGGTTCAGCGAGGCCATCGGGTCCTGCAGGATCATCGCGATCCGCTTGCCGCGGATCCGCCGCATCTCGGACTCGGACTTCTTCATGAGATCGACGCCCTCGAACATGATCTCGCCCGAGACGATCTTGGCCGCCGGCGGGAGCATCCGGAGCAAGGTGAGCGCCAGGGTCGTCTTGCCCGAGCCCGACTCGCCCACGATGCCGAGGGTCTGGCCCTGGTCGAGCGACAGGGTGACGTCATCCACCGCCCGCGTCACACGGGTGCCGCGGGCGCTGACGTAGTGCGTCGACAAGCGCCGGATGTCGAGGAGCGGACCGGTCACAACTGGCGGAGCTGCGGGTCGAACTTCACGCGAAGCCAGTCGCCCAGAAGGTTCGCCGAGAGGACCATCAGCATGATGCAGGAGCCCGGCAGCACCGTCAGCCACCAGTAGCCCGCCATCAGGCCCTTCTTACCGTCCGCGAGCATCAAGCCCCACGCCGGTTGCGGTGGGGGCACGCCGACGCCGAGGAACGACAGCGCCGCCTCGGCGATGATGACCTGGCCGAGCTGCAGGGTGGCCAGCACGATCGCGGAGTTGATCACGTTCGGCAGGATGTGTTTGCGCATGATCGTCCACTTCGAGCAGCCGGCGACGACGGCGAGGCGCACGAAGTCCCGTTCGCGGACGGACAGCACCTCGCCGCGGATGACGCGCGCGTAGCGCGTCCAGTAGACCAGGGCGAGGATGATGATGATGTTGGTTGCGCTGGGGCCGATGATGGCCGCCAGAAAGATCGCGAACGTGAGCGCGGGCAGGGCGAGCCAGGCGTCGGTGAGCCGCATGATGATCTGGTCGACCCAGCGTCCCATGTAACCCGAGATGATTCCGAGCGCGGTGCCGACGAATCCGGCCACGATGACGACCATGAGCCCGACGATCACCGAGATCCGCGCGCCGAAGATCAGCCGCGACAGCACGTCGCGCCCGAGATGATCGGTGCCGAGAAGATGGTCGATGGTGCCGTTCGTCTGCCATGCGGGCGGACGGAACCGGTCGCCGAGCACGCCGACCTCGGGATTGTGCGGCGCGATCACATTCGCGAAGATCGCCACCAGCAGCACGCCGAGGAGGATCGAGATCGGAATGAGCGGGAACCCCTGGGTCCGGATGAAGGCCAGACGTGAGGGGAGCGTCAGCATCACGGACGCGGATCGGCTGTTGGTTGCGCTACCGCTACCCATGTAACTCTCCAGTTCCCAGGGCGTTAGCCCTCATATCTGATCCTGGGATCGATGACGGCGTAGAGGATGTCGACCAGCAAATTCACGACGACGATCATCACACCGCCGAGCAGGACGGTCGCCTGCACGACCGGGAAGTCGCGGAACGCGATGCCCTCGTAGAGCAGGCGGCCCACACCCGGCCAGGCGAACACGGTCTCCACGACGACCGCCACGTTGACCATGATGACGAGATTGATCCCGGCCAGGGTGAGCACCGGGATCAGGGCGTTCTTGAACGCGTGCTTGGAGATGACGAGCGCCTCCGGCAACCCCTTCAGGCGCGCGAGCTTCACGTACTCGGAGCCCAGCACTTCCAGCATCGACGACCGCGTGAGGCGCATGTGGGAGGCCGCGAACACCCAGCCGAGCGCGATAGCGGGCATCACGAGATGGAGCACCGTCCCCGATCCGGATGACGGAAGCCAGCCGAGGTAGACCGAGAAGAAGAGGATCATGATCAGTCCGACCCAGAACGACGGCATCGAGAGTCCGAGCAGCGCGAAGATCTTCCCCACGCTATCCCACCACTGATTGACCCGCACCGCCGCGATGATCCCGGTCGGAATGCCGACGAGAAGCGAGAACGCCATCGCCGCCGAGGCCAGCAGCAACGACGCCGGGAGCCGCGAGAGATAGAGCTCGAAGACGTCCGTGCGGTAGTAAAACGACTGGCCGAAGTCGCCGCGAACGAGGTGCGACACGAAGCTGAAGTATTGGATCCAGAGCGGCTGGTCGAGGCCGAATTGCTTGCGGATCGCGTCGAGGTCCGCCTGGCTGGCGCCGGGCTCGGCGAGGAGCACGGCCGGATCGCCGGTGACTCGCATCAGGAAGAAGATCGTCAGCGAGAGGAGGAAGAGCGAGATGAGCGCCAACCCGGCTCGCTTGACGATGAACTTCTTCATAGCGTCCTGCCCCTCACGACCTGATCCTCAATGATATGCCTCCTCGCTACCGGCTGCTGGACCCGACTACGAGCGGGAGAGGTGCGAGCGCCGAAAAGCGAAGGGATTATGCCCGATTCTACTTCAGTGTCAATGTCCTAGCGCGTCAACCCGGGCGCGGATCGGCGCGCCCCGCCCCGGTGCGGCTGGGGCGGGTGCGGGCGACACTTTCCGGAAGTGGTCGCGGGAACCCGGGCGGCGAGTTTCGGGTTACAGCAGGTCCTGCAGCTCGGGAATGACCCAGAGCGGCTTCCGGCCGGCCGCCACACGCTGGACATTGTCGAAGGCATTCCGAAACGCCTTCGACCAGTTCTCCCAGGTCGGTCCCGCCGAGTGCGGGGTGATCGTGATGTTCTCGAGGCCGAAGAGGGGGTGGTTGGCCGCCGGGGGCTCCTCGACCATGACGTCGAGGCCGGCCGCGGCGATCTGGCCCGAGGCCAGAGCCACCTGCAGGGCCGCCTCGTCGACGACAGGGCCCCGGCAGGTGTTGATGAGGATCGCGCTCCGCTTCATCGTCGCGAACTCCCGGGCCCCCATCATGCCGCGCGTCGAGTCGCTCAGGGGCACGTGCAGGCTGACGACGTCCGAGGTGCGCAAGAGCTCGGGGAACAGCACGAACCGTACGTCCAGGGCGTCCTCGGCGTGCTCGGTGAGCCGGATGATGTCGTAGTACTGGACGTGCATGTCGAAGGCCTGGGCGCGCTTGGCGACCTTCTTGCCGATGGTCCCGAGGCCGACGATCCCGAGCGTCTTGCCAGCGAGCTCGTAGGTCCGGGTCTGGGAGAAATCGCCGACGCGCCACTTCCCGGTGATCACGTTGTGGTGATGCCAGGCGAGCTTCTTGTAGACGGCCAGGATGAGCATCAAGGTGTGCTCGGCCACCGCGACCGAGTTCGAGCCGCCGTTGTTGGCGACCGGCACCTTTGCCTGACGCGCCGCCGCGATGTCGAGGCGGTCGTAGCCCGCGCTGATCAGCTGGATCAGCTTCAGCTTGGGCGCCCCGCGATAGAACTCCGGGCCGAGGCTCTCGCGCGCGAAGCCCACGAGGTACTCGGCGTCCTTCATGGCGGCGGGGAACTCGGGCGTGCCCTGGTCGGCCACCTGCATCTCGTACTCGGCCGGCAGGAGCGAGCGGGCGACGTCGACGAGCGCCGCGGGGAGCTTGGGAGAGAGAACGATCTTCGTGGGCACGGCGGTCTCCTTTCTAGGGGGCTTGCTACCCTCGGGCTGTTGCAGGTCCACGGCGATGCCGCGCTTTCCGCGATTGATCGCGGCGAACGTCGCGCTCATCCCGTTGCCGCGCCACGCGCGCAGATCGTCGCCGCGCCCGGG
>Ga0137407_10000454_pt1 | contig 27938 bp, 22 predicted proteins | sample CZOMad2_2_16fung_FD_108410 | JGI IMG/M metagenome (GOLD analysis project Ga0137407, IMG submission 108410) | Vadose zone soil fungal communities from Angelo Coast Range Reserve, California, USA - CZOMad2_2_16fungal (Illumina Assembly) | ecosystem: Environmental > Terrestrial > Soil > Vadose... | reverse complement strand
GGCGTTGCCCGATCCCGACTGGAGCCGCCAGACAAAGCCCGGAGCTTGGTCCGCGAGCGCGTTGATGGGGTCCAGCTGAGCGACAAACTCTGCAATCTTGGGATCATCAATGGGGGCGACGAGGCGGCCGATATTAATCTGTGCAAGTTGATAGGCCATGCCTGCTCCTGGTGACTCCTGATAAAAGACGCCTCAGAAGTCGAAACGGTAGCCGAGAATCATCTTGGCAAGCAAGTGGTCCGTGGCGCGTGTCACTCCCACACCCACCCCAAAATTGACTTCCCATTTGGGCGAGAGATTCAGGTCAATGGCGGGGAGAACTTGCTGTTGCTGCTGGCTGATGGGGTCGAAGCCCGTGACTGGACCCAACGAGCCGTAATACTCGATGCCTCCCGCAATTTTTTTCGTGAAATCGTAGCTGAACTTGAAGTTGGGCGAGAACACGAGCCCCTGATTCACGCCCGGCCCATGAAACGACCGGTCAAACGTGGGATTGAAGGAAAGATACCACCGGCCGAGTTGCTTATCGATGATGGGACGAATTTCCCACGTCCAAGTGTCCGCTGAGTAGCGGCGGCTCTGCCAGCCGAGTTCGTTCGAGAGGCTGACGCCGACCGGCCAGTGCCACTTCGGTGGAACGCGCACGCGGGGCCGAATGTGGCTGCCAACGTAATCCCAGCCCTGGCTGTTCTTGACGGAAGTGAAAATATAAAACCCCGTCTCGAACCAGTCATTGAAGCCGTGCGTGATTTCGATAGTTTCGTGCAACTGGTGGTTCGTAGGCAGCGTGCCGTCATCAGTGGATTTGGAACCTTGAAATGTGAAATTGGAATGGAGCTCAACCATGGTATGGCGAGGCGCGACTGTTTCGTATGGATACACCTGGATTTCGTAATTCCCCTGCGCGCTGGCGGGAAATGATAGAGCCGCGCATCCCAGAAGACAAAGCGCAATCGAGAACGCGGTTCGCAGTCGCATATTCAATATCTAACGGCTCCCAAGCGTAACTCAGCACTGGCGCTCGACAAACTGGAATAGATGCAGGAATCAGGCGTGCGGGTGCGCCTTGTCGTAGATGTCCATCAACTGGCGAATGGAGGCATGTGTGTATTTCTGTGTGGTCGAGAGGGACTGGTGGCCAAGAAGTTCCTGGATGGCGCGAAGATCGGCGCCATCGGCAAGCAGATGCGTGGCGAACGCGTGACGCAAAGAATGCGGATGCAGGTCCCAATTGACGTTGGCGATGCGCACGTATTTCTTGACGATGCGCCCGACGGAGCGCTGCGTCAGCCGCCGCCCTGAATAATTGAGAAAGATCGCTTCAGCGTGCGGGTCCTGCCTGCCGCCAGTCCGGTCCGTTTGCTGCAGAAGCTGTTCGCGCACCGGCCAGTATTTTTCCAGGGCTTCCTGGGCCTTAGCCCCATAAGGAACGATGCGTTCCTTGCTGCCTTTGCCGCGGACGCGAAGAATACGTTCCTTTTGCTCCATGTCGGCAAGATTGAGGCCGGTGAGTTCGCTAACGCGCAAGCCCGCGGCATACAGAAGTTCCAGAAGCGCCCGGTCACGGCGAAGGAGCAGGCCTTCTCCAGCCCTCACGGAATGAGTTTGCTTGTCCGGCAGATTCGCGGCCGAGGCGTGTGGATGCAATCGGTTCTTCTTGGAACTCCCCCGGCCGGGAGCCGCTTGCCCGGTCCCACCGAGCTGATTCAGGAAGCCGTTCATCTCTTCGGCCGAAAGCACGGATGGGATACGCTTCGGCAACTTTGGCGTCGGAACGAGACGCGCGGGATTCTCCTTCAGATGACCTTCGCGGACACAATACTTGAAGAATGAACGCAGAGCCGCGAGCTTTCGCGCAATAGAGCTTTTCTTAAGGCCATAATCGTGCAGATGTGCGACGAATTCGCGAATCATCGAGTGCGTAACTCCGGTGAGTCCGGGCGGCCGGGCTCCGGGCGGCGATAGATACGCGACAAATTGTTCGAGGTCCCTGCGATAGTTCAGAACCGTATGCGGAGAGGAATTCTTCACCGACTGAAGGTACTCAAGATACTTCGCAATCGCTTGAATCATTCGCGGCTACAGCTCCCGGGGAGAGGCCCGGGTACAGTATAGACGCGGACAAATCCGCGGGAAGCAAAATCACGGCGCTGTTTCTTCAGATGCAGGTGGGTCAGGACTTCGCCGCCACAGGTACCTGAGCTTCCTCCGGTTGCGCTTGCGGCTGCGCTTCGGGAACCAGCTTTTCCCAATCACAGCCTTCCTTGAGGCAGGAGTGGACAGTGCCGATCTTGGAGCGCTTCTCGACGATGAATGGCGCGCCGCACTTCGGGCACGGTTCAGCGATAGGCATGTGGGGCGTGGTGAAATCGCAATCCGGGTAACGCGAGCACCCGTAAAAAATGCGCGGGCGTCCGCGGCCGCCTTTGCCGGCGCTTCCGCGGCGTACGAATTCGCCTTCATTGCACCTCGGGCATTTGATGCCCATGGTGATCGGGCGTGTGTACTTGCACTTCGGATAGCCGGAGCAGCCGATGAATTCGCCGAAGCGGCCGTGTTTTTTCACCAGGCCATTGCCGCAGAGTGTGCATTTTTCATCTAGCGGCTCATCCGGCTGGTGCGCGATGCGCGTGCCCTGGACGAGGCGGCGTGTGGTCTTGCAGTCCGGGTAACCGGTGCAGGCGAGAAACGTGCCGAAGCGGCCGCGCTTGATGGCCATCTCCTTGCCGCAATTATCGCAATACTCGGTCTTAGGTTCGCCGCTGGTCTCCTCGGGAGTCTCCGGCGAGAGATCCTGAATGAAATCGCATTCGGGATAACGCGAGCAGCCGAGGAAAAAACCGTGGCGGCTGATGCGTTCGAGCAATTCGCCCTGACCGCACTTTTCACATTTTTTCCCTGTGGGAATGCCGGCCTTGTAGGAAAGCATCTCGTCGTCGGCCTTATCGAGGTCAATGACGAATTTTTCCCAAAACTCTTTGACGGCTTCGCGCCAGGGCAGCTTGCCTTCTTCGATTTCGTCGAGCTCTTCCTCGAGCCGTGCCGTAAACGTGACGTCGAAGATGTCTTCGAAGCTTTTGATCAGCAGCGTGCTGACGCGCTCGCCGAGCATGGTGGGCGAAAAACGTCCCTGGTTCTTGGTGACGTATTCGCGCTCGACGAGCGTCGAAATGATCGAAGCATATGTCGAAGGCCGCCCGATGCCGTCTTCTTCCAGTTCTTTCACCAGTGTGGCATCGTTGAACCGCGGCGGCGGCTCCGTGAAATGTTGGTCCGGACGAATCTTGTCCAAGCGGAGAGTTTGCCCTTCCACAACCTGAGGAAGCGCGCGGCCTTCGCCTTCATCGTCCTTTTCATCGTCCTCGCGATCTGCGATCGACGCGGGCATCTGATAGACGCGCAGGTAGCCGTCGAATTTCTGGACGGAGCCAGTAGCCCGGAACGTGTAATCGCCGGCGGAAATGTCGATGGTTGTCTGATCGAAGATTGCGGGGAGCATCTGTGACGCAACAAACCGCTGCCAGATCAGTTGATAAAGCTTGAAGAGATCTTCGTCCAGATACTTGCGGACGTCTTCCGGCGCGCGCATGGCGTCGGTGGGACGTACCGCTTCGTGGGCTTCCTGCGCGTCCTTCTTCGATTTGTAATAGTTCGGTTTTTCCGGAAGATAGTTCGTGCCAAAGCGTTCGGGAATCAGTTCACGAACCTGGATCAGGGCATCGTTCGATACGTGCACGGAGTCCGTGCGCATGTAAGTGATTAGTGCGACCGAGCCTTCGTCACCAAGTTCCACGCCTTCATAAAGCTTCTGTGCCAGGGACATCGTGCGCTTGGCCGTGTAGCGCAGCCGGTTATACGCAGCCTGCTGCAATTTCGACGTCGTGAACGGCGGCGGCGGATTGCGCTTCTTTTCTTTCTGCGCAACGCTCGCCACCTGCCATTTGGCTTTGCTCACCGCAGCGACAATCTTGTCCGCGGCTTCCTGGTTCTTTACTTCGATGTCTTCGCCTTTGTGTTTGAAGAGCTTGGCTTCGAAGAGCGGGGGCTGGCCGGCATCCAGCATCGCATGAATCGTCCAGTATTCTTGCGGGATGAACGCGCGAATTTGCTGCTCGCGTTCGACGATCAGGCGCAACGCCACGGTCTGCACGCGCCCGGCAGAGAGTCCGCGGCGGACTTTGTTCCAAAGAATGGGAGAAACTTTGTAGCCCACGATGCGATCGAGCACGCGCCGGGCCTGCTGCGCGTCCACCAGATTGGTATCCACCTGCCGGGGCTTATCGAAGGCCGCGCGAATAGCCTTGGGCGTAATTTCGTTGAAGGTGACGCGAAAAATCTTTTTCGGGTCGATCGCTACAACTTCTTTTTTTACTTCGTTCTCATCTTCCTTCTTAACCGGCTCTTCGGGTTTTGCGTCCTTCTTCTTAAACCTCGAAACGCTGGGTTCCTGCTCGATGTATCTGGCAGGCTTGGAGAGCACCATGGCGAGATGCGCCGAAATAGCTTCCCCTTCGCGATCGGGGTCCCCCGCCAGATAGACGGCTTCTGCGGAGTGCGCCGCCTTCCTTAGATCGTTAATGATCTTGCCCTTGCCCGCGATGATTTGCAGTGTGGGCTCAAAGATTTTGTCGTCATCGATGCTTATCAATTTTCCGGCCAGCTTTTCCGGCGCCTTTGCCTTTTTGCTTCCTTTGCTGGATTTCTTCCGTTTTTTCTTTTTGCCGCCCTCTTCTTCGCCGGGCAGACGAATCCCGATTGTTTTCTTGGGCAGGTCCATCACGTGGCCGATGGAGGCCTTGACGGTAAAATTCCGCCCCAAATATTTGTTAATCGTTTTCGCCTTTGCGGGCGATTCGACAATAACCAGCGAACGAGCCATGTTGCCTTTGTAACTCCGTAATGTATTGCAGGGAGGGCTGACCGCGCGGCGTGTGTCCTTCTCGCTACCTTAAGCGCTCGGCCCGGACCCCAAATGGGCCTGCGTTTTGATGCGGCGATGGCCCTTGCGGATGCGTTCCAAAATTAGATGCCAGCCCCTAGCTGATGATGCAGAACCCCTATCTGCTTCTGCAGCAAGACTTTGCTGAACTGCTTGCCGGGCAACTGCCGGATGATGCCCTTCATCTCCAGAGTGAAGAGCGTAGCGAGAACTTCGGAAGAGTTCAAGCCGGAGCGCTCCACGATGTCATCAATGTACACCGGCTGGTCCGCGCTGAGCAGTTCATAGAGCTTCTTGTCCGAGCCATTTAACGCTGCAGCCGCTAATAGATTCCGCTGCTCGGCTTCCGGTTGCTCGGCCTGCACCAGGGCGGCGCGAACTGGTGTGGGCAGCTCTTCGATGACGTCCGCAGCGCAAGTCACAAGTTTGGCGCCCTGCTTGATGAGCTGGTTTGGCGCGAAACTGACCGGCTGGGTAACGTTTCCCGGCACGCCAAACACCTCTCTGCCGAATTCCATGGCGAGGCGAGCCGTGATGAGCGATCCGCTGTACTGCGCGCCTTCCACGACCACCACTCCAAGGGCATTCCGCCCACGATGCGGTTGCGCACAGGAAAATTCTCCGGTGCGGGATACGTGTGAAGAGGAAATTCACTGATGATCGCGCCGCGCTCCAGCACTTTTTCGTACAATTTCTTGTTTTCCTTTGGGTAGCAAACGTCAATGCCGGCGCCAAGAACCCCGACGGCGCGGCCGTTCGCGTCCATCGCCCCTGATGGCCGATGGCGTCAATCCCTCGGGCCATTCCCCTGACGATTACCAAGCCGCGCCGCAAGTTCCCGGCCAAGCCGCTGCGCCATTTGTGTGCCATAAAGTGTCGACCGGCGCGTGCCGACGATGCTGATGCTGGGTAGATTCAGAACTTGCGGATCACCGCGAACGTAGAGTAGTACGGTCGTAAATTTGCAACAGTGTTTGCGGATACTCGGGCTCCGTCCAGTTCAACAGAGTGCAGCCGCGTATCTTCTGGATGCCTGCCAACTCCTTCTCCGCGCGCTTGAAGCTTTGCTTCTTCACGATGGCTTGGGCGACCTGTGCGGGAAGATGGCATGCCTCGAGATCCGGAAGTGTGGCGCGAAAAACTCCATCCGGAGAGTCAAACCGGCGCAGAACACGGGCGGACAAACGCGAAGCCAAGCCGGGCGTGAGGCCCAGCGCAAGCCAGGAGAGGGAAGCGTCCGACTGCATCGCCTGTCGAGCCTATGTGCTGAGTAACCGACTTGTCAAGTGGTTCGCATAGAAAAATCTTGCTGTGGTTGGCTACTACTGAGACTCGGGCTTCGACGTGGCCGCGGGGTGTGGGTTGCCAAAACCGATTTCGAGCGGTGTGTCTTTGGGCAGGACGACGTCCTGCCCACGCGACAGAAAATTTGTGTAGATGGACGCCGAAGCCCCATAGGCGCCAAAGGCCATCGAAACCGGCGTGGACTTCACCGCCAGACTCAGCACCGCGCCCGTCACTCGGAAACCAGAACCCCCGGCGGCCGTCCGCACACCAGGGTCGCCGCCCGCGTCCACGGTGCCGTGTTCAGCGTCAGAATGTGACGCGGCTGCGGCCAATAGAACGGCCAAGCCAGTCGAAAGATAGCGCGTCTTATTATCAGTCGTGTGCGCCCCGCCCTCTTCGTCGAGCTTCATGTGGGCGCTGCGAGCCACTTCAACTCCTTCCAGGTTGCCGATCATGCCCTGCGAATTTGCTTGCAGGTGCTCCGTGTGCGCTTGCACTTGTGACAGCGCCTGAATCGCTTCCTCGGGAGCTTCAATACGCTCGAAGATCACACGGAGCTCACCGTTGTGATGCAACTTGTGCGCGGGTTTCGCTTGCTGAACTCTGCCGACAAGCCGGCTGTTTGCTGGAAGAATTAACTGGCGCGTTGCCGAGTAGAGCGGCTCAGTCAGAACCGCGTTAACCGGCGTGCCGCGCGTGGCAGTCGCCGAACTGACTTCGGCAACCAGCCTCGCTTTGAGGGTGCTGTCGGGCACTGGCGCGCTTCCCACCGCCGCGAGTTCTTCGCCAGTGCGCATGGTCTCGCCAAAATCAAGAGGCGCATCAAGGTCCGCCACAAAGCGCGTCCCCGGCTCCAGGTACTGCCGCCGGTAAGGCGATTGTGAAAGCAGGTACTGCTTGACGCGGTGCATGCGTCCCGGCGCTGTCATCTCCTGCCAGGTTTCATGGGCCTGCTCTTTCGCTTCCTGGATTTTGCCTCTGGCTTCTTGCTTGGCACTGTCTGCTGCGCGCCCTGTGGTGTTCTTCTGCTTCACCTTATCAGGGTTGCTCACAAGGTGCACGACTTCCGCCGTTCCCGCTGAAACCGTGGTCTTGATCGGGAGCTGCCTGCCGTCGGGCAGAGTCAGCGTCTCAAAGCTGACGTCATATTTGTGGAACGGCGAAAAATTGCCGTTAGCGTAGGCCAGCGTGCGCTTTACTCCAGGGACAGGGCTGATGTTGACGATTCGGCCGTTCACGGTGCTGCCTGCAGGAACTACCGGTTGGTCGAAGGCGTAAACCGTCTCCACGACTCGCCCATGAACAATCTCGCCGGGATGATCGACGCGCGTGCGCTGGTCAAGCGCGATCCGGAGTGGCGTCCCGTTGGGCACGTGGAGTGAGATTTTCGCAAGGATCGGACTGGCAGGCGCACACGTATCCTCCTCAACAGAGGAAGGTGGCAAACAAAATGGGAAGGAATCATCTTCGGGCGTGGCCGCAACACAAGTCGCCTGTGTTGGTTGAACTTCAGGGCGTCGATGGTTGTCTAGCGGATCGGACTGCCCCAAGGCCGCCAGAGCACACCAGGGGATCAGCACAACAAAAATGGAGAGCTGCCGGACAAAAATCATAGCCCTTACACCTGGTACGCGTTCAAGACCGAGGCAATGAGGCCGCACCAACGACCAGAGCGAAAGATAACGCTTTGAACGCATCCTGTCCACCATGCCCAGGCTGGAGTGTCAAGTGAGACGCTACGAGCCGCGATTAGGATGGCTGGAAAAAATCGCGCGCTAGCGGCCGGATTGCGCGGCGTCTTCTCGAAGGATGGCGTCGAACGTCTCGATGAACAGATTCGCGTCTGCTTCGGAGAAAACCAGCGGCGGGCGCAGCTTGATGACATTGTGATGCGGTCCGTCGGTCCCTGCGAGAATGCCGCAATCCCGGAGGCGATTCACCACGTAAGAGGCTTGCAACGGCGCCGGCTCCCGTGTTTCACGGTCGAGCACGAGATCGATCCCCAGGAACAGGCCCGAGCCGCGCACATCGCCGATCAAGGCGTGACGCGTCTGCAAAGCTCTCAGGCCTTCGATGAGATGTGTGCCAACATGCAAGGCGTGCTGCTGTAAGTCTTCTTCTTCGAGAACATCCAGCACTGCCAGGCCCGCTGCGCACGCCACAGGATTGCCGCCAAACGTGCTGAAAAACTCCATCCCATTGTTGAACGAATTGGCGATTTCAGGCGTGGTGACCGCCGCGGCGAGTGGAAAGCCATTGCCGATCGGTTTGCCCAGAACGACGATATCCGGGACGACCCCTTGCGTCTCGAATCCCCAGAAATGCGTCCCAAGTCGCCCGAGGCCGACTTGCACTTCGTCGGCGATGCAGACCGCGCCCGCTCCGCGCACGTGGCTGTAAACCCCGGTGAGATATCCCGGCGGAAAAATAATTTGCCCGCCGACGCTCGGCAATGTTTCCGCAATGTACGCGGCGACGCCAAGGCCTTCGGCCCGCGTGCGCTCCAGAATTTCGCCGACATGGCGAGCATATTTTGCGCCGGCTTGTACGTCCCCGCGACGATACGGACCGTGGTAATCATCCGCGAGCGGCGCAACATGTACCCAAGGCTTCTTGCCGCGGCCGCCAGGGCCGTCGAATTTGTAGGGGCTAATGTCGATCAGCGTGTTGGTATGGCCGTGATAGGCGTGTTCCAGCACAATGATGTCTTCCCGGCCGGTATGCGTGCGCGCCAGCCGCAAGGCCAATTCATTGGCCTCGCTGCCGGAATTCACAAAAAAACAAACGCGAAGCGGCTCGGGGAGCAGCCGCGTAAGCCGCTCGGCGTAACGGTTGACGTTGTCGTGCAAATACCGCGTGTTGGTGTTGAGCAGCGCAAGCTGCGCCTGCGCCGCCTGAACCACGCGAGGGTGGCTGTGCCCCACCAGCGGCACATTGTTGTAGACGTCGAGATACGCTCGCCCCGTGTCGTCATACAAATATTGCATCCAGCCGCGCACGATTTTCAGAGGGCGCTGATAAGAGATGCTTAGATTTTTTCCCAGGAAAGCGCGCCGCGAGGCAAGCGTCTCGTCAAATGCAGGCTCTTTTGCCGGAAAGCGATCGGCCGCAATTCCGAGCAAAAGATTGGGGTCCGGCGAGAGGCTCGTCCAAACCGCACGTTGCGAAGCATAAGCGACACCCGGAAAATCGGTGCCCAGGTCAAGCAGATCGAGAATGATCTGAAAATGAACGTGAGGGATCCACCCGCCGTTTTCCTCCGTCGTAGCCACTCGCGCAAATTCTTCGCCGCGCCCAACGCGTTGCCCGTCTTTCAACCCGGCAATCCCCTCCTTCGTCAAGTGTCCGTACAGCGTGAAAAATTTCTCGCCGTCACTCGTTTCATGTCGCAGGATGACCAACGGTCCATAGTCCAACGGCGAAACATTATTTGTGGTGAGGTAAACCGTGCCATCCAGCGGCGCGCGCAACCGCGTCCCAGGATCGACGAAAAGATCCATGCCCAGGTGCACGGTGCGCCGTTCATCCGTGGGATTTTCGCTAGCTCCGAATAACGGGGAGGTGTAAACCAGCCGCGGCTCGTCGTAGCGGCCCACGCCGAAGGCCGCGCCCGCCCGCTCCTTTTCAGCAGACAGTCTCTCCCTCACCTCAGGATTGTTGGCTCCGCCGGGTTTAGCGCCGAGAAATGTACTGCCAACGCTCAAATCAAAAACAAGGCTTGCCGCCGTTCGCGTATCAGCCTCTAAGAGCGATGCCGCCGAGCCGGCGTTCGCTGCCAGCCATTGCTTGATTCTTTCGCTTTGCGGGACGGCCGGAGGCCCGCAAGCCGCGCGGAAAGTGTAATGCGCAAAACGGGGGTGGATTTTCGCGAGCCGCTCCAAAGCTTCCCACGCAGGCGCTTCGCTGACTGTGACGTACGGATCATCCGGCTTGAGGGTCTTGCGGTGAGCGGAATTGGTGACGCTGACAGCCAGCCGCGCGCCAATCAAAGCGTATAGAACGGACAACTCCAGCTCATCCAATGGAAACGCGGCGTGATAGCCCGCGACGACGGCACTAGCCGCCTGGAGTGGATCTTCCTTGCCAAGAATGGCGTAAGCAGCCGCAATCGCCGGCTCAGACGCGGTGATTCCGTGGTGCATGTCTCCAAAATCGATCACTCCGGTGATCTTTCTCGGCTGCGGCCAAGGCTCGCTCACCAGCACGTTGTGGTCGTTCGCATCGCCATAAATCAGGCTGCGGCGCAGGCGCGGCAAGTTGGGAACGACTTCCGCTTCATAAACCGCGATAAATTTTTCCGCCAGTGCGCGCCGCTTCGAATCACCAATGTGCTTGACGTAGTCCTTAATCCAACCCGCCCGCGAAGCATCCCATTTCAATTCGCGATGCGCGGCAGCGTGCGAAAACGATTGCAGCGCCGCATCCATCTCCCCAAGAAACCGGCCGAGGTCGCCAAGCAGTTCCGGCGTATGCGGGCGCACCTCCGCCAAAACGGTTCCGTTCACAAAGGTAAGCAGCCACACGAGGCGTGTCGAGCCGTCCGGTGCGGCAATCGGAACAAACAATTCACCGCGGCGATTAGGTGTTACGCGAGGCAAAGGCAATTGCGGCGCGCGTTGCGCCAGATGAGTCAGCGCCCGGCACTGAAGATCAATAAAGGAACGCTCCCGGGCAGGATGCATCACCTTGAGGACAAACGCACGTCCGTCGGAGCCATTCAGCTTGAAATTGTCGTCGTATTCGCCCGGCAGCGCCCGCGCCGTGGCTTCCAGCCCGTAAAGTTCGCGCGCTAGGCGAACCGCTTCCGCTTCCGTCGTTGCTTGAGCTACGCGCGCATCGAGCAGCATGCGCAAATCTTATCCGCAAGTGCCGGAGCACGTCCATCTTGGAAGGCGCAGCAATCCCGCCGTGGCGCCCTTCAACGCGGAATCTCTGCCGCCTCTTAGAGTTTCTCTCTTGAATCGCGCACGGAGACCGGCCCATTCACCGTGGAAAGCCGGATCATCGCCGGTGCGTTGCCATACTCGATGCGGCGATGTTGATCGTCCCAGGTTTTGCGCGCATTGTCGCAAATGCTCGCCTTGCAACTTACCGGCGCGTAGTTCGTCGATTCCACTACGAAGCTGGACTCGTAGCCACTCGGAACCATCAGCGTCAACGGACCGTTATGCGCATCGGCCGTCAGGCCTGTCCCGCTCCACGTCTTCCCTTCCAGCGCCACGGAAATCGGCCCGTTCTCCGTGCGAATGCGCACGCTACCTTTGCTTCCTTCCACAGTGATCGGCCCATTCACCGCGGTTATCTCCGCGTCGCCCGAAAAATTCTTCAAGCTGATCGGGCCATTCGTGGCGCGAGCGGTGAGTTTGCCGTCCACGTCGTACAAGGAAATAGGACCGTTCATCGTGTCCAGGTTGATGGTCGCGGACTTCGGCGTGCGAATCAGCAATTCAACGGTCCACTCGTTCTCACCCCCGGGACCTTTCACCGATATCTTGCCGTGATCGATGTCCATGGTGATCTGCGAAAGCGTCCGCTCGGCCTCATCGCTCGAACCTGCCGCGGCTTTGCACGCCGTCACCGAGTAAGTTTCTTTGTCCCAGCCTACAACCTGCACTCCGCCGTTTCTGTGCGGTTGCACTTGCAGGACCGCGGCTTCGGACTTGGTCAAGGTGCGCTCTTCGGAACGAACCACCGCATCCCGGTCGTCAAAACGGATGCGCAGATCGGAGCAATCCGTTGCCGGTTGTTTGTGGCTGCCGGAAATGTTCACGGAATGGTGATGCCGGTTCGCTCGCGCGGTCGTAAAGCCCAGCGCCAGCAGGGCGGAAAACGAAATCAGAAAAAAGAAGGTGCGTCGAGGCATGGGTCCCTCCCTGCAGCAATAGACGACGGAGGGGGCCTTTGGTCACGTGCCATTCAGCCTAAAAATCAGTCCCAGCCATCCCAATCGTCGTCCGTACCAATGGGTGGTCCATCGGGCGGCTCGGCAGGAGCAGCAAGCTCCATCTTCTTCGGATCTTTCTGAAATTGAACGATTTGTGAGACCGCAGATGAGAGATGAGCGCGCTCCTCCTCTTCTCTCACACCGTTCAGGGCGGTGGTGAGCCAGCTCCGCAGTTCTTCCAATTTCAGCCCCGCGATCGCGCGCACCTGCTGGAAGGCACGGTCGTTCGCGCTTAGCGTCATCAAGTCATAAAGCACCACCCCGTCTGTCGCCCGCGCAATCTCTGCCGGATACCCCGACCCACGCGAAGCTTTCCACGTCGCCGCTAGGATGGCGTCGAGCACTTCCTCCAGTCCAGGGTTTTCCGCGTTTCGAGCATGGAATTCCACCAGGCGCGCCGCCCGCTCCGGATTGAACAGAAACTGTAGCGTGTGCTGCGCCGCTGCCTCCGCCGGAGCCAGCGCGTCGAACGCCGGGCTGGTATGAATCTTGAAGTGTTCGCGGCCACGTGCGTAATCCGGCGGACGCGGCGGAATCATCTTCAATAGCGGCTCGGGCAGCGCTAGAACGTCCGGCTTCAGCGTCGCCAGCACCGCCGCCAGCGCGCGCCGCTGTTCCGCCGGCGCCACGATTTGCGTCGGCGTTTGTCCATCGCCGCGCAGTGCAAACGTGTAATCCATTCCGCCAACGAGTTTGCTCGCCGCTTCCACCTGATAGCGGTGCAGCATGTAGAGCGGCACAAGAACGTCTTCCAATGTCGCTAGCGGCGCGCCTTCGCGGATATTGTTTTCGCCAAAGCGCTTCAGCGCCGCTCCGCGAACCTGCATGAGGCGGATCAATTCATCAACTGCATTCGTCCCCGAATCCCAAAGGTGTGCCAGACTGCTGGAAGATCCCTCCGGACGCGCGTCCTGATCCGTCAAGTATCGCAACCCCCTGCCGAACGCGTCGAGGATGATTTTGCTCAGCGCTGCTCCTTCGTTCGTCCCCGGAGCAAAATCCTGATAGCCAAACGCGATGGATACTTTGTCCCATTCGCCGATTCCCGTCGTATACGCTGCGGACAAATCCGGCGCGCCATCTGCGCCAAGCTTTACGTACGGCGGTGGATAATCCATCACCGAAGAACGGTTGACCGTGCTCGCTGAATAGTTGTGCATCAGTCCCAGCGTGTGCCCCACTTCGTGGGCCGCCAGTTGCCGCAGCCGCGCCAGCGCCATCTCCTGCGCCTTGGAAACGCCGGGCTTTCCTTTCTCATAAGGAGCGAGAAGCCCTTCCGCGATCAGAAAATCTTGCCGCACCCGCAGCGACCCGAGCGTCACGTGCCCCTTGATGATTTCGCCCGTGCGCGGATCAATCACCGCCGCCCCATACGACCAGCCCCGCGTCGCGCGATGCACCCACTGAATCACGTTGTAGCGCAGGTCCATCAACTCCGCGCCCTCCGGCATCATCTCGACGCGGAAAGCGCTCTTATAACCCGCGGCCTCAAACGCCTGATTCCACCACCGTGCGCCTTCGAGCAGCGCAGAGCGAATCGGCTCCGGCGCTCCGCGGTCGAGGTAGTACACGATTGGCTGCACCGCCTCGCTCGCCGCCGCCTTCGGATCTTTTTTCTCCAGCCGGTGCCGCGCGATGAAGCGCTTCATGACCGGCTCGCTGATCGGCGTGGCGTAATCCATGTAGGCAATGCCGAAAAAGCTGGATCGCGGGTCGTATGCTCGCGCCTTGTACCCCGCCGGTGGAAGCTGCACGAAAGAATGATGCTCGCGCACGGTGATCGATTCGGGAGAAGGCGTCACGTCGCGAACCCACCGCCCCGGTTCCTCACCAGCAAACGTGAGCGTGGCCTCCACTTCCGTATTCAACGGAAAATTCTTCGTTTGCGGCAAATAAATAACGCAGCGCGACGCATCCAGATGATAAGAGCCCTGTTTGGTCCGGTGCAGCGCTGCCGGAATCCCGTGCGCATCGCGCAGGAAAAAATCCGTGGCGTCCACCAGAGCATGATCTTTTTCCTCGGCTTCCACCTTGAAGCCCCACAGCGCCGACTCCGCAAACGAATCGTGCACCGCTCGCCGTTCGTCGGGATCGTTGCTCACCGCGCGGTATTCGAGGTTTTCTTGAATCAACAGCACCTTCGGGCCGCTGCGCTCAAATCGCACAATGCGCGTAGCGCCAAGCTGCCCCCGGTCCAGCCCGATATCATTCGACCCGATCCCCGCCGGAAGCCCGCTCTGGTAAAGAAATTCGCTCCCCCACTTATCAATTTCCAGCCACAGCTTCCCCTGCTTTGCATCCCAGTAAAGGTTGAAATACCCAGCAAGCCTCTGCGCACCCGCCGTCTTCTCCGCAATCGTAGAAGTTTGCGGGGTTTCCGGCCGCGTCTGAGCGCGCGTAGGCGCAATAAGCGCTGCGGCAAAGAACAAAGCGATGGTCGTTAACAGGACCCAGAGCCAAGCCTTCGACATGTCCACTCCTCCATACGCGCCGAATGGTTTTACAACAGAAACACCACGATGGCGAACTCTAATCTGTTCTGGTGACACAAGTGCAAGCAGCCGTGACTTGGCTGTCAGACATCCGCGAAGTTCCCCAAAGTTTTCCTTGACTCGCCTTTACCTACGTGTATACTTAACCCTGTATAAAACTACATCTAAAGTCCGGCAGCTTGCTCCTGCTTTTCATACAGCTAACTGCTGACGTACTCAAAGTCGTCCCAAATAACCAAAATCGCGCCCTTTAGAATCAATCACTTACGAAATGCAAATTTTGTAAGCCCTTTACCTTGATATTCATACAAAATGCGGGGGTGGGGGGATACGAGACGGCCCCCTCTCGATTTTTCAGTCTTTTCCAACATTCCGAAGTCGCTGGACAATTCCTTGACAAAGAAGGTTGCCGCTCAGCAAAACTGGCTTTGTTATACTAAAACTTAAACGTGAGCCCTCGAACCGTGACCAAACTTCGGATCTCCATCGTTCAATATCTGAACACCGCGCCGCTTGTCTGGGGCTTCACCAATGGCCCGCTGCACGGCAAGTATGATTTGTCCTTCACCGTGCCCTCGCAGTGCGCCGAACAGTTACGCACTGGCACGGCCGATATCGCGATTATCCCCGCCATCGAATACGCGCGCATCCCCGATCTCGAGATTCTTCCGGACCTTTCCATCGCTTCCAAGAAAATGGTGCGCAGCCTTCTCCTAGTCTCCAAAGCGCCGATTGGCCAATTCACGAGCGTCGCGCTGGACGCCAGCTCCCGCAGCACGCAAGCGCTGACGAGGATTCTCTGCGCCGAGCATTGGAAAATCACTCCAGAGTTCATCGAGATGCCGCCCGACCTGGAGACTATGCTGAAAAGGGCGGACGCTGCTTTGCTCATCGGCGATCCAGCTCTTCGCCTTTCGCTCATGATGGAGCCGTACAGCACACGAATCGAGGACCACGGCTCGCAGAAAACGCCACACAAGCCGCCGATTGCGGGATGGATGTGGAATGCGGCGAAGGCAGGTGTTGCGTCGCCCTCTCAGAAGCTTTTCGTTTTCGATATTGTCGAGCAGTGGCGCGCCCTGACCGGCCTTCCTGCGGTCCTCGCCGTTTGGGCCGCGCGGAAGGGCGTCGCCACCCCGGAGGTGGTAGCGGATTTCCTCGCGTCTCGCGATTTCGGTCTGTCGCGTATCGCGGAAATCAGTTCCGATGGCGCAGGCGAACTAGAATTGCCGGCGGATAAGCTCGAATCGTACCTGCGCGACAACATCGATTTCTCTCTGGACGAAGAAAATCGCCGAGGTCTGGAACTATATTTCACCCACGCCGCAAAACTCGGCCTGATCCCGCAAGCGAAACCGCTTGAATGGGCCGCGAAAGCGGAGGCCGTGAAGTTGTAGGCGCACGGCTTTAGCCGTGCCCACTCCATTTCGAGTTCACGTAGGGCATTGGTTACAATGAAACGGGACAAACGCTAAGGAAACATCGTGGGACTGACAAAACAACATGCTCTCGAAATGCTCGAATCCGATGACCTCGTGGGCCTCGGCATGGCCGCGCACCAAGCGCGCCTAAAGAAAAACGACCCCCGCGTCGTCACCTACCAGATCGACCGCAACATCAATTACACGAATTTCTGCACCGAGTACTGTTCTTTCTGCGCCTTCTACCGCCCGCTCGGCGCCAAGGACGGCTACATCCTCTCCTTCGAGGAGATCTACAAGAAAATCGACGAAATGCTGGAACTCGGCGGCACCGGAATTTTGCTCCAGGGCGGCCTGCACCCCGACCTGCAAATTACCTACTACGAAAACCTGTTGCGCTCGCTGAAAGCGCGTTATCCGCAAGTGCACCTGCATTGCTTTTCTGCGCCTGAAATTCTTTGCATCGCGGAAGTCAGCGAAATCAGCATCCGCGAAACCATTCAGCGCCTGATGGACGCCGGACTACAATCCATTCCCGGCGGCGGCGCGGAAATTCTAGATGATGAAGTTCGCGCGAAGATTGCCCGGCTGAAATGCACCAGCGACGACTGGGAAGAAATGCACCGAGTGGCCCATTCGCTCGGACTGCGCACCACCGCCACAATGATGTTCGGCTGCGGCGAAGAGCTGCGCCATCGCGTCAACCATCTCGAACGGCTGCGGCGCATTCAGGAAGACACCGGCGGATTCACCGCGTTCATTCCGTGGATGTTTGCCGCTGAAAATACCGCCCTTGGAAAAAAAGTGCAGGAGACGACCGCCGTCGATTACCTGAAAACGCTGGCCGTCAGCCGCCTGTATCTCGACAACATCGACCACATCCAATCGAGTTGGCTCACGCCCGGAATCAAAGTCTGTCAAATCGGTTTGCAATTCGGCGCCGACGATGTCGGCAGCATCCTCATCGAAGAAAACGTAGTTTTCGCCGCCGGCGTGAAAAACCGCACCAACGAAGGCGAACTCCGTCGCATCATTTCCGCCGCCGGTTTCGTACCCGCGCAGCGCGACACTCTTTACCGGAGTTACGTACTGAAATGAGTTCAGAAGTTACAGAAGTATGCGGCGCGCCGAAACTAAGCTGGAGGTTTGGGGCGCAAATGGATCGAGACATCGACGACCATGCCGTCGGGCAATTCGACATCTTCCAGTAAATAGAGCACTCCACTGCGAAAACGCGCCTGAATCTTTCGCGGCTCCGGTTTGGAACTGGCCGGTTCGGCTTTGGCGCTGGGCGGCGCGGTCTTGGTGCCGGGCGCTTCGGTTTTCTTTGCGACGGCTGCGCCGGGAATTTTTCCTTCCGTTTCATCCAGCGCTTCGTTGGCAAGTGCGTCAGCTTCGCGGTTCTGCTCGCGATAGACGTGCTCGATGCGGAAGGAATCGAAAGCCTTGGACATTTTCAGTGCGCGCTCGAACAGCGGGCGCAGGTCCTCGCTCTTCACTTTGTACAGCCCGCGCATTTGTTTGACCAGCAGCTCGGAATCGCTCTCGACGCGCAGCGCGCGAATGCCATGCGATTGCGCGTAATCCATCGCCGCGATCAAGCCGTAATATTCGGCGACGTTGTTGGTCATGCGGCCGATGTATTTTTTCAGCTTGGCGACGATTTCGCCCCGTCCATCGCGAATCACTACGCCGTAAGCGGCTGGCCCGGGATTGCCGCGCGAGCCGCCGTCAATGTTCGCGCGATGCGCCGCCGCGGCCGGCTTGGGCTCCGCCGGAGCATCGCCGAACAAATCTTTTCCACGGGAAGTTGGCGGTCGGCGCGGCATCAGGAATTTGTCGAAGCCACCGAAGTTGAATTCGCGGAGCCAGCAGCGGAATTTGCGACAGGAATCGGTTCCAGCGTGTAGAGAATGAGGCCGCAGCTCTCGCAGCGGAAAACTTCTTCGTTGGTTTCCGTGCTCAGCTCTTGAAGAATGTGCGGCAGGACGCGCATGCCGCACCCGCGGCACTGCCCGTCTCTGGCTTCGGCCAAGGCCGTACCGTTGTGGCGCTTGGCGATGCGCGCGTAAAGTTCGCGCAAATCTTCCGGCACGGGGGCGATGATTTTTTCGCGCTCGGCGGTAGCGGCGTCGAGCTGTTTTTTCTTTTCTGTCCCTTGCGCCTGAATTTCTTTTCGTTCCGCAGCGACGGCCTGCTCCGCTTCTTTCAGTCTCGATTCCGCGATCTTTACGCGGCGTTCCGCTTCTTCCGCGGCCATCATTACTTCCAGCTGGCGGTCTTCGGCTTTCGCAACTTCGGCTTCGGCGGTGGCGATTTCGTGCTGCAAAGCTTTGTACGCTTCATTAGTTTTTACGGCGCTGCTCTGATCGCGGTATTTGCGCGCGCGGTCTTTCCACTGCTGCCCGTCAAACTCGAACTTCTTGCGCTCCGCGACGATCTGGGCGTGCGCTTCCTTCGCCGAGGCGACGTCGGCACGAGCGTCGCCGAGCTTGGTCTCCGCATCGCGAATGCGCTTGGGAAATCCTTCCAGTTCCGCGCGCAAAACGGCAATCTGGTGGTCCACGCGTTGCAGTTCAATCAGGTGAGGAATGGCGGGATGCATGAGCAGATAATTCTAACACAGGGACGCGGCGGGCTTTGCGGGAACTGTGGCGGCGGATAGAATACCTGCGATTTACATGCAAGACATCGAAAGTTGTTCGTTCTAAGGAGGAGGGAACATGCCGCACGTGCAGATTACCTGGGTGGAAGGCCGGACGCCGGAGCAAAAACGGAAAATCGCCGAGCGCGTCACTAACGTGCTGATCGAAGACGGAAAAGCTAAGCGCGAGAACATTCACGTGTCGTTTCATGATGTCCCATCGACGAATTACGCCGAAGCCGGCGTGCTGGTGGTGGATCATAAACGAACGCCTTAAGTTAAGGTAGCGCGCGGTGCGGTAAGATGCGTCCCAATTGGTTTTCGATTGAAAAGCTTCGGTTTGATGCTGTGTTGGCAAAAAGTAGCGGACGAGAGGAGGGCCTCGCATGGCCGATGCACTGGAAAAACGGCTTGAGCGATGGGTTTCCGCCGGGGTGGTGGATGCAGGCACCGCCGGGCGCATTCGAACGTTTGAGGAGTCGCAGAGTTCGAGTGAGCGCTTGCGGTGGCCGGTGCTGCTGGCCGTAGCGCTGGGCGGAGTGCTGCTTTGCGCCGGCGTCTTGCTGTTCGTGTCCGCGCATTGGGACGAACTCTCGCCGGCCTGGCGTTTCACGCTGGTCCTCATTCTCGTGGCCGTCTTTCCGCTCGCCGGGGCTCTGACGGAGGAGCGGTTCTCCGCGCTGTCAACGACCTTCTACGCTGTCGGAACGGTTTGCGTCGGCGCGGGAATTTTCCTAACCGCACAAATTTTCAATCTGCAGGAGCATTGGCCAACGTGAATTCTGATGTGGGCGATCAGCGCGCTTGCTGGTTGGCTCTTGCTGCGGCATTGGACGCAAGCAGCACTGCTGGCGCTGCTTGTCCCCGCGTGGTTGGCGGGGGAATGGGAAGTCCGTACCCAGGGATTTGCCGTGGGCAACCGGCTGATTACGGAAGGGTTGGTCCTGGTCGCGATTACCTACCTGACCGCAAGAAGCGGCCGGGAAGATTCGTCGGTGCGTCGAGCGCTGGCTTGGATTGGTGGAATCGCCGTCCTGCCTCTCAGCGTATGGGCTTTCGTTGAAAGACGCGAATACTGGGGATGGGTCTGGCGGAATCGCCCGTATGTTTCGCCTCTCCTAAACATCACTGGTTGGGCCATTGCGATTTGTGCGCCGCTGGCGCTGGCGTTTGTGCTGCGAAAGAGTGCAACGTGGACAAATGCAATCGCGACGGTCTGGGTTCTGGTGATCGGAACATTCGGCTTCGGACACGAAGACGTCTTTTGGAAATTCTGGGATTCAGTCGGCCCCTATTTCTGGGCTGGAGTTGGAGCGCTCGCCATGGTGGGTTGGGGATTGCTGGAGCGGCGGCGCGAGCGCATCAACCTGGGAGTCGCAGGGTTTGCGCTCACGGTGGTCATTTTCTATTTCTCCAACGTCATGGACAAGCTCGGGCGTTCGGTGAGCCTGATCGGGCTCGGCGTATTGTTCTTGTTTGGTGGATGGGCGTTGGAGCGAACGCGGAGGCAACTGGTCGCGCGAGTCGCGGGAGGAACGCTATGAACCTTTCCCGGAAAGGGATCATCCTGGCGGTGCTGCAATTGGCGATCGTCGCAAGTCTGGCAGCGAAATATGCAATCGATCGCGCGCGGTTTCCGCGAGTTTGGGCACAGACGGTGGCCTACGATCCTGATCTGCCGATTCGCGGCCGGTACTTGAGCGTGCGATTACGCGTCGATGCGGACCAAGTCTATTCCGGTTCGGAATTGCCAAAAGGCAATCCTGGTTTTTTCTGGGGCGACACGCGGGATGTCTATTTGCGCGCCGAGAATGGGCACTTGGTGGCGAGCCACGCCCTCCGGCCGACCGGACTGAGCGTGACGCGATGGAAGACGCGCACTGGAGAAGTAACGGAAGTGCTCAGCGAGCCGGTGTCTTATTTCCTGCCCGAACACGCCATCGATCCTTCGCGGCGCAAGCCAGGAGAAGAGTTGTGGATCGAAGTAACGGTTCCGGCAAAGGGCCCGCCGCGTCCGATCCGGCTGGCAGTGAAACGTGGGGACACGTTTACACCGCTCGAAATCAAATGAAATGCGGACCGGCCCTTCGCGCGAAGCGTAAGGACCGATCCGCGTTTTTCATTCGAACGCCGGCTGAATTTCAATGTTGTCAGGCGCGGGCGTCGCGGCGAATGAACGACCAATCGAGAAAATAGCCAATGCCGGCTGCGAGAGGGATGATGCCGAACGCGGCAACTGTCCAGATATCGCGGTCAGCTTGAATGCCCGCAATCAACCCGAACGTAGCGATGTAGCCGAGCGCTCCGCTAACGAGCAGGATGCCGGAGCGGCGGGAACGCGCCGCCTGGTTCAATTCAGGCTCCATCGGGATGTCGACTCCGCGGGCAATCGCCGCGAGCCGCTCCTCGCTGCGCAGCTTGCGGACGCGGTAATAGGTGTACAGCGCGCCTAGGGGAACGCCCATCCCCAGAATCACGGCCACCAATCCAATTAATTCTCCGCCCATGGTTTGCTCCTTCTTTCTTCTGATAGGCGCCGGTCAGGCGCGTTTATAGGGGGAACCGCTTTCACTGAGAAGTACGCGGAGCGCGGGGGAAAAGTTCCCAGAATTTAGGAAAAAGGGAACCCATGTTTAGCGAAGATTGAATATTCGAATGCGAATCATTCGAAAAGCGGCATTGACAGAAATTGCGAAGGTTCGTAGCCTGTAAGTTCAGCTTACGTTATGACTCGAAGATTGCACGCTTCGGCCGTTTCTCCCTCCTGCAGACCGCATCTGCGCTGTTGTTGTTGAGCCACACGCGTAGTTCGCTTCCCATCCAATAAACCTAGTTTTCAGCGCGCATAGGCGGAAACCCAGCCGCGCATAGCCTCGAATTATCCGAGCAAAACCAACTTTCAGGAGATGGCGATGAATGCCTGGAGAAGTCTTTGGCGGCAGGAAAGCCGCAGCATCTGGAGACAAGTATTTGTTTTGCTGACGGGGTTGGCGCTTGGCAACCCATTGTGCGGACAGACCGGAGCCTCGATTTCCGGGACCATCACGGACCTGACAGGCGGAGCCTTGGCGGGCGCAAGCGTGACGGTGAAAAACCTCGAGACTGGCGCGGTACGAACCATCGCGGCGGATGAGGCGGGCCGCTACATCGCGTCGTCGCTGGAGGTAGGGCGCTACGAAGTTAGAGCCGAGAAGGAGGGGTTCAGCGCAGAAGTCAGGACGGGGATCACGCTGGCCGTTGGGCAGCAGGCAGTCGTGGATCTGACGCTCCGAGTGGGGCAGGTGCAGGACGCCGTGGTGGTCACGGAAGACAGTCCCATCGTGAGCGTCACAACGCAGGACATTTCCGGGCTGGTGGGCGAGCGACAAGTCAAAGAACTGCCGCTAAACGGCCGCAGCTACGACCAATTGCTCACTCTGAATCCCGGGGTTGTGAATTACACGTCGCAGCGCGCCGGCGGAATCGGCACATCCAATTCGGTTGTCGGCAGCATGTTCGCGACTTCGGGCCGCCGCCCGCAGGAAAACCTCTATCTTCTAAATGGCGTGGAATTCACGAGCGCGTCGGAGATCAACAACACGCCGGGTGGAGTGAGCGGGCAACTCCTGGGAGTGGACGCGGTCCGCGAATTTGCCATCGTGAAGGATTCCTACGGCGCGGAATATGGAAAGCGCCCGGGCGCCCAGGTCAACATCGTGACCGCCTCCGGTACAAACCAGCTCCACGGCAACGTCTACGAGTTCCTGCGGAACAGCGCATTCGACGCCCGGAACTTCTTCGATCACGGCAACATTCCTGAGTTCCAGCGCAATGAATTTGGCGGCTCGCTGGGCGGGCCGCTGCGGAAAGACAAGGCTTTCCTGTTCGGAAATTACGAAGGCTTCCGGCAGAATCTGGGGCTGAGCGACCTCACGCTCGTACCGGATGCTGCAACGCGAGCCTCCGCCGTCGCAAGCATTCAAGCTTTGCTGGCGTTGTGGCCCATGGCCAATGGCCCTGAACTATTAACCTCCACTGGAGCACCGAGTGGGATTGCCGAGGCGTTCACGAATCCGGTGCAGCACATTCGCGAAGACTTTGGAACCGTGCGCTTCGACCAGATTTTTGCGGGCAAGGATACGTTCGCGGGAGTTTACACCGTAGACGACAGTGAGGCGCACTCGCCCACCAACAATCCCTACACGCTGATCGACATTTTCTTGCGGGAGCAGGTCACCAGCCTGAGCGGAACGCATGCCTTTTCTCCGCGGTTCCTCAACAAGGCGACGTTTGGCTTCTCGCGCGGGGGATTTTACTTCAATAGCGGAACGGCCGTGAATCTGCCGGGATGGATCCATGCGGGGCAGCCCGTGGGCGCCGTGGTGGTGGGCGGAGGCACAACGCTGAATGGGGCTTCGCAAATCACCAACGGCGGCACGAACGCGGGAAGCAATCTCACGGCGGTGCGCAATCTGTTTAGCGCGTCCGATCAGGTGACGTTCACCCATGGCCGCCACTCGTTCGACTTCGGCCTGTGGTTTCAGCGGGTCCAGGCCAACGACAATCTTATACAGGATCAGTACGGCCAGGCTTCGTTCACCAACCTGCAGGCCTTTCTGCATGGCAACGTAAGCACCTACACCTACGCTCCGTCATTTACGCCTCTGTCCTGGCGTTCCACCGAAGGCGCTGTGTATTTCGAGGATGCCATTAAGCTGAAACCATCCGTGGAGTTGCGGATCGGCTTTCGAGGCGAATTTACAAATGGCTGGAACGAGGCGCAAGGACGCGCTTCGAACTACGCGTTCGACACGGCTGGCGTGATCGTTACGCAGCCGGTCGTCGGTAATTCTCCTTTCACCGTGAACAAAGCAAAGTTCCTGCCGGCGCCGCGCGTGGCCATTGCCTGGTCTCCGTTCGCGTCAAAAAAGACCGTGATTCGAGTGGGCGCCGGTCTGTATTACGCTTTGCTCGACAATTTGAGCTATCGCTTGGACCAGAACGGGCCCCACAACACCGTCTCTGCCGTAAAGAATATCGCGTTCTCCAACATCGCTCCCGACGCGGTGTACGCGGGCGCCAAAGCAATTCCAAGCGGCGTACAGCCGGACTTGAGGACCGCCACAGTGGAATCCTGGACGCTGAAAATCGAACAGCAGCTCTCGCCAAACACTGCGCTGGGCATCAGCTACGTCGGATCGCATGGTTTCCACGAATTGCTTTCCGTTGACGCGAACCTGCCGGCTCCGACGATTTGCCCGGCTTCGCCGTGCCCTGCGGGCTACCCGGCTGGAGCGTTTTACTATCCCGCTGGTGCGCCGCTGGCCAACAACGCGGTATGGAACACGACTCACTGGTTCTCCGAAGGCATCAGTTCGTATCACGGCCTTGAGGTAGACGTGAACCGGCGACTGAGCCACGGGTTGCAGTTCCGCGGGGTGTACACATTTTCGAAAACACTGGATGATGGCGACAACATGAATACGAGCGTGGCAACAAACTCTCCCGCGTTTGTCGCGAATCCGCTTCAACCAAAGGTAGATTACGGGCGGGCCTCTTTCGACATCCATCATGCCGCGGTTTTCAACGCGACTTATGACCTTCCTTTTGGACGCGGAAAGGCATCCGACGGGAACGCTTGGGTGAAGAAACTTATCGGAAATTGGCAAGTCAGCGGAATCGAGACGCTGCAGTCGGGTCTGCCGTTCACGCCGCAGCTGTCCTTTAACCCATCCAATGACGGCGACACGCGCAATCCGGTCCGGCCATCCTGGAATCCCAATTTTGCGGGCCAAGTGATCCAGGGCGGGCCCAACCGGTACTTCAATCCCAACGCGTTTATCCAGCCGCCCCCCGGCACGTATGGAAATGCTGGCCGCAACATTCTGCAAGGCCCCGGACTTGCAGAGACTAACGTGTCCGTGGCAAAGAAGATCTCGATTTCAGAGCGGCTGGACCTGCAGTTCCGCTCCGAGTTCTTCAACTTGTTCAATCGCGCGAACCTCAACACGCCAAATCCCGTGGTCTACGCGTCCGCGACCGGAGGGCCATCCCCCACGGCCGGCGTGGTTACGAGCACTTCCACCACGTCCCGGCAAATCCAGCTAGGTCTGAAGCTATTGTGGTGAAACGCGGAAATAGGAAGTGTTGTCCGCCACCGTGGAATCGAGTAGCCCGCGATCCAGATCAGAAATTTTGGCAGAGGCGTTACTCGATTTCACGGAGTTCCAGGGAGGAGTCGATGGAGAAATTGGGATAGTGGATCGGGGAGCCGGCCGGAGCGGGCCGATGGCGCGCCGTAGCTGCGAAACTATTGCCGGAACACTGGATTTCATAAGAATAACCGTCGCGCCCAGTGCGGGTCATGGAAATGGATTGGGTGGAGATGAGCTTGCTGAGCGAAACGCACTCGCCGTTAATGGCAATGTAGCCGTGTTCCGCATCGGCAATTTCCAGAAGGTCCATTCGAACGCCAGTCAGGCTGACGGCCTGCGTGGCGGCAGTATTATCGTCTGAGGCCGGCAGCCGCAACAAACCAAAGTGGTACACCCCAAAGAGAAGGGCCGCACCGACAAGAACACCAATTAGAAAGCGCATGCAATAATTTTGGCGCGGGCCACGGGGGCAGTTCAAGCGCATCGTCGGGCAAGTTGCATTAGGAAACAACGGTCCCCAACTCCGCCTCGAATCGGCGGCCGCTCTGGTAAACTTCTGTGGAACGCCGAATTTCCCTCTCCGGTGTAACGCTACCCCTTCGAAAGACGAATGAATACAATTGCGCCACCGCTCGAACTGCAGGCGCTCGAAAAACTGAGAGAAGGGGAACTCGAAGAAGCTCGCGCGATCCAGGGCGTGATGCTTCCGGCGGAATCGCTGCGCGCCGGCGCGGTGATGGTGTCGCACGAATTTCAGCCCATCGCCGCAGTGGGGGGCGACTTCCTGGATTACTTTGTGCTGACGGATGGAAGAATTGGCTTGTACCTGGGAGACGTTTCCGGGAAGGGACTTCCGGCCGCACTGTACGCGGCGTTGACGGTAGGAACATTGCGTGGCGTGCACAAGACGGGCACTTCACCGCACGATGTGCTCGGGACTCTGAATCGTCGGCTAATGATTCGCGGCATGCCCCGCCGGCACGCGGCTATCCAGTACGCAGTCTTTGACCCGCATAGCCACGAATTGCAAATTTCCAGTGCCGGTATGCCGGGGCCTCTTTACCTTTGCGCAAACGGTTGTCGCGTTCTGGAGGTTAATGGAATTCCCCCGGGCTTATTCGCAACTGCAACTTACGAAACGCTGACCTTGAGATTGCAGCCGGGGGATTCGGTGCTCTTCTGCACGGACGGGATCACGGATGCATTTGACCGCAAGGGAGAACAGTTTGGAATCGAGCAACTGCAAGGACTCTGCGATTCCGAACCACCCGCGTCACCCCACGAACTGTTGGCATGCGTATTCGCGGCCGTCGAGAGTTTTGCGGGCGGGCGTGAGCAGCACGACGATATGGCGGCCGCGCTGTTTCATTTCTGTCGTTGAGTGACGCCTGCGGCCTGTGTTTACAAGAGCATGTAGAGAGTGGGCATAGGGTTGTCCAGATTGCGTTGACATGCCTGGCGCTGTCCAGTAACTACGATAGATACAAGCTGTAAAATCAGGAGAGTCCTCGATGAAGACGAAGTCCCCGTGTGCGTTTGGGCTGGCCTTGTCGCTTTCGCTTCTTATTTCTATCCCTGTGGACGTTTGCGCCGCGCCGCAGGCTGCCGGACAGCGCGCCGGTGAAGTTTCCCGAGTGATTCCGGCAGTGAGCATCGCGCGCAGTGGGAAAACGATCACCGCCTCGGCGAAGACTGCGGTCGATTGGCAGGATCTGGTGAATACCCAGGCGAATGCGCGCGCGAGGATCGCACTGGACGACGGCTCGGTGCTCAATGTGGGTTCGGAATCGTCCATGAAAATCGTCAAGCATAATGCGGGAGCACAACAGACGGAACTGGAACTGACGTACGGAAAGCTCCGGACGCAGGCGCAGAAAATCGCCAAGCCGGACGGGAAATTCGAGGTTCGCACGCCGGCGGGCGTCGCCGGAGTGGTGGGAACGGATTTTTTCGTGGCGTTCGACAACACAACGGGCACGATGAACGTCATCACGTTTGAAGGATTGGTGAAAGTTTGCAACCTGACAGGCGTTTGCGTGCTCGTCAAGGCCGGGCAGATGACCAGCGTGCGGAGCGGAGATAATTCCGCGCCGCTGCCGCCGCAGCAAGCCACGCTCGACCTGCTGATGGCTTCCGGCAAGGAAACGGATCCGGGAGTGCCGTCGGGAGTGGCCGGTGCGGGGGCGCACCTTGGCGTTTGGGGGACCGTCGGAATCGTGGCGGGAGCGGTCGGAGTGGGCTTGGGTGTTGGGTTGACGCGGCCTGGAAACCCGCCGAGGACTGGGTGCAACCCAAAAACTAGTCCGAACGGCTGCTGATCGTCAAAGAGGCCTGGTTCGGAACCCAGGAAACGGATCAGGTGGCCCTGGCTGCGTTGAACTGCCGGGGCTTTTTGTTTTGACGAGGCTGCATCCTTAGCACTGAATGCAACGAATGAGACGCAGAAGCCGTCGAAGAAGTGTTGGTTGAACCGTAGTGAAGCGGCAGACTGGCACTTTGTGTGAACCGGCACGATGGCGTAAACTGAATGTTTCGCAGTCCCATGTATTTCTGAATGAGGCATCCTTTGACCATTTCGATTCGTAGTCGCATGATTCCCTTCCTTTGCTCGTTGGCGCTCCTTTCCACGATGGGGCAATTGACCTACGCTGCCCCACCGGACGCGCAGGCGAAGCGTTCACCGCTGCTCGCGGCGCTGCAAGCCGAGCTGGAACGCTCGATGAAAACGTTAAGCACGCTGGATCCTCCGGCTTACTACATGGGGTACACGGTCACGGAAACTCAGCGCGCCGATGTTTCCGGATCGAACGGGGCGCTGCTCAACAGCAACGAGGGGCGCAACCGCTGGCTGGAAGTCTCAGTCCGAACAGGCAGCTATAACCTGGACAATTCGCACAAGTTCGGCGAGCGGCAGGCGCAAAGTGGCGGGCCGGGTGCGCCTGTGCCAATCGACGATGACGCCGAAGTCCTGCGCCGGACGATTTGGCTGGAGACTGACAAGCAGTACCGGGCGGCGTCCGAAGCGCTGATCAAGATCAAGACGGGCAAGGAAGTAAAAGTGGAAACCGCGGAAGGGC
>Ga0137407_10000453_pt1 | contig 27988 bp, 17 predicted proteins | sample CZOMad2_2_16fung_FD_108410 | JGI IMG/M metagenome (GOLD analysis project Ga0137407, IMG submission 108410) | Vadose zone soil fungal communities from Angelo Coast Range Reserve, California, USA - CZOMad2_2_16fungal (Illumina Assembly) | ecosystem: Environmental > Terrestrial > Soil > Vadose... | reverse complement strand
TTTAGACGGTTCGTTGCCTTGCCGCCGTACCTCCTAGGGTACTGCTGATGGGACAACAGGTCTGATCGGGACTTCCGCCAGACAATCACTCCAGTAGTTAGCAGGTCGCGTTCGGAAATCGTCGCCTAGGGCGCGCCATTCCTTCGATTTTGCTCTTTCAAAGATCACATCAAAGGGCTTTCTATATGTGGTGCAAAGACTTACGCCGTCAAAAGCGGCAGTTCGAAGCCACCATTTTCAGTAGTTGGGCCTTTTCAGCTATAAAACCAAATACATTCTCTGCCAACTACCTAATCGTATTACCATTTACACGGTCACAGTACTAGATGCCTTCAAGACCAAAGCAACTGTCGATCCTACGCAAATCACGGTTTCCAACAGCACAAGCGGCGGTGCCACGGATTACAAGCTCACGATTAGGCGTTCCACAAAACGATTTGTGGAAACTTATGAGCCTGAAAACCGGATGTACACGGAAAGCGGGCACTGTGCGGTCTTTGATTAAACGACGGTAAGAGTCTTGAGGGGCGAATAGAAATGGATGTAAAACAGGTGTACACCGTGGCCGAGGTTGCCGAGATGACCAACTGTTCCCGGCAGACAATTTCAGGGATGTTTCAGAACGAAAAGAGTGTGCTCATAGTGGAGCGCCGGGAGAAGATGCACAAGTGCGGTTATAGAAGTATTCGCATTCCCCGCGCTGTATATGAGCGCGTCATCCGGAGAATCACGGTTTAGCAACCTCTTCGACAGTGATGACGTTCAGTGTTTCGGTTGACTGTTTGCCTTTCTTATCGGTAACTCGGACCTTGACCTCTTTGTCCGTTGCCTTCACAACGGTGTAATCACTGCCAACCTCAAAGTGATAATGGAACCAAGATGCGAGTTGCTCCAGGGTATAACGCTTGTCCCCGATTGTGCCGGTAATGATGTTCTGATTAAAAGCCGTGTGATATGTTTTCTCGTTGTCCCGCGTCGCCTTGTGTATCGAGGTGACGTGAAGGACATCGGATGCAAAAGCGGAGACAGTGAAGGCGAGAGCGGCGAGTAGGATTAGTTTTTTCATCGGCCAAATACCCCTCTAAAATTTAAATGGTTATCGAGAAACTCCGTGCCATTTCCGTGGCAGCTCCATTTTTTACCTTCAGGCAATATCGCATTGCAGTGTCTGGATCAGACTCACTTGCCATCATAGCTGTAGCGAACCGCAGGAACTCCTTTCCAGGAAAATCATTTCGCGATTCACAAACTCTTACGTATAACGCTGTCAGTGATTTTGGCATTGATGAGTCGGCGGTGTGGTCTTCCTCGGCCCAGCTCCTTGAGCGGATAGGCGGCAGATCGCGTTTTGCGAGATAATTAGGCCCTCAACCTATACGAAATGAAGTGGCAAAATGTCTCGATTTTTGTCTTATCGGAGCTTCAGGACGAAGTTATGCAGTCCGGTTCTTTATCTTATTACTATTGTTGTCATGTCATCTTCCGTCTTCGCACAGACGGCGTTGCCACTAGAAAAAGCGTCTGCCGGTACTTTGAAAGAACAAGGTGATCTTGGCGGGAGCCTTGCTGTTGCAATCAGCTCTAGAGAATCGGTGGAAGAGCTCAAGCATGGACTTGCCATTGAAAGTGTTGCAAAGAATTCTGATGCGGAAAAGATGGGGTTTGTACCCGGAGATGTAATTCTCAGTTGGGTGCGGGGAGAGCATCACGGTCTGATCGAATCACCCTTCGACCTACTCGAACTAGAAATTGAGGAACTGCCGCACGGAGCTGTAACCCTTGAGGGACTTACTGGGACTACCGGTAAATCATGGGTTTGGCCGAGCCCCAACTCTACCGTTCAGGAGGGCACTTGGGGCCTCGTGGTGCGCCCGAACGTCACGGGATCTTTATTGACTGGTCATCAAGCCGGGCAGGCGGCCGCCGTGGCCGGCAAGAGTGCGGAGGCAACCGAGCACTGGCAGGCAACCGCGCGAGACGCAGAGAATCAGCATCTTCCTCACTGGCTCGCCGGCTGGCTATGGCTTCGTTTAGCCGAATCTTTGGCCGCGAGCAAGGAACGGGCAGCGGCGGACCGCGCCTGCCAGCAGGCCGTGGAACTGGTAAAGGAGGATAGCTCACTATCCGCTAAGTTACTGCGTGCCTGTGGCGACATGTTTCGGCAGCAACATGCCGACGAACTGGCAAAGAGGTATTACACGCAGGCGCTGGCTAACCTCCAAGACTCTAAGCCCATGAGCCTGAGTATGGCTTCGGTTCTGACTGCTCTCGGCCGCATGGCTTACAACCACGATGAAGTTGCTCAAGGAGTGGTTTTGGTCGGCCGGGCTTTGCAGATTCAGGAGCGGCTTGTCCCAGCAAGCCTCATTGTTGCCAGCAATCTCAATCGGATTGGCGTTTTCTTGCAAAGCACAGGCAATTTGGACCAGTCAGAGAAATATCTCCTGCAAGCCGTTGCCTTGCGCGAAAATCTTTCCCCGCGAAGCACCGTCCTGGCGACCACCCTGCAAAATTTGGGCGACACTCTCAACATGCGCGGGGATCCGGACAAAGCAGAGCCTTATCTTCTCCGCGCTTTGAAGCTGTGGGAAGAGTTGCGTCCTGGCAGCAACGATCTAGCCGGATGTTTTGTCGATATAGCGAATAGTGCGGATGACCGTGGTGATTGGGCAAAGGCGGAGGAGTATGAGCGGAGGGCCCTGGACATCCAGAGAAGACTGCAACCGCGCGGACGAGGAACAGCAGTCAGCCTGAACAATCTCGGCCTCCTCATGCACGAACGCGGCCAGCTTGCCGCATCGGAAAAACTGCTGAAGGAATCTTTAGAAATCAAAGAAGAACTCGATTCCGGCTCGCTCGATGTGGCCAGCACTCTTGTCAATCTCGGGGACCTGATGGCCGAACGAGACGACCTGATGCAAGCTGAAAAATATCTGCGCGAGGCTTTAGCGATCCTGCAAAAGAAGAATCCGAAAGGCGAGAACCTTGGGGGTGCGTACGCGGGGCTGGGGGATGTGGCCTGGAAGCGTAAGGATTTTCCCCAGGCTGAGCGCTATTACCGAGAGGCACTGGCGATACTTGAAGCTACGACTCCGAACGCACGTGAAACCGGAGATGACCTCCAAAGGTTAGGTGATGCAGCGCGCAAGAGAGGCGAAACGGCGGAAGCTGAGACAAACTATCTGCGCGCCCTCAAGATACGCGAAAACACTGGTCGATCGAGCTACGCCGATACCTTGCTGGCGCTTGCCGAGGTGGCGCTGGACAAACAACAATGGGATATAGCTGCGCATCGGTTTGAACAAGGACTGGAAGCCCTGGAGCGACAGACGGCCCGCTCGGGTGGCGGCCAGGAGATTCGATCCGGCTTTCGCACCAGGTTTGACGCCTACTATAGAGACTACGTCGATCTGCTCATGGTGCAGAAACAACCTGAGATCGCCTTCCAGGTGTTGGAACGTTCGCGGGCGCGGTCCTTGCTGGAGATGCTGGCGGAAGCGCAAGTCAATATCCACCAGGGGGTAGACCCCGTACTGCTTGAACGGGAACGGACATTGCAGGGTGCGATCGCTGCGAAAACCAATCGGCGTCTCAGCTTGCTCACCGAGGAGCACAGGGACGATCAGGTGGCGGTAGTCACAAAAGAAATCGGCGAACTGGTGTCGAAGTACCAGGAAGTGGAAGGCCAGATTCGCATCAGCAGTCCTGGCTACGCCGCATTAACGCAGCCGCAGCCGTTGAACGCGAAAGAAATTCAAGAGCGCCTGCTGGATGCAGATACAGTACTTCTGGAGTACTCGCTGGGCGAGAAGCGCAGCTACGTTTTCGCTGTGACGAAGAATGCGGTCGCGGCATACGAACTGCCCAAACGAGCCGAGATCGAGGCTGCTGCGCGACACGCGTACGATTTGTTGACCGCGCCCAACAGTCGCATAAAAGGTGAAAGCTACGCGGAGAGGCAGGCACGTGTGGTCCAAACCGGAACCGAATACTGGAGAGTGGCTGGCCAGCTCAGCCGAATGATTCTGGGTCCCGTGGCCGGGTTGCTCAGAGACCCGTCTCCTACCGTGCGCGGGGAACGCCGCTCTAAGAACAAGCGGCTGGTCATCGTGAGCGATGGTGCTTTGCACTACGTCCCTTTTGCGGCGTTGCCCCTGCCGCACGAGTTGACCGTCCCTTTATTGACCGTCCCTTTAATGGTGCGCCACGAAGTGATTAGCCTGCCTTCCGCTTCAGTGTTGGCGGTGCTGCGGCAGGAGGCGGTGGGGCGGAAAAGCCCAGAAAGAGCAATTGCTGTGCTGGCTGATCCCGTCTTTGATCGCCGGGACATGCGGGTGCAAAGCGGTGCAATGCCACCCAAGGATGAAAAAGAGCAACTTCAGGCGAACCGCGGGGCGCAGGGGCAAGAGGAAGACGTGGATACCACCCTTGCGGCCGATCGTTTGACGCGTTCTGTGTCCGATTTGGCCATCCTTCGCCTGCCCCGGTTGCCAAAGACCCGCGAAGAAGCCCGGAGCATTCTGGCGACGATTCCGCCCGGACAAGGCATGCTGGCGGTGGATTTCAAGGCCAGCCGCGTTACCGCGACCGGCCGCGGTTTGGCGCAATTTCGCATCGTGCACTTTGCCACCCACGGATTGCTGAACAGCAAACATCCTGAGTTGTCGGGGCTGGTATTGTCTTTGGTCAACGAAAAGGGAGTGGCGCAAAACGGTTTTCTGGGCTTGCAGGACATCTACAACTTGAATTTGCCGGTTGACTTGGTGGTGTTGAGTGCCTGTGAGACCGGTCTGGGAAAGAACATCCAAGGGGAAGGGATGGTTGGACTCACGCGGGGCTTTATGTACGCCGGAGCCACGCGCGTGGTCGCCAGTTTATGGCAGGTCAACGACCAGGCGACGGCGGAACTGATGGCTCGTTTCTACAAATCCATGGAAGGTCAGGGGATGAGACCGGCGGCTGCCTTGCGGGCCGCCCAGATCGGCATGTGGCGGCAAAAACGGCGGAGTTCGCCTTACTACTGGGCGGCGTTTCAAATCCAAGGCGAATGGAAGTAGCTTATTGCGCCACTCGAATATAGTAGATCTCTACATTCTCCCAAGTGTCGCTGGAATTGGTTGCTTGAAGTTGCAGGCTGTAGTCCCCGGCATTCAAAACGCGCGGCTTTCTCCGATGGGCCTGTTCTTATCCAGACCAAGTTTCATCCTCGGCTGCGATAGTGGACTTCACTCAACGAACGCAGTCGTTCGGCGGCGACCTCCGGAGTCAGGTCGCGCTGCGGTGAGCCCAGCATTTCAAAACCAACCATGAATTTCGGGATCGTCGCGGACCGCAACAGAGGCGGGTAGTAGTGCGCGTGAAAATGCCATTCGGGATGCGGTTGGCCACCGGTAGGCCGCTGGTGAAATCCCATGGTGTAAGGGAATGCGGTTTCAAACAAATTGTCGTAGCGTATGCAGAGACGCTGAAGGATTTCAGCCAGAGAATTGCTCTCATCTGCCGTCAGTTCATCCATCGCGCCCAGGTGGCGGACGCTGAGCAACATGACTTCAAAAGGCCACATCGCCCAGAAGGGAACCAGGACAACAAAATCCTGGTTGCGGCACACAATGCGCTCGCCTCGTTCAATTTCCATGGCAAGGTAATCGCACAGCAGGCATGAGCCTCGTTGCCGGTGGTACTCGATCTGCGACGCCTGTTCTTTTTCCACTTGGTTGGGCAGACTGGCGGTGGCCCATATCTGGCAATGAGGATGAGGATTGCTTGCGCCCATCATTGCGCCGCGGTTTTCAAAGATCTGCACATAGCTCACCCAGGGCATGCGCCCGAGCTCCCGATATTGCTCCGCCCACGTCTCCACAACGTTCCGGATTTGCGGTTGTGGCATGGATGCAAGCGCAAGATCATGCCGTTCAGAAAAACATACAACGCGGCAGATCCCTCTTTCTCCGCGAGCCACAATCAAGCCCTTGTCATCGATGTCTTCTATGGAAGTTTCCGGAAGTAGCGCGGCAAAGTCATTGTCAAAGACAAACGTGGATGTGTACTGCGGATTGCGCAGACCTTCAGCGCGCGCGTTGCCGGGGCAAAGATAACACTCTGCGTCGTAGGCCATGGCCGCGGGTTCGGGGAGTTTTTCAATTTTTCCTTGCCAGGGCCGTTTAGTCCGGTGCGGCGAAACTACGACCCATTCGCGAGTGAGTGGATTGAAACGGCGATGTGGTTGCTCGGCAAGTTTGTCCATGAAGAGGCAGTTTACCCCGGCGCCTGTACGCGACCAACTCCTGCGGACGCGGTGGAAACATAGATCTCCGGAACAGTTCCGGTGTGAGCATGGTAAGCCGAGGCCAGTTTTTGCTGGAAGTCAGCAACCGCTTCCACGGCAACAAGGTTCACTGTGCAGCCGCCAAAGCCGCCTCCTGTCATGCGTGCACCGTAGACGCCCTTCATGCCCTGGGCGACTTGCACCAAGAAATCTAATTCTGAACAACTGACCTCGTAGTCATCGCGCAAGCTTGTATGGGATTCGAACATGAGTGTGCCAAAGCTTGCCAAATCATGTTGCGTTAGAGCGGTAGCCGCTGCCAGGACGCGCTGATTTTCAGTAATTACGTGGCGACAACGCTTCTGGATCGTGAGGGAAAGTCGTTCCCGGTGCCACTCAAAATCTTGTACGGTAACGTCGCGCAAGGCTGCGATCCCGGGCAGAACGGCGGAGAGCAAACGCACGCCTTCTTCACATTGGGCGCGACGCGTGTTGTATTCCCCCCCTGATATTTCGTGCTTGACCATGGTATTGCAGATCACCAGCCGGGCATCTTTCGGAATTGGCAGAAGCTGATGCTCCATCGAACGGCAATCGAGCATCAATGCGTGATCGGCTTTTCCGTGACAGGAGATAAACTGGTCCATAATGCCACAGTGCGCGCCCACAAATTCATTCTCAGCCTGCTGGCAGGCAAGCGCGAGTTGTAGAAGATCGCGGGGAGAGTCTTGCATGTCCAGCAGCGCGTAGCCCGTGGCGACTTCCAGCGCCGCGGAAGAACTTAAGCCGCCGCCCATCGGGACGCTGCTGGAGACCAGCATCTTCGCGCCACGTGCTGGAAGCCCTGATTTTTGCAGCATGACGGCCACGCCTTGTACGTAATCACTCCAGTCATGGCGAGGCCGGGGATGCGCGAGATCGAATTCGCGCGTTTCCCCCAGGTTCACGGAGTGGACGGTAAACGCGCTCCCATCGCTGGCCGATATGGCGACCCAACAATCAAAATCAATGGCCGCCGGCATCACAAAGCCGTCGTTGTAGTCAGTGTGTTCGCCGATCAGGTTGACACGTCCGGGCGCACGGTAGAGTTGGCACTCTTCGCCGAAAAGATCCTTGAAACGGCTGCTGATATCTCGGGCGCGGGTTGCGGCATCTGGAAGCAACGGATGGTTCGCTGTGAGGGAGCCGGGGATCATTCGTGTCCGGTTGTGCCTCTGTTCGAAGATTGTGTTGTTGGCGTGGCCCCAGCCTGTTCTGAGCGTTGCTGGCCTCGGCGGGCCAGGAGCAGTGTGCAGCTTCCAAACAATACCAGCACCAGCCCCCACCATAGATTGATGTTGATGCCCAGGGAGCGTTCATACAACTCTTTTTGGCTGGCTACGCCGAAGATCGCCAGCAGAAGGCCGAGCACCACAAATAAAAGTCCAAGCGGCATGCGGATATCAAGTTTCATTCCACTCTCCTACCGGAAGATAATGTTCAACAGCGCAGCGCCCGCCAGCGCGACCAGGCCCAATACTACCGGCCGTTGGTACCAAGGCAAGTCACCGGACGACGGACGTTCCGTCAGGGAATACACCAGACCTTTGAGCTTGCTTTCCTCCTGCGGCCGCGTGAGCAGACTCACAAGAATGGTAACCAGGAAGCATGCGCTCCAGGCAAAAATGGCGGTCCAGAAGTTCTGCGCCATCTCGCTGGGGTACGGACTAGGATACGTATGGAAAATGTGCTGTAACCAGCCGCCTTTGATTCCCGCTCCGGCGCCCTCAGGCAGCGTGAGGCCGTGATGCAAAGCGGCAGTCAAAGTGCCCGATAACAGCCCGGTGAAGGCCCCGTGGCCGGTAGTCCGCTTCCAGAACATGCCTAGCAGAAACGTGGCAAACAGCGGAGCGTTTACAAACGCGAATACCAGTTGCAGCATGTCCATGATGTTGTTGAAGCTTGTGGCCATATAAGCCGCTGCAATGGAAAGCGCAATGCCGAAGACAGTAGCCATGCGGCCCATCTTCAGGTAATGCGCGTCACCGGCATTGGGCCGGATGTACGGTTCGTAAATATCGTGCGTCCACACGGTGTTAAACGCAGTTACGTTGCCGGCCATCCCAGACATAAAGCTCGCCAGCAACGCCGTAAGGCCGAGTCCCAGGATTCCCGTGGGGAAATAATGGAGAAGCATGTTGGGAACGGCCATGTCATAGTCGAGTTGCGGCTTGCCGCCATGGTCCAGGACGGGCTGCGCTGTCGTGGGATCGAGCTTTGCTGGTATGAGTCCTTGTCCCGCAGGAGCGTTGATGGCCGTACCCGAATTGCCGACGGCGGTTGCCGGTTGTGTAGGAAGCGCGATGGCGATCAAGCCCGGCAAAATCACCAGAAATGGAAATAGCATTTTGGGGATAGCCGCAATGAGCGGCGTACGTCGCGCGGCAGCCAGCGAGTCCGCGGCCATGGCGCGCTGCACCACCAGAAAGTCCGTACACCAGTAGCCAAAGGAAAGCACAAACCCAAGGCCCATCGTCAGGCCGAACCACTCCACACCAAGGCGGTTGGTATGCGGACTGCTCATGCCAACCCAGGAATGTGTGTATGAAGGGCCGAGCGTAGCTTTGAGGCCAGACCAGCCGCCCACATTCTTCAGGCCAAGCCACACCAGCGGCAAAAACCCGGCCACAATCAGGAAGAACTGGAGAACTTCGTTATAAATTGCGCTGGTAAGCCCGCCCAGATAAATGTAGACGAGCACCACCGTGGCTGAGACGAGGATGCCGGCATGAAAGATCCACGCCTGCGGAATGCCCAGGCTGTGAAATGGCGCGTCCAGAATATGCAGCGTCTGGATCAGCTTTGCCATCACATACATGGAAATGCCGGAGGAAAAGATCGTCATGGTGGCAAAGGAAATCGCATTCAAGGCGCGGGTCTTTTCATCGAAGCGAAGCCGTAGGTATTCGGGCACGGAGCGCGCGCGTGAACTGTAATAAAAGGGCATCATAAAAATGCCCACAAACACCATGGCAGGAATCGCGCCGATCCAATAGAAGTGGCTGGTTGCCAGGCCATACTTGGCGCCGGAAGCGCCCATGCCGATGACTTCCTGCGCCCCCAGATTCGCGGAGATAAAAGCCAGGCCGCAAACCCATGCGGGAATCGCGCGTCCAGCCAGAAAAAAATCCGTGCTGGTTTTGACGTACCGCTTCAACGCAGCGCCTATGCCCAGCACAAAGACGAAGTAGACCGCCATGATGATCCAGTCGATGCTGCTTAAGCCCATTGGCTTGATCTCCTTACGTCAGTTTTTTCGTGCTGTCTGTTAACTCAACAATATCTCAGACCGGACATACTTCCTAATGCCTGGCTTTCGCGGCCAACTCTTTCAATGTCGGAAAACCTGCTGAGGATACAATTGTATGTTCCGGCGGTTGCGTGCCAATTGTAATTGCTTTTGCCAGCATTTCTATGGCAAGCCCTGCATTCGGTGGCGTGATGACAGTTGCGGCAAGTAACCCGCTGCGTACCCATGTCTGTCCGGTCGCGGGAACGCCATCGCAGCCAAGAAACGGCAAGCCAAGCAGCCTTTTGCGCTCCTCGCCCACGGATTGCTCCTCAAAAGCTTTGCTTGCGCCTACCGCCATAGCGTCATTTTGGCTCGCCACTGCACCGATGGGCACCGTACGCGACGTTGAAAGACGCAGCCAGGAACTGGCGGCATTGTATCCACTCTCTTTCGTCCAGTTACCCCGGATCATGCGCAATTCGATATTTACCGGCTTCATCCGACTCATCCCAGTAGCGCGCTGTTCAGCAGCCGCGCTTCCAGCGGGGCCCTGAATAGATAAGACCAAGCCCCCTTGGGGTAACAGGGCGCCAAGCTGCTCGCCTTGTATGCGGCCGATTTCATTATGGTCTGAGCCGATGGAAAAAATTGGCACCCGGCACGTATTTCTAAGTTCGTGTATGTATTCGGCTTCCTTGTTGAGTACGGCCCATCCGATTCCGGCGGCCGTTGCTGCCCGTGCCGCCTGGGCCATGGCAGTTCCCGCTGGCTCAAACACAATCGCACTGGGGCGGGAAGCAGGGGATTGGATGGCTTCCAGTAACTGTTCGCTCTGGCGGATGCTGTCATTGCCGGCGAAGATGACCTTGATATCAGCGCCCAGACGTTGCGCGGCCTGCTCCGCGGAAGCGGCCTGAAGACGCTGGTAATCATTGTCATCTGTAATCAGGGAAACTAGAAAACTGAGTTTCTTCATGAAGGGTACCTCGACCGCAGACAGCTGTAGCGATCGTTTAGCAGCATCAATAATAATCTCTGTCGGCTCGAATATTGATTGGATGCCACTACGGGCTGTGCTCCATGTATAGCACTATTAAAGACCACGTAGAGATGATAACGCACCATTACTTCCGTCACCGCTGAGGTTCACGAAGTAAAATGCATCGTATTTCTGGCGCTCTTCAAACGAAAGGCATGGACGTCATAGCACGCCTTATTTCGAAGCCGCAGCCCGCCCCGGTGCTAATGAAAAAGAAGCATGCAATCCGCCCACAGCAAGCACAAACTCGCCTGGCTCAATCGTCGGTTTCAGGTCCGCTCCAATGAAGGAGAGGTCTTCCGGTGCGATGGTAAAAGAAAGCGTACGGCTCTCCCCCGGCGCCAGGTGAATTTTTCCAAACCGCACCAGCCGCTTCCCTGGCGGCGTGATGGAAGCAACCAGGTCGCTGAGATAAAGTTCCACCACTTCTTTACCTTCGCGCTGCCCAGTATTCTTCACATCAACCGACACTTTAATGTTTTGCCCCGGACCAATCTTCTGCGGAGTCACCACCATGTTCGAATAAGCAAACGTTGTGTAGCTCAGTCCGGAGCCAAATTCAAACTGCGGTTGGAAGCCTTCCTGCGAGAAGGGCTGCTCTTCCGTCTCATAACGCTTGTGGTCATAGTTCATCAGCGCATTGGTATGCCGGGGATAAGTGAAAGGCAGCCGGCCCGACGGATTGCAGTCGCCAAACAACACGTCCGCGATGGCTTGCCCGCCTTCATTCGAAGGGTTATACGCCATGACAATCGCGGGGATCTGCCCGGCAATACTGCTGATAATTCTAGGCCGGCCTTCCACCAGCACTAAGATGACCGGCTTTCCAGTTGCGACGGCAGCCTGCGCAAGCTGCAATTGCGCCGCTGAAAGCGTCAGGTCATCGATATTACCCGGCGTCTCAGCGTAGGAGTTTTCTCCCAATGCCAGGAGGATCGCGTCGGCCTGGTGCGCGGCTTCTGTAACTTTATTGATATCGATCACCTGGTCAAAGCTGCTGCCGGGCACATAAACCGCGTTGCCCTGGCCAACTTTTGCAGACACAGCCTCGCGCAACGTTGGACGGTCTTTGGGATACAGCGCGGCGTTGGCGCCCTGCCACATATATGTCCAACCATTGTTCAGCGGGACCAAAGAATCAGCGGCTGGGCCCGTGATCAGCACATGCATGTTCTTTCGCAGTGGCAGCGCGCCGCTTTCATTCTTCAGCAGCGTGATGGCCTCACGCGCCGCTTGCAGGCTGACCTGGCGTGACTCCGCGGTGCCTACAGCAGCTTGCAAATGCGGGTCCGGTGCAGGATGTTCAAACAGGCCCAGAGCAAACTTTATGCTGAGAACTCTTCGTACCGCCTCATCAATGCGGCTGACGGGGACCTTGCCTTCCTGGACCAGTTGGAAGAGAAGATCGCTGAAGCTGTAATCGCTCGGCACCATGCTCATATCAATGCCGGCCATGACCGCTAGGCGCGTGGCTTCTTTTTCGTTGGCTGCCGCCTGATGCCGCGCTGCCACGCTCTTAATGTCCTCCCAATCGGAAACCACCAGGCCCTTGAAATGCATCTCTCCGCGCAGGACGTCTGTGAGCAAATATTTGTTGGTGTGTCCGGGAACGCCGTTTACGTCGCTGGAGTTCACCATGATGGTGTGGGCGCCTGCGTCTATCGCCGCGCGGAACGTGGGCAGGTAATATTGTCGCAGCGTGATTTCAGGAATCAGCGCCGGAGTGCGGTCGCGTCCGCTGAGCGGCGCGCTGTAGCCAACATAATGTTTCAGGCTGACCGCGACATTTGTGTTACCGGAAATGTCCGTGCCCTCATACCCGCGGACCACGGTAACGCCCATCGTTTTGGCCAGGACCGGGTCCTCACCGTAAGTTTCATACAGGCGCGGCCAGAGCGGCTGCCTGCCTATATCGAGCACCGGAGAAAAATTCCACGGGATGGATGCCGCGCGTGTCTCCGCGGCGGTAATCTGCGCGGTGCGCAAAGTCAAAGCAGGGTTCCATGTTGCGGCCATGGCGACCGGTTGCGGAAACAGCGTTGCTTCACGGATGTAGTTTGCCCCGTGGATGGAATCAATCCCGTAGAGCACCGGAATATGCAGCCGAGTCTTGGCGGCGGCCGCCTGAATTTGATTGATAATCTCATGCCATCGATTGACCGGCAGAGCTTCATCGTCCACATTCAGGATTGATCCAACGCCGTATTCAGCCACCGCCTTCTGTAGCTTCGCCGGGTTGATGGTAATGTTCTGTCCTTTGCCATCGGCAACCATGCCGATTTGTAGCTGCGTCATCTGCCCGATCTTCTCCCGCAACGTCATCTTGGCAATCAGCGCTTCAACCCGTGGAGCGTACGTTTGCTCCGCCGGGCCGGCGGGCTTCATCTGCTGCCGCAGGAAGATTGAACTATCCAGAGTGTCAGCCGTGACCGGATCTCCGCCTGGACTTGAGCTGGATTGGTTTGAGGAAGCCGGTTGCTGCGCTGCGCAAATTAGGGCCAGACTTACTACAAAAATAAAAACGAGCTTGAACGATGGACGAAGGCGCAACTTTTCTCCTTGTGCTCACGCTGGGAGCGATAGCGAAAACCCAAATCTACAATTGTTGGTAATGGGCCAGTTTCATTTTACGATGCCCATGTGGCACAGCCGCCCCGGCTGTGTCGAGTTTAAGAAGCACAGGCGAGGGCGCATGTGCCACACGATTTTTGCTAAGCCGATCAGCTGTCATAATTTGGTGAGACTCGTTTAGATCACCGGTCTTATCAGCGGGTGCCAAACAGGATCTCCATGGCCAACTGGTCAAGACGTTCATAATCAAGCCTTTTCGCTGCAAGCTTTGCCCGATCAAACGGCTGCAACGAAAGTTCCTGGCTGGACTTCTTCGAATATACGCCGTTCCCAGGCTTGCCGGAATTGCTGTAGCTTTGCAGCAACGCCTGGATCTCCTTGTCGGCATTAAATCTCGCCGCTTTTTCTTTGAGAATAAGATAGGTCCGCATGCACCCGCGCGCAAAATCTTTCACGCCTTGGTAATCTTCAGTCCTGTACGCATGGGCGTCAAAGTGGCGCGGCCCGGAATAGCCAACGTCTTCCAGAAACTTCACCAGCCAGAACGCCGCTTTGGGATTGGCGGAGCCAAATCGGAAATCCTGGTCGTAGCGCCCGCTCACCTGGTCATTCAGGTCAATGTGAAATAGCTTGCCCGCTTCCCATGCCTGCGCTACGGCATGCAGGATGTTGAGTCCCGCCATCTGCTCATGCGCCACTTCTGGATTCACGCCAACGATCTCCGAATGGTCCAGAGTCTCAATGAACGCCAGGTAGGCGCCGGTGGTGGGCATGTAAGTATCGCCGCGAGGTTCGTTAGGTTTCGCTTCCAGCGCGAACCGGTAGTCATAACCCTGGTCGAGCGAATACCCGCACAAGTAGTTTACTGCTTCACGCAGCCGCTTGATCGCTTCGTCCGGACGGCGGCAGGCATCCGTCTCTGTACCTTCGCGACCGCCCCACAGAACAAAAATCTTGGCGCCCAGTTCCACGCCAATATCCATGGCGCGCATGGTTTTTTGGATTGCATACGAGCGGACATCCACATCGTTGGAGGTGAATGCGCCATCGCGGAAAACCGGATCAGTAAATAGGTTCACCGTCGTCATGGGGACGCATATGCCGCTGGAAACGCAAACTTTCTTGAACTCGCGGACAATGTTGTCGCGTTCAGCGGGTGTGGCATTGATGGGGACCAGGTCGTTGTCATGCAGATTTACTCCCCACGCGCCGACCTCAGCCAGCAGGCGCACCAGTTCGGCTGGGGGCAGGACCGCGCGCACCGGTTCACCAAATGGGTCGCGTCCAATGTTGCCGACCGTCCACAGCCCAAACGAGAATTTGTGTTCAGGTTTGGGTTGATAGTTGTTGTTTTCCATTCCTCACCTTGTCTTCATGGCATTAGAGCAGTTCCAGAGTTGCCGAAGCTCGTGTGGCACAGCCGCCCTCGGCTGTGTTGCGGCTAGCAAAATCAAGCCAAAAGCACAGGCGGGACGCCTGTGCCACACGACTGTGGAGCGTACACTTTTCTGGAACTGCATTAACCCCAATACCTTCCACCATCGACACAATCACTTTGACACGTCACTTCGAGTCCAGAAGCACGGCAACGCCGTATCTCCCAAGCTCAATCTCCTGCGTCTGCGTTCCATCCAGAACGGACTTCATGGGGCGGGGAAGTGCGATCTTCCGCTTTTCCGGCGCGAAGTTGAGAAGCACAAAAACCTGTTTGCCCTCGCCGGACCGCCGATTGACCTCAATGCCATCCGGCACCGGGCCAAACGCGGCAGTGACGTTGCTCTGCTTTGTCATCCACTCCGCTGCGCTGGCCATCAGCTTGTCATCCAGCATTGCGCCAATGTAGGTAATGTGTCCCTTGCCATAAGCGTGAGTCAGGACCGCGGGCTGGCCGTCCAGCCATCCGTTGCTGGTGCCGTAACGCAGGAGAACGTCATCGTTTGAAGCCACGGCCTTCAGTTGCTCCGCCCATACCGTTGCCTCTCCGCTACCCCAGGCCCCGGAAACGGGAACATTTTTTTCCAGCGCGTAGTACTGCTCGACCCGGCTTCCCAGTGCTTCAGCCAGGAATCCCGGCTGCCGTTGCGTGAGCAGTCCGTTGTATTCGTCCTTCATCCCGGATCGCGGTCCAAGCACAAGGTGCCCGCCGCCCCTGACGTAATCGAGCAGATGCTTCGCCAGGGCTTCCGGCATAACGTTCAAGTTTGGTGCGACCACCAGTTTGTAGCCGGATAAAGGCGCATAGGGGCTTATGACATCGATCGACTGCGCGATCTTACGCAGCGCGCGATAGTACGCTGACGCGACTCCTATAGCGTTGTAGTCTTTGGTGTGCTTTTGGAAGTCCAGGGCCCAGTGGCTTTCATAATCATTCAGAATCGCAACTTCAGAGACCACGCGGGTGCCGCGAAACGCGCCCTGTGTTTTTTCAAACTCTCCGGCGGTCCGGGCCACTTCTTCAAACAAAGGCACCGGCTCACCGTCTGGTCCTACGAGCGTTCCGTGGATTTCTTCCTGCCCGTTGAGCGCGCTGCGCCACTGCCAGTAGTTGACGTCATCAGCGCCGTGGCCTACCGCATGCCACGCCATGGCGCGTATTTCGCCTTTGTCCAGAAAATTGTTCACGGCATGCCAGTTGACCGCGCCCGGCTGTGTTTCCATGATCCAGAAATTGTCCCGCTTCAGGCCGCGCATCGTGTCATGGCTCATGCCGTTCATGATTGGATCAAGGTGCCCGTTGCCCACATAATCGTCCCAGGAAACGAACGTCAGCGGCGCGGTGATGGTGTAGTGATCAATGGGATCGAACCACATTCCCATGAAATTGCCGGTGATGAACTGGCGCGCATCCAGATGTGGGCGCATCACATCGATTTCGTTTTGTTGGTAACGCGTCCAGATGTAGGTGACAAATCGCTTCCACTCCAGCATGAGCCCGGGATTGTGTGCTCCCACAGGGATGGGGATCTCACTCCAGTCGTCGTAGGTCTCGCTCCAGTAGGCCGTGGTCCAACGCTGGTTGAGCGCGTCCAGTGTTTTGTATTTCGCTTTAAGCCAGTCCTGAAATTGCCGCAGGGCAACATCATCGTAGGACATGAGCGCGTAGCCATATTCATTGTCGATCTGCCAGCCGACCACGTTTGGATCATGTCCGAACCGCTTGGCCATCTCCTCTGCGATCCTTCGGCAATACTCAAGATATTTCGGTGACGTGGCCGCGGCATGAGCACGATTTCCGTGGGTCACGCGTTGCCCGTTGGTTTCCATGCGCAGGATTTCAGGATATTTTTTTGTCAGCCAAGCCGGGGGCGTTGCCGTCGGTGTGCCCAGAACGACTACAATGTGGTGCTTCTCCAGCAAGCGTATCGCGCGCTCCAGCCAGCCAAATTCATAGTGGCCTTCGCTTGGCTCCAGGGTGCTCCAGGCAAATTCGCCAATGCGGGCCACATGCAGGTGCGCCGACTCCATCAACTGCACGTCCTTTTCCCACCGCGATTCCGGCCACTGCTCGGGATACCATGCCGATCCCATCAGAAGTGCGCTCTGACCTGGAAGCTGTGTGGGGATAGCGGTGCTGTCGGGGCTTGTGGTCCCGGAGCTTGGTTGCAACGCTGTGGAGGACAGAACCAACAGAAGCGCTACAACAATGAGGCGAGCGTAAATCTTTGGCAAACAGGGCCTCCTATGCTTCAGTGGTTGTCAGGGGATCACAGTCACTGTTTTTCCGGAATACTTCACCGTCTTGTCCGCGGTCGCGGTCAGATCTCCGCCCGTGCCGTGGTTCTCTGAGACAAAAACCACACGAAATGTTCGCGACTCCAGCATTTCCGGGAACTTGCCGTGCCGGTCGCCAATGGTCAAGACCTTGGCGGCGTCATCCCAGTGAAACCCGATTGTTGCATAGACGCCTTTTTCGTAACTGTAGTTGTCGCCCTGGTCTTCGTATAACGTGAAATCGCCGTCTGCGCCGCGATAGATGCGCAATTCAATCGGATCTGCGGCTTTTTCCGAGGCAAACTCCACATCCGGCCCCAGTGGAAGGATTGACCCAGCGCGCACAAACAACGGCAGCGTCTTAAGCGGAGCGCCTGCATCGACCGCCTGACCTCCGGTCAACGCCAATCCAGTCCAGAAGTCGTACCACTTCGTTTGCGGCAAGTAGAGATGTTTTGACGTTGCTCCTTGTTCCGTGACCGGAGCAACCAGAATCGAAGGGCCAAAGAGATATTCGTCGCCGGTGTTCTGTGCGCGAACGTCAGTGCGGAAATCCATCACCAGAGGCCGCATCAACGTGTATCCCTCGCTGGTGACCTTCCATGCCACCGAATAGGTGTAGGGCATCAGGCGATAGCGCAGGCGGTCGTAGGAAGTCAGGATCTTCTGCGCGTCGGGTCCATACGACCAGATTTCATTCTGGTTGGTGTCGCGTGTGCCGTGCGCCCGAAAGATCGGGCAGAATGTCCCAAACTCAAACCAGCGAACATAAAGCTCGCGGTACGCGGGATTGTCCGGGTTGGCGGAGACAAACCCGCCGATGTCGGTGGTCCAATAAGGAATTCCGGAGACGGAAAGGTTCAGGCCGGCGGGAATCTGACGTCGCAAGGTCTCCCAGTTGGGATTCACATCGCCGGACCACACAGCCACCGCATTCCGCTGCACTCCGGCATAACCGGATCGCGAAAGAATAAATACGCGTTTCTGATCGGACTCGCCGCGCTGTCCGTCATGCACCGCTGAAGTAGTTGCCACGGGGTATTCGTTCACGTAGCGCGCGCCGTTGCCGAGAGCAATCTTGTTGGTGACCAGAAGGTTCGTTTCGCGGCCTTCGGTCTCCGGTTCGGTCGTGTCCATCCACCATGCGTCCGCGCCGATCTTGAACAGCGCGTCATTCATCAGCTTCCAGTAGTATTTCCGCGCGTCGGGATTGAAGGCGTCATACAGCGCCTGTCCTACCGGGTGGAAGCTGGGGGCAATCGTCTTGTCGACGAAAAACCCGCGGCGCTGCATGTCATCGTAAACCAGCGAGCCGGGACGAAAATACGGCCACACGGAGATCATCAGGTGGACGTTGTTTTTGTGCAGGTCGTCCACCATGCCCTTGGCATCGGGATAGTTCTTGTTGAAGACCATCTCGCCCATGGTGTTCCACCAGAACCAGTCCTGGACGATGTTGTCGAGAGGGATGTGCAACTCGCGGTATTTATGCGCAATGCCCAGGATCTCCTGCTGCGAATCATAGCGGTTCTTGCACTGCCAGTAACCGTAAGCCCACTTGCCAAACATCGGCGCCGCGCCCGTCAGTGTGCGGTACGCGGCCACGATGGAGTCAAACTCAGGCCCGTAGATGAAGTAGTAATCCACCGCGTCAGCAACTTCTGAACTCAGATAAAAAGCGTGCGGAAAGCGATTGTTGAAGCGGCTGCGAGATCCGTTGTTCCAGAAAATCCCATAGCCGTTGCTGGAGAGCAACATGGGGACGGAAATGTTGGTGTTGTCCTGCGAGATGTCCACGGCTTCGCCGCGATAGTTCCACACACCCGCCTGGTGCTGGCCCAGTCCAAAGAATGCTTCCTGCGTGCCCCACATGTTGACGAACCGTTCAGAGTGGAGAGTTTTCTCTCCGTTCACTTCAACGGGTTTGAGACTGCGCGTATTTTCTTCCGCCAGTTGATGTCCTGCCGCATCCTGAAACACCAGCGAACTGTTCTCACGATTGATAATGACCTTCAGCCGCGCGGTTGCGAGTGTAATTGTCTTCGTGTCAGTCGTGTCCAGCTTGAAATCCGCTTTGGGCCAATCGGTTTTTACGATGATCAGGTCCGGCCTTTTGGGGACCTCACGCTCAAGCGAATAGACCACGTGCACAATCGATTCGCTGCATACCTGCAAGTGGAGATAGCCGGTCTGTAAGACAACTTCAGCGCCGTCCGGTAGAGTCTCAACGCTCTTGACCGGATTGAGAGGAAGCCACTGGGCCCCAGCGGTACCGGCAAGAGCCAGCAACAGCAGCAAGATAGTACGAATTCGCATGATCGAGTAACTTTCCCTGCACCGTAAACGTTCACGGTTTCGGCAGGCAGTGTCGCATCTACCAGAGGGACTTGTCAATAAGAACCCCTGCTAGAGCCAAGAGAAATCATTACTTTATGTAATCCCCACAATCTTAAAAACCGCGGCATGGTTGCATGGTTTTTCCGGCGGCAGTGTGATTTTTAGGGCGGCTTCATCCTGTGTCCATTGCAGCGGCCCATGATGCCCCAGAAGCTCAACCTTGCCAATCTTTTCCACGCCCGACATACCCACGCCCACCTTTGCTCCAAGCGCCAGCGGCGCGATGATGGCCTGTGTTTGCGGCCAGCCCATCACAAATGCGTAGAGCGTATTTCCTTTCTTCGTGAAGCGAACGTCATCCGCTGTGAGGTCTTTGCGTTTGTCTTCGTTAAAGCTGGAGTCCTTGGAAGCGTTGGTTTTGGTGACCGGGCCATCACCAAACATCTTCCACGGACGTGTAGCATAAATCGCCTCACTGTTCACGGCCATCCACTTGGTGATTTCATCCAGGATTTTTAATTCCTCGGCGTCGAGCATTCCACTGTTGGGCAAGGGAAAATTCAGCAGCAGGTTGCCGTTGCGGCTTACGATGTCCACCAGTAAGTCGATCACCCGTTTGGGTGTCTTATACGTGACCCCCTTCAGGTAATGCCAGTTGCCGATGCACGTGTCGGTTTGCCACGGCTCCGGCCAGATGTCGTCAATAATGCCGCGCTCATGATCGAGCACACACGTGCCTTTGGCCGAATCCTCCGGACGCTTGCTGGTGAACACGGCTTCCGTCCGTCCGCCGTGCTGCTTTGCGCTCAGGTTGTAAAGATGGGCGACCATGTTCAGTCCGTGATTTTGAAAGGGAATGTGTCCGTCGGCGTAGAGCACGTCTGGCTGGTATTGGTCGACGAGATCTTTGATGCGCAAAAACCAGTGTTGTTTCCATTCTTCGGTCGTGCCGTCTTCGTTCCATTCAAGTTTGTCGGTCAGAAGTTTCGCGTCGGTGTATGTGTGATACAGGTCAGCGTACTTGGGATCAACGCCGTCGTAAGCCACGCCCGCCATCGGGCCGTCCTTGTCGCTCATATGGCTTACCGCGAACCATTTGTAACTCATCCAGAGGTGGTCGCTCACTCCGAAGCGAAGGCCATGCTTGCGCGCCGCATCACGAAATTCACCGACGATGTCCCGCTTCGGTCCCATCTTTACGGAGTTCCAGCGCGTATGCTTCGAATTCCAGAGATCAAAGTTGTCATGGTGCACGCCCATGCTCATGAAATACTTTGCGCCCGCCTGCTTGTAGAGTCCTACCAGATGGTCGGGATCGAACTTGTCACCCTTCCATGTTTGGATAATGTCTTTAAAGCCGGTTTTCGATGGGTGGCCGTAATCCTGCAAATGCCGCTTGTACTGCCACTCACTCTGGATGTACATATTGCGCGCGTACCAGTCTCCGGTCTCCGCCGCCGATTGCGGTCCCCAGTGCGCCCATATGCCGAACTTGGCATCGCGATACCATTGCGGAATTTCATATTTCTCCAGCGATTCTCGCGTGCCGAGGAACGGGCCTGGCTGGATCACTTCCGGGGCCTGCGAAGCGGAAAATGCCTGCGATCTCTTAAGCGCGGGCCACGCCGCAGCCAGGAGTTTGATCGCTGTACGCCGTGTGATCATTGTTGACTACCTCTCCGAGTTTTGACGATCGGCTCTGACGCTTGATTCCAATGAAAACCCTGTCATCTTGAGCGCAGGCGGAACGACCAAAGGGAGCGAGGCCGCAGTCGAAAGATCCCGATGATGCGTCGTGCACCATGCAACGTCAGGGAGTTCTTTCTGTTTCGTGAGAACGCCTTGATGCCGCATGCACGGCAGCAGGCGTTCTCGCGATCCTTCGACTGCGCGCTCGCATACGCTCACGCTTCGCTCAGGATGACAGACGTACAATTGTTCGCGGCACGACTCACTCTCATGCCGATACGAATCGTATTTCCGAACAAGGTTTATTTAATGCTCCACTGCTGGTTGCTGCTGCCAGTGTACGTTGACTGGTCAAGCAGAGTCCCGGCGGCGGTGGAAGAGCCTGGAACCTCAAGCGCCAGGCCGCTGTTCACGTTTGTGACTTCAAAGAATCCGCCGGTAACGGCGGTGATGTGCCACTGCTGGTTTACGGCGCCTGTGGGCGTCCACTGAATCACGGCTCCGCCGTTCGCTTTGGATGATCCGCTCATATCGAGCGCAAGTCCGCTGACCACACAGATCAGCTTCACGTTGTTATTCCCGAGATTGGTGAGCTGCCATTTCTGGTTGGTCCCGCCGTTGGCCGTCCACTGTTCCATCCTGGTCCCGGCCGCGGTGGAGTGCCCGGTATCATCCATCACGAGGTTGCTGTTCCGGTTGGTGAATACGTACGTGCCATCGGGAATCAGGTTGGCCGTGGCGCCGGTGGTGAGAACGTCCGTGATGGAAGAAGCCGGCAGACTGACGGTGAAAGTATTTGCCAGGCCGCTCAGCGAACTCTGCACTGGAGCCGCTGTCCCTGAGAAAAGGAACTTCGTGCCTGTCGCGCCGAGAGTTGTTCCGTTCACTGCAACGGATACGCTGTGCGCCACCGTGTCTTTGTTGATCAGCATGACGGCCACGCGGCCGGAAGAGTTCTTCACGGCGTGCACGTTAATCGACGTCGAACTTGAAGTGGTGGAGAGCAGCGTATCTCCCGGGCCGGTCAGATTGTGGACCATCTGCGCGCCGTAGTACGCCGGAAACGGAGTGTTGGCCGCGGGCTCACATGTGCTGCCGGAACAACTCGCGTTGGAGAGCACGCCTGAGTCTTCATTCACACCGTTGGAAAGAAAGATTCCGTTGTGCAGAATCTGCCAGTCCATGCTGGCGATGCCATGCTCCCACCATGCCAGGAACTGGTCGGCTGCGAACAACGCTCCAGGATTCTGTGTTCCGTCCCAATTGCCCTCCGTGACCCAGATCTGTATGTTCGCGGACTGCGAAGGGCAGAACTGGTTCAGCCGCGACCGCATGGTCGAGCCGATGGTTGGAATTTCATTTTCCGGAGAAAAAAGCTGGTTGGTGCTCGGGTACCAGTGCATGATGACAAAATCGATGGACGAGCAGACGATGGGAAGCACGGTGGAATCCCAATCCGGGGTCACGCCGTCCGGCCAGTTGTTGGGCGTGGTCATGACTGCGCCGATTTTGATGGTCGAATCCACGGCCTTCATCGCGGAAGAATAGGCTTTCAGATTGTTGGCGTACGCCGTGGGCGAATGGTCGGAATGCAGATCTTCTTCCCACTGCGCTCCGTAGAAACCGTTGCCATAGATTTCATTGCCAACTTCCCAGAATTTCACTCCATAGCCTTTGGTCTTGTTGGAATAGGTGACCCAGCCGGCGGCTTCACTGGGATCGCCTCCACCATTGCCTGCCACGTTTGAGCCATAGTTCACTGTGATGAGGGCGGTGACGCCCGCGGCTTTTACCTGCGTCATAAAGTTGTCAAATGTGTCGTTCGAATTAACGAACGCGCCGCCCGTAGCCGTGTTGGTCTGCCAGTGATATATGTCAGAATACGAGCCGCCGGGAAAACGCATAATGTTGTAACCAGCATTTTTTACCAGGCCCGGCACCGCTGCGTCGGTGAGGTTTCCGTCGTAAACTGCGGTGCCAATGCCCTGGCCCCACGCCGGCACCGTGCCCAGCGACGAGTTAAAGTTCACGGTTACGCTCTGTCCAGATGCCATGGTGCAGAGGCTGGCCAGGATAGTCAGTAGTGTCAGCGCTCTGGCCGTACGCCGAGTTACGACAAAGGGATGGGCGGCAACTGAGGAATGCCGGGTGAAGTGTTTGAATACAAACGACATGGTATGCCCTCCTGTAGGTGAAAGTGTGTGGCCAGGAAAGAGCGAGGACGAGCTGGACTGGTTTCCATGGGAAGAGCCTCTCGAAATCTTGCGGGTCTCCCGCCAACGGGCTGGAGTATAGACCGGCGGAGCGTCAAATGTAAACGTTTACGGAATCTTGATTTTGGGTGATTTCAAGATGAATTGCTTGTCTATCAATAGTTTGTTTGACATGAGCGTTAGTTCGATGTAAAAAGCAGGCGGAAAAACGTAAATCGTTTACGTTGTTTGAAGGTGGTAACTCTTGATGTCTGAGCAGCAAGAGCGTGTTCAGACAGACAACGTTGGAGCACTTGATTATGAAAAGTGTGTGTGAATTCAAGATTCGGCACGGTTCGGCCCAATATCCGCGCAATGGGTGGCTAGAACGGTTCCAGAGTTCCCGTAATACGTGTGGCACAGCCGCCCTCGGCTGTGCTGCTGCTCCACGGACGGGGCGGCCTGTGTTACCAATCCTCGATTTTTTTGTTTTTCGCGACGACTTTCGCGGGGACGAAGAGAACACAGCCGGGGGCGGCTGTGCCACACGATTCTGGTTCGTCCACCACAATCAAACTCATCCGCCCTCCTGTGGCACTGGCGAAAGTTCAAGCGCAGCCGAGGGCGGCTACGGTCCGTATTTATTTTATTTATTTTTTGCGGCTTGCCGCGCGGTGTTACATGATTTTGTGAGGTACACCTTTTCTGGAGCTGCCTTGGCAGCTCTCGCGCTGGCGTTCCTTTTGCTGAGCAACACGGCAGCGCGCGCCCAGGCGACGGCGATTGACGGGCCAGTGAACATCACCGTGGACACCTCCAAGGTCCGCAATTACGTTGCGCCCCGCGCCATGGGCATGCACACTTCGGTCTACGACAACAATCTTGCTGATCCGCAAATTCCTGAAATTCTTCGCGCTGCCGGCATCACCACGCTTCGTTATCCCGGTGGAGGCTACTCTGACAGCTACCATTGGTCGGTTTACAAAATGACCAAATCGAAGGGCACCGAAGACGCAGGCTACCTGGCGGCAAAAGCTGATCTCGGACATTTTCTTCAACTGGTGGATCAACTCCGTGGCACCGCAATCATCACAGTGAACTATGGTTCAAACCTCGCCAGTACCGGAGGCGGCGAGCCGGCTGAGGCGGCCGCGTGGGTGGCTTATACCAACGGCAGCCCTTCCGACCAGAAAGCAATCGGAAAAGATTCCACCGGGTACGATTGGAAGACCGTCGGCTACTGGGCATCGCTGCGCGCGGCTCAGCCGCTTGCGACCGATGATGGCCAGAATTTTCTCCGCATCGCTCATCCCGCGTCTTTTCATATTCTCTACTGGGAAGTGGGCAATGAGGTCTTCGGTAATGGCTATTACGAAAAAGACAAAGAAGGTTTCGAAGAAGACCTGCACGGCCCTTACGATAAAGACCCCAAAGAGAGCGCCAACCTGCGTAAGAAAAATCACAGCGCTCTCTCCCCTCAGACGTACGGCAAGAACGTGGTTGAGTTTGTAAAAGCCATGAAGGCCGTGGATCCAACCATCAAGATCGGCGCGGTCCTCAATACGCCGCCGATGGATAATTCCTGGGGGCCGGACTGGAATCCCGCAGTCATGAAGGAATGCGGCAAAGTCATCGATTTTGTCATCCTGCACTGGTACACGGGTGGCCTGCTGCCACCGGACTGGAAGATGCTGGACAATCCCAGTTATCTTTCCGCGCCACAACGCGAACTGCCGGACATGATGGCGGCGCTGCTCGAGCTTTTCCGCAAGTATGGCGGTGAAAACACACAGAACATGCAGCTGGTGGTGACGGAAATGGGATCGCGGCCGTTTGCCAAGCAGACCAATCCTCACGTGGACGCGCTCTTTGCCGCCGATGCTTACTTCAGCCTGATGGAAGACGGCGCCGCGAACATTGACTGGCTTGAACTGCATAAGCCAAGTTTTCTCGATGACAAGAACAAGCCCGGTCCAGTCTATTTCGCCTTGCAGATGATTCACCGGCTGGCGCAGATCAATGATTCCATCGTTGAATCGCGCAGCAGCCAGAGTTTGCTGGCGGTCCACGCGGTCTTGCGTAAGGATGGCAGCCTGGGACTGATGCTGATCAACAAAGACCCCAAGAACGATGCGACGGTGAAGGTCAAGATCAGCGGCGCGCAACTGGCGGCCGCCGGAACGCGCTTTGATTTTGGGCCCAAGAACCAGCCCAACGGTTATCTGACAACCGGCGGCCCGACGGCAGGATTGGGGAATTCATTTACTGTGAACGTGCCGGCATACTCGATTACCGATATTCAGCTTCCGAAAGCGCCCTGAGAAGCAGGAATAAGTACCTCGGGAAACCACCATGATGACAAAAAGCGAATTCGGACGGACACCCGGCGGCGCAAGAGTCAATCTGTACACCTTGACCAACCGGAGCGGCGTTGAAGCCAGGATCACAAATTTTGGTGGAACGTTAGTTTCGCTCAGAGTTCCTGACCGCAATGGGCACAGCGAAGATGTGGTGCTGGGATATGACTCTATCGACAATTACGTCGATGACAAGTTCTACTTTGGCGGCATCATCGGACGCTATGCTAATCGCATTGCGCTTGGGCAATTCAAGCTTGGTGACGTGAACTACGTTCTGGCCAGAAACAACGGGGAAAACAATCTCCATGGCGGCGACAAAGGGTTCAACAAAGTTGTTTGGGAAGCGACGGACTGCTCGAAAGATGACGTGCCGGCTTTGCAACTCGATTATCTCAGCAAGGACAGAGAAGAGGGGTTTCCCGGAAATCTGAAAGTCCGAGTGGTCTACACTCTGACTGACCGGAATGAGTTGCGGATCGATTACACCGTGACCACAGATCGTGAGACGATCGTCAACCTGACCAGCCATCCCTATTTCAATCTTGCGGGACATGGCGCCGGGAATATTTTGCAGCATGAGCTGACGTTATTAGCGGACAAGTACACTCCCACCGGCCCCACGCTCATCCCGACAGGCGAGTTGCGCAGCGTGGAGGGAACGCCTTTTGATTTCAGGCAGCCGGCGACAATCGGCGCTCGCATCAATCAGGCCGATCGGCAACTCATTCTGGGCCAAGGGTACGATCACAACTGGGTCCTGAACAAAGGTCGTCAGGGGGTACTTGAGCTTGCGGCGCGCGTTTATGAGCCTTCGTCTGGGCGTGTGCTTGAAGTGCTCACTACGGAGCCCGGCATGCAGTTTTACAGCGGCAATCACCTTGATGACGGCATTCATGGGAAGGGAAGCCGCGCGTACAATCGGCGCGATGCGTTTTGTCTTGAAACGCAGCACTTTCCCGATTCACCCAACCACAGCGAGTTTCCATCCACAGTACTCAAACCGGGCGCACGGTACCGCTCTACCACGGTGTATAAGTTTTCTGTGAGATGAGAGTACTGTGATGGACTCACGGGAATCGTGTGGCACAGCCGCCCCCGGCTGTGCGGAAACTAAGATCAACAGCTAAGACACAGGCGGGGCGCCTGTGCCACATGACTGTTTTAAAAGCACAGCTTTTCTAGAAACCCTCTAGTCGCCGGCAATGTTGCGCAGAGAGGGGCCATAGCCCGTGCTGGTTTCAACGGAAAGCCGCCGCAGGAAGAAGTCAAGATTCCCTCTCATGACCAGATGTGGCGCCAGCGTCAACTGGAATGACGGGCAATCTCCTTCCACAAGAAATTCGTGAAGCACGCGAAACGCCATGAGTCCCTGCGTGCGCGGGCGCTGGTAGATGGTGGCGGTGACCGCGCCCGATCTGATCTCCTGCACCAGGGTCGGGAACAAGTCTGTGGTGATAATGGTCAGCTTCTCCAGTATGCCGGTATCGCGCGCCGCATTCAGCGCTGGAATGGAAGCTTCCGTCGTGACATAGACGCCGGCCAGGTCCGGATGCGTACGAAACAGTTTTTCGCACTTGTCATAGGCCTCAGCCTCAATGTCGTGGTCCTCAATCGGTTCTTGTAAAAGCATTTCAGGATAGAACGATCCTAACGTGCTCTTGAAAGCATTTACTTTCTCCGCATGTTCCGTGATGGCCATGTCGCTGAGTGTGACAGCAACTTTTCCCGACCCTTTCAGAATGCGGCCCAGCAGGTCCGCTGCAAGCGATCCGCTTACCATGGTGTCAATGGAAACCACGGCCAATCTTCCAGTATCCGGAGCATCCGTGGCGACGCAGACGACAGGAATCCGGGAACGCGAAGCGCGGCGCAGCGATCGACGCAAATCTCCGGGACGGCTGGGGAACAGGATGATGCCGTCCACTTTTGCTTCCATGGCGGCTTCAAAAGCTTCTTCTTCGCCGTCGCCGATTCCTGGATAAGTCCGAAACTCGAGCTCCACTTTCATTCCTGAAGATGTAGCTTCCTCGTCGATACCGGCCCGGACTTCATCCCAGAAAGAAGTTGTGCCCTTGAGCGTATTCACGGAGATCCGCAACTGCCGTTTCTGCGATAAATAACGCGCTGCAAGATTCGGGCGATAGCGCAACGTCTTGGCCATCAGCAGCACGCGAGTCTTAGTCATCGGACTCACACCGGGGTGGTCATGCAGAGCACGATGGACCGTCCCAATGGAGATCCCGAGAGCGTCAGCGATATCGAAGAGTGTGACGTTGGTTTTCAAAATTCAACAAACCGACAGGACAAGAAATTACCGACAAGAACCGCACATTGTAAAGACAGCCCTTGGCGCGTACCAAATTGGATACTTTGGCGGCTCACAGCCTACCATACACGTAATTCGGGTGAAGCATGAATAGGGCTCCGAATCAGGGGCGACGCATATAAATAGCTATATGCAGAAGAGGGGAAATGGATGAAAAGGGGATATGGAGAATCCCCTGAAGTACTTTGCTGAGTTGAGCGATCCGCGAGTGGAGCGGAATCGGGAAC
>Ga0137407_10000452_pt1 | contig 28022 bp, 26 predicted proteins | sample CZOMad2_2_16fung_FD_108410 | JGI IMG/M metagenome (GOLD analysis project Ga0137407, IMG submission 108410) | Vadose zone soil fungal communities from Angelo Coast Range Reserve, California, USA - CZOMad2_2_16fungal (Illumina Assembly) | ecosystem: Environmental > Terrestrial > Soil > Vadose... | reverse complement strand
GCCGGCTTGGCTGACGCTCGGGCTTGCCAATCGCCATGGCCTCGTCACCGGTGCGACCGGCACCGGAAAAACCGTCTCGCTGCAGGTGATGGCCGAGGGATTTGCGCGTGCCGGCGTTCCGGTATTCGCGGCCGACATCAAGGGAGACCTTTCGGGCATCTCTGAGGTAGGTGAGGCCAAGGATTTTATCCTCAAGCGGGCTGCCGACATGGGGCTGCGCTTCCAGCCTGACCAGTTTTCAACGGTGTTTTGGGATGTTTTTGGCGAGCAAGGGCATCCGGTGCGCGCCACCATCTCCGAAATGGGGCCGCTGTTGCTCTCGCGCATGATGGATTTGAACGACATCGCCGAAGGCGTGCTGAACATCGCCTTCAAGGTCGCGGACGAGCAGGGACTGCTGCTGCTGGATATGAAGGATCTGCGGGCGATCCTGTCCTTCATCGCCGACCACGCCGCCGAGCTGACCACGGAATATGGAAATGTCTCGAAAGCGACGGTCGGGACGATCCAGCGTCAGCTTCTGGTACTTGAAAATCAGGGTGGCGCGAAGTTTTTCGGGGAGCCGGCGCTGGCGCTGAAGGATTTCATGCGCACCGATAGCGCGGGCCGGGGGATGATCAACATCCTGGTGGCGGACAAGCTGATGCAGAGCCCGCAGCTCTACGCGACCTTCCTGTTGTGGATGCTATCGGAGCTGTTTGAGCAGCTGCCGGAAGTCGGCGATCCCGCCCAGCCCAAGCTCGTGTTCTTCTTCGACGAAGCGCATCTGTTGTTCAACGACGCGCCAAAGGCGCTGATGGACAAGATCGAACAGGTGGTGCGGCTGATACGCTCCAAGGGCATTGGCGTCTATTTCGTCACGCAAAACCCGATCGACGTGCCGGACAAGGTGCTCGCCCAACTGGGCAACCGCGTCCAGCACGCGCTTCGCGCGTTTACCCCGCGGGACCAGAAGGCCGTCGCGGCGGCGGCCCAGACGTTCCGGCCCAATCCGAAGCTCGACACCGCCCAGGTGATCATGGAGCTCGGCAAGGGCGAGGCACTGGTATCGTTTCTGGAAGGCAACGGCGTGCCGGCGATGGTCGAGCGCGTCATGATCCGGCCGCCGACGGCGCGGATCGGGCCGATCACGCCCGAGGAACGCAAGGCGATCATGGACAAGAGCCCCATGAAGGGCAAATACGACACCACGATCGATTCCGAATCCGCTTACGAGGTGCTGCAGAAGCGCGTGGCAGCAACCGCGGCTGGTGGCGCCGGAGGCGGCGGAATTCTCGGGCAGATCGGCTCCATCGTCGGGACGATTTTCGGCACCAATACGCCGCGGGGCAAAATGTCGACCGGCCAGATTATCGCGCGAAGCGTGACGCGCTCGGTGACCAACAAGGTGGTCGGCGGGGTGGTCGCCGATCTCGGCAAGTCGGTGGGCGGCTCGGTCGGCGGCTCGGTCGGTCGCGCCATCGTTCGCGGCGCGCTCGGCGGATTGCTGCGACGGTAGAATTCCTGCTTATTGCGGCGACGTGATCTCCTGTGATCCTTTAGAAAGTGACGTGTGCTGAGATATCCGTCGTTGCGAGCGCCGCTCGATATTCTCTTCCTGGTCTGCTGCATCGTGCTGACCGCCGACGTGCTCGCTCCAGAGATTTTCGGCAGTGGAAAGACCAAGGACTATCCGCTCTGGTTCTGGGCCGGGCAGCAGGTCCTCGACGGCGGCGATCTCTATCCGAGCGATCCCAACGCCTATTTCGATTTCATCTATCCGCCGCTATCGGCGATTTTGCTCGCACTCCCTAGTCATTTCGGCAAAATCCCGCTCTATCTGTGTTTGTCCGTCCTCAACGCGGTGGCGTGGTGGATGACGGCGCAGCTTTCCAACGCGATGACCGGGTCCGGCAAGGTCCTTGGTCCGTGGTTGGCGGCATTGCCGGCCATTGTCACGGTATCCTTTGTCTTTGACATGTTCGATCTCGGCCAGCCGAACCTCATTCTGCTGGCGATGATGCTGTTGGGGTTCTGGCTGCTGCAACACGGCCGCCCATGGGCCTCGGGAAGCCTGTTTGCGCTCGCCACCGCGATCAAGGTTTTCCCGGTGGCCGTGCTTCCCTATCTGCTCTGGCGAAGGCAGTGGATGTCGGCGGCGAGCATGGTGGTGTTCCTTGGAATTCTTCTGTTCGTGGTCCCTGGGCCGGTACGCGGGTTTCAGCATAATGCTTCGGAATTGAAGACCTGGTATCAGGGAATGGTTGGATCGAGTTCGGAGCAGGGTTTTGGTCAGCGTGGCGAGCAGAACTGGTCTTGGGTCAATCAATCCATCATCGCCATGACGCATCGGCTGACACGGCCGGTCAATTACAACCAGGATAATCCGGCCAAGCCGCCCGCGTACATGAATCTGGTCGATCTCGATTTCAAGACGGCCAACTGGCTTGTCATCGCCATCTCGCTTGCGATCGGGCTTGGCTTCATCGCCGTGATGCCGACCCGCTCGCGCAGGACGCGCCTGTCCGACGCCGAGGAACTCGGCATCCTGTTCTGCCTGATGACGGTGGCATCGCCCCTGGCGCGGCAGTATTATTTCATGTGGCTGTTCTTTCCGGTGACGGTCCTGATGCACCGGACAGCCTTCGACCCCCGTGCCATTGTGCGCAAGGGAACGTGGGTCGTGCTCGGGATCGCGGGCTTTCTGCTTTGCCTGTCGCTCCCGGTTTTTCCGAATGATTTGCAAGCGTTCGGAAATAACCTCGCGGCAACGGCCGCGATTGCCGGGGCCCTGGTGTGGCACATCCTGCACCCGCCCCTGGATGACGCGGTCAGCGCCTTGTCTACGGCGCCTAGTGCTCCGATTCCGAAGCTCGCAAACATTCGCGGCGACCACTGATGCGAACTTCGGAATCATAAGGAGCACTAGTGATCTAATGTTTTCTAGTGCGGCTTTTGAATTTGAAGTTCCTATGACGAGGTTGCAGCAAAAACTGATAGGAACTTCAAATTCACCGCACTAGTGCGCTACAAGTTGAGATCAAGAATAACCCCTAACCTATGGGAAAATCAGAAAATGTCCGACGCAGCGCAACTTCAGAACGTCCTCGACCGCATCGATACCGATTTCGACAACAGCCTCGAGCGGCTGTTTGCGCTGTTGCGGATCAAATCGATCTCGGCCGATCCGGCCTTTGCCTTGGATTGCAAGAAGGCTGCCGATCATCTTGCCAGGGATATCGCGACACTCGGATTTGCCAGTGAGGTCAGGCCGACCGCAGGTCATCCGGCCATCATCGCCAAAAGCAACGCCAACGGAAAGAGCGGCGCGCGGCCGCGCGTCTTGTTCTATGGGCATTATGACGTGCAGCCGGTCGACCCGCTTAACCTGTGGCATCGCCCGCCGTTCGAGCCTGCCGTAACCGATCATGCCGACGGACGGAAAATCATCGTTGCGCGCGGGGCGGAGGACGACAAGGGCCAGCTGATGACCTTTGTCGAAGCCTGCCGCGCCTGGAAGGCTGTGACGGGTTCGCTGCCGGTCGACGTCACCATCGTCATCGAAGGCGAAGAGGAAATCGGATCGAAGAATTTCGTCCCGTTTCTCGAGAAGAACAAGGAGGAACTCAAGGCGGACTTTGCGCTTGTCTGCGACACCGGCATGTGGGACCCAAACACGCCTATGATCACCATCTCGCTGCGCGGACTTGTCTACGACGAGGTGAAGATCAAGGCCGCCAATCGCGATCTGCACTCCGGCATCTTCGGCGGTGGCGCGCAAAATCCGATCCGGGTGCTGACCAGAATCCTCGGCGGCATTTTCGATGAGAATGGCCGCATCACCATCCCGGGTTTCTATGATGGGGTAAGGGATTTGCCGGCCGATATTCTCGCGCAATGGCAGAAGCTCAATCTCACGCCCGAAAGCTTTCTCAAGCCGATCGGATTGTCGCTTCCCGCCGGCGAGAAGGGTCGCTCGCTGATCGAGCAAATCTCTTCGCGCCCGACCTGCGACATCAACGGCATCATCGGGGGTTACACCGGGGAAGGCTCGAAGACGGTGATCCCCGCGGAGGCTTCTGCGAAGATATCGTTCCGGCTTGTGGAAGGGCAGGACCCCGATAATATCCGAAAGGCGTTTCGCGACTACGTCACCGCGCGGCTACCTGCCGATTGCAGGGCCGAATTCACCGATCATTCCAATGCGCCGGCGATCGCGCTCGACTGGAACATGAAGCCGCTTGCCGCCGCCCGAGGGGCTCTGACGGACGAGTGGGGCAAGGAGGCCATCCTGATGGCATCGGGTGCTTCGATCCCGATCGTCGCCGATTTCAAGCGCACCCTCGGCCTTGATTCAGTGTTGGTGGGTTTCGGGCTCGAGGACGACAACATCCATTCGCCGAACGAGAAATACGACCTCAAGAGTTTTCACAAAGGCATTCGTTCGTGGGCGCGGATTCTTGCCGCACTTGCGGAATCGCCGCGCTGATACGAGGCCGCGTTCTTCTCCCTCTCCCCGCGTGCGGGGAGTGGCGTGGGGTGGGCAAAGGCGCACTTGCGCCGTACCCACCATCTATCCAGCTGCTCGTCTTGAATGGTGGGCACGCTGTCGCTTTGCCCACCCTACGCTCTATCAAACTAAAAAACGCCGCCCGGGATTGGGCGGCGTTTTGATTTCCAAGAAGTGCAGAGGTCGTTGGGCGCGATATTACACTATAATTCCAAGAATTCAATTCTTGTAGCTCGGATCGAGACGGTCGAGCTTGCGCAGCAGCGCCGGCCATACCAGCGTGGTCGAGCGCAGCTCCTGCCGCTCGGGGTTGGCGAGCAGGCTGGTATTCTTGTCGACCACCGCCGGATCGACGGGGTAGGCCAGGGGTCCGAGTATGCGGGTTCGCACCTGCATGGTGCAGGCCCGCTCAAGGTGGAACATGCGCTCGAAGGCGGACGCGACGGAGCGGCCGACCGTCAGCGTGCCGTGATTGCGCAACAGCATGTGGTTCTTGTTGCCGAGGTCTCTTTGCAGGCGCGGGCGTTCGTCATGGTCGAGCGCGATGCCTTCATAATCGTGATAGGCGAGATCGAAGGTAACTAACTGCGCGGTCTGGTTGAGCGGCTGCAATCCTTCCATACAGCTTGCCACCGCCGTGCCGTCGGGCGTGTGCAAATGAAGCACGCAGCCGGCGTCCTCGCGAACCTCGTGGATCGCCGAATGGATGGTGAAGCCCGCCGGGTTGATGCTGTATTGACTTTGCGTGAGCTGGTTGCCGTCGAGGTCGACCTTGACGAGGCTGGAAGCGGTGATTTCGTCGAACATCAGTCCGTATGGGTTGATCAGGAAATGATGCTCCGGACCTGGCACCCGCGCTGAAATATGGGTGTCGACCAGATCGTCCCAGCCGTAGTGCGCGACGAGGCGGTAGCAGGCGGCAAGATTAACGCGCTGGCGCCACTCGGCATCCGTCATTCCGGAAGGCACTTCCTTCAGGCGAGGTTCCGCTGGTGACATGATGGTTTCTCCAATGAACTGTTGAATTGAAGCCTATTCCCGCGGCCGGTTCGCGGCAAGCGGCAGCGCCGGCGTGGCAGTTATGCCCTTGTAACGGTCGTTCTGCTTCAGGGCGCCGGAATTGCCAGCAGGCTGGAGATGCTGCGCCCCCGGATATCGTAGACGCGGGCAAACACGACATCGTCGCGCTTGATTTCCACCATCACCGGTGCGGTCAGGCCCTTGCAGTAGAACTCGCCAAGCGTCATCGCGAAATCGGCGGCATGGCTATCCCAGCCGATGGTGAAGTCGGGGCCGAGCGCGACCTGGGCCGGACGTTGCGGTCCGCACACCGCGACCTTCCACTTGCGCCCGCGTGGGGGAATTTCCTGCCGTTCGTCCAGCGTTTCGCGCAGGCCGTCGGAGGCCTGCTTCAGCGCGAGGCCCCAGTAATCCAGCATGTACCGATAATCAGCACCGCGCACCGTGCCCGCGATGTGATTGAAGTGGGTGTATTGGTAGGGATGCAGCCGGATCATCTCGCCCAGCGGCAACAGCAAGCCGAACGAGAACACCGCCAGAGCGGCAGGCTGCCAGCTGCGCCGGTTTTCCTTCAGCCAGCTCATTCCGCGGGCGAATAGGGTACCCGCGAGGACCGCCATCGGCGGAATCACAAAGATGAAATGGCGAATGCCGTTATAAAGCGCGGGCCGTTTCACGATCGCCACTGCAATCGGCAATACGGCTGCCAGTGTCAGCATCAAAAGGATGGTTTTGCGCCGGCCCGACACATCGCTGCGCGGCAGCGCCAGAAGCGTGGCGACGACAGCGGCGATCGACAGGCCAAGCAATACCTCGGGGAGTTGGAGGGCGAACAGCGTGGGCAGATAGGACCACGGCATGTCCGGCACCGATACCAGCGCCCCGTCGAACATTTCCTTCCATGGTTTCTCGAAGAAATGCGAGAAATAGGTTGCGGCCTGCAGGGGATTGCCGGGCTCGATGATCGACCACGGCCAGAGCAGCCCCATGACGAGGTAACCAAGGATCAGGCCAGGTAGCAGCACATAGATGACGTGCACGAATCGCCGGACGGCTTCACGCGCGCCGTGGGTGCGAATCTCCTCGAGCAACATCGGCATGAAGCCGATCACCGCATAAATCAGGGCGAGCCCGCCGAGGATACGCGAACCGATTGACAGGCCCGCGCCGAGGCCGACGATCAGGACGGTCCGCGGCGAAGGTGCGGGGTACTCTTCGGCCAGACGGACCAGGCCGAGCATGAGGATCGCCATCGCCACTGCGAAAGGCGCATCCTTTGGGTTCATGAACATGTGACCGTAGAAGGTCGGGCACAGCGCCAGCAGCAGCAAGGCTGCAAGCCCGGCCAACGGGCCGCCGACGCGTCGGCCAAGCCGCCAAGTGACCGCAAGGCCAATGACGCCGATGGTGGCGCCGAGCAGGCGGCGTGTTTCGAATAGCTCGAGCGGGATCACTTTGTGCAGTAACGCTGCGGCCATGTCGAAACCGCCGCCATACATATAGAGATTGGCGAACGACAGCGCGGCGGTATCCTTGAAACCGGACCCGTACATCCGCAACAACAGATCGGCATATTCGGCGTGGGTATAATCGTCCCAGCCTAATCCATAGTCGCGAAAGGTGAGGCTCGCGATCAGTCCGACTACGGCAAGCACAATGATCGCGAGATCGTCGCAAGTCCGCTCCACCGAGCGCCGCGAGGGCGTATCGATTGCCGAGGTGGTGATCGATGACATGGCTATAGGTAACCTGGTCCCCTGCGGCCCAGCTGGCGCTCTTGGGCCTCATCCCCCGGCATCCATATAGCGCAGTTCCCTTTCCAAGTAATTGGCAATTGTGGCCTAATTCTCCTAATGCAACGCAGCAAAAGCGCGGTTTGGGTTTCCACCGCCGGAACCACCGTCGCAATTGCTGGTTGGCGAGGCGCACAATATGACGGTATCGTGGCATTTGTGGCTTGCGGGAATTTCAAGCGCGGCCCAGGGGTGGGTTTGATGATTGTTATGATGTTGGTTGTCGGGATTGCCTGCCTTTTGGCCGGCCTCCTGGCGATTGGTTTGGGAATCCCGGTAAAAGAATTCAGTTTCGGCAACACGCTGATCCTCACGGGCGCCGTTGCCGCATGCACCGGGCTGGTTGTCCTCGCCCTGTGGGTTGTCGTTCGCGAGCTGCAAAACATCGCCCGGCGGCTTGGCCCGGATCAGGCCATGGACGGAACCGCGGTAGCGCCGCGCCACCTGGCGCTGGAAGGTGGCGGAACCTCACTCGGCCGCGACCAATACGCCGCGGAAGGCACGGACGCTGCGGCAGCGCCGTGGCAAGACCAGGCGGCGGCGCGGAGCGCACGCAGCGACGTGCCGTCGGGGCCGGAGCCGGCCGAGACCGCACCCGCCGCCAAACCAAAACGCAATCTGATGTTCTCCTCCACATCGCGGAGGGAGCGTGAGCGTGCGCAGGCGCGGGCGGCCGATCCGTCAGCAAGCGAACCTAGTTCCGCGACAGCCGAAATGTCGCCGGCTCTTGAAATCAATGAGGCGCCACCGGCGACATTCGAGGACGCCTGGCCAAAATCGGACCGCTCAAGGTCCGCTGAAGTGCCGCCCCAGCGCCGCAGTGGGCGTGCGCCATCGACCTTTAGCGAACCGGCCGTCGGCGCAGCTGGGAGAGATCGCCCGCCGCCGCCCGTGGATCAACCGCCGGTCACCGTTCTCAAGTCAGGCGTCGTCGATGGAATGGCCTATTCATTGTATTCGGATGGCTCGATCGAGGCGCAGATGCCGGAGGGCATGATGAGGTTTGCCTCGATCGATGAACTGCGTTCGCACCTCGACCATCGCCCCGGTTAGTGCAAGTTTTCGGCGGCGTGGGTCTGAAAAATAGCGGCCGTTGTTCTTGTCACCGTCGGAGTAATTCGCTCATACTCGAAAGTAGTGCACGATCCGCAAGCGTATTGGTGCTGGGGGTTGCTGTGCGACATCTACGATATCTTGCGCAATGACGATCTTTAGAAGGTTCAGGCCATGACCGACGCCGCGGGCAAGAATTTCATCGACCTGACAGCGAGCATCGTGTCGGCCTATCTCAGCAACAATCCGACGCCGGCGTCGGAAATTCCGATCCTGATCAGTCAGATCCACGCCGCCTTGCTGCGGGTTTCGACGGGCAGGACCGAAACTCCCCTGGAATCCGCCAAACCCGCGGTTTCCATCAAGAAATCGATGACCCCGGACTATCTGGTCTGTCTTGAAGACGGCAAGCGCTTCAAATCGCTGAAGCGGCATCTGCGCTCGCAATACAACATGACGCCGGAACAATATCGGGACAAATGGGGTCTGCCGCCGGACTATCCGATGGTCGCGCCGAATTATGCGGTGGCGCGTTCGCAGCTCGCCAAGAAAATGGGGCTCGGCCAGCAACGGCGCCGGCGGAAATAGAAGATTTTACGAGTGCTCCAGGCTGGCGTTCAGGAGGCCGCGGCAAGCGTCGCGCGCGCGTCGGCGCGAATGCGCTCGACCATTGCGCGCAGGCCGTTGGAGCGCTGCGGCGTGAGGTGCTCACGGAATCCGAATTCGTCGAACACCGCGATGGCATCCGTTGAAAGAATTTGCTGCGGCGTGTGGCCCGAATAAAGCGTCAGCAGAATTGCGATCAATCCGCGCACGATATGGGCGTCGCTGTCGCCCCGATATTTCAGCACCGGTTCGCCGGGGCCGTTGCGATCGATCCGTTTGGAGAGCCAGACCTGGCTGGCGCAGCCCTGCACCTTGTTTGCAGCGGAATGCTCGGCTTGGGGCATCGGATCGAGTGTCCGGCCGAGCTCGATGACATACCGATAGCGGTCATCCCAGTCGTCCAGCAGCTCAAAATTTTCCCTGATATCGTCGATCGTCATCGTGTCCCGGGCTCAATCCCAAAACCCAATATAGGATCGAAGGCGGCCAAAAGCGATATTGCCCGGCCAAAAAGAACGCCTGTTCCAGGCTTGTTTCAGGGCGACGGTGGCGGATTGCCCCGCCACTCGACCTGCATGTCGTCCGCCGTCAACGTGTCGTGGGGCGCAGCTTCTGCGAGCGTGGCTTCGGCATTCTCCATGCCGCCGATCGAGCCGGTATGATCGGGCGGACGCTTGTCGGTGATGATCTGGTATAGTTTGCGCGCGCCGCCTTGGGCGCGCTGGCCGATCACGGTCGCGGCCTGGCCGCCGACTTCACAGGCCGCCGGCTGGCGCTTGCAGAATTGACTCATATCCGAGACCGCGGCGGTGGCGGCGGACACGGCTTCGGACGCGCCCAATTGCGGCGACTTGTCCGTTCCCGGCGTTTTGTCCCTGGGCAACAGCACGAGCACCAGCCCGACCCAGAACACCAAGCGAAGCAGAAAAAACATCTCGCACTCCGGCCGCCTCGGCGATCCCGTTGCGATCGCTATCGCAACTGCTGCAGTTGTCTCGCCGTTATCACTAACAGCGGTCCATAAATCGCAAGTGTTTGCATTGAGGTTAAATCTTCGAAAATTTGCGAAAAATTCGAACGATTTGATTCGGCGTAAATTTTCGATTGATGCCGTTTTTGGGCGATGACCTGGCGGCAGAGGCGGCGTCCACCAATTCGAAACCATACCGCATCAGGGCCGGAAACCCGGCATTCACCATCTGCGTTGATTGCGCGGCCTGGCGGGGCTCGAATGCCCCGCGATGGCAAACTGATCGGCCGCGAATTTGCGCGCCTTAGCGTTCGCTTAATTTCGCTCTGACACGGTGTGGCAACGAAAAAGGGGGCGTTACGGCGCGTTTGTTCTACGCAAAAGCCGAAGCGCGAGAGCTGTGACCGTTTTGAGTATCATCCGCGATTGTCTCGATGCGCTGCTGCATCCCTCGGCACGATATGATGCCTTGGCGGGCGCGCGGCATCGCGCGTTCATCGCGCCGCGACTGCTCGGAAGCCTCACCGCCTTTGCGGCATTTCCTGTGTATCTTGCGATGCGCGGCGTGCCTACCGTCCTCGAGGTCGCGGCCTTCGCCTGGCTGATCGCACCCATTTTGCTGTCGTGGTTTCTGTCGCGTACCGGCCGTTACGAGGGAGCCTGCATTCTGTCGTCGCTCGCGCTCGCGGGCCTGGTCATGACCTTGGCAACCACCACCGGCGGCATTGAATCCTTTGCCGCGTTCTGGCTCGTCATTGTGCCGCTTGAGGCCGCACTTTCGGGTTCGCGTCGTGTGGTTGGGGTTGCCTCCGTGCTGGCGCTCGGTTGTACATCTCTGCTGATCATCCTCGGACATTTCCATATGTTGCCGGCGCCGGAGGTCAATCCGGCGCTGCATTCCGTTTTGCTGGCGTTCGGCGTGGCGTCGGCGACGCTTTATGCTGCCGGGCTCGCATTCGGCGCCGAGTCGCTGGCGCGCACCAGCGTCGCTTTGCTCTCTGTCGAGGAGGACCGATATCGCTTGCTGGCGCGAAACATGAGTGACGTGATTTCGCGCCATCATCGCAACGGCGCGGTGCAATTTATTTCGCCTGCCGCCGAGACGATGTTGGGAACGCCGGTTGCGCAGCTGCTTGGGCACGGCTTGTTCGACCGCGTCCACGTCGCCGATCGTCCGGCCTATCTCACTGCGCTTTCGGACGCCGCGCGCAGGGGCGAGGCGTGCAGCGTCGAATTTCGTCTGCGGCGAGACGCTTCACGCGGCGTCGAGCGCGGACAGGTGGATTTTATCTGGGTGGAAATGCGCTGCCGGCCGCTCGAACAGGTACTGGAAACGGCGAGCCCGTCGGAAGCCGAGGTGGTCGCCGTGATGCGCGACGTCACCGACCGAAAAAATCAGGAACAGGCGCTCGACCTGGCGCGGACCGCTGCCGAGCAGGCGGACGCTTCCAAAACCCTCTTCCTTGCCACCATGAGCCACGAATTGCGCACGCCGCTAAACGCCATCATCGGCTTCTCCGAGATGATCGTTCAGGAAGACGCGTTGATGCTCGATGCGGCGCGGCGCAAGGAATATGCCCAACTGATCAACGATTCAGGCCAGCATCTGTTGTCGGTCGTCAACGGCATTCTCGATATGTCAAAGATGGAGTCCGGCAATTTCGAAATTTCGCCGGAGCCGTTCGCGCCGCGGGAGGCGGTCATCCATTGCTGCAATCTGCTCGCCCTGAAGGCGCGGGAGAATGCGATCGACCTCGTCACCCGCGGGCCGGACAATTTGCCGGTCATGACCGGTGACCCACGCGCGTTCAAACAGATTGTGTTGAATCTGGTCTCCAATGCCATCAAATTCACCGAACGCGGTGGCACGGTGACGGTCTCAGTCAGCGTCGAGGGGCTGCGGCTGCTACTTCGCGTCGCCGATACCGGAGTCGGCATCGCGGCGGAGGATCTCAAGCGGATCGGTGCCCCCTTCTTCCAGGCCGGCAAGACCTATCAGCGGCGGCATGAAGGCACCGGCCTCGGGTTATCGATCGTGAAAAGTCTGGTCGGGCTGCATGGCGGCGAGATGACCGTGCAAAGCAAGATTGACGAAGGAACCACTATTCTGGTCGCGCTACCGCTCACGTTCACGCCGGCCGCGCAGCCTGTCAGCAACATCGCGACACTCACCCCGCCGTTGCGGTCGGAAATCCAAGATCCAGTTCATAAAGACCAAGCTCATCAGGTAAAGAAAAGTGCCTAGACAAATTTCCAGAGACGACGACATGCCGCGCCGCCGCCGTCGCGCCAGGGCGATAGCGGTCGATGGGGACAGCGAGCGCGGCCTGGCGATGCGTATCCTGCTGCATAGTCCGAAAGACTTGGTTGCGGGCGCGCTGGCCTTTGCAGCCGTCAGCGCCATCATCGCCAACGCCCTGTTCCTGCAGGCGGGGCGCCACCCGGCGCCGATGTTCGGGACGGTCGTCAACATGCCGGCGGTGGCTGCCAATCCGTTGCCTCGTCCGCGCCCGATCGAGGCTGACGCCACTCAATTCGAATCAAGGCCTCCGGAGCCCAAGGCCGCCGACCCGCTGGCTAACCTGGCCAAGACCACCAATGCAGCGCCGATGGTGCCGGCGGTGGTCCCGCGGCCGCTTGCGCCTGTTCCGGTCTCTTCGCATAGCGACACCGCGGCCATCTCAGGCGCGAGCTCGCGACGGGTGGCGGCGGTGCAGCGCGCGCTCACCGAATATGGCTATGGCCAGTTGAAACCCACCGGGACCGTCGGTTCTGACACCCAGGCCGCGATCCAGAAATTCGAGCGGGCGCGCAAGCTTCCGGTGACGGGCCAGGTATCCGATCGCCTGGTGCGCGAACTAACGGCGACGATTGGCCATCCGGTCGACTAGCGCAACATTATCCGCTGCCCTATCGTCGATCGCATGCGATTGAAATCCAGCATATGGGTGGCGGCCTATTTGCGCCGCTGTCAGACCGCGGGCGTCTTTGGCGCGGTGCGCCGGCGCGGCGCGGAGGAGGCTGGCGCGGTGTTCATCAAGGTCGCGCTGCTCGACGGCAATGCCGTGCTGTACGTGCCGGCACCGCAGACGGTTTACGACGACAGCCGGCCGATCGAGCGTCTGTTCATGCCGACATCGAAACAGCCGATACTGGAGCAATCCGTGGAGGAACGTCTTCAGAAGGAAATCCGGTTCGACCCGGACGCCTGGATCGTGGAGATCGAGGACCGGGCAGGGCGGCATTTTCTTGATTTGGCGCGAGAGTGAGGCGCTAGCCCGAGCCTTGCGAGCCTGTCCGCGGCATCGCACCAGTGCCCGGCAGATGCACCACCTGGCGAGTTTGCGTTGTCGCCGGCCGCGCGCGGTTGCGTTGGTCGTCGTAAAGCGAGGGACGGTACCTGGCGCGTCCGATTGCCATGGTCGAGCCGCGCCATGCGGCCAGCATGATCAAAGCGGATCGCTCGCTCAAAGTGTCGTATAGACGCGACAGCCGGTAGACGATGTTGACCGACGTGCCGAATTCCGGTTTGAGAAACAATAGCACCCGCTGGAAAACCGGGCTCGGCATGCCGAGCGCCTTGGCCGCACAGGCCAGCGGCTCGCCGCCGGCATCGTTGACCACCTGGGTCGAGATCTTCCACGGCAATATCAGGGATTCAGCGAGTTCGAGCGTGAAGTTTTCGACGTCCGCAGCGAATGCCGCCATCTCCAGCGTCTCGATAGCGCGTGCCGCGCGTTGGGCGGGAATTCGCGGCGACGCCTTCAATGGGGTGTCGGAAAGATTGTGCAGGATCTGGACGCGCTCGCTGGGGCCGGCGCCGAAGAACATTCCGCTGATTTCGGCGGCGTCCGTTGGCTGCATCGACAAATTCGAGGCCATCCGCAACTGTACATCGCGCGATGCATTGATCCGAGGCGCCGACGAGGGGATCGCCGGAATCGGGCTCGCAGCAATCGACTCCGCAGCGATCTCTTGGGCGAGCGGCACGCGCTGATCGGGGTGGGAGGGTTTGAGTCCGAGTTGTCTCAAGACCTGGATCGGCGTGCCCGGATAGACCGCAAGCCGTGCCCGCACCGCTGCGCGCGTGGCGTCGTCGACCTGATCGATCAGACGGGAGGTGAGCTCGACGAATTGCCGCGCTTCATCCTCGGTGTGCGTGCTGGCCTGAACATAGAGATCGGTGAGCACCCGTAGCAAAGTCGGCCGGATATCGACGCCCTCTCGGCGCGAGAGTGTCATCAACCCGTCGAAGCCCGGGAATGGCGCAGGTGTGGTCATGTCGGGGTACGCGACTGAGTAATTTTCTTCGCGCCAGCCTAGCCGACTTGCTTTAACAGCTCGTTAAGGAAAACAATCTGTGAACCCAACTGGTCGACTTTGTGCCATCGCCTGCGACACGGAGCCATGATTTCGCATTGACGGCGGATCGGACCGACGACGGCGCTACATTAAGATGCCGTTAACCACGTCCTGTTCTTAATGATGGCCTGTCGCCGGCAAATCGTGTCAGAGCGGCAACCAGAGAGAGTTTTGGCATGGGCACCATCATTGAATTTCCGGCGGATGCGGTATCGCGGCGCCTGGGCTCAGCCATGGATGGTGCGCCGCGCGAAGGGTTGGGTACCATCCTGATCCTCCCCGTGGTCCGGATCGAACGCGAGCCTGCGGAAACCAGCGGCGGCAGCGGACCGGAAGAAGGTGCCGCTCCCGGCCGCCGCCGTCGCAGGCGCTGACATCGGACATTCGATATGCCGGAGACGTATTTTCCGATCCGGACCATTTTGCGGGTTCCGGTCGCCGCAGCGATTCCCACCCTGCTAGCGGCCGGCCTGATGCTCGCGGGCTGCAGCGGCGGCGATTTCGGCCGCACCCGACAGGACTTCCTCAACGACGACATGCATCGCTGGATCGGCGCCGAGGCAACGGGAAGCCTCGGCCTGCATGCGTCGCAATTCCAGCTCACCGACGGCGAACGCCAGCTTCGCGATCTGGCTTATCCCCTGATCGAACCGCCGCATTCGCGTCCCGCCTGGAAGAGCGTGTTCGGCGATTACGCGGTGCTGCCTTCGCCGTGGCGGCAAAAAGTGGTGTTCGATCGCACCGCCTACGGACGTCAGCTGATCGACGAGCCGCACCGCTCGCACGCCTCACGTTATGCGCAGTTGATCGATGACGTGCGTGACGACATTGTCCGTTTCGAATCGTTCTACGCCAATGCGGTGCGGGTGGTTGATCTTGACAGGAAGCGCAATGCCAGCCTCGCGCACGTTTCGCAATTATCGCCGCGCGAACGCGCCGACGCGGTTGCCCGCATGGAAGAAAATACCCTGATCGTGCAGTGGGTCCAGCAATGCCTGGAGCGGCGGATATCGTCGTACCGCTGGGCGCTGGAACGGCTCGCGATCCAGGCACCGGACAACATGGCAGCCGACGCCGACCGGCTGATCGGCGAACTCGCAGCCCAGACCGCCAACCCTCCGGTCGCCGCGCAGCCCGTCATCGGACATCGCCTCAGCTCGCGCGGCTAGGCCGTGCAGTGGATTCGCCGAACGGAACGGAATTTCGTTCCTCTGATCGAGCCTTGATTTCCCATCAGCCGCATAAACGCAATCTATGACCCGGACGGGACATCCGAGCGCTTGGACCTTTGTCCAGAACTGCTTAGGCTCGACCCGAGAGCATCGGAGGGCGGAATTGGCAATAAGGCGGCGCGATTTCATCACACTAGTTGGCGGCGCGGCAGCGGCTTGGCCGGTTGCGGCGCACGCACAGCAATCTCGCCTGCGTACGGTTGGCTTCTTGCATAGCCTTTCGCCCGAGGCGGCCGGAAATGTCCTGGCGGCATTTAAGAGTGGTCTTGCGGACGCCGGCTATATCGAGGGACAAAATGTTACGATCGAGTATCGCTGGGCGCGCGGCCAGTTTGATCGGCTGCCGGGGTTTGCCGCCGAATTGGTCGCATCGGGCGTCGCGGTTATCGTTGCGACCGGCAGCACGGTTTCGGCGCTCGCCGCCAAGGCTGCTACCTCGGTTATTCCGATAGTATTCACCAGCGCCGACGATCCACTCAAGGTCGGGTTGGTAGATCATCTAAATCGCCCCAATGGCAACATAACAGGCGTCACCGCGTTCGGGACGGCAACCGCCGCAAAACGGTTGGAACTGTTACGTGAGGTACTGCCTAATGGCATTGGCATTGCGCTTCTGCGCAACCCGAAAAGCCCGGTTGACGCCGGCGAGATAAGCGAGCTCAAGCTGGCAGCTCAATCGCTGGGTTGGACGATCGAGGTCGTCGGGGCCAGCACCGAAAGCGAACTTGAGTTGGCGTTTACTGACATCACTGCCAAAGGCGCACACGCGATGATTGTCAGCACTGATCCCTTCTTCTTTGGAGTACGCAATCGCCTTATTGGGCTCGCGGCGCTCCACGCACTTCCAGCCATCTATGATTTTCGTGAATATCCAGCCGCCGGGGGCCTGATGAGCTATGGCACGAACATCGCCGCTCTTTATCGCCAAGTGGGCGTTTATACGGGAAAAATCCTGGCCGGCGCAAAGCCGATTGATCTGCCTGTCCTCCAACCAACGACTTTCGATCTCGTACTCAATCTGAAGACTGCAAAGGACTTGGGTTTGACCATGCCACCCTTTCTCCTCGCCCGCGCAACAGAGGTCATAGAATAGGGTAGCAAATTGCTCCGGCGCATGAGTCTCTTGTTGGCACTTTTCGGACCTCACTCGTGCAGTGGGTCCAGCAATGGAGCGGCGGATATCGTCGTATCGCTGGGCGCTGGAACGGCTCGCGATCCAGGCACCGGACAACATGGCGGCCGACGCCGACCGGCTGATCGGCGAACTCGCAGCCCAGACCGCCAACCCTCCGGTCGCCGCGCAGCCCGTCATCGGGCATCGCCTCAGTTCGCGCGGCTAACGACTTTTGAAGAGGGCAGGGAGCGTCAGCGCTTGGCTGGCGCCGGCTCCGTCTGCACCTTGCAGCTCGAGGCGGCCAGCGAAGCCTGGGCCTGCGGCATCAGGCCTGGTTCCGGCGCCAGCGCCTTCATCACGATCAGCCCGGCCGTCGTCGGAGAATCGATGATCAACCGGTCGGCCGCGGTGACATCCTCGTCCTCAGGCAATTCGGCGTGTTGAGCCTCGGTCATGAGATCAAGCTCAATCACCTTGCGTCCGGCGGATCGGTCGTTGATGGCGTAATAGGCGACTTCATTGCGGGTGTAGAACGACACCGACGTGTAGGCCTGACTGACGGGAACGGCGAGTTTGATGGGTCCGCCGGACAGGTCGTAGCGGCAGACCGCAGCGGCAAATGCCGGATCCATGAACGGCAGCGGCGCGTTGTTCGGATCGGGCAGCGGGAGCGGGGTAACCGCGTTCAGTTTCGTGAACGGTGCAAGACGCGAATAGGCGTCCTGGGTGGCAATGCGCGGCAATGCCAGCACACTGACAAGGTGGACGATGCCGCCCAGCAGCACGCCGGCGATGATCGTGAACAACAGGCGAATCATGGGCACCCCATGGTCGCGATCGATGGCATTGGCGCGTCGCGCTGGGTCCGCGTCGCCACGCCGACCGGTGTATCGTAAAGCCGAAGCACCAGCGCGTAGCGCTCGATTCCCCCGGTCGGAAGCCAGTTCCCGGCGCGCGATCTCGCCGCCACGCGCACCTCGAATGCACCGTCGGCGCCGCGGATGATTTCCTGGCTGGTGAAGCCGTAACGTTGCAGAGAATTGGCAACCAGGCGTCCCCTGGAGTCATAGAGCGTCAGCGTCCAGAAACGCGCCGCTGGCGTCACGCCGCTCACGATCACGTCGCAGCGGCCATCGAGCGGCCGCTTGCGATCGTCCGCAGTTGCCGAGAACGCCACGCCATCGCCGGTGCCGACCGGGAGCTCGCCGCTGCGCGCGATCGATGCGCGCGAATAGGGATCAATATCGGCGGTGCCGGTCTTGGGTCGCGCGGTCCAGGCGCCGATCGTGAGCGTGCCGAGATCGGTGCCGCGTGTCGCCGTCATCCATGTCGCGCCGAGGCCGACGACGGTGGCGAGCATCAACGCCAGCAAGGTGATGAAGATCAGCCGCACGGTTAGTTCTTGCGTGCCGCGGGCGGCGCAGCCGGTTTGTCGGACGCAGCCGGCTTGTCGGGCACCGCCGCGGCAAAGCTATCCGTAAATCCCACGGTGCTGGAGGACACCGGCTTGACCGGCTTTGCCGGATCGCCGGCGGTCTTGGCTGCGTCGTCGAGCAGTTTTTCAACGTGCACCAGGATGTCCGCACCGCGTTTGGTGAGGATCGGCGGCGGCGGTCGGAGTTCTGCGGCCTTTGGAGCGGCGTTGGCCGCCGCAAAGGGGGAGGCGGCCGGAGCCGGCAATTTCGCTCCTGCACCGATGCCCGCGATCTCCCTGATCTCGACGCCCTGATGGGCGGCGACCATGACGTCGTGCCAGGTCTGCGCCGGCAGGGAGCCACCGGTCATGCGGTTGGTTGGCGAATAATCGTCGTTACCGTACCAGACGGCGCAGGTGAAATTGCCGGTATATCCGACGAACCACGCGTCACGATACGCATTGGTGGTGCCGGTCTTGCCCGCGGTCGGAATGCCGTCGAGCGCCGCGCGCCGGGCGGTACCTTCGCTGACGACGTGACTCATCATCCCTGCCATGTCAGCGGCGACCGACGCCGGGATCGCCTGCAGCGGCTTCTTGCCGTCGCGGTCGAAACGCCAGACCAGATCACCGGCGCCGGTGCGAACTTCAAGCACCGCATGAGGAGTGACCGACTTCCCCTTGTTCGGAAACGTCGCATAGGCCACCGCGTGTTCGATCACCGTGACTTCGTCGGCGCCTATCGGCAACGATGGAGTATCCGGCAGCGGCGCCTTGATGCCGAAGCGGCGCGCGACCTCCACGATCTTGACGCGGCCGGCTTTGGCCGGATTGGGCGACTTGCCGCCGAGCGCGATCGAGAGCTTCACGGGAACGACGTTGATCGAACGGGTGATTGCCTGCGTCAGGGTCACCGCCCCGGAATAGGAGTGGCCGTAATTTTGCGGACACCAGTTGCCGATGCAGACCGGACCGTCGACCACGATCGAGGTCGGCTTGAAGCCGTTGAGGAGAGCCGTCGTGTAGACATACGGCTTGAAGGAGGAGCCGGGTTGCCGGTAGGCATCGGTTGCGCGGTTGAACTGGCTGGCGCCATAGTCGCGGCCCCCCACCATGGCGCGCACGCCGCCGTCGAGATCGGCGACCACGGTAGCGGCTTGCGTCGCGTGATAATCGCGGCCGAACTGGCGCAACTGGTTTTCGATAGCGTCTTCGGCCGCACGCTGCACGTTCATGTCGATTGCGGTGCGGACGACGAAAACACGCTCGTTGTAGGATTTCGGAAAGGTATCGACGAGCTTGCGCATTTCGTCGAAGGCCCAGTCGAGATAGTAATTCGGGGAATTCTCGTCGCGGCGATCGACGGCGGTGGCCGGATTGCGCCGCGCGCCGAACACCTGGCCTTCGGTCATGAAGCCGGCGTCGACGAGGTTATCCAGCACCACGTTGGCGCGCGCACGCGCGGCGGGCAGGTTGATGTGGGGCGCATATTTGGTGGGCGCCTTGAACAATCCCGCGAGCATCGCGGCTTCCGCGAGATTGACATCGCGCGCCGACTTGTTGAAATAGAAATGCGCCGCGCCGTCGACGCCGAACGTGCCGCCGCCCATATAGGCGCGATCGAGGTAGAGCTTGAGAATCTCATTCTTGCTGAGCCGCGTCTCCAGCCAGATCGCCAGAAACGCCTCGTTGACCTTGCGTTCGATGGTGCGCTCATTGCTCAGGAACAGGTTCTTGGCAAGCTGCTGGGTGATTGACGAGCCGCCCTGGCGGACGCCACCGGCCTGCGCGTTGGTCAACAGCGCACGCGCGGTGCCTGCCATGTCGATGCCGAAATGGTCGTAGAAGCGGCGGTCCTCGGTCGCCAGCGTTGCCTTGATCAAATTGTCCGGAAAATCCTCGAGCGGAATTGAATCATTGTGCTTGATGCCGCGGCTGCCGATCGGATTGCCGTAGCGATCGAGAAAGGACACGGCGAGATCGGATTTCTTCAGCCAGTCTTCGTCGGCGGTTTCGCGGAACGCCGGCACCGCCAGCGCCAGCATCACGATCAGGCCGCCGAGCCCGATGGTGGCGGCCTCCGAAAGCGGCTCGATGAAGACCCAGCGCTTCCAGCGGCCGACATAAAAGCGGTCCATGAAGGTGGAGTAGCGCTCATAGAGTTCGCGCGCGCCTTTGCCGGTCGAGAACAGCGTGGAATCGATGCGCGCGTCGAAATCCAGCATCCAGTGCCGGATTTTCTGCTTCCATGCCGTTGGCACGATCTTGCGCACGAGTGCCCGTTTTCCGAAGCTCGTAATAAGTTTCAATACCCCTTCTACGAACTTCGGCAAACCAAAGGGCACTGCTAGCGCTTCACGCACCCCGCCGGGCACCGTCGAGACCTCTTGCGGGAATGTTGCGGCAAACCCAAGGCGCATTTGCGCTTCCGGGGACGCCACCCATATCTAACCGAGCAGGGGCCATAAACCAATGGTTGGGCTCGCGATTTCGACCAGCAGGGATAACGTTGTCCCGGCTTTTCCGTACTGCCGAACCATTCCACTTGCACCTCGGGGGCCGCAGCCCCTAGAAGGGCCGACGCCCACAGCAGCCGTGCGGAAAACCTCAGGGACTCATGACATCCCAGTCCAAGCCGCCCTCGGGCCAAGAGGGTTTCTTTTGGAAAACCAAGACGTTGGAACAGATGTCCAACGCAGAATGGGAGAGCCTGTGCGACGGCTGCGCGCGCTGCTGCCTGGAAAAGCTTGAGGACGAGGATACCGGCAAGATCTATTTCACTCACGTTTCGTGCAAATTGCTGGATGCAGGGCTTTGCGCCTGCAAGGACTATGTGCACCGGTCCGACCGGGTTCCGGATTGTGTCAGACTCACGCCGGAAAATGTCCGTACCCTGAGCTGGCTGCCGCCCAGTTGCGGCTACAAGCTCGTAGCCGAAGGGCGCGATCTCTATTGGTGGCACCCGCTGATCTCGGGCGACCCCAACACGGTTCACGAAGCCGGCGTCTCGGTGCGCGGGCGGGTGCAGGGAACCGAAAGCGAGATCGCGGACGCCGATCTTGAAGACCACATCGTGCAATGGCCGGCCCTGTTGCCCAAGCGGGCCCGACTCAAAAAGCGGCCACAATCCTGAAGCTTGTCGCGATATCTTGCTGAAACAGTTGCGTTGATACGCTCACGGGACGCACCCATGCACACGCCCCCCTGACGCAACCTCGGTTGGCCGTCTAGATTGGAAACGAATCCCAGGCGGCCATCGGCCCGCCGCACATACAACTCCGCATGAACAAGTTCGAACGGCAGGGCCGTCAACAGGCTGACCGACAGACGTTGCCCGAAGCCATCGGGGACGAGCTCGCACAGCTGCCTGTGGAGATCGTCGATATCATCGACGCACCGCCGATCGCACCGCGCCCGCCGCTGCTACCCGGCGAGGTCCGCACCATCCTGATGAGCCTGATGCTGACGATGTTCCTGGCGGCGCTCGACCAGACCATCGTCGCCACCGCGTTGCCGACCATCGGCCGGCAATTCGGGGATGTGTCCAGCCTGTCATGGGTGATCACCGCCTATCTGCTGGCATCAACCGCGGTAGCACCCGTGTTTGGCACGCTGAGCGACATCTACGGTCGCCGCGCCATGATCATCACAGCGATGAGCCTGTTCATTTCCGGCTCGATATTGTGCGCGGTGGCGCCGAACATGCCGGTGCTGATCCTGGCGCGCGGCCTGCAGGGGCTCGGCGGCGGCGGCATTTTGCCGATCGTGCAGACCGTGATTGCCGACGTCGTGACACCGCGCGAGCGCGGCCAGTACCAGGCCTATTTCAGCGGCGTATGGATGGCGGCCGGTATCGGCGGACCGATCCTCGGCGGCGTGTTCGCCGAACATCTGCACTGGTCGATGATCTTCTGGATCAACGTGCCGCTCGGGCTTGCATCATTGGCGATGCTGCTGCCGAAAATGGGCAAGATCCCGGTATTCCACAGAAGGCGCAAAGTCGACTGGCTTGGTGGCGTGCTGCTGATGGCTGCGGCGGTGGTCTTCATGCTGGTGCTGACGTGGGGCGGCAACCGTTATCTCTGGCTGTCACCCGTGATCGTGGCGATGGTCGGTGCATCGGTCGCGCTGGCGCTGGCGTTCGTGTGGCACGCCAGGAATGCCCAAGAGGCTTTCCTGCCGCTCCCGCTGATGGGCGGGACGGTCGTGCCCTACGCGATGGCGTGCGGCGGGCTGGCGATGGGCGCGATGCTCGGACTGACCGTGCATCTGCCGCTCTATTACGAGGTGGTCTATCATCTGAGCGCCAGCCAGGCCGGGCTTGCGCTAATCCCGCTGGCGGCCCTTTCAACCGGCGGTGCCGCGATTGCCGGCCGCGCCATGGCGCGCGCGAAACATTATAAACGCGTAGCCATCATCGGCACATTGATCGCGGCATTGGCGGGAGGCGCACTTGCGTTCTTTGCCATGCCGCTGTGGGTGTTGCTGGTGCTGCTGTCGGTGTTCGCAATGGGCTTGGGCACAGCGTTTCCGGTCAGCACGGTCTCGTCGCAGAATGCGGTTGCGCGGTCGCAGGTCGGTACCATCACCGGGGCGACGAACTTCTTCCGCGCCCTGATGGCGTCGTTTACGGTGGCAGTGTTCAGTGCGATCCTGCTGATGGCGCTTGGCGCGGATATTTCCCTTGCCGGCGAGCATCGCGGTTCGGTGAGTTCGATTGCGGCCGCTGATATGGTCGCGGCGTTCCGCTATGTGTTCGGCGCCGCCGCGGCTCTGATGGTCGCGGCCTCTCTGTGCATGGCCTTGATGGAAGAAAAGCCGCTCGCCGGTCCGCCTGAGGCGGTCGACATGGCGGAGTAGGGCGCACGAGGCGGAAGTTGTGCCCGTTCCTCGAGCCGCCGCTCGCCTTTCCATCGGCCCGAAATTCATCTGGAGCCTCGGTTCTGATTGAATCAGAACCGAGGCTCCAAGCTTTTATTTTGACGCGTTTTCTTTACGCGAGCCGGTATCCACTTCGCTCGAAAACGCTATAACAGCGGCCCGAACAACTTAAGTCTGACACTGAAATGCAAGGAGCCGGCCATGAGCAAACCCACCGTTGAGCAGACCCGGATGGGCACTGAGGCCATCACCTTCTGCATTGCGCGGACCCTGATCGAGCGCGATCCCTCGTTGAAGGCGCCGATCCGCGCCAACTTGCGCAAGATGTGGGAGCTTCTGGAGGAGCGCGAAGATCACGGCGCCGCCGACATGGTGGACACCATGATCAGGGCGCTGAACGATCCCGCGTTTTTCAAGCCGTAAGATTTTAGTTGGTTGGCTTCATCCTTCGAGACGGCGCGGAGCCTGTCATCGGGCGCGCATTCGCGCGACCCGTTGGCGCCTCCTCAGGATGAGGTCTGAGACCCTCGTGGTGAGGAGGCGGCAACGCCGCGCGCCTCCGGACGATGCTTCGCATCGCCTTGAGAACCGCGAGGCCGTCGCCTCTACCATCTCAACTGGCCCGCTCGAGCCGCGTGTCTATCTCTTCCCGCAGCAGGGCGAAGTCGATGGGCTTGGTCAGCAAACCCTCCGCGCCGCCCTCGATCGCCTTGCGCTTGGTGTCGGGGTCGCCGTAGGCGGTGATCATGATTACGGGGACGTCCGGCCGCATCGTTTTGACTTTGGGCAACATCTCCAGGCCCGTCATGCCGGGCATGTTGATGTCCGACAGGATCAGTATCAGCGACTGTTCGATGGTGTTGGCGATACGCACCAGCGCGTCCGCGGCCGAAATGGCAAAATCCATCACGAAACGTTGCGCGCGCAGGTCACGCCTGAATTGCTGGCGGAACAGCGCCTCGACATCGGGCTCATCATCGACCACAAGAACCAAAACGCTCACGTCTGACCTCGTTTTTGGCTTGATTGATGGCCCGCCCGGGGCAGGACGATCCTGAATTCGGTGTATTGTCCCAGTTCGGTATCGACCTCGATCGTGCCGCCGTGCTGTTTCACGACAATGTCATGGCTCATCGAAAGACCAAGTCCCGTTCCTTCGCCGGCCGGCTTGGTCGTATAGAATGGGTTGAACATCTTTTCCTTCACCTCGGCGGGAATGCCGGTGCCGTTGTCGCGAATGCGTATTTCCACTGCGTGACCGAGATTTCTTGTGGTCGCGCTGAGGGTCGGCTCGAAACCTGAATTGCCGACCTCCATCTTGCGCTTGGTTACTGCATAGAATCCATTCGAGATCAAATTCAGGAAAACGCGGGTGATTTCCTGCGGGAACACTTCAATCGTGCCGGCATTCTCATCGAAATCCCTCCGCAGCGTGACGTTGAATTGCGGCTTCTCGGCACGCGCCCCGTGATAGGCGAGATTGAGGCTTTCGTCCAGAAGGGCATTGATATCGGCTGGTCGATGCTCGCCCGTACCCTCGCGTGAATGCAAAAGCATATTCTTGACGATGGAATCGGCCCGCTTGCCATGCTGGACAACCTTTTCGAGGTTGTCCTTCAGCATACGGGTCAATTCGTCGACTTCATCCCGGGTGGTGCCCACGAGCGGGACGGGTTTGAGCGTGTCATTGAGCTCATCGGTCAGCTCCGCAGAAAGCGCTGCGAAATTATTGACGAAATTGAGCGGGTTCTTGATCTCGTGCGCGATGCCCGCCGTGAGCTGGCCGAGGGAGGCTAGTTTTTCGGTCTGGACGAGGCGGTCCTGCGCGGTGCGCAAATCGTCGAGAGATTGCGACAGTTCCCGGGTTCGCGCCTGCACCTCGTCGAACAGTCGGACATTGCCGATGGCGATCACGGCCTGGTCGGCGAAGGTCTGAAGCAGCGCGATTTGCTTATCGCTGAAAGGCTGTACTTCAGTGCGGCGAAGTGCGATCGCGCCGATGCTTTCGTTCTCGCGAAGTAGCGGCACGCTCAAAATGCTGCGATGGCCCATCCGGCGCGCCATTTCCCGGCCATCGGGAAAATCGGGGCTGTCAAGCAGGTCGTGGACATGCACCGGCATTTTGTCCACGAAGGCGCGCCCCAAGGTCCAGTTGCGGTTAATCGGCCATTTCTCCAGGCCGCCGATCGGTATCGGGCCGTGATGGGCGCTGAACCGCAGGTCGTCGCCATCCTTCAAAACCACCGCGGCATCATAGGCCTCGCAGAGCTCGCAGGCGTTCTCGACAATGGCCTTGAGAACCGGCCCGACATCGGTCGGCGAGGCAGCGATCACCTTCAGGATGTTGGAGCTGCCGGTCTGGTGGGTCAGCGCCTCCTGCAGGTCGCGCGTGCGCGCCTGCACCTCGTCGAACAGCCGCGCGTTCTCGATTGCAATCACGGCCTGGTCGGCAAAGGTCTGGACGAGGGCAAGTTGCTTTTCCGAAAGCCTGAAGCCCGCTTGCGGTTGGGTGAGAATAATTGAGCCGATGCCATGGTCCTGAGTGACCAGTGGCACGAACGTGGCCGATCGGAAACCGCCGGCGGCTGCAGCCTGGCGGGTAATCTCGGGCGTATTTGGTGCCGCAATATCGGGAATTTCGATGATTCGACGTTCCAGAATTGCGCGCGCCGAAGGGGAGCGATCCGGTTCGAATGGGATTGGATACACTGCCTTGGCACGTTCGACGTTGAAATTCGGTAGCAGCGACGCCGTCGCATTCCAGTGTAGTTTTCCGTCTTTCAGAGTTGTAATCGTCGCAGAGCATGGCTCGAAAAGCTTTGCCGCACCATTTACGATAGCCTCGAACACCGGCTGCACGTCCGACGGCGAGCTGGCGATGACTTTCAGGATGTCAGACGTCGCAGTCTGCCGCTCCAGCGCCCCCCGGGTTTCGTTGAACAGCCGCGTGTTCTCGATCGCAATCAGCGCCTGATCGCGGAAGGATTCGGCCAGAGCGATCTCACTGTCAGCAAAAATGCCGGCGAGTTTTCCGGCTATGCCGAGCAGACCGATGCATTCGCCCTCGCGCAGGAGCGGCAGGTACAGCGCCGAGTTTATGCCGTTTGTCTCGCGGACGCGGCGCTCATGCTCGGGCAGTTCAATTGCCGACCAGTCCGGCAAGTGCAGGGTTTTCCGGGCAAGGAAGACACGCGAGGGGAAGTTGGCATCCGGGTCGATCGGCACGGGTATAGGGTCCCGGTTAGGCAACGCTCCTTCCGGCCCTGCCGCGGCCACGAGCGAGAAGGTAGCGCCCTGGCGACGCAAAACGAACGCCATGTCGCGGTTGAGCAGCCGCGCGGCGGCCACCACGATGGCATCGAACACCGGCTGCACGTCGGTCGGCGATTGGCTGATCACGTGCAGGATTTCGGCGCTCGCAGCCTGGCGATCCCTTGCCGTGCGCAACTCGCCCCTCAGCCGGGCATTCTCTTCCCTGAGATCGGTCTCCACGTCCGGGGGAAGCGAGGTCATTCAAGGAAATCCAATACATCCGGTCCCGGCGGCGGCTCGAGCCGTATCCAGGATATCGGATTGATTATTCCATCGCGGGGGCCTGGGCCAGCGCCAGATGCACCAATTGCGACCCATTCGGTTAACCTGCCCTTCAGCGTGTTCGTCAAGGTACTCGCAACCAATGATAAGTAGATTTCGGCGGTGCGTAGCGGTCTGACTCCCTATTTTGGGAGCGCCAAAAGGAGTTTTGAATGCAGCAGCTGATTTCAAGATTCCTGGCGGATCACTCCGGCGCAACGGCTATCGAATATTGTTTGATCGCCAGCGGGATCGCATTCGCGATCATCGCGACGGTTCAGGGCATCGGACCCCAACTCAATACCAAATTCAGTTCGATAAATACGTCGCTGAAATAGCGGCCCGCTATCTCTTCTCATTGAGCGCCCGCATTACCGCGATCCGCGCGAACATCATCCAGCCGCCGCCAGTCTCCGCCGCGTTGATCAGGTTCTCGACCGCGATCTGCCAGGGCTCCTGGTGCTGGAGCTTTTCCGGGAGCTTCATGATGTAATCGGCGGCGTCCTGCAGCGTCGTCAATCGGCGGCCGCCGGGCAGGCGTATCGGCTCATCGAAGGGCGCCGACCATGGCATCTCAGGAGCGCTGTTGCACTATCCCGCCTTTTTCGACCGAGCGGGCGCGCGGGCCTGTTTGTCGGCCTTTTTGGGCGCCTGCGTCTTTGCTTCCTCCTTGCCGGCGCGCTTGCCGCTGATCGGCAGCAGCATTTCGCGCTGACCCTCGACGCGCTTCTTCGGCTTTTTGCCCCCGATTTTGGCAGCAGGAGCAGACTGCCGTTCGCTGGCGAGGCTGCGTTTTAACGCATCCATCAGGTTGATGACGTTGCCGCCGGTTTTCGGCGTGGCCTTCGCGGGCAGGCGGATGCCGGCGCGCTTCTTGTTGATGAGGTCGATCAGCGCGGACTCGTAGTGGTCTTCGAACTTCTCGGGCTCGAACTCGCCGGACTTCTTCTCGACGATATGCCTCGCAAGATCCAGCATATCCTTGGTGACCTTGACGTCCTGGATTTCGTCGAAATATTCCTTCTCGCTGCGCACCTCATAAGGATAGCGCAGCAGGGTGCCCATCAGGCCCTTGTCGAGCGGCTCCAGCGCGATGATGTGCTCGCGATTGGTCAGCACCACGCGGCCGATCGCGACCTTATTCATGGTGCGAATGGTTTCGCGGATCACCGCGAACGCGTCATGGCCGACCTTGCCATCGGGCACGAGATAATAGGGGCGGATCAGGTAGCGGGTGTCGATATCGGTTCGCGGCACGAACTCGTCGATCTCGATCGTGTGGGTCGATTCCAGCGCGATGTCGTCGAGTTCCTCCTTCGACATCTCGATGTAGGTATCGGTGTCGACCTTATAGCCCTTCATGATGTCTTCGGAGGCGACTTCCTCGCCAGTGTCGGCATCGACCTTGGCGTATTTGATGCGATGGCCGGTCTTGCGGTTGATCTGGTTGAAAGAGACCTTTTCGGTGTCCGACGTCGCCGGAAACAGGGCGACCGGGCAGGTCACGAGCGAAAG